>JAABUN010005445.1_pt1 | contig 15805 bp, 17 predicted proteins | sample 5559311 | NCBI WGS metagenome assembly JAABUN01 (sample SAMN10711877, study PRJNA513370) | rock metagenome | isolation source: Antarctica rocks | place: Antarctica: Victoria Land, Siegfried Peak sud
CCCGCGTCCATGGTGATGTTTATGGCTGGTGCGTTCGGCTTGGCTATGATGCGGCGCCGCACGTAGAGAGAAATATGGAAAGGGCCAAGTGGAAACACTTGGCCCGTGACATCGGGTTTGAGGTCACCCCTTTCAGGTAACTGCTCACCCCTGCTGCGTCAGCGTTTCCGCATGATGGGCAGGGGCTACGCATGAGATTTTTGCGTCGGTTGCACACAGGGTTCGTCGGCTATCCAGCCAGGAGCTTGAGCATGTAGGCGTCGTTCCAGGCGGCCTTCTTGCGCCGGGCCCGCACGCTGGCTTTGGTTGTCGTGTCGCGGCCGACGATGTTCAGCGCGATCTTGCGCAGCAGCGCCAGGTTGCGCGCCGCGGTGCGGTCGCGCACGCGGCTGTCGTCCTCGTGGGTCGAACCGGCGTGGTTCAGAATCCGCCGATTCTGTCTCCCCCGAAACCTTCTCCCGGAACATCGGCATCTGGCCTCCAGCAACCCCAACCCTTTCTCGGGGGGTCACATCCGCCAGGTTGGGTTTCGCGTCACAGTTCTAGGAACGGGGGTCTGGTGGCAACCGAGCCAGAAGTCCGGCTCAGCGTAGGGAGCGTCACGCGCCTATGACAGCCGCCGAGAGCGCACTGATCATCGGACAGCCAGTCATCTCGCCTGCGTCGCACCCGCGAACCGCCTGTGCCAATGCACGCTCCATCGCCAGCAGGTCTGCAATCCTGGTCCGCACGTCGGCAAGGTGGGCTGCCGCAATCTCGCGCACCTCGGCGCAAGCGTCCTGTCCTCCCGTGGCCAGTGCCAAGAGCGCGCGTACCTCGTCCAGCGTGAACCCGAGTTCGCGGGCACGCCGGACGAAAGCCAACCGCCTCACGTCTTCTGCCTCGTAGCGACGGTAGGTGCCACGCCGGGACGGCTTCGGCAGCAGGCCGATGCGCTCGTAGTAGCGCACCGTCTCGATGTTGCAGCCCGTCCGCCGTGACAACTCGCCAATGGCAATGCCGTCATGTCCCATGGCCTGGCCCTCCGAAAGCGCTTGAGTCTGTAGCTGCTACAGACTGTAAAGGTCGGCCTTGCCCTTCCGTCAAGGAGACCGCCCATGCCCTCCGACCTTCCCGCCGGGTCCGCTGAGACCGGCCCCGCTGCCCGTGGCAGCGGGGCCGTGCTGCTCACCGCCAGCGGCCTCGCCGCGGCGTTCGCGGTGGCCTCATGCTGCGGCCTGCCCTTCATCCTCGCCACCTTCGGCCTTGGGACGGCCTGGCTGTATAGCGTCGCTGTCCTCGCGGCGCCGCACCGGGTGGCCCTGCTCGCGGCTGCTGCCATTTGCCTCGCGGGCGGGGCCGTTCTGCTGTGGCGCCAGCGCCGGACGGCTGCCCTTTGTAACCCTGGCAGCGTTTGCACCAAGCCTGCGGTTCGTGGTCTGACCACGGCCGGCCTGCTGGCCGGGTTCGTGCTGCTCTACCTGGGTTACGCCTATGCTTGAGAGCGCGGTGATCCTGGAGTCCACCTTGACCTGCCCGCATTGCGGCACGGCCAAGACGGAAACCATGCCGACCAACGCCTGCCTGTTCTTCTACGAATGCACCGGCTGCAAGGTGCTGCTCCGGCCGAATACGGGTGACTGCTGCGTGTTCTGCTCGTTCGGAACCGTGCCATGTCCTCCCATCCAGGCTGACGGCAAGGAGGCATCCTGCTGCCGTTGATGCAGACACTGAAAACCATCATTCGAAACGCGCCGCGCCATGCGCGTTGTGCATGGCTTGAGGCGCCTCGCACAAACGAGCGTTTATGGGCCGTTTCCGGGGAAGGGCGGTGCCGGTAGGGGCACACTCCCCCGCACGGGCGTTCTGGCTTCCCAGAACAGGCTATTGGAACTGCCTCCCGGTTGCGAGATGGCTCGTGTGAGTTTTGGGAGGGGCTACATGGGGGCAAGGGTCGGGGCAGGGGCTTGGGCACAGGCGGCCGGCAAGGGATGCAGCACCGCCCCGTCCCGCACCGTGTGGCCGCGAACCGCAACCGGAGCGGCTTATGGCGGGACCCAGTCTCGATCTACCGGACACGCTGGGCGGGTCGGAACCACAACGAGCGAGCGTGTCAGGCGTCGGCGGTCCGTTGCTCCAACACCAGCACTTTGGCCAGCGCCGTCTCGACATCGGGCATTGTCCACCTGCCGACCGGCGACCGAACTATGATCCCCGTTCCATGGCTGACTGGATACATCATGTAGCGCACCTGGTGAGCATCGCGTCGGAACAGCATGGCCACCTCGGGATAGTGCTGGTGGTCGGCGGCGATCCTGACGCTCAGCCCCAAGGGGCGAGCGGCACCCCATGCAGACAGGGTGGTGAGCTGATCCAGCGTGAACGGAGGGTGGAGGTCGCACATACGCGTCATGGTTGCATCTTTGCGATGCTCCTCGACTGTGGTCCAGGTAAGGTCCGTCAAGAGTTGTGCGCCGACGTTTGCCGGAGGCCGGTGCGGCCACGAGCGTCTTAGGCTACTCTGAACTGGATGGGCGTACCGCCCGCCACACGCCGGTCCTCGTTCACTCTGCTGGCGCCCTGATCGGCCCGGGTCGGGGGGCGCTGCGAAGCAGCACGGAAGCGGAACCTCTCTCGTTGCGGGCTGCGCTTGCAGCATGGATGCAGGGGAACATAGCTCTGAACGGGCAGGGGTGTTACGCTTCGAAACCACCGTTACGAAACAGAACACCGGCCCCGCATGACCCCGCCCGCCCCCGTCGTCACCTACCTTCGCGTCTCCACCGATCGGCAGGGGCAAAGCGGCCTCGGCCTCGAAGCGCAGCGAGCTGCTGTCGCCTCCTACATGGCCGGCAGAACGCTCCTGGGTGAGTTCGTGGAGGTGGAGAGCGGCCGGAAGGACGACCGGCCCCAGCTCGCCGCCGCGCTTGCCCTGTGCCGGCAGCACAAGGCCCGCCTGGTCATCGCCAAGCTGGACCGCCTGGCCCGCTCGGTCGCCCTTGTCTCCGGCCTGATGGAAAGCGGGGTGGAGTTCGTGGCGGCCGACATGCCAGAGGCGAATCGATTCATGCTGCACGTCATGGCGGCAGTCGCAGAGCATGAACGGGAGATGATCTCGCAGCGCACCCGTGTCGCGCTCGCCGCCGCCAAGGCGCGCGGGACCCGCCTTGGCAATCCCCGGCCGGACTTAGTAAAGATGCGGGCAACTGTTGCAGAGCGGGTCAACAGCTTTCGCAGAACCGTTGCACCCCAAATTCAAGCGCTACGGGCCGAAGGGCAATCCCTGCGAGGGATTGCAGCCGAGCTGAATGCCACAGGTCTGCTCGCCCTATGATCCGGACGCGCGTTACAGCCACAAGCGCGACATCAGTTGGGTCGGCTACAAGATTCAGGTGACCGAAACCTGCGATCCGGCGTGCGAGGGTCCGCATGTGATCACCAACGTCGAGACGACGCCCGCTACGGTGCCGGACGACAACATGGCCGCCGTGGTCCACGCCGGCCTGGAGAAGCGCGGGCTGCTGCCGGGCGATCACCTGGTGGACAAGGGATACACGGACTCGCATGTGCTGGTGGACAGCAAGCAGCACTACGGCGTGACCATCATCGGCCCGGTGGCCGACGACCCAAGTTGGCAGGCGCGCCTGGACGGTGGGCTGACCAAGGCTGCATTCGCGGTGGACTGGGACCGCGAAGTGGTGACCTGCCCGGCGGGCAAGGAAAGCATCTCCTGGCTGCCGAATACCTGGCCCAAGAACGGCATGGTGTTCGAGGCGCGGTTCGCAACCCGGGACTGCTTCCCATGCCCGTTGCGCCCACGCTGCACCCGGGCCAAGCGCGAGCCACGCATCATCGGGCTGCAAGCGCGCGAGCACTTCGAGGCACTGCAGAGCGCGCGCAAGCAGCAGAAAACTGCGGTGTTCCGGAACAGCTACGCCGCCCGTGCCGGGATCGAGGGCACGCATGCACAGGCCATCAGCCGCTGCGGCCTGCGCCAGTGCCGCTACATCGGCCTCGCCAAAACGCGTCTGCAACACGTCCTCACTGCAGCAGCGATCAACTTGGTCCGGGTCGCGGAGTGGTATGCCGACACTCCGGTTGCGAAGACGCGCTGCTCGCGCTTCGCCACGCTTCAGGCCGCGGCGTAGCTGGACACCGAATTCGCCACCAGCATCAACATTGGTGACACCAGCCGCAAAGTAGCGTTGGGCAGCCAGGGTCAGACGCCCTTGAACAGGAGTTGGCCTGTCGCGGTGCCCGGCGTGGGTGGATCGAGGGGTAGGCGCGCGGCCATATCGAGGCGGAACAGGCCGTATGGGTTGACGTGTCCCCAGGCCAGCGGCGTCAGCCCGCGCCGCTCGTCGGGTCCCATGCGCGCCATCCAGGCCGACTCGCCCAGCACGCGCTGGATCATCAACGTGTTCACGTAGACCATGCAGTTCTGCAGCAGGTGGAGGGACAGCATGGTCGCCTCCTGGTCCTCCAGCCGGTTGGTGGCGATCTCGCCACCGCGACCGTACAGGATGAAGTCGTTGGCCGAGTTCCAGTTCTCGACCACGTTCAGCCCCTCGTGGATTTCGCGCCTGAGTTCCATCCGGTGCAGGTAGCGGCACAGGAAGGTCGTGCGCAGCGCCTTGCCCAACTCAACCAGGGCCTTGTAGGTCGGGTGCTGCAGGTTAGCGCGGGTGAAGCGCCGCAGGATGTCGGCCGCTGCCGCGGTGCCGAGCCGGAGCGCGGTCGCATACTTCACGATCTGATCGTACTGCTGGGCGATCAGCGCCCAATCGATGGGCCGCGTCAGCACCGCTTGCAGGGCTGGGTAAGCGTCCGGCGCTCCGGTGATGGGCCGGCAGAGCCGCTGGCGGTGGATGCCCTTCAGCCGTGGCAGCAGCTGGAAGCCGAGCAGGTGGCAAAATGCAAATGCCACCTCGGACTGTCCGTGGCTGTCCACATAGGTCCGGTCCACCTCCATGTCGGTGCAGTGGCGCAGCACGCCCTCGATCATGGCGGCCGCCTCAGACGAGGAGCAGGTCTTCAGCTGCGAGTAGATGCAGGTACTGCGGCGCTCGACATGCCAGTAGATCATGACGCCGCGCCCGCCGTAGCGGGCGTGCCACTCGGTCATCAGGTTCTGGTCCCAGGCCCCGAACTGCTTGCTGTCGGCGGCGCACGCGGTGGTGCCCTCGCCCCAGATGCCGGGGTGGCGGGCGCGCAGCGTCGCGTTCACGACCGCGCCGATGGCCTCGCGCAGGCCGTCGCGGTTGATGAACCGGCGCCGGACGTAGAGCAGGTCCTTGTAGGCAACGCCCTGCTGGCCCGACGCCATCCGTTTCAGGCCGGTGTTGGTGCCGATGCCGTTTAGGCACAGCAGCAGGCGCTCCTGCAAAACGGGTCGCGGCAGGTTCTCGTGGTCGGTGATGGTTCGCAGGGCGTCCGTGAAGCCGATCCGCAGGTCGGCCTCCTTCAGCATGTCGAGCAGCCCCGTCATGGGCCAGCGCCGGGCGATTTCCGCCTTGAGCGCGACGAGGCCCAGCGGCTCGGGCTGACGCTCCAGCGGCGACACCGCGATCCGGCCGCCTCCGCGCTTGAGGATGCGGACATGCCGGTTGGCGGCCAGGCCGCCGTCCAGGACCGTGAGGGCATCCGTCATCTCAGCCCGTATGCGCCCGATGAAGGCTTGCGCGTCCAGCGGCAGCTTGAGCGTAGCGTAGTGGTCGGCCCGCCGCGCGTCGAAGTCGGCCGGCAGATCCTGGTCCGGGTCGCGGTAGCGGTCGGCGCCCTCGACCCAGACCTCCTTGCAGCGGAGCTGCTCGCGCAGCGCCTGCAAGGCGCAAATCTCGTAGGCGACGCGGTTGATCCTGGAGCGTCCCCGGGCATCCTCCTCCATCACAGCGTTGCGCCAGGCCGCCGGCACCACGCCGTCCAACGGCACGGCCTCGCCTGCCGGGTAGCAGCGCATCTTGCGCGCGGCGTGGCGGGCGATCACGCCGAGGGCGTCGAGCACCGGCCGGTGCGCCTGGTTGCCTGACTGGAAGCTGAGCGCGTCCAGCACCAAGGGCAACATGCGGCGGTAGTGGGAGCGGTAAGAGTTGTGGATCACCGTCTGCAGGTGGCGCCGGTAGGCCGGCCCGGTGTTCTCTCCTTCGGCCACCAGGTCGCGCAAGGTTCGCTCGTCCACCGCGGGGAACACCACGTCGCGCACGGTGCCGTCCGGCTTGGCCAGGCTGGCCGCGGCCAGCTTGAACAGCAGCGCGGGCTTGCCGGCCACGCGCTTGAGGTCGGCCACCAGCTCGCCCTCCACCCGCCGCTCCGCCTTGGCGCCGATGCGGTGAACGGTGGTGATAAGCAGTTCCGTCAGGCTGTCCGCGATCTCGCGCCCGCGAACGTGGCAGAAGGCGGCCAGCAGCGTCAGCCGGACCGGGTCGGGGTGGCGCCGGAGTTCGTGCAGCTCCTCCGCCCCGACCCGGCGGCGGTAGGCCAGCAGCACCCGGGACGGCACGCCGTCGAATAGGCCGGCGTGGAGGTTGATCGCGCGGATGCAGGCCAGCTTGGCGGCCTCCTCGCCCACGCTCTGCAGGCTGGCCTGGCCGGTGCCGGAACGCAGTGCAAGCAGAGGCGGCGCTAGGCGGGGTTCGTCGTCACCGCTGCCCGCTTCGCCGGGATCGGGCGGCCGCAGCAGGGCGTCCAGCCCAGAAATGGTTTCGGACGGCAGGCATGCGAGCAGGGCGGTACAGAAGGCGTCCTCGTGCCGGCGCAGGACGGAGCGCACCAGCCGCTCCAGGCGTTCGGGCGAGGGTGGTTCCAGGTTCTGGGACCGGCACCGTTCACGCGCTGCGGCCAGCAACCGATCCGGCCGGCGTTCCATTGCGAGCACCTGGCCGTCCAGCCAGCGGCCGAGCGCCTCGGCATCGTCCAGCGTGGCTTCGCAGAACCCGAGCGCCGCGCGAACCTGGGCGCGGTGATACTCGATGGTCCTGCCGCGCCAGTCGTAGCCCTGCCAGGCAGCCGCCGCGACGCCGACCTGGCCCGCGATGGCCTCGACCGCGGCGGCAGGCACGTCCTCGGCCCGGCGCGGGAAGCGGCCTTCGGCCTGGAACAGCTTGAGCAGCACGGCAAAGCCCAGGCGCGTGGCGCCGGACTTGTTGCCGAGCAGCGCGCGGTCGGCGGCACGCAGCGTCCAGCGGTCATCGACGTCGCCGGCCGGCCTTGCGGGATACCCATCCCCGTCACCCAAGGCCGGCGATGCCTGGAGGCTATGGCATCGGCTGGAGGAACTGCGCCTCAAGCTCCTTCGCTTGCACGTCTTTCAGGACAGCCAAGAGCCTGGCGGTGCTTGGAGTCCTCACATGCGCCTCGAAAGCGGGCTTATCTCGGTAGCTTTCGAAGCTGTAGAAGACGAGCGGGTCGGAGGAGGACGCCAGGACGCGGAACTCGACGACGCCGGGTTCGGCCCGGCTGGCGTCCACCTGCGCCTTCATTGCTTCCACGAAGCTGTCCACCTGCCCGGGCTTGATGGTGATCTTCGCAATCAGGGCGAACGTCCCCGCATCTGCCTGGGCGTATGTGGGCGGTGCCGCGAGCGCAGCAGCCAGGGCTGTGGCTGAAGCCAGCAGGGCGATGCGACGGGTGGTCGTTGTCATGGTGTGTGTCCTGTGGATTGCCTGGTGATGGAGGCCGCGTCGAAGCCGCCCTACCCGGGAGCGTCGAAGCCGAGTGACTTGAGCGCGGCCTCCGCGATGTCCTGATCCTGCTGGGCGTTGCCGCCCGACACGCCGATGCCGCCGACAAGCTTGCCGCCGTCCTTGATCGGGTTGCCGCCGCCGACCGGCATTAGCCGCGGCACGTTCGCAAGCGGCGCGACCTTGGGATCGGTGATGTAGCGGTTCCAGTCATGAGTGGCGACGCCGAAGGACGCCGCAGTCCAGGCTTTGTCGATCGCAACCTCGGCAGTCAGGAACGGCACGCCGTCCTGGCGCTCGAACGCGGTCAGGTGGCCGCCGGCGTCCGCAACCGCAACCGCAACCCCGATCCCGAGTTCCTCGGCCACCGCGCGTGCCGCAGCCACGAGTGCGACGGCGGCGGCATGGGTGATGGCGGACGTGGCGAACGACCGCGCCGGCTGTGCTGCGCTGTTCATGCTCAAATCCTCTCGCTGGTGCTGGACTTGCCGGCGGTGAACGGGACGCCGAAGCCTTCCAGCACGATCTTGCCCCGCGTCGTGCCGCTCTCGACCTGGGCGTGGACCCGCCGCAGGTTCGCGGCGTTGATCCCCGCGACGCGCTCCGTCATCGTCGTGCGAAGCGTTCCGGCATCGGCCAGGCGCGCGACCTCGGCCAGCAGCTTGCCCTGCTCGCCCATGTCGGGCGTGCCGTAGATCGAGCGGGTGTACATCAGCTCCAGGTGGATCGAGACGGACTTGCGCTTGAACACGTTGACGTTGAGCGTGGCGGGGTCGTCAATCAGCGCGAACCGTCCCTGCGGGGCGATCAGCTCGGCGATCTCGTCCAGATGGCGGATGGTCTGCGTCGTCGAGAACACGAAGGCCGGCGCACTGATGCCAAGCGCCGCAACCTCCGCCGCCAGCGGCTTGCTGTGGTCCACGACGTGGTGCGCGCCCATCTGCCGCACCCAGCCCGCCGTTTCCGGCCGTGACGCCGTGGCGATCACGGTCAGGTCCGTCAGCGCCCGCGCCAACTGAATGGCGATGGAACCGACGCCGCCCGCGCCGCCGACGACGAGGATGGCAGGTGCCGCGCCCGGCACGGGCTTGCGGACGTCGAGCCGGTCGAACAGGGCTTCCCAGGCGGTGATGGACGTGAGCGGCAGGGCGGCGGCCTCCGCCCAGTCCAGGCTGCGCGGCTTCGGGCCGACGATGCGCTCGTCCACCAGGTGATACTCGCTGTTGGCGCCGGGCCGGCCGATGGCGCCGGCATAGAACACCTCGTCGCCTGGGCGGAACAGCGTGGCGTCCGGGCCAACCGCCGTGACGACGCCGGCCGCGTCCCAGCCGAGCACCTTCCACTCTCCCGGCACAGGCGTGTTGCCCTTGCGCACCTTGGTGTCCACCGGGTTGACCGACACGGCCCTGACCTCGACCAGAATGTCCCGGCCGGCCGGCGTGGGCGTCGGCAACTCGATGTCCACCAGGGCGTCGGCGCGGCTGACCTCACCGGGCTGCTGGTATCCAATGGCACGCATGGTTAGGCCTCGCTGTTGCACGAGCAAAGGATGGCGATTACCTGCCAGGTCCGGGAATACGCACAAGCATCGCCCATAGTGCATGAAAGGATACCGTCATGGCCCAGGCCCGCCACACCCGCCTCGATTGCAGCCCTGGCTGCTCGGTCGAGGCTGCGATCAGCCTGATCGACGGCAAGTGGAAGTGCGTGATCCTGTTCCAGCTCCTACGCGGCACCCTGCGCTTCAACGAGATCCGCCGGCGGGTGCCGGGCGTGACGCCGCGGATGCTGACCAACCAGCTGCGCGAGCTAGAGGCGGACGGGCTGATCCTGCGCCAGGTCTATGCGCAGGTGCCGCCCAAGGTGGAATACAGCCTATCGCCGGTAGGCCGGAGCATGGAGCCGGTGCTTGTGGCCCTGAAGGGATGGGGGGACGCCAACATAGGGCTGTTCGCCAAGCCGGGCGGCGTGGTGGCCGCGGCAGCATGAGCAGGCGGTGGAGTGCTCAATGCTCCGTTGCCATCTGACACTGGCCTTGAAACGTCGGAGCTGCGTCAGCCAAGCACCCGGCTCAGTGCCTGGAGCACAACCTGGAGCACATCCAGGCCGGTGGCTTTGTCGCGCAACTTAGGAGTTGTGCAAATGTCCTGCAGTCACTGGTCGGGCCGAGCTTACATAGGTTTTCCGTTCGCTTGCTGATACCGTTGGCGAATTCACAAGCTCCGCGTTGGCCCTATCTGCTGCGGGGTCAGCCAAGGGGGAAGCCGCCGTGTCGTTACGTCCTGCCGAGATCGCGCCTGTTCCCGCTGCCACCGTGCAGGTCGCGAGGGCCGCGTTCCCGAAGAGCTGCCCGGCCATGCGGATGCGCGACGAGATGGGCGCGATCTACGACGACCAGATGTTCGCAGCGGTTTACCCCGCGCGTGGCCAGCCGGCGCACCCACCGTGGCGCCTGGCGCTCGTCACCGTGCTGCAGTTCGCCGAGGGCTTGCCGGACAGGCAGGCGGCCAATGCCGTCCGGGGTCGGATTGACTGGAAATATGCGCTGGGTTTGGAGCTCGCTGATCCCGGGTTCGACTACTCCATCCTGTGCGAGTTTCGCGGCCGCCTGATTGCAGGCGGCGTTGAGCAGACCTTGCTCGACGCCATGCTGGCGCGGTTTCGCGAGCTTGGGCTGTTGAAGGCCCGGGGGCGCCAGCGCACGGACAGCACCCACGTGCTGGCCGCTGTTCGTGCGTTGAACCGGCTGGAAAGCGTCGGTGAGACGCTGCGCGCGGCCTTGAACGCCCTCGCTGTGGCCGCGCCTGACTGGCTGATGCAGCACGCCGACGCCGAGTGGCCAGACCGCTACGGCCGGGCGTTCGAGGAATGGCGGCTGCCCAAGGGCGAGGCTCCACGCAAGGCGCTTGGCGAGGTGATCGGCACGGACGGCCACCGCCTGCTGGCGGCCGCCTACGGCCCATCCGCCCCACCGTGGCTGCGTGACCTGCCGGCGGTGCAGGTCCTGCGCCGGGCCTGGGTGAGCCAGTTCTACATCGAGGCGGACCGGGTCACCTGGCGCGACCGCACCGACCTGCCGCCGGCCAGCCTGCGCTTTGACAGCCCTTATGACCCGGACTCTCGCTTCGGCAACAAGCGCACCACCACCTGGAACGGCTACAAAACCCACCTCACCGAGACCTGCGACGAGGACCGCCCGCACCTGGTGGTCCACGTCGAGACAACACCGGCGCCGGTGCCGGACGTGTCCACGACCGCGCCGGTGCACGAGGCGCTCCGGTCCAAGGACCTGCTGCCGGAGGTCCACCTGGTCGATGCTGGCTATGTCGATGCCGACCTGCTGGTCGATGCTAAAGCCGAGCACGGGATCGAGCTGGTCGGCCCAGTCCGCCCGGACACGAGCTGGCAAGCCAAGGCCGGCGAAGGCTACGACATCTCGGCATTCAGCGTCGACTGGGATGCCCGCGCCGTCACCTGCCCGCGGGGGCACAAGAGCGTGGATTGGGTGGTCAGTCATGACGCTTGGGGCACGGGCACCGTGCATGTGGGCTTCGAAGATCGGACCTGCCGCGTTTGCCCCAGTCGGCCCCTTTGTACCCGCGCCAAGAAAGCGCCGCGCGAGCTGACGCTCCGGCGCGCAGGCCGACACGAGGCCATCCAGGCCGCGCGAGGGCGGCAGGACACGCCGGAATGGCGAGCCCTATACGGCGCGCGCGCTGGGATCGAGGGCTGCCTGTCACAGGGTGTGCGCGTCTGCGGGTTGCGCCGCTCGCGCTATGTTGGACTTGCCAAAACCCACTTGCAGCACGTCGCAACCGCAGCCGCCCTGAACGTCGTGCGGGTCAGCGCCTGGGTGCAGGGCGAAGCACGCGCAGCCACACGGACTTCACGCCTAGTCCGCCTCATGGCTGCCTGAAACGGGCCGCCCGCGAATTCGCCAACGGTATCGCTTGCTCCCCAGACCCCAACTTCAATCTTTATTTCCAGCCCGTGACAAGCCTAGACAATCATGGCCTGGATCTCACAATTCATGGTCGAGGAATGTTTATCCCAACACGGCCACGACACCGCACAGGTCTTCCGCTCAGGGGCGCGCAGGCGCCTTGGCCGGAGTGAGTGCCGCCAGAACGCCTCGGCAATCATCTGCTTTCAAGACGGCTGCCATGCCACCAAGGCTCTTCTTGTGCGGGCGGCCACATGGATTGCTCCAGAAAGGCCGTTCGGCGGTCGAGGCTCCTGCCGTCTTGACCGGGTCGGGACTGTTCGTGGCATATGCGACCCGCAGCTCCCACGTTTCTCCCGGACCCGCGAGGGTCACGGACCCGGCGCCGATGGCCTGAACCGTCCAGACGCCGATCCGCTCGCTCTCGCCCACAGTCTTGGGTTTGCCTGCATCCACGAAGAAGGCGCGTTTGCCGGAGGAGCTGACCACGGTCCCGGTAAGGCGAGGGGACGGCACCGCTCGGGCAACGACAGGTGCCACAGATGGCGGACGGCGACCGGGCATAAACAGTGGCTGCGCCAGTATCGTGGCGGCCAGTTCGGCACTTTGTTCGGCACTGCGGGCCTGCAGCGTTATCGTGGCCGTGGATTGCTCAGGCACGCGGACAGGCTCGGCAAGGTCCGCAACGGACGCTCCGGCACCCAACCAATTCAGCTCCAGGCCGATCAGGCCGGACAGCAGCAGCGCGAGGCCGCCGGCAGCGTGGAACGCGGTGTTCATCGGGGGTCGCCAGCCGCCTCGCCGGGCGTGTGCCCGGCACTGCCCCTGTCCGCTTCATTGAACTGCTGCTTGCCCAACTGTCTCCGCCGTGCCCTCGCCTTCTGGGCAGTCGTGAGCTGCGCCGGATCCAGCCGCGTTCTGCAGATCGCGGCGTCCAGGTTCTCGATCTGCGCCTGCGGCCCATTGCCACGCATGGCCGGCGCAGACGCCGAGGTGGCCAACGTCGCCGCGAGCGCCAGGACCGCGGCCACGTCCCGGACCCAGGCCGGGTGGCAGCCGGTGACCGGCACCGTTTGCATGATAGTTGTCATCTGTCCCGCATCGGCTGTTGACACTCGCTGGTGCGCCGCACCTGGCCTGAGGGCCAGGTGCGGCGGGTAAGCGCGATCAGGGGGCCGCCGCTACCACGCGGATGCGAGCCATCATGCCGCCGTCCTCATGCTCCAGGATGTGGCAATGGAACACGAAGTCGCCGATCTCCCGGAACGGGATCACAACGGTGGTGGTGGTCGGCTTGCAGGCGCCTGACTTCACCGCCTCGAGCGTGCCGTCAGCGCAAGGCGCGCCGTTGGCTGGCCGTGGCATCGGCACGTTGTCGTGCAGCACCAGGTTGCCGTTCAGAAACGCCGGTATCGTCGTGCCGGGGGCGGCACCGCCGGCCGACAGGTAGAACCGGGTCTGGTGTATGTGGAAGTTGTGGTCCTCGTCGGTCAGGTTCACCAGGTCCCACATCTCCTGGACGGCGTTGCCGCCCCGCAGCGGCACGCAGACCACGGTCATGATCGGGTCGTATTCGCCGATCTTGCGGCGCGTGGCCTCCATCTCGTTGCCGCTCTGGTCCACTTCGACATAGCCCAGGCCGAACGTCGTCGGCGTCGGGAAGCCGAACAAGATCCTGCGCCGGTGCCCTTCCGCCAGCGGCTGGCAATTCTGGCTCGCGACCTTGCCCACCGCGGCGCCTGGCGTGATGGCGATGCTCGGCGCCTGCATTATGCTTTGGAGCGCTGGCCCGGACGGCTGGGCCGTCGTTTCCGAGCTGCCCGCGTCCGGCACCACAAGCTTGTCCGAGCCGGGCACCTGGAGGACTGCCGGCCCGAGCAGCTGGCCCGTGGACGACAGCGTCTTGGGCGTGGCATCCTTCAACGCCACCACGTCGGGCGCGCCCGGGTTGCGACTCGCCAGGTTCACGGCGGCCAAGTCGATAGCCGGCCAGGCATCGCCCGCGCCGTTGTCGCCGGTGTTGTACAGAGCCGTGCGCAGGACAGCAGAGGCGGGTTTCGAGCCGGCATCCTTGCGCACGATTCGCAGCTCGACACGGCTGCTCGGCATCATCTGGATGCTCGTGGCGCAGATCGCCGTGTCCGAGCCGCGGGATATCCGGCCGCCGCAAGGAACCAGCTTCGCCTTGTTGCCCAGGAGCTTGGAAATCCGGTCCGCGCTCTCGCCAGGCTTAGCGGTGATGGTGATGCCGTCAATGGCGAGCAACTGGAAGGTCAGAGGCTGGTTGCTCGGCTGGCTGTCAACCGACAAGTTGTAGGAGCGGCTGCCCGAGGCGTTCAGGATGCGCCAGACATCACCGGCCTGACCGACCTCGATTGCCGGGTAAACCTGGCCGTTGACTGTGTGCAGCCAAGTGCCGCCAACGTAGTTGCTGGACGGGTCGGACGGGTCGGGAAACTGGCCGGGGCAGGAACCCTGCCGGTTCGCAGCGGGCGCGCCGGTGCAGAAGTTCGGGTCCTGCTGCGTCTTCAGCACGCCGCCGGGCGCGACCTGAGTGTCCTTGAGGACGAGGTGACGCACGTTGCCGCTGTTTTCAGCCTGCTTGCACTCGTCGCCGTCGCACTCGTCCGAGGGCGAACCGACGGTGATGATGCCGGCCAGGCCAGCGGTCACCTGGTTGAGCGAGAGGCCGTGCACGTGAGGATGGAACCAGAACAGGCCCGACGGATGGCTGGGCTCGATCTTGTAGAGATACTCGGCCGCGTCGCTCGCGACGTCCGAGTCCGGACCCATGGCGGTCGTCGGAAGAGGATTCTGCGAGTTGCGGACATGAAGGAACACGTAGTCGCCGTAGGTGTCGGTGGAACCGACTGCGCGGTGCGGCTCCACGATCAGCCCATGAGTGTGCAGGTTCGTCGGGTTGCCGGCCAGGGACGGCATGTCGGCGACGTGGTCGGCCGTGCCCGGCGCCACCGGCGGAAGCTTGTTGACGAGCCGGACGCGAAGCGTGTCGCCGGACTGCAGCGCCAGGCGCACGCCGCCGAGGCCGGCCTTGCCCTGGTCAGCCGGGCAGGCATTCGCCCCGCCCGACGGGAGCTTGCAGACCTCGTAGGTCCAGAGATCCGTCTTGACCGGCCCGACTGTCACGCCTGGCCGCTTCGCAGCGATCATCAGGACGCTCAGGGTTCCGCCCTCGCTCGCGAACACCGGCGGATCCTGGATCGGCTCCGGCGTCGCGCCGAATACAGGAACCACGGACAGCAAGGACGAGCCAAACGCTGCGGCAGCTAACGCTCTCTTCCTCGTAGCATGGCTTATGCGTGAACTTGCAATCATGTAACCTCCTAGGTCCGGGGTTGGACCTTCATACCTCGCGCAGTTAACCTCACTTGTACATATGACAACCTCATAGCTTGCTAAATTCGAGTTAAATGCTGCTGACTCTGGCCGTTGCGGCGCTGGGCGGGATCATCGCCCTTGAACTCGGACAGCGTTTACCGGATAGCGACCTCATGGTGTCCGCGACAGCCTCCTTGCCCGCGCTCGCGGCGCCTGCTCCGGCGCCTGCCGCGGATGCGGACGACGCGGGACGCCGGGTTGCCGAGGTGCTGGCGCGTCCACTGTTCAGCTCCGGCCGCCGCCCGGCGGCGCAGGCCGCCGCAGCACCGCCGGCTGCCGTGGCGCCGCTGCCGCGCATGACGGGGGTGATCGTGACGCCTGCCGGACGCCGCGCCATCTTCGTCAACGGCGCCGGCAAGCCCATGGTGGTGACGGAAGGCGAACGCATCGGCGTCTATGCCGTGCAGTCCATCGAGGCCGGGCGGGTCACGCTGGCCGGGCCGGACGGCCAGCGCGTGGTCGCCCCCGCCTTCGACCCCAGGCCGGCGCCCCGCGCCGCCGGCCCGGCGCCCGGCCTGCCCGGATATCCGGGGCTGCCCGGTCTGCAGGGCCTGGCCGGCCTGCCCGGCCTCGACGGCCCGCCGCCAACCCCTGCCGTGCCGGGCACGGCGGGGTTCCCGCGATGACGGGCCGTCCGCGCCGCCGGGCCATGCCGCTGGTCCTCGCGCTGCTCGGGTCCTCCGTGCTGGCCGGGTGCGACAGGCAGGAGACGCCGGTGCTGACGCCGCTCAGCCCCTTGCCGGGCGGGGCGCTCGCGGCGGCGCCGCCGCGGGTCAACGGGGCCGTCGGCAGCGTCAGCGACACG
>JAABUN010005446.1_pt1 | contig 15803 bp, 19 predicted proteins | sample 5559311 | NCBI WGS metagenome assembly JAABUN01 (sample SAMN10711877, study PRJNA513370) | rock metagenome | isolation source: Antarctica rocks | place: Antarctica: Victoria Land, Siegfried Peak sud
TATGCGCAGAAGCGGGATGCGCTGACCGCCCTTGATGTGAAGGTCCGGGTCTGGCGCACGGATCACACCCCGCGGTGGGAAGTCACGATGCGCATCGGTGATATTGTGTCCATCACCCCCAGGCGAAGGCGCCGCGCTTCCAGACATCGGCAAAGCCCTTGCCGCCGCTGCTCTTCTCGGCCCCCTTCTCAAAGGTATAGAAGGCGCCGGTGGGGTCAGCCTCGGCCGGAGTCTCGACCCCGAAGAGGCGGCAAAGGTCGAGGAAGTGCTCCTGGGAGGCCGAGCGCTCCTTGAGGGTGACGCCCTGCCACTTGGCCCGAAACTGCTGGACGTTCATGGCGACGGATTGTACGGGAGCGAACCGCTGGGCGCCGGGACCATGTGCCGGTCGTCCGTTGCGCCGCACGATCGCCGGCGCTGACCGGTCATGGTCCGATCGCTCCTCATCCGGGTCCCGGCGTGCCCCCGGTCCCCTCGGACACGATGCGCCCCTCCAACTCGACGAGTGACATCCCTTGAGTTCCGCGCTGGGGCAGCTGGTGCGCGACATGACCATTCTGGCCAACCAGGGGATCACTCACCGTCGCGTTGGCGCTCAGCATCACCCTAAACGCCGCGGCGTCGAGGGGCCGGGCAAAGTAGTAGCCCTGTCCGACGTCGCAGCCCAGCGCGCGCAGGCACTCCAGCTGCTCGGCCGTCTCGATCCCTTCCGCAATGACCTGCAAATCAAGATCGCGGGCGAGTGTGACCACCGCGCGCATGATCGCCAGGGTGTCCTTGTTGCCCGAGTCCGCAACGAACGAGCGGTCGATCTTGAGCGCATCGATTGACCGCTCCCGCAGGCGACCTAACGAGGAGTAGCCGGTGCCGAAATCATCGATCGCCAACCGCACCCCCAGCTTCTTCAGGGTTCGGATCACTCGTCCGGTCTCCACGCCGGGCGCCATGGCCACGCTCTCGGTGATCTCCAGCTCCAGACGATCCGGCGGCAGCCCGGTCTCGGCGAGGACCCGCGCGACCTCACCGGCGATGTCGGTCATCTGGAGTTGGCGCGCCGACACATTAACGCAGACGATGAGGTCGCGTCCTGGATCGATCGTGTCCCACAACCTGGCCTGTCGACAGGCCTCGGCCATGACCCATGCACCAATGGGGATGATCAGACCGGTCTCCTCCGCGAGGGCAATGAACGCGTTCGGCGCCAGCAAGCCCTGCTCCGGATGCTGCCACCGGGCCAGGGCCTCGGCGCCGACAATCCGGCCGCTCGTGAGGTCGATCTTCGGCTGATAGTGCAGCCGCAGCTCATCGCGCTCCACCGCCCGCCGGAGCGCGGCCTCGCCGGCGAGTCTTGCGATCACCGGCGCCTGCATCCGGGGCTCGAAGACGACCGCGACGCCTCCCCCTGCCGCCTTCGCCTGATAGAGCGCGATATCGGCGTTACGGAGCAGATCGTCGGCCCGGGTGCGACGCCGCGAGCTCAGGACGATGCCCACGCTCGCGCGCACGAGCAACTCGTAGTCGTCGATGACGACCGGACGGTCCAGCGACGCGATCAGGAGGCTCGCTAAGCGCCTGGCCTCGGTGACGTCAGCCACGCCCTCCAGCAAGACCGCGAACTCGTCGCCACCGAATCGGGCCAGCAGATCGCCCGTCCGGAGACACGTCGAGAAGCGCCGTCCGACCTCCACCAGCAGCCGGTCGCCCGCGCCGTGACCGAGGCCATCATTGGCCACCTTAAAACCGTCGAGGTCGAGGAACAGCACGCCAACATGATCGCCGCTGTGCCGAGCGTGATTGAGGGCGTCGGTCAGCCGATCGAGGAAACGCGCCCGGTTCGGCAGACCGGTTAAGACGTCATGGAACGCGAGATGGCTGAGTCGTTCCGCGGCCTGTTTTCGTTCGGTGACATCGCGGGAGGTGAGGAGGATGCTGCGCAGGGCGGGATCATCCAGGCGGTTGGCCGCGACGATCTCCAGCCAGCGCGTCGACCCGTCGCGGTGCAGGACGCGGGACTCGAACTCATCGACCGCGCCGGGCCTGGTCGCCAGCTCGGCGAAGAACCGGGCGTCAAGCGCAGCGTCATCAGGATGGCCGATCGTCGCGATCAGTCGCCCGACGAGATTGTCTGGCTCGTAGCCGAGGACCGTGGCGTACGACGGGCTGGCATAGCGGCGGATACCGTCCGCATCAACGACTGAGACCAGGTCCGACCCGTGCTCGACGAGGGCACGAAAGCGCGCCTCGCTCCGCAAGATCGCCCGTTGTTCGGCGTCCGCCGCCGCCTTGACCCGATCGATCTCGTGCCGGGCATCCTGACGGGCCGCCTCGTCGATGCCGCGCTGATACCCGCGGAGCACGACCGCAAATAGACCGAGCACGGTCAGCCCGGCGGTGAAGACGATTGGGGTCGCGATGAGCAACCAGTCTTCGATTCGCGAAAGGTCGTCCAGTGTGCGGCGCGCCTCCGCATGGTGCACCGTCGCTGCCAAGGTGACCTGCCGCCGGATCGTCTCGAAGATCGGGCCGCGCTCCGCACCGATGGCGTCAACCTGGGCGGTGTCGCCGGCATCGATGGCGGTAAACATGCGCGTTGCGGCGTCGAGGTAGCGCGCGTGCTCGGCGAGGATTTTATCGACCACGGCGGCGTCATCGGTCGTTGCCACCGCCTGGATTCCCCGGAGCGCGTCGGTCACTGAGGCGGCCGCGGCGTCATACCGGGCTCGCACGTCGGGTTCTGGCCCAAGCCGGTATTGGCGCTCCAGCGACTCCTCGTCATTGACGGCGGAGCGCGCCTGCTCATAGCGATCGCTCAGCTCAGTGGCCTGCCGAACCCGGTCCGCGGCCCGATCGCTGGTGAGGGCGACCCACAAGGAGAAGATGGACAGACCGACCCCCACGACGGCGAGTGCCACCCAGGTGAAGCGGCCGAGGCGATGCGGCGTGCGTCGCCGGACGAGGCGTTGAAACGTTGGAATCAAGGACGGGATGGTCGGCATGAGGGACCCTTCACGGCGGCAACCACCTTGGTCCATAGCGGGTTCGTCCCGGAAGACAGACGCCGACCCGGGACCGATGCCGCGCCGTGACCTGCCGGTCTTCGGTTCTGGTGGTGTGAGCGGTAAGCGACTGTGCTGATGAAGACGGAGGCCTGGCCAGCAACGATCCATCGAATGTAACCACGAAACACCCGATCTGCACAGGTGACGCGATAGTCAGATGGTCCCGATCCAGTGCCGCCACCATCGTCGAGGAGGTGCTCCGGCTGGACGCGCGCTCCTTTCGGGTGACGTCCTGCCCTCTGCCCGAAACGGCTGGACGTTCAGGACGATGGATTGGACAGGACCGGGTGAGTCTGATGGCGCGCCCGCGTCGGACTTCCGGCGCCGGGCGCCACGATTCCCGCGGGAGCGTCATCAGTCCTCCCGGTCATCTTCTGTTCGGAGGTTATGAGGGAGAAGAACGGGGCGGAGCCTCAGGCTCCGCCCCGTTCTTCTCCCTGCCGCCGCGTGATGGCTCATCCGCTACCGGTGCGCGAGAACGTCGTACTCCTCAACCTGTGGCGGACCGGCCAGAATATCGCTGACCCGTGCCCGGAAGTCTTCCAGGTTCCGGTTCATCATCTCCTCATCCGGTCGGCTGTCCCACACGGTGACGCCGCAGGTGGTATTCGCCGCCTGGTCAACACCGTGGTAGGCGTGTTGCAGTCCCGGTGCATCCTTCAATCGAGGGAGGACAAACTCCTCCCAGCGCCGGGCCAGTTCTTCCGCCTGACCTGGCTGGGTTTGTCCGTGAATGATGCGCATATACATGGCCTCTGGCTCCTGGGTGGGGCGCCGGGAATCGAACCGACCCGACGCCGTCGTCGACGTACCTTAGTCCATGTGTCCCATTGCGGCAGGGCCATCACGATACCAGCCAGGGCGGCGCACGGTAAAGCCCTCTCGATGCCCACGCGATCGACTCGGGGTGGTGAGCGCCGTCAGCGCGCGGGGACGCGTGACGTGACCCGCCCATGGGCGGCCGTCCGATAACGTGATGGATTCCCGCGGCAGCAGACGTGGGCACGGTGATCCCAACCCAATCGCCGCTGGCCCCTGCCGGGGCGACGGGGCCTGTTGGGGGAGGTCGGCCGAGGCGTCCGGCGCTACGAGGGAGCTGCTGGGCGGGATGCCAGCACCTTGTCGACTCGGTGACCGTCCATGTCGACGACCTCGAAGCGCCAGTCCCCGAACGCGAAGCCATCACCCGGGGTGGGAATGCGCCCCAACTGCGCCAGCATGAAGCCGCCCAGCGTTTCAAAGTCGCCTTGAGCCTCACCCGGGAGCGAGCCGATATCGAGCAGATCGCGGACGTCACGCGCTCCGAGTCCGCCGCCGAGCAGCCAGGAGCCGTCCGCGCGCTGGACAGCTTCAGGATCTGGCGCCTCGCCCGCATCTGGCAGATCGCCGACGATCGCTTCCAGCAGATCCTGAACCGTGATCAGACCGGCGGTGCCGCCGTACTCGTCGACGAGCAGCGCCAGTTGCTCGCCCGACCGCCGGAACTGTTCCAGGACGCCGAGCGCCGATGTCGTCTCCGGCAGGATCAGGGCGGGCCGAACATACCCCTCAAGGCTCGCGCCGTTCGATTGGTCCCCCGCCGTCAGCAGGTCCTTGGCGCGCACGACCCCGTGCGCGTGGTCGAGGCTGCCGCGACCCACCGGAAAGCGCGAATGGGGAGCGCGGGTGATCGTGTGACGCAGTTGCTCGGGGGGATCGTTCACGTCTAACCACACCACGTCTGGCCGTGGGGTCATCAGGGCGTTGGCCCGCAGGTCGCCGAGGGCGAAAACACCCTCGACCATCTCCTGCTCGGCCGGGTGGAACACCTCGGCGCGGGCGCCCTGCTCGAGGAGCACCCCGACCTCTTCGGCGGTGATCGGCGGTTCATGACTTGCCCGGACGCGGAGCAGCCGCAGCGCCGCCTCGGTCGAGATGCCGAGCAGGCGCACCACCGGCGAGGCGACGGTCGAGAGCCGCCCCATCGGTCCGGCCACGCGAGCGGCGATCGCTTCTGGCGCGTTCAGGGCGACCCGCTTGGGGACCAGTTCGCCGACGACGAGTGAGAGATAGGTGATGACCAGGACGACGACCGCGAACGCGATGCCCTCGGCGTAGCCGCCGATGCCCGGCAGGGAGCGCAGCGAGTCGGCGAGCGCCCCGGTGAGGGCGGCTCCACCATACGCTCCAGAGAGGATGCCGATCAGGGTGATCCCGACCTGGACCGTCGCCAGGAAGACGTTCGGGGCATCGGCCAGCTTCAGCGCGTCACCAGCCGCGGCGTCGCCCGCCTCCGCGCGCTGCTGGAGGCGGGCCTTGCGAGACGACACGACCGCGGTCTCCGACATGGAGAAGAGCCCGTTGGCGATAATTAGCACGAGCAGGAACGCGATCTCAAACCACAGCCTCATTGGCTCTCCCTGTCCGCGCCGTCGAGTCGCTTCAGCACTTTTGCCACCGGTACCATAGTCTCTGTGGGCGCGATCAGGGTCGATGCAGACCCTGCAGGCGGGCCAACGGGGCGACGACCCCCCTTGACAGCATCGCTGGCTTCGCTACGCTAGGGGCATCCCCGCACGCACCGCTTGATGGGGCAGACCGCGTGCCCCAAGATCGGGAGAAGGAGGAGCGCCGTGGGTTCCTTGATCGCGTGGCTCTTGATTGGGCTGATCGCTGGCGGCATCGCGAGCTACATCGTCCCTGGCCGGACGCCGGGCGGCACCATCGGCGCCGTGGTCGTCGGTATCGTCGGCGGCATCCTCGGCGGGTGGATCCTGGACCTGCTCGGGGTTGGCTCGAACTTCAACTGGATCGGCTCGATCGTGGTGGCGGTCATTGGCGCCGTCGTAATCCTGCAGGTGATGAAAAGCATGGGTGGAGCGGGCAGAGCCTAGACGCCCAGCTCGGTTCGCCACCGAAGATCCAGTCGCAACACGTCAACCACCGCGGCCCGGCGGCAGGGTGCGGCGTCGCCTGGCCGACACGGGCCACGGGTGCCGGTACGCCCTGAGTGTTGCCGTACTCAAGGGAGGGCACGATTCCCTGGGGATCGTGCCCTCCCTTGTCGCTCGGTGTCCGGCGCAGGTTGATCGCCGGACGGCGCCGGGACGCCGAACGCTTCTCCGCCCAGCCTGACGCGTCCGGTAGAGAACCATTACCCCGTGGGAAGGCACCGCGTCGTAGCCTCTGTCATCATTCGGTCTCCGGGGGCCAGCGATCGGTCCCGCTGCCATGGAGTCCCGGGGGAGAGCGATGATGGAGACCCTGTACGGCGGCGCGGCGATCGAGGAGGCGGCCGATCCGGCCTCCTGGGAGATCTGGCCGGCGCCGGAGCGCTATCGCGAGGCGCTCTACCAGCGCTTCCCGGAGTTCACCTGTCTCTGCCCGCGCTCGAACTACCCTGACTTTGCCACGGTCCACCTGGTGACGGTGCCCGACCGCAAGGTCGTCGAGCTGAAGCACCTCAAGCTCTGGCTCAACAGCTTTCGCAACCGCTCGATCTCGCACGAACTGGCGACGGCCGAGATCGTCGACACGCTGGCAACGACGCTCGACCTGCAGTACGTGTTCGTCCTGATGGAGTACACGCCCCGCGGCAACCTGACGACCGTTCCGCTGATCGAGCACCGGCATCCCCGCCTGCGCGACCTCGACCCGGACGATCCGTTACTGGCGGCAATGGAGAACGCGCAGCAGATCAAGCGATCGCTGATCGAGCGGGTCGTCAGGCAGACCGGGACATAGGGAACCCGCTCAGCCGGTCTCGGGGTCGGTCACGTCGCGGTCGACCATCGCGATGATGGCGGTCACCGCGTCGCCGAGCGCGGCGGCCGGGGTTGGGAAGACCCGCGCCGTTTCCTGATCGGCGGGGCTGAGCTCCCAGGCCTGGCGCTGCTCGTTGGAGTTCTGCTCGGCGACCTGGAGCACCCAGCCACCCGCGGCCTGGCTATGGATAGCGCGGACCTCGAAGGTGCGATGGCGGGCGGGGTTGCCGGATGGGTGGCTGACGCCGACGACGATATGTCGGTCTCGCGGCGAACCGGCGCTCTCCATGACCCGGTCGTTCACGATCGGGTCTGGAGTAACGTCGCGACGCGACCGCTATCGGTGGGGCGCGGAGCCGCGGGCCGCGATGCGCCTGGGACATTCGTCAGGGGAACAACTCCTCGATCTCCTTGGGCCGGCCGATCCGAGCGACCGGCGGCGCGGCCGGGTGGGCCGCGCCGCGGCCTGGCAGGGGTGCGGGCTACCCCTTGCGACCGCGTTGTCGTTTTTCGACCTTGCGGGGCTTTGGGGGCTTCGGCGCTTTCTGGCTTCGCTCCGGGGGCGATGTCGCTGGCAGTTTTTGGGGGGTCGACCCGGTGTCCCCTCCGGTGGGAATGCTCATCGTTGGCGCTCCTTTCCTGCATCGGCGGCCCTGGGACGCATTCGGCGTCGCCAGTGTTGACCGTAACACGTCTTGGCTCGCGATGATGCCGCCGGCGGGCGGACCTGGGGGCGTCGTGCTCAGGTTCTCTAGTGCGGATCGGCGCTGGGCACATTCCCGTCTCGCGGTGCGGACAGCGGGATGACTGATGCGATGGCGAGCGCCGAACGGGAAGGCGTACCGCCTCTACGGTGGAGCCGCGCGTTGGAGGCTCGATCGACGATCGAACGGTGGTCCGTTGAGCGATGGGGGCGCTCACCCGCCTCAGCCGCGAGCGGTTGACGATCTCCGACGGTGGTGGTGCCGGTTGGCGGTCACGCAGCGCCAGACGCCACTGACCCACCGCGCGAGGTGGCGCAGCAGGCACCAGGCGACGAGCCCCACGACCAGTAGCCAGCCCACGGCGTAGATGGCCACCCGGCCCGTGCCAAGTGGCTCGCCCGATGGACTTCGCGTCAGGGTGGTGGCGAGGTCGGCGAGCTGGTCCCGCGCCGAGTGGATGGCGCTCAGACCCCACCGGGTGGAGTCCCCGACCGGAGGTCCGAGACTCGCGGTGATCTGGCCCCCGAGACGCCCGGCGGCGTCCGGCACGGCGCCCCACGGCGCCGACGGTAGCAGATTCCAGCCGCGCCCGATCGCCTGGGCGAACCCCTCCCCGATGGTGGGGAAGTACGCACCCATCTGACCGGTGAGCGCGCTGGTGACGGCAGGCCAGCCAGCCGCCGCGAGAGCGGCCTCCGCCCCCGGGATGCCCATGGCGCCGGCCGCCGCCAGCGCAAACCCGGCGAGCACCAGGAGGAGGAGCAATCTGACGATACAGCCCACGGCTTCCCCAATGCTAATCCACGGTCGAGCCGGGCCACAAGCGGGGAACGGCGCGGGGCGACACTGGGTGCAGACGGGCACCACCAGCATCAAGGATAGCAGTCTGGAGAGTGTACGTACAGGTATCTCCAGGGAGTGAAGACCGCTGTGTTGCGGACCACTTTGAGTCGATAGACCGTTCTCCAGCTGTCTCGACGGGCGAGGATCGTCTGGAGGGATTGGTTGGTGATGGATCGCTTTGGTGTCAACACGGTGGCACCGGGACAGGCGCTTCCCTCAGTAATGTGGTCAATGGTCCAGAGATCGTCACTCAGGAGATGGCGGATGGCATGGACCGTCAGGTCGGTCGCGCACGTCATCGCAATCCGCGGAAGCGCGATGGGGCGACCCTCTCGAGTCTACAGTCGTCGTACGACATCCTGATTCGTGGCCGCGCGTGACAACGGCTCCCTATCTGCCCGGAGCGGTATGATCGCTGGATCTGACGCGCCCATGAGGTCAGTTATGACTCCCTTCATGTCAGCGAATCTTCGTGACATCGCCGAAACCGTGGCGCCTCGGAGTGGTTGGGATTTCTCGCGCATGAAGGCCGAGCGCGATCCAGGGCCATGGGACTACAACGATGTGGTGCGGAGATTCCTGCGTCCCACCAGCCAGGTCCTCGACATCGGAACAGGAGGCGGCGAGCGCTTTCTGGCAATGGCCGATGCCTTCGCCTTTGGGTTAGGGTTGGACCTCGACCCCGAGATGATTCGTGCGGCCGTGAACAACAGACCATCCGAGCTCAGCGGTCGGATGAGCTTTGCTGTCATGGCTGCTCAACCGCTGGCGGTCCGGAGCGGCGCGTTCGACCTCATCCTGAACCGCCACGCACCGTTCGCGGTGACGGAAGTTATGAGGGTCCTACGTCCTGGCGGCTCCTTCATCACCCAGCAGATCGGTTGCCACAACATGCAGAATATCTTCGAGGCATTTGGCTGGGCGTCGAGTGGCGCCTTTTGGGAGAAGCGACGCCGGCAACAGCGGTATGAGACCAATGCTGTCGAGCTTGCAGCAGAAGCGTTCAGGCACGCTGGCGGCACCGTCGTCACCCTCGGCACCTACGACGTCGGCTATTACGTCCACGATCTGGCGTCCCTCTTGTTCTGGCTTCAGTCCGTGCCGCTGCCCGAGCCATTCACTATCGATCGACACGAGCCGGCGGTCCGCTCGCTGATTGAGCGGTATCAGACGCCCCGCGGCATCGCTTCCAACGAGCATCGGGACCTGCTCATAGTGCAGCGCTCGAAGGGTCCTGAAGGTAACCACCATACCTTCGATCTTCTGGCGGATGGCGCCCAGGATTCCCGGGGTGCGCGTTATGCGGGGCGCCGGGTCAGCCACCAGTAGGCGACAGTGAACAACACGACGGCGGCGGCGAGGTAGAGCGCCGCCTCGATCAGCTGGAACTGGACGACGCGATCGCTTGGTTGGAAGACCCGGAAGTACTGCAGTCCGTTGTCGACCAGGCACCGGCGATAATCGGTCTGCTGCGTCAGTCCGTCGCCACCGAGCGGACAGAGCTGGTTGACGCGATCCCAGGAGAGGCGCTCGCCGGTGCGACTCAACCATGACTCGTCCAGCATCCAGCGGTTCTCGAACGAGGTGAACTGACCAACGTCAGTGGCGGCGGCAGCCGTTTCTTCGATCGGGCGACGGTAATGCGGGCGCAGGACGAATGTCGTGACAATGCGCGTGCCGAGGAATCCCGCGGCGGTCAGGGCCAGCACCGGGACCACCCGGCGGACGACGACGGCAGCGGCGAACGCCAGGGCGACGGCGAACAGGGCGTAGCCTATGAGCACGCCTGGCGAGAGGTCGAACACGTTCCGATTGAAGCTTCGCGCCGGCCCCCGCAAGATCGACGAGCGCCAATTCATCGCCATCACGATCCAGACGACCGCGACCAGCGTGGAGATGCCGACCGCGAAACCGAGGCGGGAGAGCGACCAGCGCCGCCGGGAGATGCTTTGGGTCCAGGCCAGACGATGAGTGCCCCGCTCCAACTCCTGCAGGGTCGAAATCGTCAGCAGCACCGCCACCACGAGCGGCACGCCATGGAGCAACGTGGTGAGGTTGCCCCAGCGGCCGGAGCGGACGAAATAGGCGTTCTCACGTTCGATACAGAGGGGGCTTTGAGCGTTCCCGTTGTCGGAACAACTGCCGTCATGCGCGGCGTCATAGGCCGAGTTGACGCTGTTGATACCCATGAGCATGATCGCGATCAGGCTGGCAAAGAGGAGGATGCCGATCGCGGCTTCCGTTCGGTGCAACCGCCAGGTGAGCCAGGTCATCGCGTCGTCTCCATTTCTTCCCCATGGCGCGCCATGTAGGCGAGCACGATCTCTTCGAATCCCGGATCGCGGACATCCCACCGCGGGTCGTACCGATGGCCGTTGAGTTTGACCAGGAGTGAGCTCTGGCGATCGGTATGGGTGGAATGGATCACCTGATGAACCCGCGCGAGCTCCTCAGGATCGGCCCGCGGCCCCACCAGCAACCGGTGCCCCTCGGCGAATGTATCCAGATCACCGGCGAACTGGACCTGGGCGGCGTTGAGGATCACCAGGTAGTCGCAGACGCGCTCCAGTTCCCCCACCATGTGAGAGGAGAGGAGGACCGTCATCCCCGTCTCGACCGTCGCGTCCATCAGGATCTGCAAGAACTCCCGGCGGGCGAGGGGATCGAGCGTGGCGACCGGCTCATCGAGCATGATCAGCTCCGGCCGCTTCGCCAGCGCGAGGACGAGCGCGACATGAGACTGCTGCCCTCCGGAGAGCTTGCTTACTTTTTTTCCGAGCGGGATGTTCAGCCGTCCCAGGCGCGTGCGCGCCATGGCGTCGTCCCACCGCGGATTGAGTTTGGCCCCGAAGCGCAGCATCTCGGCGACGGTGAAGTCGCGATAGAGGGGCCGGTCCTGGGCGACGAAACCGATCCGACTCAGGGTCGCGGGGTCACCGGAGGGCGTGGCCCCAAAGACGCGCGCCGTTCCCACGGTGGGAGGCATGAGGCCGATCGCCAGGTTGAGCAACGTGCTCTTGCCGGCGCCGTTCGGTCCGATCAAGGCGGCGATGCGGCCGGCGGGAATCTCCAACGAACAGTTGCGCAGCGCCCAGGTTCCGCGATAGCGCTTGCCAAGGTCTCTCGTCTCCACCGCGGTCGTCATGCCGCCCCTTCCTCTCGTTTCGTGCGCGTGGTGATCTGTTCGCGCAGCGTTGTCGCCATCAGCGCGGCGATGCTGTCGTTATCCATTCCGGCCTTCCAGGCTCGTTGCAGCCACTCGACCAACTCCGCCCGCAATTCCGCGTGACCCGCGAGGGCGGGACCAGCCAGACTTTTGAGGACAAAGGTGCCCTGGCCCTGCCGTCCGGCGACGAGACCTTCCATCTCAAGCTCGCGGTACGCCTTGAGTACCGTATTCGGGTTGATGGCCAGCGCTGCCACCACATCACGCACCGTCGGCAGTTGATCGCCGGGCCGCAGCATGCCGAGACGCAGCGCCTGTTTGACCTGGTGCACGACCTGCATGTAGGCGGAGACGCCGCTGCCCCCGTCGAGATGGAACTCGATCATCCATTCTCCGTTCGATCCGATATTGTATCACTCATATAGATATATAAGTATATAGAGGTCCGTGTCAAGAGGGACCAGTTCAGTGTCCATGCCGGATGGATGACGAGTGACCGAACCGCGTGTGTCGATGCACTCGCTCACGGCGCTCCGTTCGCACCGGCGACGGGTCCAGGGCCGTGACGGTAACGACAGCTGCTGGAACGTTCTGCAGAGCGCGAGGTGCCCCCGCAGCCACCATCTCACCGCGACAGATGACTCATCGATCTTGGGTTCTCTCTGGCTTTTCCCCGGGCCGCAACGCATCGACTCGTGCTGGAACGCGACGTTGGTGGAGACGGTGGGACTCCGCTCGATGAGCGCTATCCGCCGAAGATCGTCCACCCGATCACCAAGCGCTCAAGCGCCCGGTGACCGCTCTCGAGGATGTGGGGAGGAGTGGTCGATCTGCTACCGCGAACGCGGCGAGGGATGCGGCCGTTGTCCCTCACCGGTTGGACCACTGCGAGACGATCGGCGGTCTCCTTGTCCTCTACCGCTGGATGAGGACCCGAGAGCGATCAATCGTGGCTTTGTGGACGACCGTGATGAGGACGGAGACCACCAGTAGGGTGATGATCGCCAGCCAGAAGATCACCAGACTGAGGTCCAGGCGTTCAACCAGGTCGTAGGTTTGCTGGATGGCGATGAGCACGCCACCGGTTGCGACGAGCAACCAGCCGCGAAACATGCTGAGGAATGCGACGACCGTCTCTCGCTCCTCCGGTGTGAGACTGGCGAGGAAGGTGAGGCGATGCTGGTTGCGCCGCTGTCCGTCGCGGTAGAGCTTGATTGGCGGCAGCAGCCACCACCACGATGACACGGCTGGAGGGCTGGGAATCTTCCTGGTGGCGCGGGCCATCTGGTCAGCCGCGACCTGTTCCTTGTGCAATTCCAGCGACGCCTGATAGATCGATCCGGCAACCAGGAGCCACGCGCCAACAACGCCGCAACAGAGCGCACCAAGGGACACGGGATGGATCCCCCTCCAACGAGCGATGCCGGGCTCACGACGTCCCGAGCGCCGATCCCCGACTCGCCGCCACCAGCTGGTGTTCCGGCGCGAGGATCGGGGCGAAGGTATCTCAAGCGGTCGGGGAATGTCGATGAGACTGGTCCGTGCTCACACCCGGTCCGTGGATGGAACTAATCGAGGTGCGTTTGCACGACGAGACTGTGCTGGCATCACCCTCAACGGCCTGGCGAGCTACCTGGGATGACTCCTCATCGGCTTCGAAGGTTGCCGTGGCTGCCGGAGTGACAAAGCCGTCCGCCAGACACTCCATGGAGACGACGTACCAGAAACGAAGGACGTGCTCGCGTTCGTCGGTAGCCATGCATGGCATTGAGCAGAGCGGTTCCCATACGGGGTCAGGCCGTTGAAAAAAGCCTCCGGCGAGGCTGCTCGTGCGGGTGGTTCGGAGGTGGACAGGCCGAATGAGCTCTGGTCCCGGTCGAGGAGATCGTCAGCCGTAGACGAGTGAACGCCTGAATGGCTCCCTCGGGAGGGCCACGAGGCTGCCACACGGGGCGTGGCAGCGTCCCCACCCCGTGGCGGCCCTGAAGTGCTTTAGGTTCTGGCCAGCCGCAATCAGCAATCCCTTGATTATCGCGTTCATGAGGCTCCGTCATCGGAGCCGGCGTAAGCCATGCCACGCCTTGGCCTCGGCAAAGAGAGGCTCGACCCAGACCTGACGCTTGCGGATGGCCTTCTGGTAGGCCGCGGTGGCGTGATAGCTGCGCACCCGCTCTAGGTAGTCGGCGTAGAGGGAGCGGTGGATCATCCGGCCGCGCTCGCTCCCCGTGCACGCCGCTTTGGCCGGACACGCGTTGCAGATCGCGGCGTCGGCCCGTTAGAGCACTGCTGCCTCGGTGTACTTGGTCTCGCGACGTCGTAGGAGCTGCCCCTGCGGACACCGGTACGCATCTCGCTAGACATCGTACGCGAACCGGGATGTTCCATAGAACGGCGTCCGCCGGTCGAAATCGGGCAAGGGGAAGAATGCCTGGATGCCGGCGTCTTCGAGGGCGACGATGTTCTCGACGGTGCCGTAGGTCGTGTCTCCGGTGACGTGGTGGGGACGGAGCTTGCGCCGGAAGCAGACCCGCCAGAGTAAGTCCTGCAGCGGCACATTCTCCATAACGTCCGCTGGGGTCACCAGCGCCGCCAGGATGATGCGGCGCTTCCCGCCGTCGACGACGTAATGGTCGTGGTAGCCGAGGGCCATCCCGTGCTTGGTCCGCATGGGGGTGGCATCGGGATCGGTCGGGCTCACCCGCCACGCGCTGGTCCGCTCGTAGCCCCAGGCAGCCTCCCGATGCGGGTCGAGCCTCCGTTCCTCCAGCAGTGGCCAGCGCCGCTCGGCTGCTCTGCGCACGTCTTCGGAGCCAGTTTCGGTCGGCAGCCGCACGATGTCTCGGGGCAGGTCGGCGACCGCCTCTGCTGTCGTGCCCGTCGGAGCGACCTCGTCCGCAAACAGGCCAGCCACATGCGTCGTGGCGTCGTAGTAGAAGCGCGGCACAAGCGACGGGATGCCGGCGTTGGCCTCAACCTTTGTGGCATCGAAGTAGAGCTCGCACCCCCACACCAACCCCGCCTCCTGGCACAGGTCCACAACCTGCTCGACGAAGCGCTGGAAGATGTCGACTCCCAATCGCTGCCGGATACGGGTCAGGCTGGAGTGGTCGGGCAGCGCCTCATCGAGGGCGTAGCCGAGATACCACCGGTGGGCGAGGTGGAGACTCGCCGTCTCGATCAATTGCCGCTCCGAGCGAATGCCTTCGAAGAACATCACCAACAGGAGCTTGATGAAGAAAACGGGATCGATGGAGGGTCGGCCTCTGTCGGCGTACGGCTCCTGGACCTAGCCGCGGACAAAGCCGAGTTCGAGTTTGGCCTCGAGATGGCGGTAGAAGTTGGACTGGGGAATAAGCTCGTCGAGGGAGACGGCGATCGGCTGGACGAGGCGGCGGGGCTTGGTGGGACCGAGCATTGTGGACTCCGGGAAGAAGGAAGAATGGGGCTGATGGTGGCCCTTCCACTATGACGATGCAGGAGAGTCCACCACGTGATCCTTGAGATACCGGTAGAGCGCGGCGCGCGAGATGCCCAATGTCTGGCAGATGGTGTCAATGTCCGTCTCCCCGCTGGCGTAGAGCGTCCGCGCGAGGTCGAGTTGCTTGGCATCGGCGAGCTTCCTCGGCCGGCCGCAACGTCGTCCCCCGGCCCGCGCCGCCGCCACTCCCGCATGGGTGCGTTCGCGGATGAGATCCCGCTCGAACTCAGCCAGCGCCCCGAAGACATGGAAGATCAGCTTCCCAGCGGGGGTGGTGGTATCAATTTATTCGGTGAGCGACTTGAAGCCAATCCCCCGCTCCGCCAGGGCGGCGACGATCTCGATCAGATGCCGAAGGGAACGCCCCAGGCGATCGAGGCGCCAGACCACCAGCGTATCGCCCTTCCGTAAATAGGAAAGGACCTCATCCAACACCGGCCGCTCGGCCTTCGCTCCACTGGCCGTCTCAGTATAGACCTTGCCGCAGCCGGCCGCTTTCAGGGCATCGAGTTGGAGGTCGAGGGTCTGTTCCCCGGTCGAGACCCGGGCATGGCCAATATCCATGGATTCATCGTCTTAAAACCTAGAATCACTAGCACGTAGCACAACGGTGATTTCGAGACAAGTTGTGCAACAGCGATTCCTGCGTAAGTCTGTGCACGAAGCGGGGCTCTGGAAACTGTCGCAAAAAGGAGGCAGCCTGTTGAAAAAGGGGGAGAGGCGGGCCGCTGCGGTGGATTCGCGCCGCCCGTCGGCTGACGACCGGGTCCACGGTCAGCGGAGGGTGATCTCGACTCGCGACGGCGTCGA
>JAABUN010005447.1_pt1 | contig 15800 bp, 11 predicted proteins | sample 5559311 | NCBI WGS metagenome assembly JAABUN01 (sample SAMN10711877, study PRJNA513370) | rock metagenome | isolation source: Antarctica rocks | place: Antarctica: Victoria Land, Siegfried Peak sud
GATGTCAGCCTTGGGGAACTTCATGCCGCCGTTGGGCCACTCCGTCATGGCGTTGGCCAGCGCCTCCTCGTCCGTGGCCGCCCAGGACAGGTGCAGCTGCAGCACCTTGGGCATCGTGTGGGGGTCCTTGCCGGCCTCCCGAGCGCCCTCGGCGAACTTGCCGAACAGCATGTCGATCTTCTCCAAGGGTGCGCCGACGGTGATGATCCCGTCAGCGAGCCGCCCGGTCTTCCTGGCGTTGAGGGGGCCCGCCGTCGCGACCAGGATCTGCGGGGCCTCCTCGGGCATGGTCCACAGCCGCGTGCTGTGGTGCTTGAAGTGCTTGCCCTCGTGCTTGACGTCCTTGCCAGCCAGCGAGGCGGCGAACAGCTTGGTGATGATCTCCACGGCCTCGAACATGCGTGCCGAGCGCTCGCCCGCCTCGGGCCAGTACGCGGGAATGACGTGCTCGTTCAGGGCCTCGCCGGAGCCCAGCCCCAGCCACGTGCGGCCGGGGTACATGGCAGCCAGGGTGGCTGCCGCCTGGGCGACCATCACCGGGTGGAAGCGGAAAGATGGGCAGGTGACACCGGGGCCGAGGTCACCGCTCGTGCGCTCGGCCACGGCCGTGAGCACGTTCCACACGAAGGCCGCCTGCCCTTGCTGGGGGACCCACGGCTGGAAGTGGTCGGCCGCCATGCACCCCGAGAAGCCGTGGTGCTCGGCCAGGGCTGTCAGCTCGACGCACTGGGTGGGGTGGAACTGCTCCAGCATCGCCGCGTACCCGAAGGTCAGATCGCCCATGCAGCCGACGCTACCGCGCCGGTTCGCCCAGGTGGGGCGGTGGGGATGCCGGTCCGCAACCTGCGTGCTTTGCTGAGTCCCGCGCCTCGCCGGTCCATCAGTCCGGTGTGCCGCCTCAGCCGACCCTCGGAAAGGTGCTGACGTGAGCGGCCCGATGTCCGACCAGAAGCAGCAGCGGCTCCTCGGTGGCCGTTACCGTCTGCACGAGGTGGTCGGACGCGGCGGGATGGGAACGGTGTGGGCCGGAGAGGACGAGCTGCTCGGCCGCCCGGTCGCCGTCAAGGAGGTGCTTCCGCCGCCGAACCTGTCCGAGAACGACCTGGAGGAGCTGCGGCACCGCACCCTCAAGGAGGCGCGCGCCGCCGCGCGGATCTCCTCGCCGGCTGCCCTGACCGTGCACGACGTGGTCGAGGAGAACGGCCACCCGTGGATCGTGATGGAGCTGTTGGCCTCCCGGACGCTGGACGACGTGCTCAAGGAGCGCACGCTCAGCCCGACGGAGGCCGCCACCCTCGGTTTGACGATCCTGTCCGCCTTGCGGGCGGCCGAGTCGGCCGGTGTTCTGCATCGGGACGTCAAGCCGGCCAACGTGATGTTCCGAGGGACCGACGACGACGTCTCCCGGGCGGTCCTGACGGACTTTGGCATCGCCCGCTTCGTCGGCGACCCCAACGTGACGATGACGGGGACGCTGGTCGGTTCCCCCGCGTACGTGGCGCCCGAGCGTGCCACCGGACACCCCGCGACCTCGGCGAGCGACCTGTGGTCCCTGGGCGTGACGTTGTGGACGGCGCTGGAGGGCAGGTCCCCGTTCGAGCGTGAGGGAGCTCTGCCAACCCTCACGGCGATCGTCACCGAGGACCTGCCTGCTGCCCAGCGCACCGGGCCGCTCGCGCCGGTGCTCGAGGGACTGCTCCGCAAGGAGCCCGGACAGCGCACCGCCGCCGCGGAGCTGCACGCGCAGCTGCAGGCTGTGGCCGGCGGGGGCGGCCGGGGTTCGGGCTCGCGTACCTCTGGGCTGGCACCCGTCCCGCCACCGGAGACCGCGATGGTTCCGGGCCGCCCCCGGACGCTCCCGCCGTCCCGGCCCGTGATCGCAGCGGCCGCCCGCGTCGGGAACCGGCCCGCCGGGCCGGTCGACGACCGCCCGGTCCGTCCGGTCCGCCCAGAACCGCAGCCGAAGCGGGGTCGAGGGCTTGCCGGGGTGCTGCTTGCCCTGCTCGTGGTCGGGGCCCTGGCGGCGGCGCTCATGGTGTTCTTCGACCCCTTCGGCACCGATGACCCTCCACTGGCTGGTGAGTCGGGCAGCGCGGGCGAACCCGTGCAGGGTGGGGCCGGCGCTACGGAACCAGGAACCAGCCCGACCACGCCAGCCGCCTCGCCCAGCACCGAGCCGACCAGCGAACCGCCGACCACCGAACCGGCAGCCACCGAACCGGCAGCCACCGAACCGGCAGCCACCGAACCGGCAGCCACCGAACCGGCAGCCACCGAACCGGCAACCGCCGAACCGGCAGCCACCGAGCAGACCAGCGCGCCCGCGCCCCCGACAAGCGCGCCCGAGCCCAGCTCGCCAGCACCCCCGACAAGCGCGCCCGCACCCAGCTCGCCGGCCCCGCCGCCGCCGCAGCAGGGCGTTCCCGACGGGTTCGTGCTGCACCAGGACCCCTCCGGCTTCGCGGTCGCCGTTCCGCGGGGGTGGACGTTCGACAGGCCGTACTCGCCCGCCATCAGGTTCAACGACCCCGAGTCCAGCGCCTCTGTGCTGATCGATCAGAGCAACAACCCAGAGAGCGACCCGGTGGCCGACTGGCAGGCGCAGGAAGCGAGGGTGCGCGGGAACTACACCGATTACCAGCGCGTCGGTGAGATCGAGGGCATCACAGTTCGTGGTTGGCAGGGCGCCGACTGGGAGTTCACCTACGCGGCCGGGGGCGGGCGAGGGCACAGGTTGAACCGCAACCTCATTACGACACCCGGGCAACAGGCGTACGCACTGCTCTGGACGGCTCCGGATGCGCAGTGGGCGCAGCGGCGGGCTGACTTCGACGTGGTGTTCGACTCCTTTCAGCCGAAGGGTTAACGGTTCGGCTTGATCCGCAGCGGTTTCCGCGGCGACGATGGCCCGATGAGCAACAGGCTGAGTTTCGCGGTGAGCATCGGACGTACCGCAGACGTGCAAGAGCTGACCGCCTCGGTGCAGCGAGCCGAGGCCGCAGGCGCCGACATGCTCACCGTGGCGGACCACCTCGGCTCGACCTCGCCGTTCCAGGTGCTCGCAGCGGCCGCAGCGGTGAGCAGCCGGGTGCGGCTGCGGACCTACGTGCTCGACGCCTACTTCTGGAACCCGGCCCTGCTGGCGCGGGAGGTGGCCACCCTGGACTCGCTCTCCGGTGGTCGGTTCGAACTGGGGATCGGCGCCGGGCACATGCGACACGAGCATGAACAGGCCGGGCTGCCGTTCCCCGGGGTGGACCAGAGGTGGTCCCACGTCGAGCAGGTGGTGACCGACGTGCGGGGGCACCTGGCCGACCCCGAGCACGAGCCCGCGGTCGTCCAGCGGCCGGTCCCGGTGATGATCGCGGCGATGGGGGAGCGCGGGCTCGACTGCGCAGCCCGCATGGGGGACGTGGTCGGACTGTCGGGCCTGCTGCAGGTTCCGGGGCAGCGCGCGGGGATGTTCACCGTCGCCACGGCGGAGCAGGTGGACGAGCGGGTGTCCCAGGTACGCCGGGTCGCCGCCGGGCAGGGACGCGGCGAGCCGGTGCTCGACGCCTTGGTGCAGGAGGTGTCGCTGTCGCAGGATCCCGAGCGAGCGGCCGAGCAGGTGTGCCAGGGCGCTCGGAAGCGGGGATCGGACTGGTTCACACCGCAGATGCTGCTGACCAGCCCGTTCTTCCTGTTCAGCACCAGCGCGGCGGCGGCGGCGTCAGAGCTGGTGCGTCGCTCGCAGCGGTGGGGCATCACGTCCTGGAGCACCCACGGGCCCTCGGCTGATGCGCTGCTGCAGGTCGCTGCCGCCTACCGCGGCTCAGCCGCCTGACTTGCGGCGGAAGGTGCGCTGCGGCTTGGCCGGCGAGCTGTGCGGGTGCTGGGCGGCCGGGTCGTGGGCGCCGCCACCCGCACGGTGCCCGAACTTCTTGCGGTCCAGCGCCTCACGCAACTTTCGCCGGGCCTCGTCCTGGGGCGTGACCGTTCCGTCAGGAAGGTCGGCGGGGGTATCCGGGGGTGGTTCGGTCGGCTTGGTCATGCCTTACCTTCCCACGCCCCGCGCCCCCGCACGCCAACGATGACGGGGGTCAGCTGTCGAAGGAGTGCGACGCAGAGGGGAACGATCCCGCGGCGACGTCAGCGGCGAAATCGGCAGCGGCCTGTCCGAGCGCGCCGCGCAGGTCGGCGTACTTCTTGACGAAGCGGGGTGCCTTGCCCCCACGCAGGCCCGCCATGTCCTGCCAGACGAGAACTTGCGCGTCGCAGCCGATCCCGGCCCCGATGCCTACCGTGGGGATGCTCAGGGCCTGGGTCACCTCGGCAGCCAGCGGCGCGGGCACCATCTCCATCACCAGCGCGAACGCCCCGGCCTGCTCCAGCGCCTGCGCGTCGGCCAGCAGCTGTTCCGCGCCCTGGCCCCGACCCTGGACCCGGTACCCGCCCAGGGCGTGCTCGCTCTGCGGGGTGAAGCCGAGGTGGGCCATCACGGGGATGCCGGCCTCCACCAGGAGCCGCACCGTCTCGACCACCCTGGCGCCACCCTCCAGCTTCACAGCGTGCGCACGCCCTTCCTTCAGGAACCGGGTCGCCGTCCCCAGGGCCTGCGCCGGACCCTCCTGATACGAGCCGAAAGGCAGGTCCGCCACCACCAGCGGCCGGCGTACGCTGCGGGTAACTGCGCGCACCAGGACCAGCATCTCGTCCACGGTGACCGGTAGGGAGGTGTCGTAGCCGTACACGTTGTTCGCGGCCGAGTCGCCCACCAGCAGAACGGGTATGCCGGCATCCTCGAAGATCTCGGCGGCGTACTGCTCGTAGGCGGTGAGCATGGCCCACCTCTCGCCGCGCTCCTTCATCTGCTGCAGGTGGTGCACGCGCACCTTGGCCACCGGGGCGGCACCCGCGGAGACCGGGCCGGTGCCGTACGGGGCGGGCTGTTCGCTCATCGAGGTGCTCTCCTTGAGTCCGGTGATCGCGGGACGGCAGCCGTCACGAGTCCTGCTCGCGCCAGCGGCTGGTGATGGGCAGCCGGCGGTCGCGGCCGAACGAGACCCGGCTGATCTTGGGCCCGGGGGCGAACTGGCGCCGCTTCCACTCGGCACGGTCGACCAGTGCGACGACCTGGTCCACCACGGTCTCGTCGAACCCGGCCTCCAGCAGTTCCGAACGCCCCTCCGCGTGCACGACGTACCGCTCCAGCAGAGCGTCCAGCAGCTCGTAGGGCGGCAGCGTGTCCTGGTCCACCTGGCCGGGGCGCAGCTCGGCCGAGGGTGGCTTGGTGATCGAGCTCTCCGGCAGCGGCGGTTCCTCACCGCGCGCCGTCGCCTGGGCGTTGCGCCAGCGAGAAAGGTCCCACACCAACGTCTTCGGGACGTCCTTGAGCGGCGCGTAGCCACCGACGGAGTCCCCGTAGATCGTGGAGTACCCGACCGCGAGCTCGGTCTTGTTGCCGGTGGCGAGCACCAGGTGGTTCTCCTGGTTGGACACGCCCATCAGGATGACCGCGCGGACCCTGGCCTGCAGGTTCTCCTCGGCCACACCCGTCAGCTCCAGCTGCGAGAGGTAGGTCTCGACGATGTCGGCGATGGGTCGGACCCGGTAGTCCAGACCGGTGCGCCTGGCCAGGTCCGCGGCGTCGTCCTTGGAGTGCTGCGAGGAGTAGTCGCTGGGCATCGAGATGCCCACGACGTTCTCGGCTCCCACGGCGTCGCAGGCGATGGCCGCCACCAGGGCGGAGTCGATGCCGCCGGACAGCGCGACGACCACCGAATGGAACCCGTTCTTGCGGACGTAGCCCGACACGCCCAGGACGAGTGCGGTATAGACCTCCCCGATCGGGTCGAGCTGCTCCGCCAGGGGGCCGGGCTCGCGCTCGTACGGGGTCACCGCCGCCTCGGAGACGACGTGCTGCACGACCGTGCCGTCCGCGGCACCGGCGTCCAGGGTCGATGCGGGCAGATCGAGGTCGACCACCAGCAGCTCCTCCCGGAACTGGGCCGCTCGGGCAAGGATCTCCCCTGAGGCTGCCACCACCATGGAGGCGCCGTCGAAGACCAGGTCGTCCTGCCCGCCGACGGTGTTCAGGTACGCCAGCGTGGCGTGCGCCTGCGCGGCGCGACGGCGTACCAGCTCGAGCCTGCCCCTGGACTTCTCCTGCTCGTAGGGGGATCCGTTGAGCACGAGCAGCAGCTCCGCTCCCGCCTGGCGGGTCATGGCCACCGGACCGCCGTCCTGCCAGAGGTCCTCGCAGATGGCCAGCGCGACGTCGACGCCCGCGACCCGGACGACGGTCAGCGACTGCCCGGGCACGAAGATCCGGAACTCGTCGAAGACGCCGTAGTTGGGGAGGTGGTGCTTGGCGTAGCGGGCGACCACCCGTCCGCCGTGCAGCACTGCGGCGCAGTTCTGCGGCAGGCCCTTGGGCACGCCGGTCTCCCCGTCGTCGCTGACGCCGTCGCCGTCGACGTCCGCGTCCTCGCCCTGCGCCCGGTCCAGGTACCCCACCACGACGGGCGTCTGCCCGTGGCCGTCGGCCTCGAGGTCGACGGCCAGGCGCGCGAGCGCGGCCCGGGAGGCGTCTACGAACGACCGCCGCAGCGCGAGGTCCTCCACCGGGTACCCCGTGAGCACCATCTCGGGGAAGGCGACCAGGTGGGCGCCGGCCTGGACCGCACGTTCCGTCCAGGACCGCACCAGGTCGGCATTGGCCTCGATCGCACCCACCGTCGGATCGACCTGGGCCAGGGCCAGTCGAAGCTGTGGCATGCGGTCGAGCGTAGTGCGGTGCCCGTCCGCCCTCCGTCCGGTTCCGGCCGGCATACGGCAGACTGCGCACCAGCACGGGTGTCGCCGCTGTCACCAGTGCTCACGTGCAGCAACGCGAAGGGGTGCCATGGACCGCCAGCAGGAGTTCGTCCTGCGCTCTATCGAGGAGCGCGACATCCGGTTCGTGCGGCTGTGGTTCACCGACGTGCTGGGCTTCCTCAAGTCGGTGGCGGTGGCTCCTGCCGAGCTGGAGGCGGCGTTCGAGGAGGGCATCGGCTTCGACGGCAGCGCGATCGAGGGTCTGGCGCGGGTGTCCGAGGCGGACATGCTGCTGCGGCCGGACCCCTCCACCTTCCAGGTGCTTCCCTGGCGTGGGGACGTGAATGGCAGCAACGGCACGGCACGCATGTTCAGCGACGTGCTCAACCCCGACGGCGAGCCTGCCTCGGCCGACCCCCGCAACGTGCTCAAGCGCAGCCTGGCCAGGGCCGCCGACATGGGGTTCACCTTCTACACCCACCCCGAGATCGAGTTCTACCTGTTCAAGCAGGACTTCGCCCCCGGCGTCGAGCCGGTGCCCGTCGACACAGGCGGCTACTTCGACCACGTGCCGCGCGGCACCGCCCACGACTTCCGTCGCGCCGCGATCACCGTGCTGGAGAACATGGGCATCTCGGTCGAGTTCAGCCACCATGAGGGCGGGCCCGGGCAGAACGAGATCGACCTGCGGTACGCAGACGCGCTGGCCACCGCCGACAACATCATGACCTTCCGCACAGTGATCAAGGAGGTGGCGCTCGAGCAGGGGGTCTATGCGACCTTCATGCCCAAGCCGCTGGTGGACCACCCGGGCTCGGGCATGCACACCCACATGTCCCTCTTCGAGGGGGACACCAACGTCTTTCACGAAGCGGGCGCCCAGCACCAGCTCTCCCGGACGGCCCGCCAGTTCATGGCCGGCCTGCTGCGTCACAGCGCGGAGATCAGCGCCGTCACCAACCAGTTCGTCAACTCCTACAAGCGACTGTGGAGCGGTGGGGAGGCTCCGTCGTACGTCTGCTGGGGGCACAACAACCGCTCGGCGCTGGTGCGGGTGCCGATGTACAAGCCTGGCAAGGCTCAGTCGGTGCGGATCGAGCACCGCGGCCTGGACTCCGCGTGCAACCCCTACCTCGCGTACGCGGTGCTGCTGGCGGCCGGGCTCAAGGGGATCGAGGAGGGATATGAGCTGCCCGAGGGCGCTGAGGACGACGTCTGGACCCTGACCGGGTCCGAGCGACGGGCGCTGGGGATCGACCCGCTGCCCGGGAGCCTGGACGCGGCGATCGAGGCGATGGAGGGGTCGGAGCTGGTGGCCGAGGCGCTGGGGGAGCAGGTGTACGACTTCGTGCTGCGCAACAAGCGGGCCGAGTGGCAGGAGTACCGGCACCAGGTGACCCCGTTCGAGCTGCGTCGGTACCTGCCCATCCTGTGAGCGATCCGAGTCGCACGCCGCTCGTGCTCGTGGTGGAGCACGAGACCCGGTGCGGGCTCGGCCGGCTCGACCCGCTTCCAGGCTGCACGGCCAGGAGCGTGAGCCCCTACTTGGGCGAACCGCTGCCGGAGGATCTCTCCGGAGTCGACGGGCTGGTGGTGCTGGGTGGGTCGATGGCCGCCTGGGACGACGAGGGCACACCGTGGCTGCCCCAGGTGCGCACGCTGCTGCGGCAGGCCGTGCAGGAGGGCGTGCCCACGCTCGGCGTGTGCCTGGGGGCGCAGCTGCTTGCGCTGGCAGCCGGTGGGCAGGTGGGGCCGGGGACGAACGGTCCTGAGCTAGGTCTGCTGGCGGTGCAGCTCAACGCTGCGGGGCGCGCGGACGCGGTGCTCGGCGCTCTGGACGAGGAGCTCCTGGTGCCGCAGGCCCACTACGACGAGGTCCAGCTGCTGCCCGACGGCGGACAGGTCCTCGCGTCCTCGGCCCTGTACCGCCACCAGGCGTTCCGGCTCGGAGCCCGCGCCTGGGGTGTGCAATACCACCCGGAGGTCACTGCCGCCGACTTCGCCGTCTGGATGGCGCAGGACGCCCCGGCGCTGGTCGAGCAGGGCCGCACGCCGGAACAGGTGATGGCGCAGGTCCGCTCCGCCGGGGCGCTGGTGGACGCCACGGCGCGGGCGCACTCTGCGGCCTTCGGGGCCGTCGTACGCCGCACCGCGGGGGAATCGTGAGCCGGGCGACCCGTCCTCCCAGCCGGACCGCAGCGGTCGCACGGCTCGGCTTCGCGGACTCTGCCCGGGCCTTGCGACTGCTGGAGGACCCGGCGCTGGCCGGGCTGTTCGACCCGATGGAAGACGTCTTCGATGACGGCCTGGCCAGGGCGCTGTCGGAGACCGCCGACCCGGACCAGGCCCTGCTCGCGCTGGCACGACTGTTCGAGGCCGTGCACGCCGAGCACGATGGTTCCGAACGGCAGGGCCAGGACCGGCCGGACCTCGCGCCGGGCGCCCTGCACGCGCTGCTGCGTTCGCCTGGCGCGCACCGCGACCGGCTGCTCGCCGTGCTGGGCGCCTCCGTGGCGCTGGGGGACCACCTGGTGGGCCATCCCGAGCACTGGACGGCGTTCACCGAGCCTGAGCCCAGCGGTGCCGACGAGCTGCGCGCGGACCTGCTGCGCGCCGTCGGTGCCGACCCTGAGGCGGCGACGCCCGTCGCCTCGGGCGGCGCGCCGTCCGGCATCGACGCACTGCGGGTGGCCTATCGGCGCCGGTTGCTGGCGCTCGCTGGGCGTGACCTGGCCAGCACCGAGCCGCGCCTGCTGGTCGACCGGGTGAGCCGCGAGCTGGCCGACCTCGCCGCGGCGGCGCTCGAGACCGCCCTGGCCATAGCGCGCGCCGAGCTGGCCGACGAGGGAGCCGGGTGCCGCATCGCCGTGATCGGCATGGGCAAGTGCGGCGGCCGCGAGCTCAACTACGTCAGCGACGTGGACGTGGTCTACGTCGTGGAGCCCGCTGAGGGTGTCTCGCAGGACGAGGCGCTGGGCACGGGCACCCGGCTCGCCGCCTCGTTGGCACAGGTGTGCTCGGCCTCGACGGCGGAAGGGACGCTGTGGCCCGTGGACGCAGGCCTGCGACCCGAAGGTCGCAACGGCCCGCTGGTGCGGACGCTGGCCAGCCACCTGCAGTACTACGAGCGCTGGGCCAAGACGTGGGAGTTCCAGGCCCTGCTCAAGGCACGGACCGTGGCCGGTGACGCCGACATCGGGGCCCGGTACCTCGCTACGGTCGGCCCGTTGATCTGGCACGCCGCAGGCCGGGAGAACTTCGTGGTGGACGTGCAGGCCATGCGGCGCAGGGTTGAGGAGCATCTGCCCGCCCGGGAGGCGGAGCGGGAGCTCAAGCTGGGCCGGGGTGGCCTGAGGGACGTGGAGTTCAGCGTCCAGCTGCTGCAGCTCGTCCACGGCCGCACCGAGGCGTTGATCCGTTCCGGCAACACCCTGGAGGCCGTCGAGCAGCTCTCGACGTACGGGTTCGTGGGACGTGACGACGCTGCCGCGCTGGACCGTGCCTACCGGGACCTGCGGGTTCTCGAGCACCGGGTGCAGCTGGCTCGGATGCGGCGCACCCACGTGCTGCCTACCAGCGAGCCCGAACAGCACCGGCTCGCCCGGGCCGCCCGGCTGGAGGGGGTGCAGGGTCTGGAAGAAAGGTGGCGCTCCATCCGGTCGGTCGTGCGCCCCCTGCACGAGCGGCTGTTCTACCGCCCCGTGTTGGCGGCCGCGGCGCGCCTGTCCCCGGACGAGGTGAGGCTGACCCCGGAGTCGGCGCGGGTCCGGCTGCACGCGCTGGGGTACGGCGACCCGGCTGGCGCCATGCGGCACCTGGAGGCGCTGACCGAGGGTGTCAGCCGTCGGGCCGCGATCCAGCGCCAGCTGCTGCCGGTGCTGCTCGGCTGGTTCGGTGCGGGTGCCGATCCCGACGCAGGGCTGCTGGCCTTCCGGCGGCTCAGTGACACCCTGGGCAGCACTCATTGGTACCTGAAGATGCTGCGTGACTCCGGCGCAGGCGCGGAGAGGCTGGCCGCGGTCCTGTCGAGCGGGCGGTACGCCGCAGAGCTGCTGGAGCGAACGCCGGAGGCCACCCGCTGGCTTGGCGACGACGTCTTGCTCCTTCCCCGGGCCGTCGAGCAGCTGCAGGCGGAGGCGCTGGCCGCCGCCCATCGGCACCCCGAGGTGGAGGCGGGTGTGACGGCGGTGCGGGCGGCGCGATCCCGCGAGGTCCTGCGCACAGCGGTCGCGGACATCTCCGCCTTGGTGGAGCTCGAGCAGGTCGGCTGCGCCCTCACCCACGCCACGGTGGCGGCCCTCGACGGGGCGCTGGCCGCGGTGCAGCGCTCGGTGCTGGCGGGCATGGACCTCGACGAGGCACCCACGCGGCTGTGCGTGATCGGGATGGGGCGCCTGGGTGGTTCGGAGCTGGGGTACGGCAGCGACGCGGACGTGATGTTCGTGCACGACCCCGTGCGCGTTTGCGGTCAAGGCGCGCAAGGCGGCCAGGCGTACGCCCTCGTGGTGGTCACCGAGCTGCAGAAGTCGTTGCGCGCCAGCGGTTTGCACCTGGCCGTGGACCTTGACCCAGCACTGCGACCGGAAGGGCGGGACGGGCCGCTGGTGCGTTCGCTGGAGTCCTACGCCTCGTACTACGAACGCTGGTCCGCAGGGTGGGAGGCGCAGGCCCTGCTGCGTGCAGTCCCTGTGGCGGGGGACCTGGCGCTGGGGGCGCGGTTCGTGGCGCTGGTGGACCCACTGCGCTACCCACGCGACGGCCTGGGTTCCTCGGGGCTGCGCGAGATCCGCCGCATCAAGGCACGGGTCGAGGCGGAGCGGCTGCCGCGTGGCGCCGCCCCCCGTCGGCACCTGAAGCTGGGACCGGGCGGGCTGGCCGACGTCGAGTGGACCGCGCAGCTGCTGCAGCTGCAGCACGCCGGACGGCTGCCAGCGCTGCGCACCGCGTCGACGCTGGGGGCGCTGCGGGCCGCGCAGGCCCATGGGCTGCTCAACCGTGACGACCAGGAGACCCTTGAGGCGACCTGGGTGCTGGTCTCGCGGCTGCGCAACGCCCTGGTGCTGTGGCGCGGGCGCTCGACCGACGTGCTGCCCACGGACCGCCGCGACCTGGAGGGCGCCGCACGCCTGCTGGGCTACGCCGCGGGCAACGCGGGCGCGCTGGAGGACGATGTGCTGCGCGCGATGCGTCATGCTCGCGCTGTGGTGGAGCGGGTCTTCTACTGCTGAGCTGCCGGCTCGCGCCCCGCGTCGGCCGGACGCGGGTCCGCTGTCTGGTCCGGCGGGTGAGCGCCCTGGTCCGACGGTTGGCGTGTCGGCTGCGGGGTCGAAGTGTGGTCCCAGTCCCCGATGATCACGTTGGTGTTGCCCGGCCAGCTCAGGTAGCGCAGCGAGAGGTTCGTCATCACGGCGAACCGGTTGCGGTTGCTGAGCAGGACCATCACGTGCAGCGCCACCCAGGCCAGCCAGGCCAGCGTGCCGCGCATGGAGATTCCGATCGGGAGCTGAACGACGGCGGCCCTGCGCCCGATGGTGGCCATGATGCCCTTGTCCTTGTACGTGAACGCCGTGGTGGGCATGTCCGCAAGCAGCCGCGAGATCATCTCGCCCACGTGCTGGCCCTGCTGCATCGCCGGCTGGGCCAGCTGGGGCAGCGGCGAGTCGGCGTCGCCGGCCACGTCACCGATGCAGAAGACGTCCTCGCAGCCGAGGACCCGCATGTCGGCGCCGACGCTGATCCGACCCGCGCGACCCTGCGGCAGTCCCCACGTCGAGACGACCTCGTGGGCCGTCACGCCGGTGGCCCAGATCACGGTGCGGGTGTCGATGACCTCGCCGTTTGCCAGCCTGACCTGGGTGGGGGTGACCTCGGCCACAGCCGTGTTGAGCCGCAGGTCCACCCCACGACGGCGAAGAGCACGTGCCGCGTAGGAGCGCAGACCGCGCTTGAACGGCGACAGCACGTCCCCACCCATCTCGACCAGCACGACCCCGAGCCTCGTCGGGTCCAGTTCTGGGTAGGCGTGCGGAACGGCTCCGTTGAGCATCTCCGCCAGGGTCCCGGCCATCTCCACCCCGGTCGCGCCCCCTCCGACGACGACGACCTGTGCCCTGCCGTCCTTGCCCTGCTCCACCGCAAGCTTCTCCAGGCCGGCGAACACGTGGTCGCGGGTGATCAGCGCCTCCCGGCGGGTGTAGATCGTCAGGGCGTTCTCAGCCGCCCCGGGGATCCCGAAGTAGTTCGCCGTCACGCCGGTCGCGATCACCAGGTAGTCGTAGTCGATGATGGCGCCGTCAGCGAGGGTGACGTGCTTGGCGGTGGTGTCCACGCCTGTGACGCAGCCCTGTCGGAAGTTGGCGTTCGGGTGCTTGACCGTGAACGCCCGCAGCGCGTACGTGACGTCGCCGGGGTTCAGGCCGCCCGTTGCCACCTGGTATAGCAGCGGCTGGAACGTGTTGTAGCCGTTGCGGTCCAGGAGCAGTACGTCGGCGTCGGCCCATCGCAGGGACTGCACCAAGGACATCCCGCCGAAACCGGCTCCGACCACGACGACCCGCGGTCGGGTCCTGACGTTGGCGAGTGCCTCGGCCATCTGTGTGCCCTCCCGGTGGCGGCTCGGAGAGCTGCCGTCCACTCCAGTGTGCCGCCCGGAAGTCACGTGCAGCCACTCAGAGCGCGTCCCAGTCGACGTGTGGTTGGGCACAGTGCTCGGTGGGCACAGTGCTGGTTGGACGCAGTGCTGGTTGGACGCAGTGCTGGTTGGACGCAGTGCTGGTTGGACGCAGTGCCCGTTGGACGCAGTGCTGGTTGGGCGCAGTGCTCGGGCGGGCACACGGCGCGGACAACAGCGCCGAAGGCACGCCTGCAAGCCCTGTCCCGCCATGTTCTCCGCGCCCTGTGCCCAGCGCCCGGCGCGCCTGCGTCTGGCTCACGAGTGCTGGTCACGCCTCACGCTCAGCCGGCGGTGCTCACTTGTCACCGGTCGACGCGCTCGTCGGATCTGGCGTCGACGGTGGTTGAGCTTGCCTCCTCGTCTGCCTGCTTGGCGGCCTCGGCCCGAGCTATTGCTAGCAAACTACTAAGCGAGTATGGTCAAGAGATGTCCTCCGCCGCGGAAGCACCCAAGGCGCAGTTCAACGTGTACCTGCCGCCGTACCTGATCCGCCAGATCAAACACCGGGCCATCGACGAGGGCCGATCACTGTCAGCCCTCGTCGAGGCGGTGTTGACGGAGTATCTGGCCTGCCCCGAGAGGAATGAGCGATGACCGAGCGCGCCACGACGTCCAGCTATCGGGTGAGTCCCTACCGGTTCACCGGCTGGCCAGCCGAGGTACGGCGTTTCCTCGAGGCGGTCGGGCTCCAGCCGGTCATCACCAAGGATGGTTTCGCGGTGTTACGCGGCGCGGCGGGCATGGTCGCGGTCCATCCGCTGGACGCCGCGGACACGACCGACCGCATGACCACTTCGTTCTGCTTGGAGCCCGACGACGCTCGCGCCGCCGCTGAGGCGCTGGCCTTGGACGGGCTCCCGGCCCGCTGGTGGGACGAGTCGTACGGGAGGCAGGCCACGGTCGCCGGCCCAGGACGTGAGATCAGCGTCAGCGAGCCAATGACTGACCTCTACGGCTACACCGCGCATGTATCCGATGATCCCTCCAGCGGATTTGCTGTCGATGTGGTGGCGGTGTTCTTCACTCCGCATGTGGATCATTGGGAAGCGTTCTTCCAGCGGCTCGGGTTCACCGCTGCTGCCACCGCGCCCGGCTGGCATGAGCTCCGCGCTGGCGCCGATTCGGGCGTTATCGGGCTGCACGAGAGCGAGACGACCCCAGCATCCCCCGACCGCGACGGCATCAGCTTCAAGACGTCCGAGCCGCTCAACGACTTCGTGGTCCGGATGCGCGGGCTGGGCTACGAGGTCACCGAGGAGCCCGAGGCGCAGGCGCCGCACGTGACGGTCACCGACCCCGATGGCGAGCGGATCGAGATCCACCAGCGATGATCGAACCCCGACCCTTGCTGACGAGCCCCATTTCAGGCGATCTCGTGGTCGTGGTGGCGTTCACTACAGAAATCAAGCGTCAGCACCGCGGCACATGAGCGCCACGACGACGCTGAACATGCACGCGCACATGTGGTCGACGCCGACCAGACGGCACGAGCCGCCATCGGGGCAGTGATGGCGGCTCGTGCGGACCGTGTGCGGACTAGGGAGACCCAATGAGCGCGTTGCCGCAGGTCAGAGGCACGACGAGCTCAGCAGTCGTAGTACATCTCGAACTCGTGCGGGTGCGGGCGAAAACGGATCGGGTCGATCTCCTTGGTGCGCTTGTACTCGATCCAGGTCTCGACCAGGTCGGGGGTGAACACGTCGCCCTCGGTGAGATAGTCGTGGTCGGCCTCGAGCGCGTCCAGCACGGCTCCCAGCGAACCCGGCACCTGGGCGATCGACGCGTGCTCTTCCGGAGGCAGCTCGTACAGGTCCTTGTCGATGGGGTCGGCCGGCTCGGTGCGGTTCTTGATGCCGTCCAGGCCGGCCATGAGCATGGCGGCGAACGCCAGGTACGGGTTCGACGACGGGTCCGGGACCCGGAACTCAATGCGCTTGGCCCTGGGGTTGGACCCGGTGATCGGAATCCGGACGCAGGCAGAGCGGTTGCGGGCCGAGTAGACCAGGTTCACCGGTGCCTCGTAGCCCGGCACCAGCCGGTGGTAGGAGTTGACCGTCGGGTTGGTGAACGCCAGCAGCGACGGAGCGTGCTTGAGCAGACCGCCGATGTACCAGCGGGCCATGTCCGAGAGCCCGCCGTAGCCGCGCTCGTCGTAGAAGAGCGGTTCGCCGTTCTTCCACAGCGACTGGTGCACGTGCATGCCGGACCCGTTGTCGCCGAACAGCGGCTTGGGCATGAAGGTCACGGTCTTGCCGTGCTGGTGCGCGACGTTCTTCACCACGTACTTGAAGAGCATGACCTTGTCGGCCGACTTGGCGAGGGAGTCGAA
>JAABUN010005448.1_pt1 | contig 15798 bp, 21 predicted proteins | sample 5559311 | NCBI WGS metagenome assembly JAABUN01 (sample SAMN10711877, study PRJNA513370) | rock metagenome | isolation source: Antarctica rocks | place: Antarctica: Victoria Land, Siegfried Peak sud
GACGACCTTGCGCGCGCCTGCGCGGGGCAAGATGCGGTCTTCCACTTGGCCGCTGTCTCCGACGTCAACCGCGCCTACGCCGACCCGGTCGCCTGTGTGCGCGAATGTCCTCGGGACCGCGAATGTGCTGGAGGCAGCGCGAAGAGCGGGCGTGGCGCGCGTGATCCTCGCGAGTACCGTGTGGGTATCTAACCTATCGGGTGTAAAAACCTCGTCCCTCACGAGGCAATGGGCTATGCCGCCTCGCGGTCATACTCGTGGATGAGCCCACCGAGCACATCTCGCCTCCTGACCGGCCCGCACCGGGCGCTCCAGGCGGAGGGGATCGGCGTCTGCTGGCGCAGTCCTTGGTGCGGGCGCGCCCGATTGTCGTGCGCGATAAAGTCGGCGAGGACATGGCGCAGGTGCGCCTCGTTGACGATGAGGAGGTGGTCGAGGCACTCCGCGCGCACCGACCCGACCCAGCGCTCGGCGTAGGCATTCGCCGTCGGGGTCCGGTAGGGCGTGCGGACGACCTCCACGCCTTCGGCCGCGAACACCGTATCGAACGTTGGCGGGAATTTGGCGTCGCGATCATGGATGAGGTAGCGGGGCGACGAACCCGCCTCCGCCAAATTCCAGGTGCGCTGCCGCGCCTGCTGGGTGCCCCAAGCGGCGGTCGGGTGAGCGGTGCAGCCCGCGAGATGGACGCGCCGGGTGCTGACCTCGAGGAAGAAGAGGACGTGCAGGGTCTTGAGGCCGAGGGTCTCGACGGTGAAGAAGTCGCAGGCCAGCAGCTGCTCCTTGTGCGCCCGGATGAAGGCGCCCCAGGTCGTCGCCCGCCGCTGCGGTGCGGGCGGCACGCGGTGCCGTCGGAGAATCGCGCGCACGGCCGAGGCGCTGACGGCGTGGCCGAGCTTGGCCAGCTCCCCCTGGATGCGGCGATGGCCCCACCGGGCGTTCTCCCGCGCCAGCCGGAGGATCAGCGCCTCGACCTCGGCGGGGATGGCCGGGCGACCACCCGGATGCGTCCGCCGGTACGTCCACTTGCCCCGGACGAGCTCGCGGTGCCACTTGAGGATCGTATCCGGCTTGAACAGGAGGAGGTACTGATCGAGCCGGGAGCGCGGGCCGGTGGTCAACCGGGCCAGGGCCGCGGCGAGGACGGCGAGGGTGAGTTTCTCGCCGCGCGTCAGCCGGGGCGGGCGGGGGCGCTGGCGCTGTAAGAGGCGCACCTGCTGCCGCAGCACGAGGATCTGCAGGTCCTTGTCACGGTCGTATCGCCGCCCGCCGACAATCAGGTCGACGAGGAACGCGACCAGGTGCGCGAGGACGAACCAGAACACACGCCCCTCCTTGACCCGCAACGCTTGTCGTGACCACGATGCGCCGCATCACGAGCGGAGCTTAGCCGACTGAGCGTGAGATTGGAGGCGGGTAAAACGGCGCTGGACGGGCTTTTCACACCCGACAGCATGAGTGCCGGTTTTGGCCACGGATGGAGTAAAACGGCCAGAACAGCGGTACTTCAACCGCGACCGGCCGCACCAGAGCCTGGCGCAACGGGTTCCCGAGGCCGCGGCGTCCGAGACGTCGCGCGGCAAGCGGTGCGGAAGTGTGCGCGCAGTCCCGATTTTGGGCGGCCTCCACCACGCCTATGTGCAAGCCGCGTGACACCGCGCGATAGACTTCTCGGCCACGACAGGCGACTGATCTTTCATGGCTCGCGCCTCGCGATCGATGGCCGCGAATTCTCGCTCAACCTTGGGCGCTAGTTCGAGGTGTCAGAGACGCACCTGCGCGCACAATCGTGACAACACGCTATACTACGCGCTACGGGTTTAAGGATAGGCACGCGGCGGCGTGGGGTGCTCGCCCGGGAGGTCGGTGCGGGAGGCCGCCCCAGCGGACACCTTCCACGATGGGATGGCGTTGCGGCAGGCGAGCCTCTAGCCGGGCGGGCGGAGTGGCTGATGGCGACATTGCCGGGGGGCGAGCGGGCGGTGGTTCCGCCCGCGAAGCTGGCCGACTATCTGCTCTCCGCGACCCACCCGGTCGGGCGAGCGAAGGCGCGCTACTTCCGCGCCGCCGGGTTCGACGATCACAGCGCGGCCGACCTGACGGCGGGGCTCCTCGCCATCGCGCGGGCGGCACCGGTGGTCGAGGAGGTCGCCTCGCCCCATGGGGTCAAGTACGTGCTGGATGGCGCGGTCGTCGCGCCGCGTGGCGACACGCTCCGGCTGCGAACGGTCTGGATCGTGGAGCCCACGGTCGGCTATCCGCGTTTCGTCACGGCCTATCCCGCGCCGGGCGGCGCGGGCGAGCAAGGAGGATGACATGGTACGTGAACTCGATCTCGTCGCACTGACGAGCGCGCTGCCGGAGCGGGGGCTGGAACGGGGCGATGTGGGGACGGTGGTCCACTGCTACGCGGACGGGCAGACCTACGAGGTCGAGTTCGTCACCGCCGCCGGGGCAACGCTCGCCGTGCTGACGCTCGATACCGCCGCTATCCGCCCGTTGGCGGGGCGCGAATTACTCCATGTGCGCCCGCTAGCCGCGACGGCGTAGCGGGGGTACTGATGCTACCCTGAAAATCTCCGTCTCACGGCGCCCCGGCGAGGGCGTTGTCGGCCGACTCCGGCGGGCGCGTGGTTGGCAGCTGTCCTGGCCGCTTAGTCCATCCGCAGTCAGATCCTGGCACTCACTATCTTCGACTGCTAGAAAATCAGCCCGGATGGAGTAAACGGCCAGGACAGGCGTTCGTGTGGATTTGCTCGATCATTTCCAGCTCGAATTCCGTCGTTGTCAGTGAGAGTATGCCCTGCTGGTAGACGGCGAGGTCCTCGTTCGCGACATCCACAAAGAAGAGGTGGCCCGAGCGATGCTTCCTGGTCAACTTCGGATCGAGCACCCTGAAGGCCGACCAGATAGCCCAGCCAATGAGGGCAACCGCCACGAGCAAGGTGGCAAAGAAGAATGCCGAGTGCGTGAGGTGCTGCCACGTCGATGGATTCATCGACTCCGGTAACAGTGTGTGCCCCTTCACCACGTTGGGTGCGACAATTTCCTTGAGGATGAAGGTCGTGAAGAGGAGGACGGCTCCGGCCTTCGTGTCGGCCACCTCGATCCAGCGATTGTTGCGGTCGAGAATATTGTTAAGCAACGCACCTCGATCTGGGGTTGCCGCCCCAGAGGCGCTAGCCGCATCCTCAGTTGTCGAGCGCGACAATATTTTCATAAAACTCCTTCCCGTGGACACGGCACCATGCAGAATGGAAGCGCTGGTCGCCGAGCTGGGCGCGGCTTTCCTCTGCGCCGATCTCGGCCTCACCCCCGAGCCGCGCGAGGACACCGCCGCCTACATCCAATCGTGGTTGAAGGGGCTCAAGAACGACAAACATGCCATCTTCACCGCCGCAGGCCACGCGCAGCGAGTGACCGGTTTCCTCTACCGCGCCGTCGAGCAGGCCGAAACTCGTCTCGCTGAATCCTATGAGCGCCATGCAGCCCAAGAATTGGAGCGCTCCGCAGCGTACCAGCAGCCGCGACTCTTTTAAGCCTTCGACGCAGCTTGCCCTACCATGGATGAATGACGAGAAGCGGTCGCGTCTATGATGGCTACCGCTTCTCGTCTACAACTCGCTGCAATCGCCGTTGCCATCCCTCGGTATGGACGATGCGCACGAAGCCTTGACGGTCGCCCGCAAGCAGCTCAATGCGACTGCGTTGGCTCAGATCCTGCCAGTTCTCAAACATGGCATAGAGGGCATTCCCCCACTCAAGGTTCTCGAAGACAACCAGCCGATCGCTAAATTTAGCTCCGAGGTAACGGTGGAATCCACTCGTACCGATCACAAACTCCACAGGCCTGAGGGCAGCAAGCACCTCATAGCGGGACACCAAGCGCCTGCGAATTTCCTCATTGGTGACCCGTAGTTTAGAAAGGAGGCTGATAACCGTTTCGTCGCGTGTGCCGGGTGGCAAAAATTCCCACGCGACATAGGCAGTGCCGAGATAGTCGTCGCGCGTCGCATCGCTGGGGAACACATCAACTATCCCAGTGTTTTCTTGCAGGAGGTTGAGGTTGGCCAGCAATTCCCGCTCGAAGTCGGCACCCGCGCGGTCGAGCACTTCGTCAACTTGAAAACGAACCACGTAGGTGGGCTCGTCACCGCCCTCCTGCTTGAGCAGTACGATCTGTATTGCTAGTCCCTTGGGTGGGTGGAAGTCACGCTGATATACCTCGCGCGTGAAGGTGACGGAATGTGTTCCGTTGCCTCCGAAGTTTGGCGCATCGCCGGGCCACGATTTCGTTGTCTTGGGTAAATCGCGCCGGACGACTTCACGACCTTCCAAGTTCCAGCGCGAGTACCGACCAGCCTCGTCACAAGGAATGCTGGCGGCAGGAAAGCTCGGTTGACCATCGGCTATCTGCATCCTGAGATGCGCGTATTTGCCCTCGGCAATATGTGCGTGCGGAATCTTTTTGACGCAGGCGATCACCACATTGTCGTGAGGCAGCGCTTGCACCTTCTGGCGTACATGATCGGGAATCTTTCTCAGATTGCGTTTCCATCCGAGCCGCAGATATGGTGTGGGCATGTGACCTCCATCGTTGAGGAATAAAAAAGAGAGAGGAGGCTAAGGCCTCCCTCTCTCAGTGCTTCTTGTCGATCGGCGGTGCCGGATCACCGCCATAGCTATCCGAGTCTCGCCATTGATGATTGCGATCCTGGATACGCAGCTCCGTCTGCTGATTGCGGGCGATATTCCGACCATAGTCGATCGCCTCACGCTGCGTATCAAACAGCCGATTGGCGCGGCCTGCGCCATCACGCACCACGGCCCAATCTTCGCCACGCCGCGTCACATTCACTGCCGGTTTCTTCGCCATTGGATACCCTGCCTTTCTAGCGCTGAACCTCTGCACCTTTATCCGCAGATTAGCATACTTACGCGGTGTGCTTCTGTCAAGCCCTGTACCAAAGGTATTGCTGGTGCTACGGCATGGTGAACAAATAGCCACGCTTCAGGAGACGCACCCGCGCTGCGTCGGCGGAAACCTGAAACTTCGCCTGTGCATAGCGAATCAGTTCCTGCCCTGGGGCATCCGTCGCGCATAAAGGGGTAGTCAGTTCATGGCGATCAAGGAAGGCTTCGACTACTCGCTGCAAAGCGCTGATTGGCATGAGGAGCGCCCCGGAGGCATAACCAGCCTGCCATTCAAGCCAGTCTGACTCGTGGGCATCGATCATGCCATCACGCTTGCAGGAGGGCGAAAAGAGTGGGCCGTCTGTCGGCGGGGCGACGAACGGCCCTTGATCAAAGAAGAAGATGAAATTGTGATACTTGACGTGCCATAGCTCGTGGGTGAGCGTCGTCCGCAGGCGATTCTCGCGGCGGTCGTCCTCGGTGAGCAGGCGCGAGATCTGCACCTTCGGTTTGCCGTCGTGGAAAAAGTGGGTGATACCCTCCACGCCGTCATCAAGCTCGGCGTAGGTGTCGAGATCAGACGCCTCCTGCTCAATCAGCATCATGAGGTCGTCGGTACGGATTGGGCAAGTTGCCCGGCCGCGATGACGGCGCAAAAACGCCTTCATCAGCTGCTCACACTCGCGGTCGATCTCATCCATCGCGTAATGCGGGCGCTGCGAGAAGCGGCCGCTGCGATCGGGCACCCACTTCACCATCGCTACTTCTTCAACTCCCTACGAAACGCCTGAAATGCGGCGCGGATTTTCTCGGGCGGGTGCGGCTGTGCTGTTAAGTCCTCAGGATATTGGTTGGCAGCGAAGAATAACTCGTCGTAATCGATGTCCAGTACCTTGGCGAACTGCTTGAGCATATGCGGGCCGGGCGGGTTGCGCCGCTCGTGCTCTAAGTCATTAAGGTACTGTGGCGAAATCGGCGTGCCATCCTCCTTTTTGATGTGCACCATAAGCTCCCGTTGGCTAAGGCCCGCTCTCTTACGCGCAGTGCTGATCATTTCGGCGAAGGTCATGGGGTTCCTCTCGGGTTAAGTCAATCAAGGCACCTAAAAGTTCGGCGATCAGCAGATTAGCATAGTTGGATCTTGCTCGTGCGGCAAATCCCACTTCTTCCTCGCCCTACCCTGCTGCTGGACACCCGCAAGCCCATGCTATAAAAATTGGTAAGGGAGGTAACCCCACTGCCATCAAAGATAGGTCCATCACTCGCCAGCGGGTCCAAGGTAGGCAGCACATGGTGTTGCCTGGCGCCGCAAGCGAGGCCACCATGCCGCGGTAGCGGCCTCGGTCAGCGTAGCGTGCCGGTGGTGGCGAACCAATCGCCGGTGCGCGCGTCCAGGATCAGGATGACGGCGCGATAGGCGGTCGGCGGGGTGCCCGGATCGGGCGGCGGCAGGACGAACTCCCCCGCGATGGTGATGACGCATAAGGGCTGATCGTCGGGCCGATTCATCCCGCGCCCCAGGCGTTGCCCCACCTCTCCCGCCGTCAGGAACTCCACCGTGGCGAGTTGCGGCGCGGCGACGGCGATGAACGCGCCGAAATCACCGATCTGCGGGGTGTATTGCCGTCGCACATCCGCCTCGGTGAAGGCCGGCGTGCCCGCCGGGGCGGCGGGATTGGTGGGGCAGACGAGGCGCGGGCCGACCGTCGCGGGCACGGTGGGGCAGGGCGTGGCGGTGGGGCGCCCGCCCGGGGCGGGCGCGAGGGGCGTCGGGATCGTCAGCGTCGGCGTCGGCGTCGGGACAAAGGCCCCGGGCGCGACGAGCGTCGTCGGCGCCAGCATCCCCGCCACCGCGACCGCATCCTCGGGCGCATCCTCGGTGCTGAGCGTGATGGCCGCGTCCCCCGCGAGCCAGCTGAGGGTCACCACCCCGCCGTCGCGCACGAAGGTCGCCGGGGCGCCGGTCCAGGCCGCCTCGCCGGGGGGCAGCGACCGCCCCGCCGCCGCGCGCTGGACGATCGTGTAGAGCCGCGCCGGGGCCGGGATGATCCGCCCCGTCCCCTCCTCCACGGCGCTGCCGTCGCGGGCGTAGACCAGCGCCAGCGCCGCCCCGCCGTCACCCCCGAGCGCCGCCCGCGCCCGCCGCGCCGCCTCGGCGGCCGTCGCCGGGTCGTCCGTCGTGCCGTCGCCGCGCGTATCGACGACCGCGCTGGTCGCCGCCGCGTCGCCCCCCGCGGGTCGGTAGGCGTAGGCGAGCAGGTGCCCATAGAAGGCCGGGCGCCGCACCTGCCACGGCGTGAAGGGTGGCGCGGGGGCGATGCTCACGATCTGCCCCCCGACGATCCGCACCGCCGTCCCGGCCGGGTCGGCAGGCGTGCGGGCGGCGGCCGGGTCGGGGAGCGGCAGGTCCGGCAGATCGAGGGCGAAGATCGCCGCCGGGACGAGCGGCACCGGCGGCGCCCCTTTCTCGGTCGCGGGGCGTGCGACGGCGAGGGTGAGCCGGAGGGCGCGCAACGCGGCAGGATCCGGCAACGTCGTCGCGTCGAAGAAGATTGCCCCGGTCTCGACCCGCGCCGTCACGGGGATCGCTTGTGCTCCTCGCGCGTGAATTTCCGCGCCGGAGCCGGTGACCAGCCCCTCGGGCTGGACAACGTACCGTTCCCCTGGCAGGACACGCTCATTGCTGACCGAGTAGACAACGACGAACCAGCGTGCCCCGGCGGTGGCCCGTACGTAGGGCCCCTCGACCGTCAGCGTGTAGTCCCCCTGCGGCACCGCCAGCCCGAGCGCCCGGAAGCCGCCATCCCGTCGCGCCACGTCCAGATCGGGCATCGCTGTCGTCAGTGCGTCCAGCCCGCAGGCGCGCTCCACCGCGAGGTCCGCCGCAGCGCAGGCGATCGGCGTGGGGGTGGCGAGCGTGCCCCCGGGGCGGGGCGTCGTCGTGCCTGGGAGGGCGCGGGCGCCCTCGGTCGGCCAGGATGCGGGGTGTGGCCGGGGGGACTCGCGCGGTGGGGCGGTCGCGAGCGCGAGCGCGAGCACGGTCAGCGCCAGGATCCCGGCCATGGCGGCAGAGGCCCCGGCCACTTGCCGCGCCGTGCGCACGACCCGCCGCTGCCGCGCCCCCTCGACCAAGAGCGGCGCGATGCGGTTCCAGGTGGTGTCGGCCCCCGGCACCCGCACGGGGCGGAGCCGCGCCGCGAGGCGCCGCTCCAGATCGTCGTGGTTATTCATCGGTGCCCCCCGTGGATCGTACATCGGCCATGGTCCCGGGTTCGCGCCGCAGCAGCACCCGGAGGCGGGTCAACGCGCCATTGAGCCGCGACTTCACCGTCCCTTCGGGACAGTCGAGGAGCGCGGCGATCTCCGCCAGGGAGAGGTCGCGCCCGTAGCGCAGCGCCACCACCTCGCGCCCCCGCGCCGGGAGTTGGCCCAGCGCGCGCTCGATCTCGTCGCGGTCGGCGGCGGCGATGGCGGGATCGTCCGCCGCCCGCGGCCCCGCCCCGCGCAGCAGCGCCAGCACCGCGCGCCCGCGCCGCCGCCGCAGGTGGTCGCGCGCGGTGTTGAGGGCGAGGCGGGTGAGCCACGTGCCGACGGCGGCGTCGCCCCGGAAGGCGGCAACCGCCCGCCACGCCTTCAGGAAGGTTTCCTAGGCGATGTCGGCGGCCTCGTCCGCGTCCGCCGTGAGGGCATAGGCGGTGCGGTAGACCTGCTGATGGTGCGCCTCGAGCACGCGGCGGAAGGCCTCCTGATCCCCGGCACGCCAGCGCGCCAGGAGCGCCGCCTCATCCCCGTCCGTGTTCTCCCCGTCGCGCGCCATCGTCGCCTCCCCCCTCGTACAGCCCATTAGACGTAGCGGGGGTGAGAAAGGTTCGGTTGTCGCACCACACAACGGATGGGGCGGCACGCGCCTAACGTCCTGTGGGGTACAGCCGCCGGAGCTTGATGCGCGCGTCGGCGGCGCTGAAGCGCCAATCGATGGCCTGCCCGGCGGCGTTGCGCGCGGCCCCCCAGGCCGCCACCTCGCGCCGCAGGTCGGCGAGGTCGGGCAGACGCTGCCCGAGGCACTGGCGCGCCGGCACGCTCAGCGCGATCTCGGCCATGTTCAGCCACGAGCCGCGCTTCGGCGCGTAGTGGATCTCGAGCCGGTCGGCGAGGCGCTTCGCCTCGGTCGGCGGGAACGCCTCGTAGCGCGAGGCGGGGGTGTGGGTGTTCAGGTTGTCCATCACGAGGACCACTCGCTCAGCGGCGGGGTAGCGGACGTCGAGCAGGTCCTTGATGACCCCGGCGAAGTCGGCCTTGGTGCGCCGCTCGCTGGTGATGACGTAGCGCTGCCCGAGGAGCGGCGCGTAGCAGAGGAACACGCCTGCGGCCCCGTAGCGCTTGTACTCGTAGTCCTCGCGGGCGGGTCGGTCGGGGGCCGGGGGCAGTGGCGGGGTGACGTCGGCGAGCAGCAGATCAACGTGATGGGGTCAGGCGCGATCGATGCGCAGGTACGGGGCTCCGGTGCCGTCGTCGAGGATGATGGCGACGCTGGTGGTATCGGGATAGTCGAAGCGCACGACGATGACCCAGGTCTCCGGATCCGGCCCGGGCGTACGCGGGATCCCATACGCCGTGGCCATCATCGCCCAGCGCATCTTCGTGATGGAGCCGCCCGCGCCCGGTGTCGGATCCCCCTGGCCCCCGAGGGCGAGACGGGCGACGCAGTCGCGCTGGGTCCAGCCATCCTGGGCCGTGGCCTGCGCGTCCCACGCGCCGCACGCTCGCGTCCGCGCGACGGGGTCATCGACGAGCTAGCTGCTTGGCCGTGAGATAATGTCTCTACTGGAAATGAACGCCGGATAGGGGGACGCAATGCCAATGGTGATTCCTGAGCGCGACCCGTGCCCATACTGCGAGAATTTCGCTGGTCGCTACGCCTGGCACGGCCCGCCGGCGGTCGTGGCCGAGGACGAGACCATTTACGTCTTCCTCGCCCCGGCGTCGCTCGGGGGAATGGAAGGACACACCCTCGTGACGACGCGCAGGCACGTCGAAACAATTTTTGACTTGACGCCGGACGAGGAAGTGGCCATCGGCCGCGCGGTCGCACGGGCAGCGCGGGCCGTCCGGTCGGCCTTCGACCCGGATGGCGTCCTGGTCCAGCAACACAATGGCGTGGCGGCCTTCCAGACGATTCCACACGTCCACGTGCATGTGATACCGAAACGACACGGAGTCCCCTTCCCACCCGTGGATGAGGTCCTGGTCACGCCGTCGGAAGAACGGGCTGCTATCGCGCGGAGGCTTCGAGAACACTGGGAGCGAGTCTAATCGACGTCTCGTGACGCACGGGTCCGAGCGAAGCAACCTCTCATGCGCTCCAATTCCTTTCAGCCCTCGCCACGACCGGGTGCAAATATGTGGTGGAGGAGTCGGCTCTCCCGCCAAGTTGGTGCTTCGGGCGTAGGGGAGGCAGACCCCCGCTGTGGCCGGTGCGCGTCCGGCGGTGCAGTGCCCCCGCCCCAGGCCTTCTACACGCTCGGGCGCTCGGGGAGCGTGCGCCGATATACCCGGCGCGAACCACCCTCGGGGCCGCGCGGGGCCGCTTCCGCCGCACGGAACCCCAACCGCTCATAGAGCCGCCGGGCGGGCCGGCCGGCCGCGATGTCCTCACCGAAGGTCACGACCGCGAGCGTCGCGGGCGGCGTGACCAGCCGGCAGGCGTGTTCGGCCAGTCGGCGGCCGCCCCCGCCCCGGCGGCACCGCAACGCGACCGCGGGCCACCCGATCCGCTACTCCGGGTGCGCGGGGCCGGGCGGCGAGAAGAGGAGCCCCCCGAGCAGCGGCGCCCCGGGCGGGCCGTCGCCCGCCCGCACGCAGAAGGCGGTACCGCGCTCGATGTGCCGCAGGAGCGCGCGGTAGAAGCCCGGGGTGTCGAGCAACGGGCCGAACAGCGGCTCGACCTCGGCCGCGAGGTCGAGCCAACTGCGGACATCGCGATAGTCGGCCCCGTCGATGTCCATCGCGTCCCCCCCATGACCGTCGCCGCCCACTCACGCCGCGCAGACAACGCGCTGGCGGAGGACGGCGAAGCCGGCACGGCCATACGCCTGCCGCTTCAGGAGCTTGCGCTTGTGGACGAAGCCCTCCGTCATCCCATTGCTCCAGATCTCGGTCGTGTCCTGGCTACCGTCGCCATCCGGCCCGAATTCTTAGCACTCCCAGGTGACGAGTGCCAGGATTACGCCGCAGATGGCGACGGTAGATACGGTATTGGTTGTCAAGCCCCCTGGTCGACGGACCTTGCCGAGGCCCCGGTCAAGCCGCGAGCTGGGGGAGAGGATCGTGTTGTTGTTGTTGATGGTCCGGGTCGAAGCGCTGGAGTTTGCTGCCGAGCGCCCAGGCCTGGTGGAGGAGCTTCCGCGCGGCGGCGCAGCGCGCGACCTTCTGCGGCTTCCCGGCCGCGCGCAGCCGCTGGTAGAACGCCTTGATGGCGGGGTTAAACCGGGCGGCGCTGAGGGTCGCCATGTACAGCGCCGTGCGCAAGTGGGCGTTGCCGTCGTGGCCGATGGCTGGTCGGCCGCGGATGCTGCGCCCCGACTCGCGCGGCACGGGGGCCAGCCCGGCGTAGGCCGTGAGGGATTCCGGGCCGGTGCATAGGGCGAAGTTCAGCGTGCCGACGAGGAGCCACGACGCGGTGACCAGGCCGATCCCCGGCGCGCTCGTCAGGCAGCTGAGCGACTCGGCCCACGCGCTCTCCTTGATCACGGCCGCGATCTCAGTCTCCAGCGCGGCGCTCCGCCGGTCGAGATCGGCGATCAGCTCATCAAGGTGCTGGCGTACGGCCGCGACGACCACCGGCCACTGCAGCAAGGCGTGGCGCTGGTTGCGCGCCTGGGTGCGCATCGCCAGCAGCCCGTCGCGCGCCACCAGCCGCTGCCGCACCTCGTGGTAGACCGCGGGCGGCGGGGTCCAGGGTGCCGGGCGCAGCGCCGCGGCGAGCTGCGCCAGATCCGCAGCGTCGAGCGCGTCGGTCTTGGCCCGCCGCAGTTGCGCCTTGGCGAAGTGGTGCGCCTGGCGCGGATTGACCACGGCGACCCGATAGCCCGCCTCGTGCAGGGCCACCGCGAGGGCGACCCAGTAGGTGCCGGTCGCCTCCAGCACCACCAGCGCCGCGGCTGGCGGAATGGCTGTGGCCTGGAGGCGCCGCTGCAGGGCGGCGAAGCCCGCCGGCGTCTGCTCGCCGGTGAACGGCGCGGCCGATTTCCCGCCCGGGGCGAGCCACGCGGCCACGAAGGTCTCGGCCGCGATGTCGACGCCGACATACAGCTGATACGCCACGCTCGCGTCTTCCATTCACCCGCCCTTCCCGTACATGCACGCTCCTGCTGTTCCCTGGGACGACCCTGGCCTGTGCTCGTGATGCGTGGTCGCGGCCACTCGATACGGTCCCAGGCTCCGATCGTCCCGCGATGGCGGGGGCCAATCTACCTCACGCGGTCGTCGCTGCTGCCAGGACAACGGCCTCACCGCCACCTCGGAACACCCATAATATACGAGCCAGGACAGGGCTGTTGCAGGACACCGACCGCGAAGGCTTGGGTGTTCTTCTCCACCGGTTCGGACGCCAAACGGCGCGCGACGGCGGGATCGATGAAGCGGGAGGTGATGAATTGACTAAAGGGATTGGGCATTGATGGGGCGTGTGGGAGGATGGGGGACTCTCCTCAGATTGTATCAGGCGTTTACATGTATCGTGCTCCTGACCCAACGGACAACCTGCGCCGCCACCTCGTCCGGCGTGGACTGCGTGGTATCGAACGTTGGCATCGGCGGGTCGAAGGCGGTGGAAGCTTCCGCGAGGAGCCACGCGGCGAAGGCTTGGTGTTTCTCGATGAAGGCGCGAGCCGGAACATCCCAGGTGCGGCGCGTAAGCAGGCGTCGCTCTCGGCTCGCATCGTCGCAGTGCAGATTAGCGTAGTGGATCGTGCCGACCAAGTCCCGATCAGACAGGCCGGTGAGGAACTCCGGGAGGATGGTCCCAATCACGACCGCGCGGCGACCGCCCTGGGCGAGGGACGAGGCAATCCGGAAGAAATTGTTGTAGACCATATCCCAGTCGGTCGCCCAGAGGGCGTCTTTATCGAACACCCCGCACTCGACAAGCGTGCGCTGCACGATGGTGATGATGGTCGTCTTGCCTGCCCCGCTCGCACCGGTCACGATGTGGAGCGGCAGGACGCGCCGCGTGTCGCACCGACCGCACGCGCCGCACGCGAAGGTGCCTTGCTCACCGTCCAGGGCGACGCGACGAATCGCGTAGGCACCGCAGCGGTCACAGAACATATCTTGGCGGGAATGAGCGGGGTGTCCAGTAGTCATGGTGCGAAGTATAACGCCCCGCTGCAATCCGATCACCGGCATGGTCACCAGAACACCCCGTATACTCGCCCAACCAAGGCCCATAGTGAGACAGGCGCTTCTGGATTTTGTATAATCGTGATACAATATAGTTAAATGTTGACAGGTTGTGTACGCAACTGATATTCTGGTCATAACCCTTTGAGACCAGCTGAAGCGTACACTTCGGCTGGTCTTTTTGGTACCCGCCGCTTATTTCTTCTCCTCAATGTCCAGACTCTCCATCATCACCCCTGCCCAACTGCGCGCCTCCGTCATGGGCTTCAACGGCACCAAGAACGCGTGCTATGACTCGCCCTTCGCCTTCTACATGAGCTACCTGGAGACGAAGAAACGAGCGGGTGACTATGGAGCCATGAAGCTCGCCAACGCCGACCGTGCGTGGATTCTCAGACAAGCCGAAAAGCTCATCGCCAAGCGCGACGGACAGCATATTCTTCAGAAGTACAAGAACCAACCTCAACCTTTCACCAGTCTTGCCCACTACCTCGACGCCAAAGAAGCCCAATACACTTCGGCTGGCGGCCATCAGAAGACCATCAAGGGCAAGGTCTACATCTATCGCCCCTCGGGGACCACCCTCTGGGAAAGGACCTCCGAGGACGGTAAGAATAAGACGCTAGTCAAACACCTGCCCGACGACCTGGACTAGCCCGCAGTTACAACGGATACACCAGGAGTTACGTGGATCTCCCGAACATCAAACACCGCGCCTCTGTTTCGTCTCATGTGTAGAAACCCAGTCCCCAGCGCTGTCCCACCCTGACACCCGGGGGACCTACCTCTGCATAGGAGGCGGCAGGTTTCTTGAACCGAGACTGCCAGTGGAACACACGATTCCCGCCTTGTCGTGTCGCAGTGCTCGGTGAAGACTGAACGCCCTGCTGGCCCCACCCGGTTCGCTGTATCCCGCATCTTAAGCGTTAGGAAGCACCCACTCGGTAAGTAAGTAGGGAAGCAGAGGGAAGGCGGGGGCGGGAATGTTTGATTTACGGTGTCACGACGTCCATCGCTGGGGCAACGAGAACAGATCGGCCCAGGCACCCGCTTTGAGGAAGTGGTTGATGGTCATATCCCAATCCTGCGGCCAGTCACGGTTTGCGAGCCAAGCATACTCAGCAGGCGTCGTTCCTAAGAAGCGTAGGCGCTGGAACTCGAATGAGGGAGTGTGACCATAGCCCGAAAAGAAGGTCTCCCACCAGCGCGTAGCGGGATCCAGGACGGTGGCCAACTCGCTGAAAAGATGCAGGAAGTCCTCGCCGCTGTCGCCTGCCGAGCTGACTTCCATGTCGATGACCCCGGCAACCTGCCAAGTGTCTTCCTCGCGATAGAGGAAGAACTGGTGCGCGTGGCAATCGCCGTGGACGAAATGCGGCGGATCGTAGGCCGGTGCGAGGGTGGTCGCCATGGTAGCCAGGGCCAACTCTAGCGATGGGATGAGTTCCGGGGTGAGTTGGTCGCGGTTATGGTCGAGGGTTTCCACGGCATGGCGTTGTCGCTGCGCCGCTGACCAGCAGCGATGCTGCCATGCGCCTTCACGCAGAGGTTCCTGCGGCCCCAGACCAATGCTGTAGCCGGGGTGCGCGAACGCGATGGCGTGAGCACGACCCAGGTAGCGGCCGACCGCTTCGAGGGGTTCGAGCGAGCGCTCCCGCCGGAGGATATCGGTCAGCGGCTCGCCGCGCAGCGCGCGTGTCAGGAGGAAGGGCCGCCCGAGCGGGTTGTCGCACCCCTCATCCGCACCCGCCACCACGGGGACGGCCAGCCCCGCCCGTTGTAACGCCGCCCATGATGCCACTTCATGCGCGACGCAGAAGCCCGTCTTAGCGGCATTGCGTCCATACCAATCCTTGGTATAGCTCTTCAAGAAATAGGCGGTCGCGCCCTGTTCGAGCCGCCAGACATGATTGTGCTGGGCGATCGGGATCACCCGCACCGCCTCAGAGCCACCCACCTGTCGCAAGATCTTGTGCGCCTGCGTGTCGTTCAACGTAGCATCCAACACTGCACCTCCTTACGCTCGGCCTTCCCCTTAAAATCATTGTGTCACGCAGGAATACAGGTGGCACCGTCCAAAGGATCGGATGCGTGTCCTCACCGACCGGGGTTACAGCCCCAGGCGCACCGGCGAGGGTGGTGACGCCCTCTGTACTTTCCCAGATCGACGGCGCACACTGCGTGTGCTTTGTGGACGCGGGAGCTTGGGGCGAGGAAGGGATAATCGATGGCGATGATGGTGACACCGAGGTTAGCGCATCCGCTGCCGCTCACCTTTGTGCCTGATGTCCGCTATGGTGAAGCCGACGGGAAACCCCTCTTGCTCGACGTGATCGCCCCGCAGCGTCGGTCGGTTTCGCCGCGGCCGGCTGTCATCTGGGTGCACGGCTTCGGGTGGTTCGCCGGCACACGCCGGGATCACCTGGAGGTGTCGATGTGCACGTTCCTGGCCGCGCACGGCTTTTTCACCGCCAGCATCGAATA
>JAABUN010005449.1_pt1 | contig 15795 bp, 2 predicted proteins | sample 5559311 | NCBI WGS metagenome assembly JAABUN01 (sample SAMN10711877, study PRJNA513370) | rock metagenome | isolation source: Antarctica rocks | place: Antarctica: Victoria Land, Siegfried Peak sud
CGGGATTTCTCCCGCGCCCCCGATCGTTCATCCTCCCCGCGAACCCGTCCCGCCCTACGGCACCCGGTCCACGCCCGAATAGCTGTTCAGCGCCCGCCACAGCGACTCCGCGAACCACTCGCGCGGCGTCGCCTGGTTCCAGTTCGTGAAGCTGCTGTTCGCCGAGCTTGTCCCAGGCAGCGCCCCCACGTAGAACACGTAGGTCACGATGTCCTGCCGGTGGCCCGAATCGGCCGGCACGTTCGGGTAGATCGCGCCGTTATCGTCCTGCGTCTCCCAGAAGCCCTTCGCCACCATCGCGCGGGTGATGAATGAGATCGTCTGCGCGTGCAACACCCGGCCCGTCGGGTCGTAGGTGTCGTCGCGGTAGCCGCGCGCCACCCCGTAGAAGGCCAGCGTCCCCACATTGCGCCAGAGGTTCGCGTCCACCCCATTGCGGTCGCTGAACTTGTTGCCGTGGTCCTCCAGGTCCCACTCCATGGCGCGCGCGATCAGCGCGGCCATCTGGGCGCGGAGGATGAAGTCGCTCGGCCCGAAGTTGCCGTCGCCGTAGCCGCGGATGATCCCGCGCCCCGACAGCTCCCGGATGGCCGTCAGGTACGGCGACCCCGCCGTGTCATCGAAGTTCGGGCGCGGCGCGAACTGCGCCTCCGCGTTGACATCCCCCATCACCGTCACGGTCAGCGGGTTGGCCCAGCCGACCTTCTGCCCGTTCAGGATCCAGCCGATGAAGATGTAGTTCGGCTGCGCTGTCGCCCGCAGCGTCAGCACCGTGCCCGCCGGGTACTTCCCATTCGTCCCCGGAGCCGGGGTGAGGACCGCCCCGCCACCCGCGCCCGGCACGATGACCGCCCCGTTGTAGTAGGGGGCCACCGGGCCGCCGAGTCCGTTCAGCGCCACGACGTGCGTGCTGCCCGCCGCCGTGTTGACCAGTTCGAGCGTCGCGCCCCGATCGCCCTCGGCGGTCGGTTTGAAGGCCACCCCGATCTGGCAGGTCTTGCCCGCGTCGATCGTCGCCCCCGCGCAGGTGTTCGCCAGCAGGGTCCAGTCCCCCGCCGCCGCGCCGCCCACGGTCACCGGGCCGAGGGTCAGGATCCCCAGGCCGGAGTTCGTCACCGTCAGCGTCTGCGCCGCGCTCTGCGTCCCGACCGTCTGCGTGCCGAACTGGAGGCTCGCCGCCCCGAGTCCGACCGCCCCGGTGACGCCGACCCCGCTCAACACCACCGTCTGCGCGCTGCCGCTCGCCGAGTGGATGACCAGCAGCGACGACTGCCGCGCGCCCGCCGCGCCCGGCTTGAACAGCATGCCGATCGTGCAACTCTTCACGTCGCCGGGCAACGTGCCGAGCGTCACGCCGGAGCAGGTGTCCCCGCTCTTCAGGAAGTCGCCCGCGTTGCCGGCGCTGACCGTCACGTTGAGGACCGTCAGCGTCCCGCCGCCGCCATTGGTCACCGTCAGGGTCTGGCCGGGGCCGGTCGCGCCGACCTGGACCGGGCCGAAGCTGAGCGTTGTCGCGCTCAGTTGGATCGCCGGGCTCGGCACCGCCGTCCCCTCGCCGTTCAGGGGGAGGGTGTGCGGCGAGCCGGGCGCGTTGTCGGTGAGCCGCAGGCTGCCGACGCGTGCGCCAGTCGCCCCCGGTGTGAAGCTGATGCCGATCTGGCAGGTGCCGCCCGGTGCCAGGAAGGCGCTATTGCAGGTGTCCGCCACCTTGGCGAAGTCGCCCATGTTCAAGCCGACGACCGTCACCGCGGAGATGTTCAGTTCGCCGGTGCCGCTGTTGGTCAGCGTCACCGTCCGCGTCGTGGCCGTCGTCCCGACCTGCACCGAACCGAAGTTCAGGCTCGACACGTCGAGGTGGACCCCCGGCGTCGTCCCGATGCCGACGAGCGAGGCCGTCTGCGTGCCGCTCGCCGTGTTCGTGCCGAACGAGAGGGCGCCCACGCGGCTCCCGCCCGCCGTCGGCGTGAAGCGCACCGCGATGGTGCAGGTGTTGCCCGGCGTCACCGTCGCGCCGGAGCAGGCGTCGTTGCCCTTGGTGAAGTCGCCCGCGTTGGTCCCGGTAATCGTCACCGCGCCGAGGACCAGATTCGCCGTGCCGGTGTTCGACACCGTCACCGTTTGGATACCGCTCTGCGTCCCCACCTGTTGCGGGACGAAGGTCAGGCCGGTCGGGTTGACGGCGACGACCGGGGCCGGGGCCGTCCCGCCGTCGCCGTGCAGCGCCACCGTCTGCGTGCCGCCGCCGACGTTGGTGGTGAACGCCACCTCCGCCGAACGGCTCCCGGCCACGGTCGGCGCGAAGGCGACCGTGATCGTGCAGGTGCCGAGCGGCGCGAGGGTCGCGACGCAGGCGTTGCCGTTGTTGATGATGAAGTCCGCCGCGCCCGCGCCCGTCTTGCCGACCGCGCTGATGGTCAGCGGGCCGCCGCCGCCGTTGGACACCGTGATCGTGCGGAAGCCGCTCTGCGTGGTCAGCGGCTGGGTGCCGAAGTCGAGGCTGCTCGGGGTGAAGATGGTCAGCCCGGTCACGCCGCTGCCGTTCAGGCCCAGCGCGTAGGTGCTGGCCCCGACCACCGTCACGCCCAGCGCGGCGGGGCGGCTCCCCGCAGCCAGCGGCGTGAAGCGGACGTTGATACTGCAGGTGGCGCCCGGCCCGATGGTCACGTTGTTGCAGGTGTCGAGGCCCTTCAGGTAGTCCCCTTGGAACATGCCGCCGACCGCCACGGTGAAGGCCACCGCCCCGCCGGAGTTGTTGGTCAGCGTCACGCTCTTGCTGCTGCTGCTCGCGCCGAGTTGCACCGGGCCGAAGTCGAGTTCCCCGACGCTGAAGCCGATCCCCGCCGTCACCCCGATCCCCGTCAGGGCCACCGTGTGCGGACTACCTGGCGCGGTGTCGGCGATGCTGAGACTCGCGGCGCGGTTGCCAACCGTGGTCGGCTTGAAGGCCACCCCGATCTGGCAGGTGCCGCCCGCCTGGAGGGTCGCGCCCCCGCAGCCGTTGGCGTAGAGGGCGAAGTCCGCCGCGCCCGTGCCGAGCAGCGTGGTCCCGCTGATCGTCACCGCCGTCGTCCCGTCGTTGGTGATCGTCAGGAGTTGCGTCTCGCTCTGCGCCCCGACCGGCTGCACCCCGAAGGTGAGCGAGCCCGCGCTGAGGCGGAGGCCGCCCGTGATGCCGGTGCCGCCGAGGATGACCGTGCGCGGGCTCCCCGCCGCCGTGTCGGTGATGGTCAGGATGGCCGCGCGCGCGCCCACCGCCGTCGGGCGGAAGGTGACGCCGAAGGCGCAGGTCGCCCCGGCGGCGAGCGTCGCCCCGGTGCAGGCCCCGCCGCTGAGAATGAAGTCCGCCGCGTCCGCGCCGCCCGGCACGACCGAGGCGATCGTGACGCTGGTCGACCCGGTGTTGGTGATCGTCAGGGTCTGCGCCGCGCTGGTCGTGCCGAGCGCCTGATTCCCGAACTGGAGGTTCGACGAACTCAGGCCCACCGCCGTCGTCGTCCCCTGGCCGGTCAGCAGGACCGTGCGCGGGCTCCCCGCCGCGTTGTCGGTGATCGTCACGGTGGCCGTGCGCGCGCCCGTCGCCGTCGGCTTGAAGGCGATGCCGAAGGCACACTTGCCGCCCGGCACGAGCGACGCCGCGAGGCAGGTATTCGCCCCGAGGATAAAGTCGCCCGCGTTGTCGCCGCCCAGGACGATCGCGCTGATCGCCAGCGACGAGGTGCCGTTGTTGGTCAGCGTCAGCGTCTGTGCCGCGCTCTGCGTGTTCAGCGGTTGCGGCCCGAAGTCCAGGCTCGCCGCGCTGAGGCCCACCGCCGGGGTGACGCCGGTGCCGCTGAGGAGCAACGTCACCGTCCCGGCGCTAGTCACCAGGGTGATCTCCGCCTGCCGCGCCCCGACCGCCGTCGGCCGGAAGGCCACGCCGAAGGTGCAGGACACACCCGGCGCGAGTTGCTGGTTCGAGCAGGTGTTGCCGGTCAGGATGAAGTCGCCCGCGTTCGTGCCGGTCGGGGTGACGCTGGTGATGTCCAGCGCCGTGCCCCCGCCGTTGGTGACGGTCACCGTCTGCGTGCCGCTGGTGGTGAAGAGTTGCTGGTTGCCGAACGTCACGCTCGGCACGTTCAGCACCACCGCCGGGCCGGGCGGCACCGTGCCGGTGCCGCTGAAGATGATCGTCTGCGGCGACCCGCCCGCGTTGTCCGCGACCGTCAGCGTGGCGTTCCGCAGGCCGCTGGCGGTCGGGCGGAAGCTCACCGCGAAGGTGCAGCTCGCGCCCGCCGGGATAGTCGCGGTCGGGCAGGCGTTCCCGCTCACCAGGAAGTCGCTCGCGTTCGGGCCACCGGGCGTCATGCCGGTGATCGTCAGCGACCCGAGGCCCGTGTTCGTGATCGTGATCGTCGTCGGCTGGCTCGTCGTGCCGAGGAGTTGGTCGCCGAAGGCGATGGCCGACGGGGCAATCCGTAGCGCCGAGGTCACCCCGATGCCGGTGAGCGACACGTCGAGCGTCACCGTCGCGGCCCCGTTGCTGTAGGCGATCCGCAGCGTGTCGTTGCGGGTCCCCGTCACGGTCGGCTTGAAGATAATCCCGATCGCGCAGGTGCCACCGTCCGCGATCGTCTTGGTCGCGCAGGTGTCGCCGGAGGTCGCGAACTCCGACGCGGCCCCGAGGATACCGACGGCCCCGATCGTCAGCGGCCCGCCGCTGGTGTTGGTCAGCGTCAGCGTCTTGAGCACGCTCGTCGCGCCGACCTGGACCGTGCCGAGGTCGAGCGCGGCGGGGGTCAGGGTGAAGCCGGCCGAGATGCCCGCGCCCGAGAGGCCGACCGTTTGCGGCGTCGGCACGGCCGAACTGGTCAGCGCCAGCTCCGCCTGCTTCGGCCCGGTCACGGTCGGCCGGAAGCGGACGCCGATCGTGCAACTGCCGCCCGGCGCGATCGCCGCCGTGGTGCAGTTGTCGTCCACGATCTGGTACTCACCGGCGCTCGCGCCGGTCAGTGTCAGGCCGGTCAGCGACAGCGGGCCGACCCCGGTGTTCGTGACCGTCACCGTCCGCGCCGCGCTGACCGACCCGACCTGGACGTTGCCGAAGTCGAGCGAGGCCGGGGCGATTCGCATCGCCGGGGCCGTCCCGATGCCGGTCAGGGCCACGGTCAGCGACCCGGCCACCCCCTGCGCGTCGGTGGCGATCCGCAGCGTCTCGTTGTGGATGCCGGTCGCGGTCGGGTGGAAGCGGACCCCGAGCGTGCAGGACTGGCCCGGGGCCAGCGTCACGTCGTTGCCGCTCGGCTGGCAGGCGTTCGCGAACAGCTCGTACTGCGAGCCGCCGCCGCCGCTCAGCGTCGTGGCGGTCAGCGTCAGCGACGCCAGGCCGTTGTTGGTCACCGTCACCGTCTGCGCCGGGCTGGCCGTCCCGACCTGCTGGTCGCCGAAGGCCAGGCTGGCCGGGCCGACGCCGGGCGCGCCCGTCACCCCCACCCCGGTCAGCAGCACCGCGAAGGTGCCCCCGGTCGTCGCGATCGTGTAGGTGCCGACGGCGTTCCCCGCCGCCGTCGGCTGGAAGCGCACGCTCATCGTGCAGGCGTCGCCGTTCCCGAGCGTCTTGCCGGCGCAGTCGTCGGTGACCTCGGTGAAGTCCCCGCCGCTCGACACCGCGCTGGTGATGGTGATCGGCCCGGCGCCGACGTTGCGGAAGGTGATCGGCAGCGCCGCGCTCGTCGTGCCGACCTGGATGGAGCCGAAGTCCAGCGTCTGCGGCGTCACCGTCACCGTCGGCGAGATGCCGACCCCGGTCAGCGTGACGCCGATCGTCACCGGCCCGGTCGCCCCGGCATAGGTGATCCCGAGGGTGCCGGACTGCTGCCCCGCCGCCGTCGGCGCGAAGACGATGCCGATCTGGCAGCGCTGCCCGGCGGCGATGGTGTTCCCGGCGCAGGTGTCGCCGGTCTTGACGAACTGGCTGCCCGCGAGGGTGATCGCGCCGAGGGTCAGCGGCCCGCCGGTGCTATTGGTCAGCGTGATCGTCTGGGTCGCGCCGGTCGTGCCGAGTTGCTGGTCGCCGAAGTCCAGCCCGTTCGCGCTGAGGGTGAAGGCCGGGCTGACCCCGATGCCGGTGAGGCTGATCGTCTGGGTGCTGCCGCCGCTCGGTGCGTTGTCCGTCAGCGTCAGCACACCCGCCAGCGGCCCGGTGACGGTCGGCTTGAAGACGACCGACACCGTGCAGGACTGGCCCGGATTGATCGTCAGCAACGTGCAAGTGTCGGCGAACTTCGTGAAGTCCGTCGAGCCGGTGATCGTCGCGCCGGTGATGGCGAGCGCCGCGTCCCCGTTATTGGTGATCGTCACCGTGCGGGCCACGCTGCTGCTGCCGACCTGGACGTAGCCGAAGTCGAGCGAGGCCGGGGCGAGGCCGACCACCGGGGTCGGCTGCGCGCTGCCGCTGCCCGAGAGCTGGATCGTTGTCGGGCTGCCGCCCGCATTGCTCGTGATGACCACGCTCCCGGTCACCGGGGCCAGGACAGTCGGGAGGAAGTTGATGCCCACGACGCAGGAGGCCCCCGCCGCCAGCGTCACCCCACTCGCGCAGGTCGTGCCGGTGAAGGTGAACGCCGCGTTCGAGCCGCCCCCGAAGACGAAGCCCGTCAGCGTCACCGGCCCCGCGCCGGTGTTCGTCACCAGCACCGACTGCGTCGCCGTGGTGCCGATCTGCTGCTGCCCGAAGTTCAGCGCGCTCGGCGTGAGGGCGAGGGTCGCCGACACCCCGACGCCGCTCAGGTTGACGCCGATCGTCACCGGCCCGGCGACGCCCGTGTAGATGATCGACAGCGTGTCGTTCAGCGGCCCGCCCGCCGTCGGCTTGAAGGACACGGCGATGTCGCAGGAAGCGTTCGCCGCGATCGTCTGGTTGGCGCAGGTGTCGGCGCCTTTCAGGAAGTGCGCCCCGCCGACGATGGACACCGCGCCGATCGTCAACGGCCCACCGCTGCTGTTGGTCAGCGTGATCGTCTGCGGCGCGCTGGTCGTGCCGAGCTGCTGCGGGCCGAAGCTCAGGCCGGTCGGGCTGAGGCCGAAGGCCGGGCTGACGCCCGCGCCGGTCAGGCTCACCGTCTGGCTGGGGGTGCCCGCGTTGTCATTGATCGTCAGCGTGCCGGTCTGGAAGCCGGTGGCGGTCGGCGTGAAGACGACCGAGACCGTGCAGAACTGTCCGGGCTTCAGGGTCGTCCCCTGGCAACCGTCCGCGTACTCCACGAAGACCGCGCCGCCCAAGGAGACCGTCACCGCGCCGATGATCAGGTCGGCGTTGCCGGTGTTGGTGATCGTCGCCGTGCGGGCCGGGCTGGTCGTGCCGGTCTGCACGAAGCCGAAGTTCAAGCTTCCCGGCAAGATCGTCACCGCCGGGGTCGGCGCGGCGACGGCGAAGCCGGTGACCGCGCTCGACACGATCACGCCACCCACGAGGGTCACGTCGATCGCGTCGGAGAAGGGGCCGGGTGTCGTCGTTGGCTGGAAGCGCACCGTCACCTGGCAACTCGCCCCCGCCGCCAGCGTCAGGCCGGTGCAGGTGGTGCTATCCAGGAAGAAAGGTGGCAACAAGCCGCCGACAGTGGCGATCGAAACCGTGCCCGGGCCGTCGTTGGTGACCAGCACCCCGCGAGTGGCGCTGGTGCCGATCGCCACCGGGCCGAAGTCCAGCGGCGACGGCGTGAAGCGCAGCGGCGAGCTGACGCCGGTGCCGCTGAGGCTCACGACCTGCGTGCTGGTCACGACCGGGGCGTTGCTGGTGAAAGTCAGCGTCCCGGTCGAGCCGCCGACAACCGTCGGGGCGAAGGTGACGCCGATCGCGCAGGACTCGCCCGGATTCAGCGTGACCCCGGCGCAGCCGTTGCCGGTGGCACTGAAGCCCGCCAAGGTCACGTTCGCCACGACCGCCGAGGCCATGACCAGCGGCGCGGTGCCGGTGTTGGTCGCCGTGACCGTGCGCGTCTGGCTCGTCCCGACCCCCTGCGGGCCGAAGTTGAGCGCGCTGTCGCTCAGCGAGAGTTGCGGGCCGAGCGGTGCCGTCGTGTTCCCGCTCAGGGCCACGAGGACGTTGCTCCCCACGCTCGGGGCGTTGCTGGGGATCGTCAGCGTCCCCGTCTTCTGCCCGCCCGGGGTGGCCGAGTTGAAGATGACGCCCACGGCGCAGGATTCGCCCGCCCCGAGGACACGCCCGGTGCAATTATTCGTGGTCAGGGTGAAGCCGGCACTCACGCCGAGGGCACCGATGGTCACCGGGCTGGTGCCCCCGTTCCGCACCGTCACCGCGCGGGCCGCACTCTGCGTCCCCGCCGCTTGGTCACCGAAGTCCACACTCAACGGCGTCACGTCCAGCGCCGCGCTCACCACCATGCCCGTCAGCGGCACCGTGAAGGGGCCGCCGCTGGTGCCGAACGTGTAAGTGCCGGTCCGATTGCCCAGCCCTGTCGTGTCCATCGTCACCGTCACCGTGCAGCTCCCACCGCTGCCCAATGACTTGCTGGCGCAGTCGTCGGTGATCTCGGTGAAGTTTCCGCCCGCCGACGCGCCGCTGATGAAGAGCGGGCTACCGCCGGTGTTCGTGATGATGATCGCGCGCGGCGGGACCGCCGTCCCGAGGGTCACCGTGCCGAAGTCGAGCGCGGACGGTTGCACCATCGCCGTCTGCGAGATGCTCGCGGCGCTCAGGCTCACCGACACCAGGCCCGCTCCGGTGAACAGGTTGAGGCTCCCCGTCGTCGCGCCGAGCGTGCCCGCCGTGAAGGTCACGCTGATCTGGCAGCTCGCCCCGGCGACCAACGTGCCCGTGGCGCAGCCATCGCTCGACTTGAGGAAGCCGAAGCCGCCGGAGATGCTCGCGGGCGAGAAGAAGGTGATCGGCCCGCTGCCGATGTTCTTCACCGTCACCGTCTGCGCCGGGGTGGTCGTCCCCTGCGTCTGCTGCCCGAAGTCGAGCGCGGGCGGCGACACCTGGAGTTGCGGCGACACGCCGACCGCCGTCAGCGGCACGGTCAGCGCGCCCGTCGAGGTAACGATCGTCACCGTCCCCGCTATCGCCCCGCCCACACTCGCGGTGAAGGTCACGGCGAACTGGCACTCCGCGCCCTCCGCCAGCACGCCGACGCAGGTGTTCGCCTGCACGGCGTAGCCGGTGCCGGTCGGTGTGAGCGCATTGATCGTCACCGGCCCCGTGCCGGTGTTCTTCAGCGTCACCGTCTTGGCGACGGTGCTGCTGAATTGGACGTTGCCGAAGTCCAGCGCGCCCGGCGTCGCCGTCAGTTGCGCCGTCACCCCCACGCCGGTCACCGGCACGACGAGCGTGCCCGCCGTGCTGCTGACGACGATCGCGCTGTTCTGGGTTCCTGCGGTGGGGGTGAAGGTGACCGTGAACTGGCAGCTCTGCCCCGCGCCGAGCCCGCCGATGCAGCTGCCGACGCCAACGACGTATGGCCCGCCGCCTGAGGCGATGCTGGCGATGTTGACGCCGCCGACCCCGCTATTCGTCAGCGTCACCGGCAGGGTCACCGCACTCCCCGTCTGGACGTTGCCGAAATCCAGCGTGGCCGGGCTGGCCGTCAGTTGCTGATTCACGCCCGTCCCGGTCGCCGGGACGATCAGGGTGCCGACGCTGCTGGCGATCTGGTAGCCGCCGTTGGCCGGCCCACTCCCCGCCGCGAAGGTGGCGCTGAATTGGCAGCTCGCGCCCCCGGCCAGCACCCCGACGCAGTTGCCGCCGCCGAGGCCGAAGCCCGTGCCGGCGGGGGTGATCGCGCTGATCGTCACCGGCCCGCCGCCGGGGTTAGTCAGCGTCACCGGCAGCGCCAGAACCGAGCCGGTCTGCACGTTGCCGAAGCTCAGGTTGACCGGCGTCGCCGTCAGTTGACTCGTCACCCGCACGCCGCTCAACGGCACGAGCTGCGTGCTGCCGCCGGTCGGCGCATTGTCATTGATCGTCAGCAAGCCCACGCGGAAGTCGCCCGTGCCGCCCGGCGTGAAGGTCACACTCACCGTGCAACTCTGCCCCTGCGTCAGGGTCACCCCCTGGCAGGCGTCGGTCGCCTCGGCGAACTCGGCCGCATTCACCGTGACCGACACCGTGCCGATCACCAGCGCGCCCGCGCCGGTGTTCTTGATCGTCACCGTGCGGGCCTGGCTGGTCGTCCCCTGCTGCACATCGCCGAACTCCAGCGAGGCCGGGGTGATCTCGACCGCCGGGGTCGGCGCATTGACGCCCGAGCCGCTGATCGCCAATGACGCGCTCGTCCCGCCGCCGAGGCCCAGGGTGAGGTTGGTCGTGAAGAAGTTCGCCGTCGTCGGCGTGAAGGCGATCGTCAGCGCGCAACTCGCGCCATTCGCCATGGTGAAGGGGGCCGCGCCGCAGCTATTGGCGACGAGGGCGAACGGCGCGCCCGGGGCGGAGATGCCGCCGACCGTCACCGGGCCGCCGCTCGTGTTGGTGATCAGCACGCCGCGCGTCGCGGTCGTGGTGAGCTGCTGCGGGCCGAAGTCGACCGCGATGGGGGTGAAGGACACAACCTGACTCGTCGCCTGGCCGACCAGGCCCACCGTCTGCGGGCTGGCGCTGGCCGTGCTGGTGATCGTCAGGGTGCCGGTCTGCGGCACCCCCGAGGCCGCTGTCGGGGCGAAGAGGACGCCGATCTGGCAGGACTGGTTCGGGTCCAGGGTGCCGCTGCCGCAGCTATTCCCCGCGATGGTGAAGCCCGCGCCACCGATGCTCGTCGGGCTGAACGTCACCGGCACCGTGCCGCTATTGGTCAGCGTCACCGTGCGGATCGCGCTCGACCCGACGGTCAGCGTGCCGAAGTCGAGGCTGGCCGGGTTGATGGCGAGGCCACCATCGGCCCCGATGCCGCTCAACGGCACGATCTGCGTGTTCCCGGCCACGCCGTTCGGCGCATTGCTCTGCACCAGCAGGCTGCTGGCGCGGTTGCCGGTGGCGGTCGGCGCGAAGGTCACGCCCACCGTGCAACTGCTGCCGGGCGTGATCGCCGCCGCCGAACAACCGCCCGCCACGATGGCGAACTCGCCCGCGTTGCCGCCCGAAACCGTGATCGCGCCGAGGAACAGATCCGCGCCACCGACGTTGGAGATCGTCACCAGCCGCGCGCCGCTCGTCGTCGTCAACTCCTGCGCCGGGAAGGCCAGCGCCGCCGGGCTGAAGGCGATCGCCGGGGTCGGCGGGGGCGGCGTGGCGGTCGCCACGCCGTTGAGGGTCACGGTGTTCGTCCCCGCGTTAGAAGCGATCTGCAACGTCGCGACCCGGCTGCCCGGCGTCGCCGCGAGCGGGGGCGAGAAGCGGAGGGTGATGTCGCAGCTCGCGCCCGGCACCAGGCCCAAGCCACCGGTCGCGCAGGTGTTCGCCACGGGCGGCGAGAAGTCGGCGCTGTTGGGGCCGACGAAGGTGAAGGTGCCCACGGTGAAGATGAGGTTGGCGGTGCCGGTGTTGGTGAGGGTCACCGGCACCGTGCCGCCGATCGTGCCCACCTGCTGGTCGCCGAAGTCCACGCTCGCCGGGGCCACGCTCGCCGTCGGCGTCCCTGCCGCCACGCCGATGCCGCTCAGCGGCACGATCTGCGTGTTCCCCGCCGTGCCGTTCGGGGCGTTGTCGGTGAAGACGAGGCTGCTGGCGCGGTTGCCGACCGCGCTCGGCGTGAAGCTGACCGTCACCTGGCAACTCGCGCCGGAGGCCAGCGTGGCGGTGCAGCCGTTGACGACGGCGAAGTTCGCCGCGTCGCCGCCCGCGACCGCGACCGGCGTGCCACCGAAGGTGAGGATCGCCGTCCCGGTGTTGGTCACCACGACGATCCCGCTGGTCGCGATGCCGACCGTCTGCTGCCCGAAGGCCAGCGCGGCCGGGCTGAACGCGATCTGCGGGGTCGCCGGGGGGGCCGTGGCGGTCGCCACGCCGTTGAGGGTCACCGTGTGCGTCCCCGCGTTGGTGGCGATCTGCACGGTCGCGCCGCGCGGGCCGGGCGAGCCGGTGGGGGTGAAGCGCAGGGTGATGTCGCAGCTCGCGCCCGGCGCGAGGCTCAGCCCGACGGGCGCGCAGGTGTTGACGGCGAGCACGAATTGCCCGCCATCGGCACCGGCGGTTGTCGGCAGGCTGCTGAAGGTCAGCGGCGCGGTGCCGGTGTTCGTCACCGTCACCGTCTGCACGCCGCTGGTGCCGCCGAGTACCACCGGGCCGAAGTCCAGCGCGCCCGTGCTCAGCGAGGCGAAGGGCGCGGTCACCGGGCCGGCCGAGACCACGCCGTTCAGCGTCACGCTGGCCGTGCCCGCATTGGTGACGATCTGATAGGTCGAGGCGCGGTTGCCCACGGTACCCCCGATGAGGCGCAGGGTCGCGGTGCAGCTCAGGCCCGCCGGGAGCGTGCCCACGCAGTTGGTGGCGATCGGCGCGAAAGAGCCGGCATCGCCGCCGACCACGGCCGACGAGGTGATCGTCAGCGGGGCGTTGCCGGTGTTGGTGAGGGTCACCGCCTGCGCGCCGCTCAGTTGACTCTGCTGGATCGTGCCGAAGTCGATGCTCGTGGGGTTAAAGGTCAGGACCGCCGCCGGGGTGGCGGTGCCGACGCCGTTCAGCGGCACGATCTGCGTGCTGCCCGCCGCGCCGTTCGGGGCGTTGTCGGTGAAGACGAGGCTGCTGGCGCGGTTGCCGACCGCGCTCGGCGTGAAGCTGACCGTCACCTGGCACTGCGCGCCAGAGACCAGCGCGACGGTGCAGCCATTGACGAGCCCGGTGAAGTCGCCGCTATTACCGCCCGCGACCGCCACGGCGGTGATCGCCAGACTGGCCGTCCCGGTGTTGGTGACGACCACGATCCCGCTGGTCGTGCTGCCGACCGCGCGCGACCCGTAGGCCAGCGCCGCCGGGCTGAACGCGATGCCCGGCAGCAGGGGCGTCGCGGCGGCCCCCGCGCCGTTGAGGGTCACCGTCTTGGTGCCCGCGTTGGTGGCGAGCTGCAATGTCGCGGCGCGGTTGCCCGCCGCCGCCGGGGTGAAGCGCAGGGTGATGTCGCAGCTCGCGCCGGGGGCCAGGCCCGGGCCACCAATCACGCAGGTGTTCGCCACGGGCGGCGAGAAGTCGCCGCCGTCGGGGCCGATGAAGGTGAAGGTGCCCACGTTGAAGGTCAGGTTGGCGGTGCCGGTGTTGGTCACCGTCACCGTCTGCGCGCCGCTCGGCGTGGCCACCTGCTGCGTGCCGAAGTTCAGCGCGCCCGTGCTCAACGAGGCGAAGGGGGCCGCCGCCGCCGGGGCCGCGACGGCGGTGCCGGTCAGATTCACCAACTGCGGGCTGCCCGAGGCGTTGTCCTGGAAGCGCAGCGTCGAACTCTTGGTCCCCGGCGTCGCGTTCGGCGTGAAGCGCACCGTGACGGTGCAGAACGCGCCCGGCACCAGCGTCCCGGTGCCGCAGCCGTCGGCGACGATCCCGAACTCGGCGCTGTCGCCGCCGAACGTGCCCGGCACGAAGGAGAAGGTCAGGTTCCCCTGGCCGGTGTTGGTGAGGGTCACCGGCACCGTGCCGCCGACCGTGCTGATCTGCTGATTGCCGAAGTTGCTGCTCGTCGGGGCCGCGCTCGCGAAGGGCGCGCCCGGCGCGATGGCATTGCCGATCAGCGAGGCGCTGATCGCCTGGGGGCCGCCGCCCGGCAGGATATAGCTGAATGTCACGGAGGCGAGCGAGGTGCCCACGGTGGCGGGCGCGACGAAGCGGACATCGACGGTGCAGAAAGCCCCGTTCGACAGCGTCGCACCGTCCACACAGGTGGTGGAGGGGATCGTGAACTGGGCGGCCCCACCGCCCGCAAGCGCCAGCGCCGGGGCTCCGAGGGTCACGGTCGCGCCGCTATCGTTGAACAGCACCACCGTCTGGGCAGCGCTCGTGGTCGTTACCGGCTGCGTGAAGGTCAACCCGGTCGGCCCCACCGCCAGCGGCGAGACGACCCCGGTGCCAGTGACGACGATGTCCTGCAGGTTGCCCGACACCGGGGCGTTCGTGGCGAACTGGAGCCGGTCGGACTGATAGCCGCTCGTCGTCGGGCCGAATACCACGCTGACGGTGCAACTATCCCCCTGCGCCAGACTCGCCCCGGTGCAGCTATCCTGCGGCTTGAGGAATTGGCCCGTCGAGGGCGCCCCGACGCCGACGAAAGCGACCGTGGTCACCTGGACCGCGCCGCCGGTGGTGTTCTTGAGGACGATAGTCTGCGCCGGGGCATACGTGCCGACCGGCACATCGCCGAAGCTCGCGCTGCCCGGCGTATACGTCGGCGTGGGGGTGGTGATCGTGCCCGCGAGCGTGGCCGAATAGAGGCCACTATTGGTCATGACTTCGAGAAGCCCCGTCACGGCGGGGTTGCTGTTCGAATCGGGAGGAGTGGTCGGGAGGGCCTGCGGCTGGAAAACCGCCGTGACGGTACACGTCTGACCGGTGGTGAGTACCGAGGTGGCGGTGCAGGAGCCGCCGGTAACGGCAAAGAAGGCGGGCGTCGCAATGTCGTAGCCCGGACCATTGACCGCCGCCACGCTGCTGAACGTGAGTGTCTCGCCTGAGCTACTGCTATTGGCGACGATGAAGGTCTGCGCCGGGCCCGTGGTGCCGAGCGGCTGGTTGCCGAAATCCTTGCTCGGCGGGTTGAACGACAGCGACGGCGCGGCCAGCGCGACCTGCACGCTCGTGCCCAGCAGCGACACCAGCAATGAGAAGATCGCGAAGACATTGACCATCAGATGGGCCGCTTTTCGTGCGCGCATCGTCCGCCCTTTCCTGTCACCAAAACCGCGCCCGCGCAACCCGGACACCCCCGCAAACCGCCGCCGACCGTGCCCGCCCATACCCTGTGCCGTATCCCGTCTCATATCCCGCCCCAGATCCCGCCCCGTGCTCTGCTCCGCGCCCGCGCCCGCAGTACCCATGCTCGATCGCCCCCGTATCGTACGCAGCAGGAGGGCGGGCCAACGCTGGCCACGCCCCGTCTTCACCTCGATTATCGGCTCTCGGGCTCCGCGCCCGCCGCGCCCCGGTGTGGGCGCGGGAACCGCCCCGTCTCTTGCCATGCGCGCTACCCGCACCCTCGCTCACGATCGTACCCGCCGCGCACAGCCAGACGTCATACACGCGCGACCGCCCCCCAGCCCGCCAAGCGAGCGCGAGAGCCGTCGTGTGTCCGTACTTTGTTGCCCTTCCGTCAGTATAGCGGCCCAACAGACCGATACAATCCCCGCGACTACGTAATTCACCCCCGTCACAGTGGCGGAAACTACGTAGTCGCGACGACCGATGGTCCCGACGCCGTGCGCCCGTGTGCCACGGCGCGCGACCACCAACCTCCGGGCGTATCCCGGCGGTTATCGCGTCGCCGCGTCAGCACGCAGCCCGGTCCCTCGGACAATCTTTGCCGCCCTCGAGGAACCTAATTGTTCGTGAGAAGCAGTTGGGAGCAGCATAGGGGGCCGGAGGGCCGAGGGCAATGGTGATAGGATGGATGACCCTGCGCGCCGGTACTATCCGCCCGACCCGCCCTCGCCCAGCGCCACGGCCCATCACCCCGCCCGCCCATGTACCCTCACCCACGCCCGCGCATAACCCAAGGCGGTGCGCGCAGAGGCGCTACCACCACCTTACCGGAGGCCGCGCCCGCCTCCCCCGCCTCGTCAGCCCCCTCACCCTCACACATCGCCCTCGCCCCACGCCGCCCCACCTCTCCCCCGGCCCCTCCCCGACGCGGGGAGGGGTGCCTCGTTGCGGCCCATCGGTCGACGGAGAAG
>JAABUN010005450.1_pt1 | contig 15795 bp, 11 predicted proteins | sample 5559311 | NCBI WGS metagenome assembly JAABUN01 (sample SAMN10711877, study PRJNA513370) | rock metagenome | isolation source: Antarctica rocks | place: Antarctica: Victoria Land, Siegfried Peak sud
CGCCGCCCGCATCGATTCCGGGTTGGCGTTGTAGGCGTCGTTCACCACGGTCACGCCGGACGGCGTCGTGGTGACCTCCATCCGCCAACGGCTGGCCGGTCGGGCCGCCGCCAGACCGGTGGCCACCTCCACCGGGGTGGCGCCGAGCTCCAGCGCGACCGCGGCTGCGGCCAGGGAGTTCGACACGAGGTGCTCGCCGTACTGCGCCAGCTGCACCGGTACCGCGCCGACCGCGGTCCGCAGCGTGAACGCCGGCCGCCCGGAGCCGTCGAGCCGGACGTCGGTCGCGCGCACCTCCGCGTGCGACGCCCGGCCGAAGGTGACCACCCGGGCAGCGGTCACCCGGCCCATGGCCAGCGTCCTCGGGTCGTCGGCGTTGAGGACCGCCACGCCGGTCGACGGCAGGGCGGCCACCAGTTCCGCCTTGGCCGCGGCGACCGCCGCCCGAGTGCCGAACCGGCCGAGGTGGGCCGTACCGACGTTGAGCTCGACCGCGACCCCGGGCGGCGCGATCTCGGACAGCGCCGCGATGTGCCCCAGACCGCGGGCGCTGTACTCCAGCACCAGGAAGCGGGTGCCCTGGCCCAACCGACAGACCGTGAGCGGCAGGCCGATCTCGTTGTTAAACGACCCGGCCGGCGCCACCGTCTCGCCCAGCGGGGCCAACAGGGCGGCCAGCAGGTCCTTGGTGCCGGTCTTGCCGCTGGACCCGGTGATCCCCACCACCCGGAGGCCGCCGGTGGCCGCGCGGCGGTCGAGCACCGCCCGCGCCAGCCGGCCCAGGGCGGCGACGGCGTCGGGGACGACGACCGCCGGCACACCCATCGACCGCTGCGCCAGCACCGCGACCGCACCGGCTCGCACCGCCGCGGCGGCGTAGTCGTGCCCGTCGACCCGCTCCCCCGCGAGTGCGACGAACAGCGAGCCCGCCACCGCCAACCGGGAGTCGACGACCACCGCGCCGGTCACGGCCCGACCGGAGTCCGGTACGCCGTCCAGCCGACCGCCGGTGGCGGCCGCGACCTCAGCCAGCGACAGCGGGATCACGCGGCGTTCCCGGCCCGCGCCAGGGCGGCTCGCAGCACCGCCCGGTCGTCGAAGGGCACCACGGCACCGCCGTACTCCTGCTCCTGCTCGTGCCCCTTGCCGGCGACCACCAGCGTGTCCCCCGGGCCGGCCAGCTCTACCGCCCGGGCGATCGCGGCCGCCCGGTCCGGCTCCACCAGGGGGGTCGCACCACCGGCCGCGACCGCCCCGGCCAGCATGGCGTCGAGGATCTGTGCCGGGTCCTCCGACCGCGGGTTGTCGGTGGTGAACACCGCGACGTCCGCGCCGGCCGCTGCCGCCGCTCCCATCTGCGGCCGCTTGAGCCGGTCCCGGTCACCGCCGCAGCCCAGTACGACGAGCAGCCGGCCGGCGGTCGTGGACCGTAGGCTCGACAGCAGGGTGGCCACCGCCTCCGGCGTATGTGCGTAGTCCACGATGGCCGTGAAGGGCTGGCCGGCGTCGATCCGCTCCATCCGTCCGGGCACCGACCGGACACCGGCGACACCCCCGGCGGCTCGGTCGGCGGGCAGCCCCGCGGCGGTGAGCGCGACGACGGCGAGCGCGGCGTTGTCGAGGTTGAAGCGCCCCGCCAGGGCGACCGCGACCGCCACCTCGGCCGCGCCGGCGCGGGTCAGCCGCACGCTGCTGCCGGTCGGCTGCACGGCCACGGCGGCCCCGACCCAGTCCGCGTCGACCACGCCGGCCGGGGACACGGTCGTCATCGGGATGGCGGCCTCGCGGGCCAGCCGGGCGCCGTACGGGTCGTCGACGTTGATCACCCCACGGCGAGCCCGCGCGGCGGTGAACAGCCGCGCCTTGGTGGCGTAGTAGCTCTCGAGATCGCCGTGGAAGTCGAGGTGATCCTGGGACAGGTTGGTGAACACCGCGACGTCGAAACGCAGGCCGTCCACCCTGCCCTGGGCGAGCGCATGGCTGGACACTTCCATCACCACGGCGTCGGCGCCCCGTTCGCGCATCACCGCGAGCAGCGCCTGCACGTCAGGCGCCTCCGGGGTGGTCCGGACGCTCGGCAGCACTGCATCGCCGACCCGGGTCTCGACCGTGCCGATCATGCCCGGCGTACGACCGGCGGCCCGCAGGCCGGCCTCGATCAGGTACGCCGTCGTGGTCTTCCCGTTGGTCCCGGTGACCGCCAGGAGGAGCAGTGACTCGGCCGGCCATCCGTACACCCAGGCCGCCACCGAACCGAGCACTTCCCGTGGCCGCTCGAGGATCACCACCGGTACCCCCGCCGCCGCCGCGCGCGAGCGGCCTGCCGGGTCGGTGAGCACGGCCACGGCACCGGCCCGGACGGCATTGCCGGCAAAGTCGGCACCGTGGGCCCGAGCGCCCGGCAGCGCGGCGTACAGGTCACCGGGTCGCACCGTTCGGGAGTCCAGGGTCACGCCGGTGAGCGCGATCCCGGCCACCGGCAGGCCTCTCCACGCAGCTGCCGGCAGCTGCTGCGCCAGCCCGGCGAGTGGCCTGGGGGCGACTCCCGCCGGGCGCTCGGGGAGAGAGCCGGCTGCAGCGGGCACGGGCGAAGGCTACCGGTCAGGGGGCGAAGAGCGAGGCGCGCGGCGGCGGGGTTCCGGTCGGCGCGATCTGCCTGCTGGCCAGCGCGAAGGACATCACGTCCCGGAAGACCGGAGCCGCCACGGTGCCCCCGAAGTGCCCGTTCACCGGCGCCTGCAGGACGACCGCGACCACCAGTTCGGGCCGGTCCGCGGGCGCGAAGCCGACGAATGACGAGGTGTAGCGACCCCGAACGTAGCCGCCGCCGGGAGCCACCAGCTGCGCGGTGCCGGTCTTGCCCGCCACCCGGTAACCCGGGATCTGGGCGCGCGGCGCGGTGCCCTGGTCGGTGGTGGCGGCTTCGAGCATGTCGCGCAGCTGGGCGGCCACCTGCGCGCTGAGCACCCGGCGTACCGGAGCGGCGGCAGCCGGCGACAACTCTCCGTTCGGGCCGACCGTCCCCCGCACCAGCCGAGGCGCCACCCGCACCCCGCCGTTGGCCACCGTTGCGTAGACGGAAGCAACCTGCAGGGCGGTCACGGACACGCCCTGGCCGAAGGCGATCGTGGGGAGCTGCGTGCCACTCCACCGGTCCGGCGGCGGCAGGATCCCCCTGCTCTCCGCCGGCAGGCCGACGCCGGTCGTGGAGCCGAACCCGAAGGCGCGAAGGTACCGGTAGAGCGTGCTCTTGCCGATCTTCTGGGCCACCTGGATCGTCCCGATGTTGCTGGACTTCGCCAGTACGCCGGTGAAGGTGAGCCGCTCCAGCGGGTGGGACTCCGCGTCGTGGAAGGTCTTGTCGTAGATCTTCAGTGTCGGCGGCACCGTGATGACGGTGTCCGGCGTCACCGCGCCGGTGGAGAGGGCGGCGGCGGCGGTGATGACCTTGTTGACGCTGCCGGGCTCGTACACGTCGGAGACCGCTCGGTTGTTGCGGTCGGCTGCCGGGGACCGGCCGACCGCGTTGGGGTCGAACGTGGGCGCGCTGGCCATCGCGAGCACCTCGCCGGTGCGTGGGTCCAGCGCGATGATGGTGCCGTCCTCGGCACCGGTGGCCTGCACCTGGGCCGTGATCGCCTGCTGCGCCTTCCACTGCAGGTCGGCGTCGAGAGTCAGCGCGACGTCGGTGCCGGGCACCGGGGCGCGCTCGACGTGCCGGCCGGCCGGGATGGCCCGGCCGTCGCCCCCGAGCTCCGTGGTCAGCCGCCCGTTACGCCCGGCCAGCAGCCGGTTGAGGGACAGCTCGAGGCCACCGGCGCCGGCACCCTGGCCGTCGGTGAAGCCGACAACCGAGGCGGCCACGCTCCCGCCGGGGTACACCCGCCGGCTCTCCGGCGCAACCTCGATGCCGGGCAGCGCCAGCTCCGCCACCTGCCGCCCCGCGGCCGGCGTCAGGCCGCGGGCCAGCACGACGTAACGGATGCCGGCGCGCTTTCCGGTGCCCAACAGCAGCGGGACCAGGCGCGCTGGCGGCGAGTGCAGGTACGGGCTGAGCCGCCGGGCCTCGTCGTCCGGAGCCGTGACCAGCCGCGGGTCGGCATATACCAGCCGGGCGTCCACGCTCATGGCCAGCTGGGCGCCGTTGCGGTCGAGGATGGAACCGCGCTTGGCCGGCAGCTCCACGGTGTGCCGCCGCTGGTCCACCGCAGCGACGGCGTACGTCGCGGCGTCCAGGCCCTGCAGCTGCACGAGCCGGCCACCCAGCACCGACAGCAGCACGCCCAGGACGATCAGACCGAGGGTGAGCCGGCGGGCGGAGTTTCCGAGGGCGGGACCGGGGCGCGCCGGCCGCCGGGCGCCGGAGCGGTGGGAGCCGGAGACCCGCGACGTCCGGGGTTGTGGGCCCCCTCTGCGGCCGGACGCGGCACTCAGTGCGGGCTCTTGGTGGGCGTCGGAGTGGGTTTGGCGGGGGTCGCCCGCGTCGTGGCCGTGACCGGGGGCGGCACCGCCTTCGGCGGCGGCGGCGGGGGCGGGGGGGTCGGCTTGGCGGCACCTGCGGCCGGCGACGGCGCTCGGGAAGGCTTGGGGCGAACCGGTGCCACGTCGGGGGCCGGCGAGAGCACGGCCACGACCCGGCCATCGGCCAGCCGGATGAAGCTCTCGGCCGACCCGGGCACCATGCCGAGGGCCGCCGCGCGGGACGCCAGCAGCGCTGGCGTGCGCTGGCGAGCGAGCAGCTGGTCGAGTGCCTGCTGCCGATCGACCATCACCAGGCTGCGGCGCTGGAGGTCATGCAGCCGGAACGCGTCCTGCGCCAGCACGGTGTTCAGCATCAGCAGCGCCAGCAGACCGAACGCCAACAGGGCAAGGATCAGCAGCACGAACGGCGCCCGCGGCGGCCGGGCGACTCCTGGCACCAGCCGCAGCTCCGCCCGCGGCCGTTGCACCCGTTGCGCCCGCTGCGGCTGGGCGGTCTGCCGGACCGGGCCGGGCAGCGGCGCCGCGGTCACGCCGCCTCCCGCAGCCGCTCCGCGGCGCGCAGCTTGACTGACGCGGAGCGCGAATTGGCGCGCACCTCCCCCTCCGAGGGAACCTCGGCGCCCCGCGTGAGCAGCCGCAGCTGGGGGTCGTGTCCCGGCAGCTCGACCGGCAGGCCGGCCGGTGAGGTGCTGACCGCACGATCGCCCAGCACCCGCTTGACCAGCCGGTCCTCGAGAGAGTGGTAGGACAGCACGACGATCCGGCCGCCGACCCGCAGTGCGTCCACCGCCATGGGCAGCGCGACCTCCAGCGCCGCGAGCTCGCCGTTGACCTCGATCCGCAGGGCCTGGAAGGTTCGCTTGGCCGGGTGACCGCCGGTACGCCGGGTCGCCGCCGGGATGGCCGCCCGGACCACCTCGGCAAGTGCCGCCGTAGAAATCCACGGCCGGCGTGACCGCTCGCGGACGACCGCCTCGGCGATCCGCCGAGCGAACCTTTCCTCGCCGTACTCGCGGAGGACCCGAGTCAGCTCCCCGACCGGATAGGTGTTCAGGACGTCGGCCGCGGTCGGGCCCGTCGCCGGGTCCATCCGCATGTCCAGCGGCGCGTCCTGGGCATAGGCGAAGCCTCTCGAAGGATCGTCGAGCTGCATCGACGACACACCGAGGTCGAACAACACTCCGTCGACGCGGTCCAGCCCGAGCCGTCGCAACACCGCGGTCAGCTCGTCGTACCGGGTCGCCACCAGGTGCACTCGAGCGGCATAGGCAGCAAGCCGGTCGGCACCGAGGGCAAGCGCGGCACGGTCGCGGTCGAGCCCCACCAGCCGCAGCTCGGGGTGGCGCTCCAGCAGGGCCGCTGCATGCCCGCCCAGGCCGACCGTGGCGTCCAGCAGCACCGCCGGCCGTGCCGTCAGGGCCGGCGAGAGCAGCGCCACCACCCGCTCGACCAGCACCGGGACGTGTGCGGGCGCCGACCGCGGCATGGGCCTACGACCCGGTCCGCAGCAGCAGGTGCGCAAGCAGCGCAACGCCGACGGTGGCCAGGACGGCAAGAGCGATGAGCAGCGCGCTCGCCAGCACCTCCGCGCCCAGTCCGTCCGTCCCCCGGTCGCGGCCCGGCGTTCCGGCCGGCTCCTCGACATGCCTCTCGTCCATCTCGACCCTTCGCTGACCTGCCAGTTGTTACGTGCCGCGGGACGGGCCGGAGGCGCTGCCAGGTCCCCGCCGCTTCGCCCGCTGGCACCGGGGAAGGTGCGCCAGCAAGCGGAGCGGTCGGAGACCTCGCCGCACCTGCGGCCGGGTCCCGCCGAACTCATACGACCCCTGGGATCACCCCTTCCGGATCATCGGCGTACGCCGACTCCTGCTCGGCCAGGTAGCCGCGCCAGGCATCGGCGTCCCAGAGCTCCATCCGGCTGCTGCCGCCCACCACCACGCAGTCGCGACGCAGGCCGGCGTACTCCCGCAGGGCCGCCGGCACCGTGATCCGGCCCTGTTTGTCCGGGACCTCGTCGGAGGCGGAGGCGAAGAAGAGCCGGGCCCGGCCGCGGCCTGACGTCGAGGTGACCGGCGCGGCTCGTACCGTGTCGGCGATCCGGGCGAATTCGTCGGCCGGCCAGAGGTACAGGCAACGCTCCTGCCCCTTGGTGATCACAAGACCCTCCGCCAGTTCGTCCCGGTACTTCGCCGGCAGGATCAGCCGGCCCTTGTCGTCGAGGTGGGGGAAGTGCGTACCGAGGAACACCACGATCCCCCTCAGGTGACGGCTGCTCCCCGTCGTACTCCACTGCCCGCCACCGTACTCCACAACACACCACCGTCAACCACCCACCCTCCCCGCCGCCCGATTCGGGACCGGGTAACGGCTTGGTAGCGGTCCTAGCCAGGAGCAGTTCACCTGTCACACTTGCCCGAGGCCTACGGCCGGGCGTCCGGCGACGAGTGCGGGAGGGGCTCCGTGGCAGGTACGACGTCGATGCCGGCCGGGCTGTCGGCGCCGACAGGTGGCGGCGCCGTCGGTCTCGAGGACCTGGCGGCCACCGCGGGCCGGATCGCCACGGCGGTGGAGCGGGTCATCGAGGGCAAGCCGGACGTGGTCCGGCTGGCCCTCACCGTGCTGCTGGCCGAAGGCCATCTGCTGATCGAAGACGTGCCCGGGGTTGGCAAGACCATGCTGGCCAAGGCGCTGGCCCGCTCGGTCGACGCCGCCGTTCGCCGGATCCAGTTCACCCCGGACCTGCTTCCCAGCGACGTGACCGGCGTGAGCGTCTACAACCAGGAGACCCACGACTTCGAGTTCAAGCCGGGCGCCGTCTTCGCCAACATCCTGCTCGGCGACGAGATCAACCGCGCCTCGCCGAAGACGCAGTCGGCGCTGCTCGAGTGCATGGAGGAGCGCCAGGTGACCGTCGACGGCGTCACCTACGAACTCGAGTCGCCATTCATGGTGATCGCCACCCAGAACCCGATCGAGATGGAAGGCACCTATCCCCTCCCCGAGGCGCAGCGCGACCGGTTCTCGGCCCGCATCTCGATGGGCTATCCGGCGCCCCGCTCGGAGCTGGCCATGCTCGACAGCCACGGGACAGGCTCGCCGCTGGACGAGCTCGAGCCGGTGGCCGACGCCCGCGAGGTGGCCAAGCTGGTGGAGCTGGTCCGCACCGTCTACGTGGCCGATCCCCTGCGCCGCTACACGATCGATCTGGTGACCGCCACCCGCACCTCCCCGGATCTGCGCCTGGGCGCGTCGCCGCGGGCCACGCTGCACCTGCTCCGGATGGCCCGCGCCGCGGCCGCGCTCGACGACCGTGACTACGTGCTACCGGACGACATCCAGGCGTTGGCCGGGCCGGTGCTCTCCCACCGGCTGCTGCCCACCGCGGAGGCCCAGATCTCCCGGCGTACGCCGGCTGCTGTGGTCGCCGACATCGTGGCTCGGGTGCCGGTCCCGGAGCCGGAGGCACGCCGCCCCCCCAGGGGTCAGGAGCGATAGTGCGCCGCGCCCTCGCCGGGCTCACCACCCGGGGCCGTAGCTTCGTCGCCGCAGGCGTTGCCGCCACGATCTGCGCACTGGCACTCGGCGAACGCGACCTCCTCCGGGTGGGGGTGTTCCTGCTGGTCCTGCCGGCAGTGGCGCTCGCCGTGGTGCACCGGACGCGCTACCGGCTCTCGTGCACCCGCCGGCTCGACCCGCCGCGGGTGCCCGCCGGCCAGCCGGCCTCGGTGGTGCTGCAGCTCGACAACGTCTCCCGGCTGCCGACCGGCGTACTGCTCGTCGAGGACACGTTGCCCTATGTCCTCGGCGGCCGGCCGCGCTTCGTGCTGGACCGGGTGGAGCCGCAGGGCGTTCGGGAGGTCTCCTACGCCGTCCGGTCGGACCTGCGTGGCCGCTACCGCATCGGTCCGCTGTCGGTCCGGCTGACCGACCCGTTCGGACTCTGTGAGCTCAACCGCTCCTTCGCCGCGGTGGACACCCTCGTGGTCACCCCATCGATCACCGCACTCCCGCCGGTCCGACTCAGAGGTGAGTGGGCCGGCACCGGCGAGAGCCGGGCCAGGTCGGTGTCCAGCGCCGGTGAGGACGACGTGGCGACCCGTGAGTATCGCCAGGGTGACGACCTGCGCCGGGTGCACTGGCGCTCGACGGCCCGCTACGGCGAGCTCATGGTGCGTCGTGAGGAGCAGCCATGGCAGAGCCGGGCCGCGGTGGTGCTGGACAGCCGCGAGGACGCGCACCGGGGCGACGGTCCGGGCTCGTCGTTCGAGTGGTCGGTCAGCGCCGCCGCCTCGGTCGGGGTCCATCTCGCTCGCAACGGTTATCTCATCCGGTTGGTGACCGGCGACGGTGACCTGACCGCCGACGCCACCGACCAGGGCAACGGTACGACGGAGAGCCTGCTTCTGGACTCCCTGGCTGTCGTCACCCCTAGCGGGCGGCCATCCCTCGCCGCGGCGCTCATGGGCGCCCGGCGCGCCAGCGGCGACGGCCTGCTGGTCGCGGTTCTCGGCCGGCTCGAGCCCGACGAGGCCGAGCTGCTCGGCCGGCTGCGTCACACCGCCACCGCCGGCATCGCGATCATGCTGGACACGTCCACCTGGGCAACGCTCGGTCCCCGGGCGCGCGCGAGGCGGCGACCGCCTTCACGGCGCGGGCCCGGCTTCTCCAGGCCGCGGGCTGGCGGGTGTTGCCGGTGCGGCACGGGACCTCACTGGCGGCGGTCTGGCCGCAGGCCGGCACCGGCGTCGCCGTCCGTGCGTTGGAGGGGTACGACCCAGCCGTCGCTTCCGGAGGAGGACGCCGATGAGCAGTCGGACCCGTCTCACGATCTTCTCCGCTCTGGCCACCCTGTTGGCCTCGGCGGCGCTGGGAGCGGTGTTCGACCAGCTGTCCTGGCTGCTGCCGGTTCTCGGCGTGATCGCGATCGTGGCCGGCATCGGCGAGCTGGGTCGACGGTTCGGCCTGCCGGCGTTCCTCGGTCCGGTGCTTGCCGCCGTCGGGGTTCTGGGCTACGTCACGGCCGTCTTCGCCGGCGAGCCCGCGATCGGTCGGCTGCTGCCGGGGCCGGCCGCGCTGGCCAGCCTGCGCGAGCAGGTGACCCAGGGTTTCAGCGACATCCGGGTGTATGCGGCCCCGGTGCCGACGCACCCGGGGATGGTTCTGATCACGGTCGTGGGTGTCGCGGCGGTGGCACTGGTGGTGGACCTGCTGGCGGTCACCCTGCGCCGGGCGTCCCTAGCCGGCCTGCCGTTGCTGGCGCTGTTCGCCGTACCGGCGGCCGTGGTGCCCAAGGGCGTCGGAGTGCTGCCGTTCGTCCTCGGCGGGATCGGCTACCTCGCGCTGCTGCTCGCGGAGGGCCGCGACCGGATCGGCCGGTGGGGCCGCCAACTCGGGGGCCGGCGGGCAGCGAACGCGCCGACGGCGTACGCCTTCGAGTTCGCCGACAGCTCCCCGTTGGCCACGGTGGGCCGCCGGATCGGGGTGGCCGCCCTCGGGGTGGCGGTGGTGATCCCCGCACTGGTCCCGGGGCTGCATCCTGGCCTGTTCGGCGGCAGCGGCGGCAGCGGGCTGCGGACCAGCGGCGGCTCCGACACCGTAGCGACGTACGACCCGATCGCGCGGCTCAAGCCCTACCTGCTCGCCAAGGACCACAAGGAGCTGATCCGGGTCACCACCAACGACCCCAACCCGGACTACTTGCGAATGGTCGGGCTGGACGTCTTCGACGGCACGAAGTGGTCGGAGTCGCCGCTGTCGGTGTCGAAGGAGACGAGGATCTCCAAGGGCCGGCTACCGGCGCCCGAGGGACTTTCCGCCGACACCGACACCACACCGGCCGAGAGCCGTATCAAGGTCGGCGACCTCGACGTCCACTGGCTGCCGGTGCCGTATCCGGCCACGAACGTGAAGGTCAAGAACTGGAACTTCGACAAGGCCACCGCGACCATCTTCTCCACCCGTTCGAGCGCCAAGCGGACCAGCTACACGGTGGTCAGCGCCAAGGTCACACCGGATCCCGACCAGCTCCGCCGGGCACCCGCGGCAGGTCCTCGGCTGGAGCCGTTCCGGGCCCGCCCTGCGCTACCGGCGAAAATCGAACGCCAGGTCGCCACCATCATCGCCGGCAAACCCGATGACTACTCCAAGGCGCTGGCGATCCAGGGCTTCTTCCGCACCGGCTTCAAGTACGACGTGACGGCACCGGCCGGCAACGGAGTCCCCGCGCTGGAGACGTTCCTCACGGCCAAGGCCGGTTACTGCGAGCAGTTCGCGGCCGCGATGGCGATCTTCGCTCGAGAGGCGAAGATTCCGGCCCGGGTGGCGATCGGCTTCACCCGCGGAGAGCGCCAGGGCGACGGCAGTTGGCGGATCACTACCGCGGACGCCCACGCCTGGCCCGAGCTGTACTTCGAGGGCGCGGGCTGGCTTCGGTTCGAGCCGACCCCCCTGGGCGAGGGCCGGGCGGTCCTACCGACCTACACCGACGACGCAGGCGGGACGGGGGCGGGGGTGCAGGTCCCGACGGGCGGACCGACCACGGCGCCCGAGTCCTCGAGCGGTCTGGGTGCCAAGCTGGAGCGGCTCGAGCCCGGCGCCGGACCGGTGCCGCCGGTGGATCTGGAGGTCGCCAAGTCGACCGACTCGGGGCCGCCGTTGGCGTTGCTGCTGCTCGGGCTGCTGGCCCTGGCACTGATGGTGGCGCCGGCACTCGGTCGGGCGGCCATCCGCCGGCGGCGCTGGTCGCGGGCGAGTACGCCGGTCGAGCGGGCGCACGCCGCCTGGGCCGAGCTCCGCGACGATGCGGGCGACTTCGGGCACGCCTGGCCCGCCAGCGACTCTCCCCGGGCCGCCGGCACCCGCCTCATCCGGGGAGCCCGCCTGGGCAACACCGCAGCTGACGCCGTCGGGCTGCTGATCCGGGCCGAGGAGCGGGCCCGCTACTCGAGGACGCCGGCCGACGCGCGTGAACTCAGGGTGGCAGTTGCCCGGGTGCGGATGGAGCTCTTCGGTCGGGCGCCACGTGGCCGGCGTTGGCTGGCTCGGCTGGTGCCGCGGTCCAGCCTCACGCTGGCGGGTGCGGCGGTGGCGGCGGCCATGAACGCGATGGACGCCGCGGACGCCCTCGGCGCCCGACTGCGCGGTCGGCTGCTGCGGCGGTCACCGGCCTGAGTGGCCCGGTCGATCCGGCCTGACCTGCCTGGTCTGAGATCGGTCGACGGCCGCTTCGCGCAACCGCCGGCGCGGTTACCTGCTTCTCCGGCTGCGCCACCCGGCGCGGGGTACTTCTACCGTGCGGTTGTCGGGCCTGGCCCCGCACCTTGCCCGCCCCGCCTACCGGCCGCGCTCCTCCCAACGGCGTCGCCAACGCTCCTCGAGGCGGTTCATCACCGACGGGCGGTCGGCCGCCGGGTCCCGGTCGGATCGGCGGCGCGAGGGGCGTGGCTCCCGGTGACCCGTCAGTCGCTGCCAGCTGGTCAGCCCGAACAGCAGCGCGCCGAGCATCACCACGAATCCGAGTACGCCGATGGCGACGACCCTGGAGATGACGCCGGCGAAGAGCAGCACCAGGCCGGCGACGAAGGCCACAGCCGACCGCGCCATCCGCAGCCGGTAGTGGGTGCGCAGGTCGCGGGCCCGAACCGAGGTCGCGAACTTCGGGTCCTCGGCGTAGAGGGCGCGCTCGATCTGGTCGAGCAGCCGCTGCTCGTGCTCAGAGAGAGGCACAGCGACTCCTCCCGATGGACGGCCCCCGGACCGGTACGAGGGTTGCGACCAGCTCGCCCGGCCAACCGGAACGAGCCGACCTCAGGATACGAGCGGTCCGGCTGCCGCGAAAGCCGGTCAGCCAGGTGATAGGAGTGACTTTTCGGTCAGCCCTCCATGGGACGTATCGTGACGGAGACCTCATCGCGGTCGGATGAGGCCCGGCGGCATCGCCGGCGCGGAGTCGTCGTCGGAGCGCACCAGCGCCGCCGGACGCACCGAGCCGGCGCCGAAACGCCGGCTCGCGCGGTCGACGGCCAGCTCGGCCTCTCTCCAACCGGCGTCGCGCTCCCCCAGCCGGAGCTGCCGGTGCGCGGTCTCCGCCGACCGCAGACCCTCCACCCGGACACCGACCAGCCGCAGGCGCGCGCGCTGTAGCCCGAGGGCGTCGAACAGCGACCGGGCGGTGTCATAGATCTCCCGCCCGACGTCGGTGGGATCGGCCAGGGTCCGGGCCCGGGTGATCGTGGTGAAGTCCGCGAAGCGCACCTTGATGCTGATCGTGCGACCGCGCTGCCCGGTGGACCGCAGCCGTTCCGCGGTCCGATCGGACAGCCGGAGCAACTCCCGGGAGATCACCACCGGGTCGTCGACGTCGCGGCCGAACGTCTCCTCGGCGCCGATGCTCTTGTCCGGCTCGGTGGCGATCACCGGTCGGGCGTCGCGACCCCAGGCCAACGCGCCGAGGTGCGCACCCACCGCCTCACCGAGAGCACGCTTGAGCGTGCCGACAGGGGTGTGCGCCAGGTCTCCCACCGTACGCAGCCCCAGCCGGACGAGCAGCTCGCCGGTCCGCTCTCCAACCCCCCACAACGCCCCGACCGGCAGCGGATGCAGGAAGGCCACCACGTCCGGTCGCGGCACGACCAGCAGCCCGTCGGGCTTGCAGCGGGCCGAAGCCAGCTTGGCCACGAACTTCGTGCTCGCCACGCCGACCGAGCAGGTGATCTCCTGCTCGTCCGCCACCCGAGCCCGCAGCCACTCGCCGATCTGCGCCGGCCGGCCCAGCCGGCGCCGGGCGCTGGACACGTCGAGAAAGGCCTCGTCCAACGCGATCGGCTCGACCACCGGCGTCACCGAACGGAAGAGCTCCATGACGCCCGCCGATGCCTCCCGGTAGGCCGCGGGGGTGGGTGGCAGTACCACCGCGGGGGGGCAGAGCCGGCGGGCCCGCATCATCGGCATCGCGCTGTGGACGCCGTAGGCACGCGCCTCGTAGGTCGCCGAGAGCACCACGCCGCGGGTGCTCCCGCCGCCGACGATGACCGGCCGGCCGCGCAGGTCCGGCCGTGACCGCAGCTCCACGCTGGCGTAGAACGCGTCCATGTCGATATGCAGGACGGTGCAGCCGGTGTCATCCCCGGGAGGACCGGTCGGCGGTCCGGCCGGCGGGACGGAGCCGCGGCTCATGTCGAGGTCACCGGCGTCGAGGTCACCGGCGGGGGTGGGCTGGCACGGGCACGCCCCCATGGTGCCGCGCCTGCACTTCAGCCACCCGCGCTGCCCGGACTGGAGTGCCACAGCCGCCTCGGCGCGCCGTTACCGGTACCGGCCGGAGCCACGTCGGCGTACGGCGACTGTGCGAAGCCGGTGGCATGGACCAGCGGCGGTGCGACCATCACCGGCCGGGTGGACCGGCTCTCCGCGGCGCCGTGCACCGAGGACTCGCCGGCCACCGGCGCCAGCGCCATCGCCGCCGCCACCGCCGGCAGGCCGCCGGCCGCCCACTCGGCGCGCAGCCGGGGCAGCTCCCAGCAGCCGGTCGCCTGCATGGACACTCCGCGCGGACCGGTACGCCGCACGCAGCCCCGGACCACCAGCAGCCAGGAGTGGAACAGGGTGGCCGCGTAGCCGGCCTGCGCGTCGGAGAAGAACGTGGCGTCGAGCGGCCCGGTGGCGTCGTCGAGCGTCACGAAGATGACCCGGCGACCGGACCGGACCGGCGGCGTCTGGGTCGCCACCTTCACCCCGGCGACCAGCACCTCGGCCCGGCTCCGGCAGCGCAGCAGGTCGCGAGCCCGGGTGATCCCGAGGGCCGCCAGGAACTCGGCGTAGAAGTCGAGCACGTGCCGGCTGACGTCGAGGCCGAGCACCTCGAGCTCGGCGCGCACCCGCTCCGCACCGGTCATCTCCGGCAGGCCGGTGGCCCGCGACTCGTTCGGCTCGTCGCCGAGGTCGAGCGCGAGCTGCATCGGTAACGGGGTCGCCGGCGCGGCCGCCTGCGACTGCCGGGCGGCCAGCTCACGCACTCCGGCATCGCCGGTGGTCGGCCGGCTGCTGGCCGGACCCACCACCCGGCTGCCGGTCGTAGCGGCCCCGCGCCGGACCGACCGAGCCCATTGCTCGAGCTCGACCACCTGGAGCAAGAGGTCGCGCCGGCTGACCGTGCCGCGCCGGCGAACCGGCAGCGGGGAGCCCAACCCGTAGATCTCGTCGAACCCGCCAGCCACGACGAGCCGCTCCGCGATCGGCCGGGAGACCGCGGCCCGATGCCAGAAGTCCGACAGCGAGGCGTACGGCCGGCCGGCCACGATCCGGGCCACCTCGGCGTCGGTGATCCCCTTGACGTCGGCCAGGCCGAGGCGGATGCCGTAGGCGCGCGCGTCCGGCACCCCGGTCGGCGGCTTGGGCCGTGGCAGCGCATCGAGGACCGCGGGCGGGGGCTCGTCGAGCACACCCACCCGCTCCACCCGGTACGCGGCGTCGGATCGGTTGACGTCGAGGGACAGGATGGCGATGCCGAACTGTCGCGCGTCGTCAAGGATCAGCCGCTTGGGATACATGCCGGGATCGTGGGTGAGCACCCCGGCGAGGAACGCCGCCGGGTGGTGCGTCTTGAGCCAGGCGGACTGATAGGTCGGCACCGCGAAGGCGGCCGCATGCGCCTTGCAGAAGCCGAACGACCCGAACGCCTCGAGCACCTGCCACGCCCGCTCGACCACATCGAGGGAGTAGCCGCGACGCAGCGCCGTCGGGACGAACCAGGCCCGCACCTCAGGCTGCCCGAGCGGGTCGCCGAGCGCGCGGCGTACCTCGTCGGCCTCCGCCAGGCTGGCCCCGGTCAGCACCGAGACCATCTTCAGCACCTGCTCGTGGAAGACCACCACCCCGCAGGTCTCGGCGAGCACCGGCTCGAGGTCGGGGTGCAGGTACGCCGGTGACCGCCAGCCCTGCCGGGCCTCGAGGAACGGGGTGACCATGTCGCTCTTGACCGGCCCCGGCCGGAACAGCGAGATGTCGATGATGAGGTCGCCGAAGGTCTCCGGCGCGAACTTGCCCACCAGCTCACGCTGGCCGGGCGACTCGATCTGGAAGCAGCCCAGGGTCCGCGTCGACTGGATCAGCCGGTAGGTCGCCGGGTCGTCGCGCGGGACCGCGTCGATGTCGACCTCGACGTCGTCGACCCGGGCGACCTCGGCGACCGCGTGGGCGATCGAGGACTGCATGCGGATGCCGAGCACGTCAAGCTTGAGCAGCCCCAGCGCCTCGACGTCATCCTTGTCGAACTGGCTCATCGGAAAGCCGAGCCAGCTGGCCTCGACCGGCGTG
>JAABUN010005451.1_pt1 | contig 15794 bp, 18 predicted proteins | sample 5559311 | NCBI WGS metagenome assembly JAABUN01 (sample SAMN10711877, study PRJNA513370) | rock metagenome | isolation source: Antarctica rocks | place: Antarctica: Victoria Land, Siegfried Peak sud
GAGACCCAGCGCGTCGCTGCCTTCCCCGCCTTCCTACATACCTACAATCATCACCGCGGCCACACCGCGCTCGGAGGTAAATCACCAGCCGACCGCGTACCCAACCTCAGTGGACAGAACAGCTAGGCCTGCCGCTCTCGGCCTGCGCCGACCCGAAACGATCCTCACTGAGCAGTGTGTCCAGCCACCCCGAAGGGGTCGCATTCAGATACAGACCGGCACGTCCAACGCGAGCTCATCGCCGCGATCAGATCCAACGTCCAATGATTTTGATGACGACTGGTGCGGTCAACTCTGGCGACTAAAGCCGCGCACTGCTCCTCGCTCGATGAGTTGAACGCCTCGCTTGCTCGCTGATCGGAGGGAGAGGACTGTCTTGTCGAATGAACTCTCAGACTGCTGAAGGCGGGCCCGGGGGGTACGGTGCTTCGACAACGACCAACAGGAGGAAACCGTGAGTCGTATCTCTAGTTTTGCCCGCCGCCTTACCGGTGGTCACCGCACCACCTCACCGGGTCATACCTCACCAGGGGCTGGCTCACCGACCAAAGGCGGAGGTGGCATCGGCCGGATCGTCGGCCGTCTGACCGGTCGAGGCCGACGCCGACGCCGCTGAGCGGACCCGATCTCGACCGAAGCATCCATCGTTCGGTCGGGATCACGTCCTGGCGTTACCACCACCAGGTGCACGTCAGAATTCACGAACAAATGAATGTCAACTTTCACCCCGAACCCACGCAAGCGATGGGAGGTGCTCGAAGTCGGTCAGAAGTAGCGGGTCTAGACCTCAGATGCACGTTACCCAGGGTGGTCGAGCGTTTAGTAACAGATCTTGGGGGCGGGTGTACCCCAGACGCCCAGGTCCAGATGTGTGCATCTAGAGGGGTCCCTAGATGCACAGTCTGAGGGGCTGATTCCGGCGGATGCTGCGCGCTCAAAAGTCACTCGGCTTACCGGTTTCGAACACGGCCTTCACTGAGCAGGGTTCCGGACAGTAACGCCGAGCACACGGACCGATAGCGAATTGGGTTGTTCGGAAGGGATCAGCACCGAGCAAGGCCGAAATGACGCCGTGGCCGCTGAAACAGGAAGCTGTAGATACCGGCTTCAGCATGGCCGCTCCTTGGTGTCCCGTATGAGGTACCCCGAGTTCTATCGATCGACGCAACGCCCTATCTGTAGGTGGTTCGTCGATGTATTTGCAACGTGATTGTGCTGTTGGTGTCAGGTTTCTGAGTGCGGTGAAGGAAGAGCGCGGACTTAAGCCGGCCGCTCGAGCCGCTGGAGTCGGGAAGAAGACGGGGGGACCGGTGGCTGTCGCCTGAGTTCGTCGTCCTGGCCGCCCTGCAGAGGTCAGCCACTGCTGGCGCACTTTGCAACATCGACGTCGTGGTGGAATCGATAGCTGAGGACAGTTGGGTTTCAGAGATGAGCAGGTCTTTGTGATTTCTGCTCGGCCGCGTACGCGGGTAAGTCATGCCCGAACTCAGTTCGTGCGCGGGAGTAGGCAACCGATCTAGGGGGCCAGCCGGTTTAAGGGGTGAAGGTGGGTGCCCGATCCACCGCTAACGCCTACAAGTCAGGAGGACCGTTGAGTTCCTAGCCCGAAGGTTTTCGCGAATTCGTGGTCGCTCGCTCACCTGCCTTGTTACGCACAGCGTGGATGTTGACCGGGGACACCGCGACAGCCGAGGACCTCTTACAAACCGCCCTAGCTAAAACGTGGCCGCATTGGGGCCCGGGTAAGCGCTGGCCAACCGGAGGCCTTCGTACCACGAGGTGGAACGCAATACCTAAGCACATGTGCCACAAGTTGCGCACGAGACGACCGATCCGCAAGAACAAGAAGAACACCGTCAAGGGGCAATGGCGCTCACAGATCATCAACGCTCGGCCCATTGATGAGCGGCCCGCCGCAGCAGAAAACCGGTCAGCGTTGGGCCACCAAGAAGGTGACCTGATCATCGGCGCGAAAGTCAGCCAGGTCGCCACACTCGTTGACCGCAAATCCCGATTCTTGACGATGGTGAAACTCAAGAGTCGGCACACCGCAGCCGTCATCCCCGCACTGACTGAGGCTTATGCACGAATGGACAGCCGGCTGCACGGGACCCTGACGTGGGGAACTAGCCGGCCGCCGAACTGGCACAAGCGGCGAACATAGACGTGTTCTTCGCCGCACCTCGCAGTCCCTGGCAACGCGGGACCAACGAAAACACGAACAAACTGATCCGTCAGTACCTACCCAAGGGCACCGATCTCAGCATCCACTCTCAAACAGACCTCGATGCTCTATCCCACCCCCTGAACACTCGACCGCGAAAATGCCTCGGATACCGAACCCCAGCCGAAACCGTTGCGTTGACTCCCTGAATCTAAGGATTCCTCGCCTCACAACACCGCGACCCGCTTGAGGCTCACCGGTGCGCCGTGTTCGAGTCGGCGCATCCCCCCAATTACCCCCTTGACAAACAGAAGGGCGTCAGCATCACAGGCTGCCTGCAGCGTTGACCCCTGCGCCATGAGCACCCAAACCGGGCCTGCTTCTCGATCATTTACTTCTTGGACCACATGCACAACACCTCACGTCAGTAGGGGTGTTGCAACGACCAACTGAGCTCGCCATCCGTTACCGGTCCACCCACCCAGCACACCGCCAGCACCCGAGCCAGTGACCAGGTTTCGCGAGAAAATCTCCTCGTGTGGCGGGACAGCATTTCGCGAGCACTTTGGGTGGGTCTGGTAGTGCCCCGTGGTGCCTCATGTCAATGTGCTCGCGAAATGGGGTGTGCGTGCCTCACGTATTTTGCTCACGAAACGTGATCGCGCAAGGCTAGGGTTTTGTCTTTGGCTGAGGCGATCAGGGCCTGTTGGATCCGGTTAATGTTTCGGGTCAGGCTGGCCGGGTTCGTCTCGTGGTGCAATTCCTGCAACTGCTTGGTGGCCTGGTCAGTGAGTGTGCCGCTGTCCAGCAACCGCAGGTACGGGGTCCGTGGCGGGTCGTAGGTTCGGGTGTTACGCCCGGCTTTGGTGCTCCTCCACCCGTTGGTTTTCTTCGTGGGCAGGAACAGGTTCTTGCGGACGTTCACGAACCCCCACAGCTCGTTGAGCAGGTCCAGCTCGGCCTGGGTGTCGTACCGGTATCGGAACGCCGACCTGCGCACGATGTCACCGTTCTTTTGCTCGACGTGGGCGTTGTCATTCGAGGTATGCGCCCGGGCCCTGGTCATGAAGATCGTGCGCTGCGCGCACCACCCGACCAGGGCGTGATTGATGAACTCACCACCGTTGTCGCAGTCCAGGCCGAGCATCGGGTACGGCAACGCCTGCGCGACCTGCTCGATCGCGGCGACGACGTGTTTGTGTGCCCGGTTCCGGATAGCCACGTTCAGGGTCCACCCGGTGAATACGTCCGTGGCGGTCAACGTCCACGCGTGCTCACCGGCCAGGCTGTGCCACAGTGCGCGACCAAATCGATCTCGAAGAACCCGGGCGCCGCTTCCATCTCATCCATCGCTTGGCGCACCTGGATGCTCGAACGCAACATCGCCCCGGGCCGGGTCGCTGACTTCGCCGCTGGGTACCGCGCTGCCTTCGTTGGGGCCAGCAACCGGTCGATCGTGGCCGGGCTCATCGCGGCCAACTGCTCGCGTACCGTCTCGGTCAACCGGGCGCTGACCTTGTCCAGTTCACCGAAGGTCTCTAACTGGGTCAGCGAATCGGCCATGATCACGGCCAGGTACTTCCCGCACGGCTCGCCCAGCAGGGTCCACACCTCGATCAGCACCTTCAGGGCGTCGTACCCGTATGTCCGCGGCCGAGGCTTACGCCTCACCGCCCCGGCTCGGCCCCGCCGACGTGCTGCCGTGGCCACCGCGCGGCGGGCGTTCGCCCGGGACCACCCCGTCACCGCAACCAGCTCATCTAACAACCGGCCCTTGTCCTTCTTACCCGCCCGCCTATACGCACGCGCGTACTTCTTCGTGATCTCACGTCGGGCACCCATCGACAACCGGTCCATCCACCCAGCAGACCGCAGCACCCGAACCAGCCACCAGGATTTCGCGAGCATTTCTCAAATGAGGCACGCGCCCCACTTCGCGAGCACTTTAGGTGAGTCTCGTCGTGCCCTTGCCAGGCGCACTTGGTGCGAGGTAATCTCAGCACGATGTTCGCTTGACTTTTGTTTGACCGGTGCCCCCCACGTTAGCTGTGACGGAGTCTGATGCCTGAGCACGAAGATCGAAACGACGCGATGGTTGAACTGCAAGATGTTCACAAGAAGTTTGGCGAGACCACTGTCTTGCGGGGCATAGATCTCACGGTGAATCGCGGAGATGTGGTCGCGATCATCGGGCCATCCGGCGGCGGTAAGAGCACCCTCCTGCGCTGCGTCAACCTCCTCGAGCGACCAACCTCCGGACGAGTATTGATCGAAGGCGTCGAAATCACTGATCCCAAAGCGGATCTGAACGCGGTGCGGCAGCGTGTGGGAATGGTTTTTCAGCAGTTCAACCTGTTTCCCCATCTTTCGGTGATCGACAACCTCACCCTCGCTTCGTGCAAGTTGTTGAAGAAGAAGAAGGCTATAGCCGAGGAGCAGGCGAAAGAACTTTTGAACCGTGTCGGGCTATCTGGTAAAGAGAAGAGCACGCCGCAACAGTTGTCGGGCGGACAACAGCAACGTGTTGCGATTGCCCGTTCCCTGATGATGGAGCCCCACATCATGCTGTTCGATGAGGTCACGTCAGCCTTGGACCCCGAACTCGTGGGAGATGTGCTCGAGGTAATGCGTGAACTAGCTACCAGCGGTATGACGATGCTCACGGTGACCCACGAAATGGGCTTTGCTCGCGAAGTCGGCAACCGCGTCATCTTCATAGACGGCGGCGTCATCGCCGAGGAAGGCGACCCCCGCAAAGTACTTTCCGAACCGTCTACCGAACGCGCGCAGCAGTTTCTACGCCAGGTTCTCACATGAAATATCTCTCTGTCATCCTCTAGGAGGAATTGTGAAGCGTGCTCGTGCTGCTGTCGTAGCCGCGACAGCCTTAGTCCTGGCATTGACCCTCGGTGGCTGCGGATCGGACGAGTCCTCCACGGAGGAAATCAGCAAACCAGTCGACGTCGGCGTTGCAGTGCCTGCGCAGTTAAAGACGCAGGGGATGATTAAGGTAGGCGTCGCATGCGACTACCCCCCCTTCGGATACAAGGATATGGAGGGCACGAACGCCGGCTATGACCCCGAGGTGGCGCGTGCTCTGGCGGCATATGCGTTCGGAGATTCCTCGAAGGTTGCCTTCACGTGCGTCAATCCTCAAAACCGCATCCCCTATCTGAATACAAAAAAGATCGACCTCATCATTTCGACGCTCGGCTACACCTTAGACCGTGCGGAGATCATTGACTACTCCGCTCCCTACTTCCGTAGCGGCGTGAAGCTTCTCGTTCCTAAGGATTCGACGGTCAACGGTTGGGACGATATCAAAGGCGAGACCATCACCACCAAAGAAGGAACCACTGCGAGTATTTTCTTAAAGAACTGCTATCCCCAATCAAAGCAACTCTTGCTAACTTCTACGAGCGACGCCGTGGCGGCGCTGAAAGCTGACAGGGCGGTTACGTTTGCCGAAGACAGTACACTCTTGCTCGGACTGTCCCTAAGCGATAGCAGTCTAAAAGTAATTGGCGAGGACAAAGCCGAGACACCCTGGGGCTTGGGGATACGTAAGGGGGACAGTGACACTAAGAAGTGGGTCGATGCTGCCTTAGCTGATATGCAGGCTCAAGACACTTTCTGGAAGATCTTCACCGCCCAAGTCACAGAGAAAGACGCAGCCGAGGCGTTCGCTGAGAACATGCCGCGTCCTGAGCAGGACATCACGTACACCAAGCAGGACACACTCACAGATTGCTCGTGACTATGGCTATCGGCATGTTCGAGCTGGCTGTGGTCGATTATCGTTCCGCTCTTTTGGCGGGTCTCCTGCTCACGTTGCAAGTCAGTGTTATCGGGATGATCGGGTCCATCGCGGTTGGTTTGGCCGGCGCGGCCACCATTACGTTGCGGATTCCGGGCCTGAGGCAGGTCACCAAGATCTACGTAGAGTTCATCCGCAACACTCCACTGCTGGTTCAGATATTCTTTCTGTTCTACGTCCTCCCCACACTGGGGTTGACCCTCAGCGCATACACTGTCGGCTGTGTCTCACTTGTTATTTGGGGCGGGGCCTATAACGTGGAAAACTTCCGCGCAGGGCTTGGCGCGGTCGGCTCAGGACACCAGGAAGCCGCTCGCGCACTCGGCTTCTCCAATTGGCGAACCTTCACCTGTGTAACGGCCCCAATCGGCCTGCGGCTATCCATCCCTGGGTTGACCAACACCCTCATTTCGGTTCTGAAGAACTCGGCACTAATGCTTGGTATCGGCCTGGCTGAGTTGACTTCCGTGGTGCAGAGACTATCAGCAGAGACCTTCCGATCGGTCGAGTTGTACGTGACCCTAGGAGTGATCTATCTCTTGCTAGTGCTATTCATGAGTATAGGGATGCACTTTATTAGTCGTCGTTACGGCTTGGAAGCAGGGGTATGATTCCAAGCGATTGGATGACGCCTACGCTCCAGCAGGTCGCTGCTGGTGCCTGGTTCACCGTACTGCTCGCGGTCGCCTCCGTGGCCATCTCCGTCTTCGTTGGAGTATTATTTGGCCTGCTGCTGTGCCTGCCGGCCGGGCGACTGGCCACCCCGACGCGCTGGCTGCTAACGGCTTACCTTCAACTATTTCGAGGCTTGCCAACTATTGTCACTCTATTTATTGTCTTTTTTGTTGCCCCGTCTCTTGGACTGCAACTTGCTTCATTCTGGGCGGCGGTAGTGGGATTGTCGTTGTGGGGAAGCGCCAACGTCATGGAGGTCGTGCGCGGCGCGATCCGGTCCATCCCCACTGCGCAGTCAGAGGCGGCATCCGCACTCGGCTTCGGGTGGGTAGGAGTGATGCGTTGGGTCCTACTGCCGCAGGCCATCACGCGGATGATCCCACCCGTGGTGAACCTGCTCGTAGACCTCATCCAGGCCACTACGTTGGCCTCCCTCATCGGTGTCGTCGAGGTACTCCAGAAATCTCGCCAAGTCGTGGAGTTCTATCAACTTTCGTCCGGTAGCGGTCATGCTGCGCCGATCTTTGGTGGGGTGTTGCTGGTGTTCTTTGTTATCTGCTATCCGCTCACGCTACTCGCCGGAAGGATCGAACGCAGGGGTACGAGCGCTGGCCGACAGTAGACTCCCAGCGATGCAGGCGAATCACCGGCCGAACGCGCTCACCGTTCCTGAGAGGCGAGAGTGAGGCGTCAGGTTTGAGTTGATTACGTCCAAACGCGCCGACGTAGGGGGTGGCCCTCGGCGAGTGAGTTCATTGGTACCCTCTGCTTCCTCACCTCCACCTCGAGCGGCTGAGGAATGCAACGGGTCCTGGAGGGCCCTGCCGGTCAGCAGTGGCACCACGAGGCTTGCGTCCATCGTAGGCCAGCGAAGTCGACGCCAATGGTAAAGCGCACACCGGCTGGTCCTGATACTGACGACACTGGATACGTGTGTGGATAGCCAAACAACAGCAATTTCCCTACACCACAGCGTACGGGACTGGGGAACTTGGGACCCAGTCCTGGATCATCCGCTGCCGACGGCTGTCCAAGGACTACGAACGCTGCGCGAACACGCCGAAGCGATGCTCACGTGGTTCCATGATCGGCCTGTTGACTCGACGATTGTCGCCGCACCTGGCGGCAGAACCTGTCAGCCACAGCCCTTGAAAGGGTTCTTCTAAGCACGTTCTTGCTTAGCCCATCACGGTGAAGCTGGACTCGCGGTTTACCTCGCGCCGACGGCTGTAGTGGCCCATGTCCGCGGTGAGGCCGGTGCTGGTCATCGTCACCTGCACGGGGTCGGCGTCGTGGTCGTGGCCGTTCTCGCAGGCCTTGATGATCTCTGCCAGGAATCGTCCCGCGACCGGCGCGTTCTTGAACTGGTTGCCGCTGGTTCCGATCGCCACGTAGAACCCGGGTAGCGCAGTGCGGTCATAGATCGGCACCCAGTCGTCCGACACGTCGTAGATCCCGACGACCCCTCGGGGGGTGTTGGGCACCCGCAGTTCCGACATTCGACGGGCCAGCCGGTAGGTCTGCGTCTCATAGAGATCAGCGGTGACGGCTCGTGCGTAGTCGTCTGGGTCATCCAGCCAGTGCAGCGGGTCGCACTTCGCCTCGGTGCCGCCGACGAGGATCTGACCACTGGGGGTGCCACGGCTGTAGGTGCCGAGGTCGAGGTCGTTGAGCAGCGGGGCCGGAGTGGCGGTGTCCTTCGGGGCGGGTATCTCGTGCACCTCCTGGCGCAGGGGTGCGGTCCGCACGGAGAAGTCACCGAGGACTCCGGCCATCGTGTTGACCTGCCCGGAGTGCGGGCCGGTGACGTTGACGACCACAGGGGCTGCGATCCGGCTCCCGTCCGCCAGCTCGACGCCGGTTACCCGGTCCTGGGTTCGATGCACCGCCGTGACGGTGGCACGGAACCGGAAGGTGGCGCCCTTGCGCCGCGCGGCGGTCATGAGATTGTGTGCCGCCAGTGCTGGGTCGTCGACGAAGCCGGCGTCCGGCATCCAGTATGCAGTGAGCTCACCGTCGGCTGGAGCCCAGAACGCGTCGTCTGCCACCGGCTTGGGTGGGTAGTAGCGCGCCGGGTCGATGTGCACGGCGCGCTGGCGCGTCGTTGCGGCGTCCCAGACCTCGTAGGGCATCCCGGCACGGTCGAAGAATCCCAGCACCTTATGCCGGTCCTGCTCGGGTGAGTCGAACACGAGGCCACCCGTGCGGTAGAACCGAGCGAGGCCGTCGGTGTTTGGTGCCTCGAGGTGGGTGGGCCAGTCCTCCCACAAATGCTTGGCCTCCCAGGCGGCCACCACGCCGGTCCAGGTACCGTAGTTGAATCGCACCACGGCCGTAGACGCACTGGTGGAGCCCTGTCCGGGGCCAGCCTCTCGGTCCACGACGGTGACCGACCAGCCATCGCGGGCCAGTTCGTAGGCGACCGAGGCTCCGATCACGCCGGAGCCGATGACGATGACGTCGGACGTCGTGGGGGACATGGTTACTCTTTCTCCTAAAAACGCTGTATCGATTGTAGGGTTAGAACTATCGGCTCGGATCCCAAGGTGGTACGACCGTTGTCGTGGTGCCTGCCGCAGCGCAGACTGGTTTGGGGACTGTTGGTTACGAGGCAAGAATAAGAAGCAGGTACCTACAGTGGCCCGCCTGAGTTCGGCGTCTCATGGCTTTTGGGTACTGTCGTCTCGAGCCCTCGAAGCAGTTCCATAGCCCGATTTGGCTGCCATTGATACCCACCCGTCTAAAGCAGAGGAGAGGTTCTCCCCTCCTCGCACACCGTCCCATTTCAATCCTTTGATGCATAGAGTTGCTAAAGTTGTACATGAGCGTTCCAAGTCGGTGAAGATGTTAATCAGTGAGTCGATGATGATCGGTTCCATAATGTTGAGTTCGAGTTCGCCTGCGGCGACCGCGCAACTCACTGTGTAGGCGGCTCCGCGGATTCGGTAGCTGAGTTGCATGACGTACTCGGGTACCACTGGGTTGGCCTTCGCGGGCATGATCGAGGAGCCGGCCTGCAAGATGGGAAGGGTGACCTCAGCGAATCCACCCCGCGGACCGGAGGAGCGCAGCCGCAGATCGGAGGCAATCTTGGCTACCGTGATGGCGGCACGCGCGGCCGCGTCCGCGACGGCGGCGTAGGAGTCCAGGTGAGCGAGGGAGTCGTACCAGTCCTCTGACTCGCTGATGCTGAACTCGATAAGGTCTTGCAGTTGAGTCATGCACGCCGGTCCAAAACCGTCCGGCGAGCCGATCCCGGTGCCGAGTATCGTTGCGCCCAGAGGTACCTTTGACAGCGCCGTGACAGATGCATTTAGACCTTGCCTACAACGATCTACTGCCTGCGCTTGCGCTTGCAGCGTATGGCCAGCACAGAGGCTCACGGCATCCTGCAGGCAGGTTCGTCCAAGGTAACGCGTGTCCTTCTGTATAGCAGCCTGATCCGAAAGGGCGCTCTTCAGCTGGTCCAGGGCTGCGATCGGCTCCGCAGCGAGGTGAATTAGCGTCAATGCCATCGCGGTCGGAAAGGTGTCATTGGTCGACTGCGAAGCGTTGACGTGGTCATTCGGGTGCACCGGGAGCCCACCGAGCTGGCTTGCTCGGGCTGCGATGACCTCATTGAGGTTCATGTTGGCGGTTGTGCCCCCTCCGCCCAATACCAGCGCAGTGGGGAACTGCTGCAGGTGCGCCCCTGAGGCGACCTCTTGGCAAGCGGAGATGATGGCGTCAGAGCGGCGGTCATCCAGCACACCGAGGTCTCGGTTAGCGGTAGCGGCGGCTTGCTTGATCAACGCGTAGTACACGATAAAACTGGGTATGTCCTGAAGGCGCCGTGTGGGGGCGCCGAAGTTCTGCACCGACAGACGCGTCTGGGCGCCGTAGAGCACCGAGTCGGGATCTGTTGATGGGAAGCTCTGGGACATCGGCGAACACCTTTCTGTTGCTTGCAGCGCAATGGACCGTCTCGATGAGCCAGAACGGAGGCAGGGTGGCGGGTAGTAAGTAAGCCGATGGTGAATGCGCGGGGCCGCTGCGGGTGAATGTTTGCTCAGGTGGTGCGGGGAACCTCGGTTGGTGGTGCGTAGCGACCGCTCGGGTGAAAGCGGCCCGGGCGACCAGCCACTACCTGGCTGCGGGTCGCCGTAACTCTGGCGAAGCTGCTAGGGCTCGCCCGCTGTGACTGGTGCCCACAGTCTCATTGGATACCGAATCCGCAGGAAAGTCGAGCCCTCGACCACCAAGTCGACTCAGACCAGGAGGTGCATCTTGGCTTTGGGTGTGATCTCTGACGTCGCCAGAGATTGACGAGGGCACCGGAACCACTCCAGCTCACGTCACGCACCTTCCCCACTTCGCACGTCGCCCAAGTGCTGGGACACGCGACCCGGCATCGCCCCTGACACCCAGAACTCCACATCCGCGGCGTACAGGTCAGGACTTCGGGCGCGAGTAGACAGCGCTGCCTGCACCACTGTTTGGACCCAACCATCCTTTTTCCCCTCCCGCCGCGTGTAGAACCGGGTCCGTATAAGCGTGGCCTGTCAGGGGTGGCTGTAGGCCATGCGGAGCACCGGAGCGCAGCGGAGGCTCTTGACAGGCCACGCGCGGGCCGATGCTGATAGATCGCGGGAGGGTGAGATGACCATCTGCGGTCAGTCAGCCGGCCGGTTGACTCTTAGAGTACGAGCAAGACAGGTTAAGTGTGCACTTAACCTGTCGTTCTGGCGGCCGCTGTGCCAAACTGGGGTTTGGTTCCCACGTTCGTGGGTCGCTGCGTTGGGCTCTTTACTGCGGTTGGGAGGTGGTCGGGGTGAGTGGTGAGGGTGCGGCTCTGGTTGCTCAGACGCCGCGTCGACGTGCGCGTGGGTTGTCGCCGCGCACCCGCCGGGTGGTGGTGCGGGTGAACGACGCGGAATTCGAGCGGTTGTCGCAGCTGGCTGACGCCGAGGGGCTGTCGGTGGCGAGGTTGATGATCCGGTCCACGTTCAGCGGCGGCACTATCGCCGCGATGAGGTGGCAGCGGGTGCATAACGATGTGCGTGGCCTCATCCGGTTGATGGGCCGCCAGGGCGTTTTGCTGAACCAGCTCACGGCGGCGACGCACGCCACGGGTCAGGCCCCGTTGGAGCTGGAGCCGACGTTGCGGGCTATGCAGCGAGTCATCGCTCGCACTGAGGCGTTAGCCGAGTCGATTGACCCGGACGCATGATCGCCAAGGTGTGCGAACCGGGCACGGATCTGGGTCGCGGGATGAGTTACCTGTTGGGCCCTGGGCAGAACAACGAGCATTCCAACCAGCGAGTCATTGCGAGTACGGGCGCGGAGGTGTTGGACGGGCCGGATTCTTTGTGGTTCCCGGGGGATGACGCGATGATGCACGCGGGTAAGGAATGGCGTTTCAGCGCCAGCCGCGCGTTGGGTCGCGATATGGAGTCCGATTGGGCCGAGCAGCGCGAATCTTTGTTAGTCGCTGCCGGTGGTCGTGGCCCCAAGGGAAACGGTGACGGGTTACCGAGCGAACCACGAGAGCCGGTGGTCATTGATCGTGGGGGAGAACTGTTGGTGGACGAACCCTGGGAAGGTGGGGCTGAGGCAACCCAGCGTCCGCACGTTTTCCACGCGGTCCTTTCTTTGAGCGCGGCCGAGGGCGAATTAAGCGACGAGCAGTGGGGTCGCATGGCCGCTGAGTACATGGAGGGGATGGGATTAACGGGGCTGGCTGGTCAGCCGGACGTTGCGTGGGCGGCAGTGCGTCATGGGCTCTCGACCAACGGGAACGACCACATTCACATCATGGCCAGCAAGGTCAACAGTGCCGGGGTTTGGTGGGATGAGAGTTACTGGAAACTGAAGTCCCGGGCGGCCGCAGATCGCATCGAAGAACGGTACGGGCTGCGACCCATTAAGGACTCAACGCAGCAAAAGGCAGGCCCCGAACCCTCGCGTGCCGACTTCCGACGCGCGAAGTGGTGGGAGAACTCTCAAGAGCCGATCGACTCGTTAACGAAGGTGACAAACGTCGTGCGTTCTAGTGCCGCGAAAGCCAACACTGAGGCGCAGTTCATCAAAGACGTCCGCCGTCAGGGTGTGCGTATCCGGCCACGGTTCACGGCCGGTGGCCGCACCGAGGTCGGGGGGTATTCGGTGACCGCTGACACGGGTAAAGACGCTGGGTGGAAAGGCGGCGGCCAGTTAGGGGTCGACCTGAATCTGACCAATTTGCGCAAGACGTGGGACGACACTCCGGCTAACCGGGCTGAGGCTTTACAACTGTGGACCCGGGCCGCGGCGGTGCCTCCGCGCGAGAAGGCACCCGTGAACGTGAACCAGTGGAACACCGTGCAGCAACGCCTCGCGGGCCAAGCGGTTGCGCTAGAGAAAGTGTCCGCAGGCGATGGGCAATGGCGTTCAACGTCCCGAGACACGGCCGCAGTGTGGGCACAGTTGGCGTTGCAGTCCCAAGGCCCAGAAGCAGCCGCGTACTCGGCCGCTGCCCGTGAAATGGCTAGGGCTAGCCAAGACCGGCGGTATGAGGGGAAGGCCACGGCCACGGGAATGCGAGACGCCGCGCGACACCTGTCGCTGTTAGCGATGGCTGGTTCCCCATCGAGCGTGCGGGGCACGTTGGCTGTGGTCGAGCAGATGATGCGTATCACCGAAGCGGTGCGAGCAGCGCAAGAAGCACGCGGGGAAAGAGTCCGCGCTGAGCGTGTGGCCACCGTCCAAAACGGCCAGTTAGGGCAGGTTCAGCAACGGCTGCGGACGAGAGCGGAATCGTTGGGCATCGCCGGCCAAGCACCAACGCTGACGTCGCTGGGCGTCGTTGGACGTCCACGCACCAGAACGGCAGGCAGCCGGACGGACCAACCCAACCAAGGCCGAGACCGAAACCGAGAAGACAGGGGACGATGATGGCTGATCACGACATTGACGAAGGCGCTCAGGTACTGAGTCAACAGGCTCGGATGGCGATGATGATCGCTGGGCGAATGGTCGAAATGGCCGCGCGGCGTCGAGCCGACCAGGACCGCGCTGCTACTGACGACGCACGGGATCGGGCCAGTACCGCGAGCAGGCAAGCGGATCGACTCGACCGCCAGGACCGCTCAGCCACCCGAGAAATGTCTCGGGTCGGGGTCAAGGAACAGGACCGCGCTCGGCAGGCAGCGCACCAGGTCTACGCGCCGTTGACTAACCCGCGCACCTTCGCTGCGGCCGAACCGGAGACGGTGGCCGCGGGGTACACGTTGGCGAAAGTCTGGGAGCAGCGCGACCCTCGTGCCGCTACCGCTGTCGAGCAGATCGACGGGCTGTGCGAGGACCGGTGGGGAGTGCCGGCGCGCCGCTTGACCCGGGGCATGGGCTCGCAGAGCGAGCAGGAGCAGACGGTGGCTCGTGAGGCCCCACGCGACATGCTCGAGCGTGCACGCGATGAGCGGTGGCGCGAACGAGGAAGCGGTGAGGATCTCGCGGCCGCGTGGCAGGCGGCGAGCACCGCCGGGGATACCCGCACCCGGGAGGCGTTGGAGACCACGATGGGCGCCCGATTCGGGGTCGACGTCGAGGACTACTTGCGCCAGGTGCGTCAGGGACAAGAAAACGCCGCAGTGCCTGGTGATGTGGCGTGGATGGCCACCCAGAACGAGTCCGATCTCGTGCAGGCCCGCAGAGAGGACGGCCGCGCTGACTACGAGCAGGCGATGGTCGGCAGGTTCGACCAGGACCTCACCGAGGGACGGACGAACGACCCGGAAGGAGAACGGTTCAACGCGAAGTCCGACACGGGCGTGCAGGACACCTCAACGCTTCAAGCGGGGCGAGCCGAAGCGACAGGCGAGGCGGCACGCCACCACGGCGCAGCTGACGTAGCCGCGGCCCGGGCGGCAAGCGGTAGCCGCGTCGACCTCGACGCAATGCGAACCAACAACGTGCCCCCCGCAGCGGTAGAGGCCCGTCTGCGCACTGCACCGGCCTTCGGGACTCGCACCATCGACGGGGTTCGCAGCAACGCGCCGCAAATTTCTGCGCGAAAGCCAGCGGTGGGCCGCGAGCAAAGCAAGATCAAGGACCTAGGCAGGTCGTAGCAGTTCTTCGCGCCCAGCTGGTGGGCGTGATTGAGTTGGTCGAGGTGGGGGTTTGAGGTCGTCGGCAACGTTTTTGTCTGGGGTGGTGTGATCGTCGAGGGTCGGGTGTGGGCTTGGGGGCATCCATCGGTGCTGCGGGTGGCAGTGTTACCCCTTACAGCGTAAGTTTGTGTGTGTGGCACTGATGCTGCTGATGGTCCCGTCTCGAAGGAGTTCCTTATGGAGATCGATAAGAAGAAGATCGTGGACATGCTTAAGGGCAAGGGGGAGAACGACAAGGCTCAGCAGGCGGACTCGGACCTGCCGGACAAGGTGGACACCGAGAAGGACAAGAGCATGTTGGACAAGTTGGGTATCGACCCGTCCGAACTCATGGGCGGCTTCAGCCTTTGAGATTCTGACCGTTTGGTGATCGGGTCCGGTAGTCCGGGCCCGATCACCACCAAGCGGGGCAGCGGGTGTCGCGACCTCGGTGTTGCGGGCACGTCTGAGCGCCGAGATCGGATCAACCTGGTGATGCCGAGGGCGGCAAGGGCAAGGTCAACGAAGCGACCGACGAGGTGTCGGATCACGAGCAGGGGTCAGAGCAAACAAAGTGTCGTAGGTCTGTTGCCCACGCGGAGTGCGGAGAAGGTCAAGGACGCTTGGAACGACGTCACGAAGTAGCCTGTTCCTGGTAGTCAACATGAACGCTCAGACCCCGTGACCACACGAATACGTGTGGCCAGCGGGGTCTGGTTTTGTGCGGTGCGGTGCGGTGGTGGGGTTACGGGTTGCGTTGGTCGTACGGCGCGGTTTGGGCTGGGGTGGCACCGTCGGTGTGTTGTGTTGACTGCGAGCTCTCGGCTTTGCCTTTAGCCTGCTTGGCTTGGGCTTTCACGCTGGGTGCGCGGTCGGCTTCGTCTTTGATGTTCTGCGACTCTTGGGCCATGGTTTCTAGGTAGCTTTCCCACCGGTGTTGCATGGGCTTGATCAGGCCGCCGCCGACGCCAACGACGAGGATGCCGCCGACGGTCGCGAGGACGGTGATCAGCACGGGCAGGGTGACGGTGGT
>JAABUN010005453.1_pt1 | contig 15787 bp, 19 predicted proteins | sample 5559311 | NCBI WGS metagenome assembly JAABUN01 (sample SAMN10711877, study PRJNA513370) | rock metagenome | isolation source: Antarctica rocks | place: Antarctica: Victoria Land, Siegfried Peak sud
TGGCGTATTTCGAGGGGATGACGCACGGGGAGATCGCGGAGCGGGAAGCGACGCCCTTGGGAACGGTGAAGGGACGGATCCGGTTGGGCCTGAAGAAGCTCCAGATCGAACTGCTTGCCCATGCCGGGCGGGCGACTGGATTTGATCAGGACTCGGAGACGGGCTATATCCAGTAAGTCTGTGAATAAAGGTGATTATAGTGATACCTCCGGTTAATCAAAAAGACCATCAATATTTTCAGGATCTTGTCGGAGGGGCAGCACTAGGTATCCTCATCGAGGCCGAAGAAGCTGAATTTTCTCTGCATCTGGCGACCTGCGCCACGTGCCAACAAGAACTGGCCGATTTCAATCAGGTGGTGCAGTTGATTCCACTGACAATGGATGAAGTGGCTCCTTCTGCCACGTTACGAAATCGCGTTCAATTGATGATTCAAAACGAACTGTCATTCGATGAGCCGAACAAGCGGAATGTTCAGATCGGAAAAACGCCACCTACTTCGACGCCACCTGCAATGGGCCCACCCACTCAAATGTTTGATGAATCGGATGCACGTCCCATCCCAAATGCGACTCTCAAGCCTCGACGGCGCGAGATCCATGCCACCGATCAGGCGTTCGTTCCGGTTCAGATTCCTTTGGCGTCCAACGCAGCGCGTCGGATGTCCACCAGGTTGGCCCTGAGTCTGGCCGCAATTGCCCTTGTCGCGATTATCTCCGGAGCGCTGATCGGCCGGTACTATCTGGCAGATACCAGCGGGAACGAGCAGGATCAAGGTCAACAGATCGCCCTCAGCTTCAGCGGGCCGTTGGCGTCGGAATCCGCAAAGCTGACCTATTTCGCGAAAACCAACGTGCTGGTGCTTTCGGCTCCGGATCTTCCTGCCGCACCCGCAGGCCATGTCTATCAGGTGTGGCTGATCGCGGATGGCAAGCCTGCGCCGGTCGGCACGGTGGGACCTGACGGGTATGCAACCGTGGCTGATATCAGCAAGTATCAGACATTTGCGATCACCGTCGAGCCCGGTCCGATAGGCAGTGACGCACCAACGACGGCCCCGTTTGTGACGGCGCCGCTGAACGCCACCACAACCTCATAGCGAGGTATCCGATCTCGCGTGCTGCAACAGGCTGAAACCTGCGGTAGGATGTCTGGCATGGAGAGAGTGCCATCCGTTCCAGTCGAATCCTCGGCGGTGGATCTTCCCGACGCGATCATCGAACCGGCCCGCATGCGAGACCTGCGTGCAATCGCGGCCATCCAGCGCACGTCGTTTCCGCCGAGGTTGGCATACGGTCCGACCGCGTTGCTGACGTTGATGGTTTGGCCGCATGTCACCTTTCTGGTCGCCCGGGAGCGGGCCAGCGATCGCATCCTCGGATGCGGCATCGCTGACCGGTTCAAGGGCAATACGCGCGTCATGAATCTGGCGATCGCCCCTGACGCTCGACGGCGGGGAGTTGGTCGATTGATTCTGCGGGCTTTGGGTGAGGTGATGCCGGACGGCGACATGACGCTGATGGTCCAGGAACACAATGCCGGTGCGCAGTCCCTCTATCTTGGTGAGGGCTATCTGCGCGCCGGTTTCATGCGCGATTACTACGGCTCTGGTCAGCATGGAATCATGATGCGGAAACCCCGCTATTCCCCAAGGCTGCCGCGCACGATTTCGGTTTGACGCACGTCACCGTGTCAGGTCATGCCGAGAGTTTCACCAGCAACACGACCACGATGACCAGGAACAGGACGCCATTGAGGGCTGCTGCCACATAGAGTTTGGGGCGGAGGCCGGTGTTGACGCGGCGGGCACCGGAAAGCGTCACGATCGTGGTGAAGGCAAGCCCTGCCGCAAGCACGCCCATCGCAAATGCGAGCCCGAATACCAGTGCCAGGAACGGCGCGATCACAATTGCCGATGTGATCACCATCGCCTTCAGCGTCGCAGAGCGATCTCTGATCGCCACGGCATGGCGGTGAACATCCTCCTTCGTGACCGGGGCGTCCCGCATGACGCTCTCATTCGACGCGCCAAATAGGTTCGTCGAGTCGGTGGGAGGTGCAGGGACTATGGGAGATTTGGGCGCCGTCTTCCCGGCGGAGGGGTCATCGTGCATCATGCATTGGATGCTACCAGATTTTGACGCTTCGACGAGCTCGGAACCTATCCGATGGAGATTTTTCGCACATGACACCAACCTGACTTCGTGCGGATGAAGCGGATATTTGGGATAATAGCGCAATCGTTCGAACATGACCTCGGATACAATGGTCAGCGCTCCATTCGGTATGGATTGGGGTACACACTTCTTTGCAAGAAAACGGGGAGCTGGCGTGGATCATCAACACGAATTCGAAGCGTGGCAAACGCTCGTTGGTAAACACTATGTCTTCCATCTTCACTCTGACGTACTCGCTGATACGGATATACGTGATGCTATCGCCAAAGCAGATGAGAGGTATCCAGTTCTGAGTCAGGAACTTCTCGTCCGTCCCGTGTCGATTAAGCGAAAAGAGCGCTTCTCCCGAACCAACTATTGGCTTCACCGGCCGCGCTTGCCAGAGGAAGCGCCTATTTCCCAAGCGTTCACGCTTGATCCTGAGGCCTCCCTTGCGCAAGGTTGGGTGGATACTTCAGGGATTCACTTCGGCGTCCAGAACAGGTCATGGCTCGAACTTGTTGACTCGATGACACATGAAGAGGTGCATGCAATCTGGGGCCGAGAGGTTGGAGAGGCCCCGTCGTTACTAAATGAAGGCATGGCGGTCTGGTACGAGATTCGGCTTTCCAGCGAACAGAATCGCGTTCAGGAGCTTTGCGCCGCCTGGCGCTCTGTTATAGAATCTGGTGAAGAAACACTGGACAATTTGTGCCGTACGAACGTATTTTGGGATGCTTATAGTCGGGGCCTATCTGTGTATGGTGTTGCTGGGGTGGTAATTGGGTATCTTCTAAACACGAATGGACTCGCGAAACTCAATGATCTTTTTCTGCGGACTCATTACGAAGACGAGCACCTGGCAGATATGTTGATGGCCTGTTACAAGAGGTCTGCTGACCGATTCATGGTCGATATTACTGATTGGGTGCATGCGATCACCTGAGATGATCCCTCGTTCGGTCTCGACTACTGGCGATTGAATCTGCAGGGGCAACGACTGCGACCTGAGTTGGGTCGCGATGAGCGTCGTGATTGATCCTGCGGCAGCACGATCGAGCAGGAAGGGATCGGATGTCGACGGGGATGGAACCACCCACCCGGTGAGATCCTTACCCGGTGGTCTTCAGGCGGGAAACACGTGTGCCTGCCAACTCGAATCTGTGAGTCTGTACGGTAATGAGCGTTGCAGGCTAAAGAGATTAGCCCTGCACGCATTTTCGTTCCGCTGCGGCCGAAGGTCACGCATGATCGTAAGCCCTTCTTCGTACCGGTCGTTGTCGTTGATGAAGAGGCTGGCGCGTCCGAACGTTTCCGGCAGCACAACCTCCTGTTGTTGCCTGGCGGCATGGCCACCTTCTCCTCGTCGGTATTGGACAGAATCGTGCCGCCTTGAATCGGAGCGCCGGTGCACGAGTTGTTGCAGCGATCGAAGCCGGCAGGAAGGTCGAAATCGTCATCTGTCACCGCGAAATGGACGATCCGATCGATCCGGAATGCCCGTTGACCATCTTCCGTATCGACAACGAGATACCAGACGTCGTTCTTGTCAGCCAAACCCCATGGACCGACGAGGCGCTGTGTCCGCTCACGAGCCCAATTGACGTATGTCAGACGAACCTTGCGTCGGCGGATCGGTGACCGGCCCGGCAGGGATCATCGTGTACTGGCATGTGGATGACATATCCACAGCTTTCGATCGGTTGATTTCCATAGGAGCGAAGGAGCACCGACCCACGCGAGACTTCGGTGAGGGTTTCATCGGCGCGTCGGCGATCGATCCCTTCGGAAACATCCTGGGTATCATGCACAATCCCCACTACCTGGAGGTTCTGGGTTCACTCCAGCCGGGATAGCCTATGGGGATACTCATTCTCTGTTTCCTGGTACAGGCGAACATGTGAAAGGCCGATCGGATCAATCAGTTCGCGATTCGCATCGAGATCGCCGCTCCTGACGAGCGCAAGCGTCAGATGATCTGTGTACCGCTGTTGCCATCGCACCATCTCCGGCAGCAGGGGGCGGCACGGGTCACATTGAGGATCAGTGAAGAACGCAATAGCGGGACCTGTCGCCCGGCCGCCTGGCGATCAGGCCCACGGCGTCGGAGGACTCTGTGGTTTCAAATTGCACGGCGAACCGACGCATCACGCCGACCTCGATCACCGCATTCAGCGTAGAAGACGGAAAAGATGGAAAAGGCAATGACGCGGTGGCGAGGTCTCGTGCCTCCAGACTTTCAGATCTCATCTCGAATTGCGCTATCCGTCGTACTCCTCGTCAGCGTCGTCCGGCTCGTCACGTATGCCGATACGGCCCTCCCGCGCCATGAGGGTGGAACCCTGCTTCCAGCGAACTCGCACGACTTCCGGATTTGCCTGCAACTTGTCGACGATGCTCAGGACGTCATCGCGGTTCTCCGCCCGGAAGGAAAGCTGGATGTTGGTTGTGCCGATGCCGTCGCGTTGATCGAATTCGACGGAACGCAACCGGACAGGACTGCCGCGCAAGATCCCCTGAATCGTTTCCAGCATCGGCGCTGCGCGTGACGCGGTGACCAGAACGCGATGCTGGGTTGCGTGGTGGCGAAAGAAGCGACGTTCGAGTGGCCGCATTCCACCCTGGATCAGCAGCATGAACGCGGCACCCATGATCGCGGGAATCAGGAGCCCGCCGCCAGCGGCCAAACCGATGCCGCAGACCGCCCAGATACTTGCGGCTGTCGTGAGCCCGCGCACGGTGTTGCGACGCATGAAGATCACGCCGGCACCGAGGAAGCCGACGCCACTGACGACCTGCGCGGCTATTCGGCTTGGATCGAGTGAGCCGATCGTGCCCGGTTCCGGCGCGGGAAAGCCGTATGTCGAGACGATCATGATCAGGGCCGAGGCAACGCTAACCAGCGCATGAGTCCGCATTCCAGCGGCACGTTCGAGCCGCTCGCGCTCGATACCGATCATCAGCCCGAGAAATGTTGCCAGTCCCAGTCGGACGATGAGCGCAAGAAAGCTGAGTTCTCCCCAGTTCATGTTGACTGTAAAGCCGCCGTCCATGGGGTTGTGCCCTTCAGCTTGCTGTCCGAATTGGTAATACTCCTTTAATTATACGTTACTACGTAGCTCGATGGATAATCGCGACGTGCGGTCAATCGGGTGTCGTTCGCCAGAGTGCATGCCTGGATGAGCTGGCGAGCGTGGGCGTTGAAGCTGAACCCCGGGCACCATGGGGACGGAACAGGACGTCGAAAGCTGCGTGGAGACGACCCGTCTCTGCGGCAAGATCGAGCATGGTATATCTTCGGCGGATCTGGCGGGCGGCGAGGTAGCTCGGGCGCAGACCGTCGCCGGTCAAGCCGATCTGTTCTGGTGTGGTTGGGCCACCCGGCGCTGTGCAACAGTCTCCGAAGTTGACCCGAAGGGATTAACTGGTCGCGCAGGCGCGCGCTGAGAATAGGCCAGCAGTTCGCTATCGTGCGCAGGCGGGGGATTATCTCGTCACGCGTCACGTACTTGGCCCGGATCTCCTCCAGCGCGCGCTCGACCATGTTGGTTGTCGGTTGAAGGCACCGGACCTCGGCTTCCTGGGCCGCCAGCGATGGCCAGGTGTCGGTGATGACGCGGAAGGCATGCTCGCTCCCGAGTCCGAGGTCATGTCCCAGCAGTTCTTCGTAGAGGCGCGTTGAGGCGAGTGTTCCCACGGCGACCTCGAAAGCCATGGGAGACAGGCTTGCCCCGATGGCTGAGCCCCTGCATTTCCCGGAAGTGACTGAACCAATGCTCGCTCCCCGATGCGGGTCGGGAGGAGCCGGTCGCCTGGATCGCAAGACCCGTAATGACCAGCCCAAGGAAGAGTTGTTCGATGGTGCCGGGTGCGGTATCCCGGTCATACAGCCGTGCCGGGTTGGCGATCGTGGTGCGCAGAGGGTCATGCACCATCGACCAAACGGCGGGCACGATGGGCCCGATGCCGAGCGCGTCCGCGATCGGCCAATCAGCGCCGACGGTGATCTTGCCCACGAGATCGCCATAGCCGACCACCGTCCCGCCGTCATCCCGAGGACCACGAGGGATCAAGCTGGCATGGTGTACGTCCGCCCCTGATCCCCCTGTCAATTCTCAGCGGGAGTCGAAGATAGACGCTCCACCTCGGATGCGATCCCTCGCATTGCTCGGGATGACGGCGTTGCCTGGGATAACGCAGAGGTTGGGCCCGAGCCAACGGGATGTCGATCGTTGGCTGGCCCTGCAACACGATGGACGATCTGGAGGCACTTTCAGCATTTGGTCTCGACGCCGTCGGTTCAGATTATCCCGGGCTGATTTCGATCGCTTCACGCGACCCCACCGCGCTCGAACGAAGTGGTAACCGCCATGATGGGTCGTGAGAGGGGTTTCAGTCGCCCCTCTCGCGTTGTCCGCATCTAGCCGCGAATCGCCTTCATCTCGGTGAGGGCTTCGTTGCAGCCTTCCTCGGCCGAGAGATCGTTGTCCCAGATGCGATTGACGTAGGAATCCCAGATGTCGGCGATCTCGCCGCCGCGGGCACCCGGCCATGGCACCTCAGCATTGATGCCTTCGTTCAACTGCACGTAGGCCGCTTCCTGGCCTGGCAATACCGGCTCATCGAACTTCGTGGCGTTGAGGTAGCCGACCTGCGCCCAGATGTCGTAGCCGGGCTTGGAAAGCGCAAACGTCTCGAAGGTGAACGCTGCCTGCTGCTGTTCCGTCTCCTGGGCGAACATGCCGATGAACGAGCCGCCGCAGGACATCCAGCGCTTCTTCTCGCCGAACCTTGGGAAGCTGGCGACGCCGAAGTTGAACTGAACCTGGTTGCGAATGTTGCTGAGACCGGCAATGCTGGCATGGAGGATCGGTAGCGAGCCACCGATGAACGCCTGGGTTTGCTCGGCGCTGGTTCCATTCGCCTTAAGTCCCGCGGTCGAGATGTCCTGGATCGCCTGCATGGCGGCGATCGCTTCAGGCGATGTGATGCCGAATTCCCGGGCGTCATCGATGATCCGGCCACCATTCGACTGCACGATGCCCTGGGATGCCCAACGACCCATGAGTCCCAGTACGGGCAAGCCGTCGTTGGATTCCTGGATCGGCTTGGCGGCCTCGTTGAAGCCCTCCCAGTTTGCCATCAGCACGTCGGGGTTGACGCCAGCCTTGTCAGGAATGTCCCGGTTGTAATAGAAAACCGGCGTCGAGAACGCGAACGGCATCCCCATCGTCTTGCCGTCGCGGGTCACGAGCGGTATGACCTGGTCGCGAAGGTTGGAGAACACCGCGTCGACGTCAGCCTGTGGGATGGCGTCCTCGAGCCCGACCAGGCCAAGCCCTTCCGCCGCCCAGTTGATGAATGCCCAGGGCACAGTGACGAGTGCCGGGGCGTTGCTAGAAGCGAGTTCCGCCTGTGTCTTCTGCAGAACGACGGAGTAATCGCCGCTATCGGTTCGGCTGCTAACCTTGACGTCGCTCTGGCTGGCGTTGAACGCGTCGATCAGCTGGATGCTCGGATGAACCTTGTCCGCAGCCTTTTCGCCCGATGGCGTTCCTCAAATGTGATGAAAGGTGACCTCCACCGACGCGTTCTGCTGGCGAATGATCGCGGGCATGGAAAAACTGGACGACGCGGCGGCCAGCCTGGAGTTACCGAGTGCGATGACTGCTGCTCCGGCAGCTGCACCGGCGGCCGTTGCCACGGTCCTGCCAACGAATCGACGACGGGAAAACGACGTGCTCATGGTGAATCCTCACTCCCGGGATGTGCAATAAAACGGCGTCTGGAGCGCTCTCTAGCACATGTCGAACCGGTCCTGGACGATTGTGATCGCCGTGGCCCGATTCATTGATAGGCTGTTTGGAGTGGCAGATTGTAAACATCGTGCGATCTCCCCACTGCACAGAGGTGCACGCCCGGATGTGCGTCGACGGGGGTATTTCGTGGTTAACTCATGGATGCAGCAGGAGCATTCCTGCGTGAACGCGGCGGTCAACCGTAGTCGGGGCCGTTCACGGACGCGATGGTCTTCAATCCATGTCAGGTGACTCTTCGGTGAACATGGAGCATGATCGGGCTCGTCCCGCGTCGCTGGCGCGAGGCTACATCTTCGATCTCGATGGCACGATCTATCTGGGGGACGATCTGTTGCCCGGGGCACTGGAAACCGTCCGGTATCTCACGGCAGCCGGTTGCGCGGTGCTGTATGTATCCAACAATCCGACACGGAATATTGATGACTACGTCATGAAGCTGAACGCCCTCGGCATTCCTGCCGACCCGGCGAACATCCTCACCACTTTGGAGACAACCACTCGCTGGTTGCTCAGCCACGCGCCGGGAGCGACCGTGTTTCCGATTGGCGAGGAGCCGCTCAAGCAGGCGTTGCGCAGCGCTGGAATCCGGATGTCGGAACAGGCGGACGAGATCGATATCGTGATCGCGAGCTATGACCGCACCTTCGATTATCGCAAGCTGCAGATCGCGTTCGACGCGATTGCGGTGCACGGGCGGGCACGGTTGATCGCGACTAATCCCGATCGCTTCTGTCCCTTTCCAGGCGGGCGTGGGGAGCCGGACGCGGCGGCGATTGTCGGTGCGATCGAGGGATGTACCGGAATCCGGTGCGAACAGGTGCTGGGGAAGCCGGACCCTTTCATGCTCGAGGCGGCGCTCCAGCGTCTCGGCCTGCCCGCTTCGGCATGCATGATGGTGGGCGATCGGCTGGGCACCGACATCGCGATGGCAATCGGTGCAGGGATGGAGTCAGCACTGGTGCTGACCGGAGAAACGACAACCTCGATCCTGGAGCATTCGCCCGTCGAGGGTCGTCCGACCTGGGTGCTGGAGCGAATCGATCACCTGATTCCCGGTTTTGATTCGTAGGGGTCGACCCTATGTCGACCCGAGGGAGAGGTCCCCATGCTAATCGTCGGACACCGCGGCGCCCGGAACGAGGCACCAGAAAACACGCTTGCCGGGTTTGCCTTGGCGAATCGGATCGGCGTCGACATGGTCGAGTTTGATGTCCGCATCTCGAAGGACGATCAGCTCGTGGTGATTCACGATGCGACGGTCGATCGCACGACCAATGGGCGAGGGGAGGTTTCGGATTTCACGGCGGCAGAACTTGGGCGGCTCGATGCCCGGGCACAGCATGAATCCTGGCCGACACCCTGTAGCGTGCCACTGTTCACCGATGTGCTTGATGTGCTTGATGTGCTCGGTGTGATCGACGCGCACGTGCAGATCATGATCGAGATCAAGCAAGACGCCCCGGCCCGGGAAGAGCGGATCGTCCGCGGAATCGTGCAGCAGCTGCATCTGCGCGGCTTGACCGAGCGAGCAACGATCACCTCGTTCGATCCCGTGGCGCTGGAGATCGTACAGGGTGCGTTTCCCTATCAGCGGCGAGGCTACATCGGAGCTTGGGATCGGCATGAGTTTCTGGAGACGGCCTTGCGACTAGGGTGCGCGCAGGGCGATGCCAACCATGCGACGTCATCATCAGAGATGATTGCCGCCGCGCAGGACGCCGGGTTGGCGATGGTTGGCTGGCCGTGCAACAGCCGTGAGGTCTTCGATCTGCTTGCCGGGTGGGGTGTCGATGCGATCACGACAGACCAGCCGACATTGATCCTCTCATTCCGCGATGAGCGAGACCAGCCCGGCACGCCGTCGCACGGTTGACGCTCATCCGAAGAGCGTGTCGTGGCTGATCGAACATGCTGTCCAGAGCTCTGCGACCTTCGACCCTGTTGGGCGCCTCACAGAACACCAGGTCAAGCCCCTCTTTTCCCCGTCAGCATCGTGCGGAGCGGCAGGCGAAACCTGCTCAATACCTTGGCCGACCGCGCCCGAACACGCGCCACCCACCGGCAGGGCACCAGCACAAACTCCAGTCTGACTGCGGGCAACGTGACGACCAGCCGGGATGATGCCGGCCTCCTCCGACGGGCTGACGGAACGTGCCGTCGATGCCGTCAGCAGTCTCACCTGACGAGACCCTCGCGACCGCTTCGCTCCATCCTGCGGCTGCGGTGGGTAGCCTGAAGTACGGATTCCCCTCTACGACCTCGGTTTCTGGGATGACGCCCATACACCAAATCATTATTCCTGGTGTTGATAAGGCATTCCGGCTGAAGGCCAAATTTGACGCCATCGTTTATGCCGGTGGCGGAATATTCTGCGCAGCATTCCCGATCGGCGTTTCTGTCGCCTACAGCAGTTGTCACAAAAAGTGCCTTACAGGAAAGATGACTCTCTTGTCGTCTGTCGTCGCAGCGCGGTCGGCAGCGCCGCGAGGAACGAAGGATCCCGCCAGCTGTGACTCGCAGCATCGCGGGAGTGCTTTGGCCAACGGCCGAACCTTCAAGCGAATTCCACAACAGGTCCGTGTTGCGGCGAGCCCTGTAGCCGATCTGCCTCGTGTTCCCCGGGCAGACCGTCAGTTTTAATGCGAAGCGACAACAGGACCATACCAGCGGCGAGCCGATATCTACGCTCACTCACCCTTCGCGGGAAACAGGTAATCAGGACGCGTAATCTGCCCGGTTCATCCTCGACGGCTCCAGCCTACGATCAAGGCATCAGCACCGAAAGACCGCTTTGGTCGCATGGTGAATTGGCGCTGGAGCCCTGTCAGCTCAGGAGTTCCTCCACATGCGCGAGAGAATGAGGATAACCACCGATGAACGTTTCTGACGATCGTGCTTCTCGTAACAGCAAGGTTTCGCTGGACCGCCGTGTACTGCTGATGGCCCTGACCTCAGCTGTTACCGCTTCCGCACTCGCAGTCGGGGCGCAGCCAGCCGCCGCGCATTCGGCAGCCACGCCATCAGCCGCCATGCTCGATCAGATGCTCGCTGCGGCGCTCACGCAGGGGATGCCCGGCATCGCCCTCGCTGTCGAACAACGTGGGAACGTCATCTACTCCGGAGCGGCTGGTGTGGCCAGCATCGAAGAGAACACGGCGCTCAAGCCAACCGACCGGTTCCGCATCTACAGCATCACCAAGACGTTCACGGCTACCATCGTCTATCAGCTGGTGGATGAGGGAATCCTCACGCTGGATGACACGGTCGCTCGGTGGCTCGACGAGCCAGAGGTCGCGCGCATCCCGAACGTGGAGCACGCGACGATTCGTCAGGTGCTCAACCATACCAGCTGGATCTATGACTTTGCGGACGACGACGACAGTCCGTTCTGGGACGACGCGTTCCTCGGGCCGGAGGCTGACTGGACCAAGGTCTGGACCCTTCCGGAATTGCTCGCGTACGCCGATCTTGCGAATCACGCGCCCTACTTTGCACCCGGCGAGGGTTTCCACTACTCCAACACGAACTACCTTTTGCTCGGCATGATCATCGAGAAGGCAACCGGACGTGAATTCGGCGGAGAACTCCAGAGCCGGATCCTGACCCCGCTTGGCCTGAACGACACGTTCTTCGCCACCGGCGGAACGATGCCAGAGGGCGTCGTCGATGGGTATCAGCTACTTGATGACCAGCTTGTCAACGTTAGTGAGATCAATCTCTCATGGGTCTGGGCGGCAGGTAACCTCGTCTCGACGACGGCAGACCTGCTGCGTTTTGCCAGCGCAACCATCAGCGGCGAGTTGCTGTCGCCAGAATCGTTCAAGGAAATGTTCACCTTCGTTCCCTCGGAGAACCCTAACCTGCAATTCGGGAGCGGCCTGTATCTGGACGTCACTCCCAATGGAACACTGATCGGTATGGATGGTGGTTCGGCTGGTTTCAACGCAAACATGATGTGGCTCCGCGAAGAGGAAGTGACGGTAGTGGTACTGGTCAATCGGGCACCTGACGACGGTTCGAGCGAGGCGCTTCGGGACGATGCCTTTGCCTGGGCACTCACCTAGCAATCGGCTGGCGCTCAATGTCACATTGAGCGCCAGCTATTTTTCGGAAGAACCCGCGACATCCGCTCCCGAACTCGGTCCAGGTAGCGCCCACTCGACCTAGCTGTCTGAACCAATGATGGATCCGATATACGGTGAATGGCGCTGCTCGTAACGAGCAGCGCCATTCACATGCGTGGAGGGCAGTCTGCCCTGAGCCTAGAGTTCCCAGAGGGGAGGTTGTATCTGGACCCAACTTTCTACCAGATGACCGTCCGCCAGACGGTCGATGGCAATACCGCTCAGGACTACTGCCGTTCCTTCGATCGAGTTGCTGGAAAACGGGAGCTGCACTGTTCCCCGCAACGTGAACCGGCAGGCAACCTTGTCCCCATCCGCGAAGAGGTCATCAACGGTCACGGAAAAGTCGGCGAGCATCGCGCGATATCCATCGATGTCGATGCGAACGCCCTCGGGGCCATAGTGATCGCCGTTCGGCAGGTGGCCAACATAGTCTGTCGCTATCTGGTCTGGCAGCCGTCTCACCATTCCCTGTCCAAACCCTTCTTCCCGCAAACGCCGCACAACGACCATATTCATCTCCTGCAACCTACGGGGGTCGGTCATGGTTTCCACTTTTCCTCATGATGATGTTTCCACTGTTCGCAGACAACGGTGACATCTTCATGGTGGTGGATCGCTTCGTGGGCGACAGCGTCCAAATTACGGGTATCGATCACCTGTTTGACTTTTCCGGGAGAAGGAACAGGAACGGGTGCCGACTCCTGCCGACGGGTTCAGCTATGCGAAGCGACGATACCTGCCGCGATTGCGGTTGTGGCTGCTGCCGTGCGGGTGCTGACACCGAGCTTGGAGAATATCTTCGCGACATGGCCCTGGGCGGTGCGCGGGCTGATGAACAGGGCCGTGGCAATCTCTCGATCCGTTCTCCCGAGAACAAGGAGCCTCAACACGTCGAGTTCTCGCGCGGTGAGCGTCTTCAATCGCTGTGAATCAGACTTCGTAGCGACGCTGTCTGATGCGTCGACTGGTTTCGCCAACGCTTCAGCAACAGCGTCCTTGAGCTCAAGCGCCTCGCCAGCTGCCCAGCACGCGGCATACATCTCGGGACTCAAGCCCAATCGAGTCGCCTCTTCCGCCCGCGAATAGGTCGATTTCTCGGGCTCATGAAGTTTCAGGCCGATTATTTGGCGCTCTGCCGCCGCCGCTCCGAACAATCGAGCTGCCCTGAGATGCTGTCCCGACACTGCAGCAAGTACTGCGAAGTTGGCGATACCATGAGCAATCTCTTCTTGTGTCCGCATTGCCCAATGTGTGGAGAGGCTCTCACTGAGAAACGCGTTCGCCCGTGCACACTGGTTCAGGATGCATGCGGCGAGTCCGAGATAACTCAAAGAAATCGCAGCACTCCATGTGTCACCCAGCTCACGCTGCGAATCATGAGCATCTTGCCAGCGATGAATTGCCAGATCCACGTCTCCCAGACCCCAGGCAATGACTCCAAGATGAGTAAGCGCGAGTGCGGCATTGGCCCGATCCCCAAACGACTGGGCCAACGCGAGTGCTTCCTCTTGAAGCGGTAACGCCCTATGGAAATCGCCAGCATCCTCCGCCACAATGCCGAGTATTCCTGTTGTGAACACGACGCCCCAATCGTCTCCGATCTTCTGACTGAGTGCGAGGGATTCTGCAAGACATGGAGCAGCCCGACCGTCATCCCCTTGCCAATGCGCCAACACGGCCAATCCAAGAAGACCTCGCGCTCGTATGGCTTCGGATGCATCTGGAGCACGTTCCAGTTCGCGTTCGAGCCATCGGCGTCCCTCGCTCAGATGCCCACGAACATACCAGAACCAGAAAAGACGACTGCAGAGGTGAAGTGCCGACGCACTCTCGCCTGCCTGATCCAGCCAGGCAATTGCTGCGCGTAAATTGTCATGTTCGAGTTCAATGCGATTGAGCCACGCTTCCTGGTTGACCCTCGTTGCAAATGAAGGCCACGCCCTGTCCACCAGATGCAAATACCACTCAGCATGCCGTCGGCGTGTTTCGGTTTCTTCGCCATTGGCAATCAGCTGCTCGATGCCAAACTCACGTGTCGTTTCCAGCAGGGTAAAACGCGCATCACCATCATCTTCTTGTTCCAGGTGCAACAAACTGTTGTCTGCCAGAGCTGAAAGACTTTCCAGGCCATCGATCTCCAGGTCGGCGCCTGGAATGGCAACCGCCTCGCCAGCCTCAAGCGCTCCCCCACCGGCAAAGACCGTCAATCGGCGGAACAGGGTCCGTTGTTCCATGCTGAGCAGGTCGTAACTCCAGGCGATCGCGGCCTGCATGGTCTGCAGGCGAACAGGCTGGTCTCGCGGTCCGCCGGACAGGATCCGAAGCCCCTGAGTCAGCCTTGCCAGCAACGCAGCCGGAGCGAGGACCTTGCTTCGTGACGCAGCAAGCTCGATCGCCAGCGGGAGACCGTCCAAACGCCGGCAAACCTCAGCAATGGCCGGAGCATTTCCCTCGTGCAAGACAAAATCTGTCCTGATTGCACGCGCGCGCTGAACAAAAAGCACCACGGCAGGAGAGGCCCCGAGGTCCGCTACAGACGCCAAGCCAGGCGAAGGCAGCGTCAACGGTGGCACGACAAACTCCTGCTCACCACCCACATGGAGCGGTATGCGGCTGGTAACCAGAATCTTGACCAGGGGAAAGCGTGCGAACAATTCGGCAACTCGGCCAGCGGCAGCGACAACCTGCTCAAAGTTATCCAGCACCACCAACATTCGTTTGTCGCGAAGCTCCAGTTCCAAACGTTCTTCAATACGACGATCACCAGCCTCCCGCAGACCAATGACCTGAGCGATCGTGGGCAGGACAAGTTCGGGATTGGTTACGGATGCCAACGGTACAAAATGAACGCCATCAACGAATCCCGGCCCCAACGAATGGGAAATATGCTGTGCAAGTCGCGATTTGCCGACACCACCAGGCCCCGTGAGTGTGAGCAGGAGGACATCATCTCGGACCAGCAAGACGCGGACTTCAGCAAGTTCTCGTTCACGGCCGATGAGCGGAGTTCGGGGGAGTGGCAACATCGTGCCCATGGAACCTTGTTGCCTTTCGATAGAAGTACCTCATCAGTGACCAGCTTACATCGGGACCGGGTATAACCTGGAGTTTTCAGAGACGGCGCTGCTGCTGGTTTTTCAGGGCGATCCGATCACGACAGATCCGCCAACATCGTTTCTGGAATTCCGAGGTATGCCGAAGCCAATGCCCGAGCCTCGTTCGCTTTCAGTGACGCGCCAACCCTTCTCGCCCACACTTGCCCTGATAGGTCGCCGTGGGCCCATATATTGGGTGAACTACTCCCAGCATAGGGTAACGAAGGTGCGCTGGATAGTGTCCGGCTGCGGACATGTGCCGGTGAACGATGCGTGTTCGGATCGATCCATTTTGGATTGAAAGAGGAGCGGACGATGTCCGATGTCCACGTTCAGGGTCCCTTGCGTCGTCCGATCGTTCGCAATCATGGTAGTCGGCAGGGTGGGAGGTCTCGTACCATGCGGTGCTGTTTCGATACGTCGCTACGGATCAGCGTGAGACGGAAGGTGAGGAACGCTCACGCATCGTTTGTTGCGTCGGTCGCAGGAATAGTGTGGTCGTTGCAATGAGCGCCTTGCATTCACCCCCAAGCTCATCACGGCCCTTGGCGAGAGATGGAAGAGCTCTGATTTGTCGAGCGTGGACGAAC
>JAABUN010005454.1_pt1 | contig 15787 bp, 15 predicted proteins | sample 5559311 | NCBI WGS metagenome assembly JAABUN01 (sample SAMN10711877, study PRJNA513370) | rock metagenome | isolation source: Antarctica rocks | place: Antarctica: Victoria Land, Siegfried Peak sud
ACCCCCCACTTGCCCATGCCCCCGTCAAGGGCCGCTAAAACCCGCTGCCGTAAGTCCTCGCTATATGGCGCACCCATCTTATGAGTGTAGCAGCTCGATGGTGAAAGAATATAGCGGTAGTTTTCAAGAGCCCTAAAGATTCGACGTTCTGCTAAGTCGCAATCAGCTACAATATCCTCATAAGCCACAACAAATTTGCTGGGTACGCCAGTTCCGTTTGATATTTCTGCGGCTCGTTCTTCAGCCGTGCGGGTGGTTTTGCCAATCTTTAATAGGTCTTTGAAAGCAGGGTTGATCAAAATGTAGATCACGCCAGAGGCCATAACCAAATATTGTGACAATTCAGGCTATTTACTTCGGACGCCCGTGTTGCTCCGCGCAGGTGATAAAACCTTGTGCGAACGGGCGTAACTCGGCCTTATTCCCTCAAGAAGCGAGGTGTTCCGAAACGTTTTTTGACTGCTGCTCGAGCCACGCCCAACGCGAATACTCCATCTGCACGTCGACGCGGCCTCGGCTGGTCAGCACCCGCCGTCTCTCGTGAAACCCGACCTTTTTGAAGGCCGTCTGCGCCCGTTCATTGTCCCCGAAGGTGCTCAGGGTCACGCGCTCCAACTTGAGCGTTTCAAAGGCGTGCGTCAGGAGCGCCTCTATAGCCTCCGGCCCGAAGCCGCGGCTCCAGTGGCTGCGCTCGCCGATAATGATGCCCAGGGTCGCGGCGTCGTGGCGGATGTCATAGAGTTCGATGGTCCCGATATACGTCTCAGCTTCCGAAACGTCGAAGATGCCGTAGGTCTCGCGGTCGCGGCGGTGGCTGTCGGCTTTGAGGACGCGCCTGAGAAGCCAGAGCGGCATTCGGCTCGGCGGGGTGCCGTTTAGGTGGGCGATCTCCGGGTCGCGGAAGTGGGCATGAACACGTCGCCAGGCATCGGTGCTCAGGTCGCTCAGTGGTTTGAGCAGGACGCGGCCATGCCGCAGGGACGGACTCATCAGCTTTATCTTATCGTCTGCGCTGCGTGCTAAAGGTACGCACTTACAGAGGACGCGCAAAGAGTAATCGCTCATCTCGAGTGCCGGATTAAACACCAGCAGCGCGCGCCGAGGGTGCGCGAGATGTTAGGGTAGACACACATGAGAGAGTCAGGGCCGCACACAGCGTTCGCCGAGCGGTTTACGGCGCTTAAGGGGGCAGTTGAAAAGGCGATCTTGGGTCAAGACGCGGTTGTCGAAGACCTGCTCGTCGTTGTTTTAGCCGGTGGGCACGCGCTCCTCGAGGGTGCCCCCGGGCTCGGCAAGACGCGGCTGGTACGCGCCCTCGCCGACGCGACCGAGCTATCGTTCGGGCGCGTGCAGTTCACCCCCGACCTGATGCCCGCCGACGTGACCGGCACCACCATGCTCGGCACCGCCGGGGTCGGGAGTGACCAGGGGCGGCCCTACTTCAGCTTTCAGCCGGGACCGGTTTTTGCCAACGTGCTCCTCGCCGACGAGATCAACCGGGCCACCCCTAAAACCCAGTCGGCGCTGCTCGAGGCGATGCAGGAGCGTTCGGTTACGGTCTCAGGCGAGGTGCATCCGCTGCCGAAACCGTTTACGGTGCTGGCGACGCAAAACCCGCTCGAGATGGAAGGAACCTACCCGCTTCCCGAGGCGCAGCTCGACAGATTTTTGTTCAAGATTCTGGTACCGCGCCCCGACGCGGAGACGCTCACGCGTATTCTGGCCGCGACGACGGGCTCCGAAGAGGAGAAGGTGCCGCAGGTTTTCAGCCACGCCGAGCTGACCGAATTTCAGAGCTTGCTGCGGACGGTGCCGGTCTCGAGCCGAGCCTTGGAGTTCGTCGTGGAGCTTGTTGAGGCGAGCCACGCGCACCCGCTCGTACAGCTCGGCGCGAGCCCACGCGGAGCGCAGGCCATCGTGCTGGCCGCCAAAGGCTACGCGCTCGCCGCCGGACGGCCCCACGTCGAGCTCGAAGACCTGCGCCGCGCCGCGCCCGCCGCGCTGCGCCACCGGCTGCTGCTCAACTTCGAGGCCGAGGTCGCTGGAACCTCGTCCGACGAGGTTATCGCCGAGCTGCTCAAAAACGTAAAGTGAGCTGCGGGACGTGTCGCAAGCTGCTCCGACGCTGACCCTGGGCCCGCAGACGCGGGCGCTGCTGTCGCGCTACGCGCTCGCGCCACGGGTCCTGAGCACCCTTTCGGGTGAGCGCTTGGCGCGCGAGGCGGGGCAGAGCCTCGAGTTTTTCGACGTGCGTCCCTACGGAGCCGGAGACGAACTCCGCTACGTCGACTGGAAAGCCTACGCGCGCACCGGCAAACTCTCCACCCGGCTGTTCCAGGCCGAACGCACCTCGGCGCTCCACCTGCTGCTGGATACGAGCGCCAGCATGGCGGTCGGTGGCAAGCTGGCGGCAGCGCAGCGCCTCGCCGCGATGCTGACCTACACGTCGCAGGGGATGCGGACCCAGGTTCACCGTTTTGGCGGTGCGGTCAGCCTGCGCGGGGGTCGGCGCGCGCAGCTGCCCGAGCTGTGGCGTTTTATCGGCGAGGTGCCCGCCACTACCGAGCCCACCCCGCCGGTCGGCGCACTCCAGAGCTTTGCGGCGTCCGCGCCCCAGGCAGCGGGGATGGTGGTGGTGCTTTCGGACCTGCTCGGCGAAGCGCCCCTGCACCCGGCGCTGGTGGCTTTGCGGGCGCGGCGGCTCGACGTGTGTTTTGTGCAGCTCATGAGCGTCGCCGATCTCGAGCCCGAAAGTGGGCGGCTCGAGCTTCGGGACAGTGAGACGGGGAGTAGGCTCGAGGTCGGCCCTGACGAGGTGCGGCTCTATCACGAGGCGGTTCGGGCGTTTCTGATCCGCACACGCGCGTCGGTGTTACAAGCCGGGTTTCGCTACCAGCTGCTGAGAGTTGAGAAGACGCCGCTGGAGGCGCAAGAAGCCGGGTTGATTGCAGGGCTATATAAGGCCGGGATATTGGTGCGACGGTAGCTTGAACCTAGATTCCGACCGTTCTTGGTTTTTGTATTATAGAAATACTGCTTAGTTTAATCAACGCTTTGTATACTCGAGATTATTATGGGACGGACTCCTGAACAGCTGGCGGAAGACAAGATATACGTATTGAAGGAAGTAGGAGAGAAGCTTGGACCTTTTACGGCTGCTGTTGACAGTCGCAAAGGAATAATTGAAGTTTTCGCTAAAGACCTTGATGTAGAGATTGGCGACAAGCTTTCAAGACCAGTTTCTTCAACTAAAGAGGAAATTTATGCAGTCTTAGATGTTCACTATGAAAACGTTACTCATGACGTTTTCGCATCATATGAACTGGATGTCAAGCGGGAAGGCGCACCAGAAAAACCACAATGGAATAGCGCGCCAACGATTCACATAAACAATTCTCAAGGTATACAGATTGGCAACCATAACGTGCAAAGCGTCATCAACATGCTTCAAGAACTCGTCTCTGAAATTGATAAAATAGATGCTCCCAGTGAGCAGAAAATTGAAGCGAAAAATCGGTTGCTAGCCTTTCTGCGCCATCCGACCGTAAGCAGTGTTCTCGGTGGTGCGGCTGGAGGGTTAGCTAGCGAACTTGCAAACAAAACCTGATCTAATTAGAGGGAGTTCGGTGTGATGCCGCGGTTTATCCGAACCTGTTAGCGGCACGGTTGGGCTCCTCGATATCTCCCTCCAAGCAATTTTATAGGTACTCCAAAATGCCTTCTCAACCCAATTCCGGCATGACGCGCTGCTTTTAACGTGAGATGGGTGCGCATTTTTCCCTCAAGTCCCCACCTGTGCCTTGACGTGAAGTTTTTAACCGAAAGATTCAAAACCGAGACGCTGAGTTTCTCGTTCGAGATTCCCGTCAGCACTTCAAGCTAAATAAGCCATAGTTGACTTTCGCACCTCAGACAACTACCATATGCATATGTTCTTGCAAATATCCAATCTATACCTAAATGGGCCGAGGCTGTAGACGCACCCGTCTGCTACCCCGTCGCCCTAACCTGCCGGTTAGGGATTTTTTTGTAACACCCTACCTACCCCGCCGCAAAACTTATAGTGGAGGCATCATGACCACCGAACCCGGCACCCAAACCACAGCGCCCTACCGCTCTGAACGCTACAACCCGCAGGAGATAGAGCCCAAATGGCAGCGAGCCTGGGCCGACGCGGGGCTTTTCGATACCGACCTGACGGGGGACAAAAAGCCGTTTTACTACCTGACCATGTACCCGTACCCTTCGGGTGACCTGCATATCGGCCACTGGTACGCGTTCGCGCTGCCCGACGCCTACGCGCGGTTTCAGCGGATGCACGGTCTTAACGTCCTGTTCCCGATGGGCTTCGACGCTTTCGGTTTGCCCGCTGAAAACGCTGCGGTCAAGGCGGCCAGGGAGGGCAAAAGTGTCCATCCGGCAACGCTGACCTATGAGCACATCGCGCACATGGAGGGGCAGTTCAAGCAGATGGGCGCGTCGTTCGACTGGTCCAAGAAAATCGTCACCTGCGACCCTGAGTACTACCGGTGGAATCAGTGGTTCTTTATAAAAATGTTTGAACGCGGGCTCGCCTATCGCAAAGAGTCGTTTGTCAACTGGGACCCGGTCGACAAGACCGTGCTGGCAAATGAACAGGTTGTAAACGGACGTGGCGACCGTTCGGGAGCCCCTATCGAACGCCGACTGATGCCGCAGTGGCATCTTAAGATCACCGACTACGCCGACGAACTGCTGGACTTTTCCAAACTCGACTGGCCCGAGAAGGTCAAGGTCATGCAGACCAACTGGATTGGCCGCAGCGAAGGTGCGAAGGTGACGTTTGGGAGCGAAGAGGGCGACCTGGAGATCTTCACGACCCGTCCGGACACCCTCTGGGGCGTGACCTTTATGGTGCTGGCTCCCGAGCATCCGCTGGTCGAAAAGCTGACCACACCGGAGCGCAAGGAGGCTGTGGCGCGCTACGTCGGCGCTGCGTCGCACCTGAGTGAGATCGAGCGTCAGTCTACCGATAAGGAGAAGACGGGCGAGTTTACCGGAGCCTACGCAATCAATCCGGTCAATGGAGCAAGGGTGCCGATCTGGGTCGCCGACTACGTGATGATGGGCTACGGCACGGGCGCGATCATGGCGGTTCCGGCGCACGACGAGCGTGACTTCGCGTTTGCGCGCAAATTCGGCCTGGAGGTTCTGCCGGTTATCTCCGAAACACCCGACACCGTACCGACCGACCGGGGTATGACCGAGGCGTATACGGGCGACGGCTTTATGGTCAATTCGGGGCCGTTTGAGGGTACGCCGACAGGTAAGGGCACGCCCGAGGGGATTCAGCAGGTGACGGCGTGGTTGAAAGCCGAAGGCTCGGGCGAGGGTACCGTCACCTACCGGCTGCGCGACTGGCTTATCTCCCGCCAACGCTACTGGGGGACGCCGATCCCCATCTTGTACTGCGACGCCTGCGGCGTGGTGCCTGAAAAAGAGGAGAACCTGCCCGTCGTTCTCCCCAAAGACGTCGCGTTTATGCCGACCGGTGAGTCGCCGCTCAAGCATCATGAGGGCTTTTTGCACGCCCCTTGCCCGGCGTGCGGCGGCCCCGCCATACGCGAGACCGATACTATGGACACGTTTGTCGATTCGTCGTGGTACTGGTTTCGCTTCCTGTCGCCACATAATGAAAGTGCGCCGCTCGACAAGGGGCTGGCAGCTACCTGGACACCCGTTGAGCAGTATACGGGCGGCGTCGAGCACGCGATCTTGCACCTCCTGTACGCGCGCTTTTTTACCAAAGTCATCCGCGACCTGGGGTTTATTAACAGCGACGAACCGTTTAAGCGGCTCCGCAATCAGGGCATGATCTTGGGGTTGGACAACGAGAAGATGTCCAAGTCACGGGGCAACGTCGCCAACCCGGACGCTTTAGTGGCCGAATATGGTGCTGACACCATCCGCGCCTACCTGATGTTTATCGGTCCGTGGGAGGCGGGTGGACCGTGGAGCAGCACCGGTATCGAGGGCATGGCGCGCTTTTTGAACCGAGTCTGGGCCTTGGTCATAGACAAACCTGAAGGCGCTGACAGAGACGGGAAGGTCGACGAAAAAGCCCAAAAAGACCTGCGCCGCGCTGTACATCACGCGGTCAAAGAGGTCACTGAAGACATACCGAACTTTCAGTTCAACACGGCTATCGCCGAGCTGATGACCCTGACCAACGCGATGAGTAAGGCGAAGTCGGCGGTGACGGTAGAAAGTAGCGTGTGGCTCGAGGGCGTCCAAAAGCTGCTGCTGCTGCTGGCCCCAATAGCGCCGCATGTGACCGATGAGCTCTGGGAACGGAGCGGCTTCGCGGGCTCGGTGCATCAGCAGACGTGGCCGGAGCACGATCCGGCGGCCCTGGAGCAGGACACCCTGACACTGGCCGTACAGGTAAGCGGTAAACGGCGGGGTGAGATCACGGTCCCCAAAGACGCCGACAACGCCGCGCTGCTCGCCGCCGCTAAAGCCGAGCCGAACGTGGCGCGGCATCTCGAGAACATGACGGTTGTTCGGGAGGTCGTCGTTCCGGGCCGACTCGTCAACATCGTGGTCAGGGGCTAGCAATCAGGGCCTAGCAATCAGGGCCTAGGAATAATAAGAAGTTCAGACCTGTCTAAACGGTACAGCGGCGGGGTGTGGGCAACGGTCAGCGTCCGCTAAGCTCGTAGAGAACCCTAGTCAGGAAGTCGTTTTGGAGACAAGGTGACCTCAGGGCTGAGCCGGTGTGCCAGCGCGACCAAGGCTTCGGCGGCGCGGTGCCGGAGCGTCGGCCTTTCAAGCTCACTAGGGCCCCACTTCAACCTCGCCCGCCGTTCCCCTTCCACGACCCGCCGTTTCGCCTCGGCCAGTAAAAAGCTCTCGTGCGCGCGCATATCGCCTCCTTAAAACCCAGCTTAAAGCCGTATTAGGTTAAGATCGGACCTGATATGTATAGTCCCAGCACGCGACTCTTGACCATCCTCGAGATGTTGGGGGCGCGGGGGCGCATGAGCGGTCCGGAACTCGCGGCTCGGCTCGAGGTCAGCCCTAGAAGTGTCCGCCGCTACGTGACCATGCTCCAAGACATGGGCATCCCCATTGAGGGCGAGCGGGGCCGTTACGGGACGTATCGCCTTCGCCCCGGCTACAAGCTGCCGCCCCTGATGTTCAGCGACGACGAGGCTGTAGCGCTGACGGTTGGGCTACTGCTCTTGCGGCGTTCCGGAAGTTTGGTCGACGCGGTGACGACCGAGGGCGCGTTTGCGAAGATCGACCGGGTGCTGCCCGACGCCGTGCGGCGGCAGGTGACGGCGCTACAGGAGACGCTCGTGCTCGAGGCCCCGCTCGTCACCGAACCGCACGCGCCTATCATTGACAAGATCGCCGTCCTGAGCCGAGGCGTCAAGGAGCACCGGCGGGTCTGGCTCCGCTATCTCGGCAAGGGGAAGGGGGAGGCGTCCGAGCGAGAGATCGACCCCTACGCCGTCGTCGAGCGCGGCGGCTTATGGAACGTCGTTGGCTACTGTCATTTGCGGGCAGACGTGCGTATCTTCCGAGTTGACAGAATGGCGCGGGTGACGCTTTTAGAGGCAACGTTCGCGCCGCCGGAGCCGTTCGACGCCTCCGAGTATCTTAACCGCGCCTTCGCCACGATTCCCGCCCTGTACACCGCCGAGGTAATCCTAAAGACCGACCTGACGACCGCCCGCCGCGAAGCGTTTCCGGCGGTGGTGACGTTTTCGCCTCACCCCGAGGGCGTACTGATGTGCTGCACCACCGACGGTTTCGGGTGGCTGGCCCGGATGATCTCCAAGTTCAGCTTCGACTGGGTGGTACAGTCGCCGCCGGAGCTTAAAACCGCCCTGCGCGAGCACGCCGCCACAATCGCCAGCCGTCTCGAGCCTGAGCCTCAGGTTAGCTAGGCGGATTTGCGTGAGTTGCTGCCCAAAAATGCACGGCGGCGCGCCGCTGTCTATCTTCTTTAGGCTGGCTTAACGCTCGCTGTTCCACACCGCTTGCAGGTCTCTATAACTTAAAACGATGATCTCTTCTTCTTTGATAATCTCTTTCGCCTCTTGCGACACGAAAAAGGCGTAGTCGGTCGGTCTCACCTGCTTGGGTTCGACGGCCCCCAGCTCGGCGTTACCGAGGCCGGGATGAACCGCCCACTCGCTCAGGCCGACCGGCAGGTCCTTTAGCATCCGGGCGTAGCGGGCCGATTTGTTGGCGGTCTCGAGCGTGAAGCTGTCAAGCAACTCGTGATCGAGGGTGGGGTAGCCCCGGGTTTGCAGGGTTTCAACGAAAGGTTCCCCGTAAACCCGTAGCGCCAGACCGTACTCGTGGGCCAGCCTTAGCGTCATGTCGAAAATCCGTTCGCGGCGGGTGTGGGGGCCGCAGTGACTGTCGAGATGGGTCGGCCTCAAACCCGTAGCCACGACCGTTTCGATTTGGGCTCTGAACTCCTGTTCTAACTCGGTCAGGTCAACCTGGTCTAAAAACTCGTCGCTACGCGCTTCGCTGTAAAAGTGCCCCGCCTCGTCCGTCAGTGAGGGTACCTCATCACGGCAGGTGATCGGCCCCCAGCGGTAGTCGGGTGCCTCGCTGATGACCGTCAGGTGAACCCCGAACGGGACCTCCGGCGACTCCCGTAAGAGCTTAAGCGCGTGCAGGCTCCACGGGCACGGGACCATCAGCGTGCAGGAGCTGACCAGACCCTCGCGGAGCGTACGGATGACGGCCTCGTTGACGGAGTGGCACATCCCGAAGTCGTCGGCGTTGATGATCAAAAGGCGGGCGTCCGCCGGATACCCCAGAAGTTCGTTAGCTCGACCTTTCCCTGTCATAATTTTTACCTCCCTATCCGTAATCTTAAACATAAATCAGGTCAAGATTGGTCCTGATAAACGCAGCTCATGCACTCGGGTTTCGGCTCGTTCCACACGGTCAGACCCTGCGATGCAAGCTGAACTCGAGTGACTCAAAACGCTTTTAGAAGCTTGAAGTGTCCGTTGCGCCGTGTCCGACAAACCGCCGCAGCGACCTCACCGAATCCACGGCGAAACGCGCCTGTACAGCCCTAAGCACCGGAGCGCCCACCTTAGCCAGCAGCTGCCTTGGCCTTGACACCGCCGCGATCTCAAACCATACGCGGTCGTCAGCGTCCAGCCAGACGCTGAACCGCTCGAGCCCCGTGACCGCGTGCTGCGGCAGCGTGCCAAGCGTAAAGCTGAAGCGCCGCGCCGTGCGCTGGGCTGCTACGATCCGCACCGCGCTCACTGTCCAGACGGGAGCGACGCCCGCGACGAGCGCCACCATCTCACCTTCGCGTACGGGAGCGTGGTGCGGATAGAGCGTCAGCCAGGCCGGATACACCGCCCACGCCGCCAGACCGGCAGCGGCTTGCTCGAAAACCTCCTGCCCGCTGCCGAGGGGCTCGAGCGTCTTCGTGTACCTCAAACCCGGTGTCGGCGCAAGGCTGCCGCTGTACGTTACGGGCAGCGCGCGCTGCGTGTGGACAAAGTGCTTCAAACTTGCTGATTCAGGTTTCTTGAAAACGATAAAAGACACGCTTAGCGGACGCTCAGGCGTACCCGTTCGGCGCTGCTCCATTCGTAGCCTGCCGGATTCCACCCCGCGTCGGGATGGAGCGGTTGGGTGTTTCCCTGGTCGTCGGTAGCGCGCACCCAGACCTCATGTTCACCGGGAGTAAAGGGCAGCGTTAGCGACCACGCCGACCAGGCGTAGGGGCTTTCAGGGCTGTCCAGAGCCGCGCCTTGCCAGTTCACACCGCAATCACACGACACCTCGACGCGCGCTACACGGCTCCGCCCGTCATTCCAGGCGACGCCGCCCAGAGCTACCGGCCCTGCCCGCAACGTCTCGCCGACCAAGGGTTGCCAGAGCAGACTTTTGAGCTTCAGCCGCCAGCTCGGGACGCTGTTCTCTGCGGTCGCCTCGAAAGGGTCACCGGGCCGGAGCGGGTTTTTCGGCAGCCGGTACTTCTCGGTTTGGTAGAGGTTTTGGGTCGGTTCGGCGTCACAGCTGAGCCAGGTGGACCATTTGACGTTGTTGACGCCGTAGTAACCCGGTAATACCAGCCGCACGGGGCCGCCGTGAAGGGCCGGGAGCGGTTCGCCGTTGAGCGTCAACGCGAGTAGCGCGGTGTCCAGCACGTCGGCTAGCGGCACGCTGCGCTCGAACGGAGGCAGGTCGTCTTCATGGACGGTTCCGGCTCCTCGAGCCGTCAGGTAACGTGCGCCCTTCAGGGGGTCGGGTGCCACGCCACGAGAAACATCGCCGAGAACATCGCCCAAAACATCGCCTAAAACATCACGGAGCAGCGCGCCGCCGAAGACCACGTTGGCGACCGCGCCGTCTTGCCACCTCGAGCCGCTCACCGGGCTGACGCCGCCGAAACGTCCGCGCGAATTGCCCGAACACTGGAGCACCATCTCGGTCTCGTGCTGGGGATAGGCGCGCAGGTCCGGCAGGGTCAGCTCGAGGCTGCCGCCCGCGGCGGCCAGGGTAACGCGCCAGCCCTCCGCTCCCCGGTTCAGCCCCATCGAACCGTCCAAATCCTGATTGTTTCGCACGTAGAGGTGCGCCTTACTCGTAACGCGCGCCTCACGGAGCAGCGCCAGTGGCGTTTCGCTCTGGAGTGGGCGCGGCACGTGCAGCGTCAGCCAGGGAGTTTTGCCGTCTATCATGATGACCTCCTAAAGAACAGCCGTATAGTGGGCGAAGAAAACCCGCGCAGTCGTCTGCTCAGGGGTCCTGTGGCGCGCGGTAGTAGCGCGCGCACCACGCAGCGAAGCCAAACTACCGTCTAAGGCTAGCAATTTGCTAGGCTTAGTGCAATGATCACGCTCACGCAAAAGGCCAAATACGCCCTCAAGGCGCTTGTATTTTTAGCCAAGGAGTACGAATCCGGGCCGGTGCTGATCACTAAAATTGCCGAATCTGAACGCATCTCACGCAAGTTTTTAGAACTTATCTTGCTCGAGCTTAAAAACCACGGCGTCTTGCAGAGCAAAAAGGGGCGGGGCGGCGGCTACTGGCTAGCGCAGCCCCCCGAAGCTATCTATCTGGGCCACGTCATCCGCATCTTCGAGGGGGCGCTGGCTCCGCTGCCGTGCGCGTCGAAACGCTACTACCGGCGCTGTGAAGAGTGCGCCGACGAAGCGACGTGTGAGGTGCGGGCGGTAATGCTCGAGGTCAAACAGGTCACGTTGCGCGTGCTGGACACGACTTCGCTGCGAGACATGCTGGTTATGAAACGCTCCGACGACCTCTCCGACGTTTAAGAAATGCTCGACGTGAAAAGCGCACTTGCTTTTTGTCTAGTAGTTCTATAGATTTATCTCCAGAGGACACTTCATCCTCGGAGGGCACGATGAGCCAAGTTGGCGCGGATAAACCTAAAAGAGGGCGCGGTGCGGCGGGCGCTCGCAGGTCTTCGTTACGGCTCGGTAGCTACCGTCCATAACGCCCGGGTGGTGCAGATCGAGTGCAAAGAGCATTTTCGTCCGGAAGGGAAGGGTGACATCACCGTAACGGTGCGTTAGCGCGCGGCTTGCCAGACCACTGGACGCCTACCGGGAATTACCGTAAAGCAAACAGTTAGACAAACACAAATAGTCCGACCAGACCGCTGGGGGACGCAGGGAGCAGCCGCAGTCTGCTTTTTTGGAGGCGAAGATGTCGACATCAGTAGTGACACCGGTACGTGTAGACGAGGTAGATCGGCTTATCGCCGACGTGCTGAACGCGGTTCGCCGCCGCAAGTACGGCACAGTGACGGTCTCGGTCAGCGGCAGGCAGGTGGTGCGGCTCGAGCGCAACGAGGAACGCCGTCTCATCACCCAACTTCCCCACCCCTTTTAGCTCCAGCTGTTTTCGCATGTTCAGCAGGTCCACCTACCAGCAGGTCCAAAGGAGTCAGCTATGAAATACCTTGCACTTTTAGTCAGCCTCATCCTCAGCAGTGCCTCCGCTCAAGGAACGCTGCTGAACGTCTCTTACGACCCGACCCGTGAGTTCTACGTTGCCTTTAATAGAGCCTTTAACGCGTACTGGGTTGCCCAGGGTCATGAACCCGTCGAGGTGCAGGCGTCGCACGGCGGCTCGGGCTCGCAGGCGCGCGCCGTTATCGACGGGTTGGGGGCCGATGTGGTCACGCTCGCCCTGGCCGGTGACATCGACGAGATTGCCTCGCAGGGCCTGATCGCCGAAGACTGGCAGACGCGCCTTCCCGATAACAGCTCGCCGTACACCTCGACGGTTGTCTTTTTGGTACGTACGGGTAATCCTGAAGGCATTCAGGATTGGGGCGACCTCACCAAAGAGGGCGTCGAGGTCATCACCCCCAACCCCAAAACCTCGGGTGGCGCGCGCTGGAACTTTCTGGCCGCGTGGCAGTACGGGCTCGAGCAGGGCGGTGACGAGGCCGCCGCGCAGGCGTTTGTCACCGAACTCTATCAGCATGTTCCGGTGCTTGACTCCGGCGCGCGCGGCGCGACCACGACGTTTGTGGAGCGCGGCCTCGGTGACGTGCTGCTGGCCTGGGAGAACGAGGCGTTTTTAGCGGTCAACGAGCTGGGTCAGGGCGAGTTTGAGATCATTGTGCCGCCCAAAAGCATCTTGGCCGAGCCGCCGGTCGCGGTTGTCGACGAAAATGTCGACGATCACGGCACCCGCGGGGTTGCCGAGGCGTACCTCGAGTACCTCTACAGCGAAGAGGGTCAGGACCTTGCGGCGCAGAACTACTACCGCCCGCGTTTAGCGAGCGTTGCAGCCAGATACAAGGACCGGTTTTCCGAACTCGAGCTGTTCACCATAACTGACGCGTTCGGTGGTTGGGCCGAGGCGCAGCCCAAGTTTTTCGACGACGGCGGCGTGTTCGACCAGATTTATCTGCCTCAGTAACGGCTACGGGGTCAGGTGGGCTCTGTTGCTCCAAGCAGCTGCCTTGTAGCGGATGACCCGCGGGTTTCAACCGGTGACGGGCCACCAAGCCCAAAACGGTGAACACCTGACCCAAAGCGTGATTTGGCAGAACCCGGTAAGAAAATCAAGCAGCAAGTCAAAGCAGCAGTCGAGCAGTACGCTGCGCGACCTGTCCACAGGAGGACACATGCTCGCTAGAAAACCTTGGACACCCCTAAGAAAGCCGAGCGTCATACCCGGCTTCGGCCTCACGCTCGGCTTTACCCTGGCCTACCTGAGCATCTTGGTGCTGATCCCCTTCGCAGCACTCGGCCTCAAGGCCAGCGGCGTCGGTTGGAGCGGCTTTTTGGACATCATTACCGACGCGCGCGTACAGGCCGCGTTTCGGGTCTCGTTCGGGTGCGCCTTTTTAGCAGCCTGCGTCAACGCGGTCTTCGGGCTACTGGTCACCTGGGTGCTGGTGCGCTACACCTTCCCCGGTAAAAGGATCGTCGACGCCCTCGTCGACCTGCCTTTCGCGCTGCCGACGGCGGTCGCCGGAATCGCGCTGACGACGCTTTACGCGCAGAACGGGCCGATTGGCAGGCTTGTCGAACCGTTTGGCTGGCGCGTCGCCTACAGTTCAGTGGGTATCACCATCGCGCTGATCTTTATCGGCTTGCCGTTTGTGGTGCGGACCGTGCAGCCGGTGCTGCAAGACCTCGAGCGAGAGCTTGAGGAGGCGTCGGCGAGCCTCGGCGCGAACCGCTGGCAGACGTTCTCCAGGGTTGTTCTGCCGACGCTGTTTCCGCCGCTTCTGACCGGATTTGCACTGGCTTTCGCGCGGGCGGTCGGCGAGTACGGCTCGGTGGTCTTTATCTCCGGCAACATGCCGATGAAAACCGAGATCGTGCCGCTCCTGATTATCGGGCGGCTCGAGCAGTACGACTATGCGGGCGCGACCGCCATCGCCGTGCTGATGCTGATGGCGTCGTTTTTTCTGCTCTTTGTCGTCAACATGCTCCAGAGTTGGAGCGAGCGGCGGACGCGCGCGTGATCACCACCGTCACCACCCCGCGTCCGGCGACCGGCGCGCTCCCGCAGGCGACCGCCGAGCCCGTATGGGTCCGGGCGCTGCTGACGATCACCGCGCTGCTCTTTTTAACGCTGTTTCTCGCCGCGCCCCTCTATATCGTCTTTTCACAGGCGCTCTCAGAGGGTTTTGCGCTCTACCTGAAAGCGCTCACCGACCCCGACGCGCTCTCTGCGGTCCGCCTGACGCTGCTGACGGCGCTTATCGTGGTGCCCCTAAACCTCCTTTTCGGCGTGGCGGCGGCGTGGGCTGTGACCAAGTTCGAGTTCCGGGGCAAGGGCGTGCTGCTGACGCTTATCGACCTGCCGTTCGCGGTGTCGCCGGTCATCGCTGGACTTATCTTTGTACTGCTCTTCGGTCGGCAGGGGGTGCTGGGGCCGTGGCTGGACGCCCGCGACCTCGAGGTCATCTTCGCAGTACCGGGCATTGTTCTGGCAACGCTTTTTATCACCTTCCCCTTTGTCGCCCGCGAGCTGATTCCGCTCATGAACGAACAGGGTACCGAAGAGGAGGAGGCGGCGCGGGTGCTGGGCGCGAGCGGCTGGGGGACCTTCTGGCGGGTCACGCTGCCGAATATTCGCTGGGGGCTCGTGTACGGCCTCATCTTGTGTAACGCCCGCGCGATGGGCGAGTTCGGGGCGGTGTCGGTCGTTTCGGGCAAGATTCGTGGCCTGACCAACACCATGCCGCTCCACGTCGAAATCTTATACAACGAGTACAACCTGGCCGCCGCCTTCGCCGTAGCGTCGCTGCTGACGCTGCTGGCGCTGGTGACGCTGGTGATTAAAAGTGTGGTCGAGTGGCACAGTGGAAAAGAGGGTGAACGGCAGCGCGCCGAGACCCTCGAGCCCGAGGAGGCTTAAAGTGAGTATTCACGTAAACGGTATCAGCAAGAAGTTCGGTGGCTTTCAGGCGCTGAGTGATCTGGACCTGACCGTCAACACGGGCGAACTCATCGCGCTTTTGGGGCCGTCGGGGTCGGGTAAAACGACGCTGCTGCGGATTATCGCGGGGCTGGAAAACGCTGATGCGGGCCGGGTGCTCTTCTACGGTGAGGACACGACCGCCAGAAGTGTACGTGAGCGGCAGGTCGGCTTCGTCTTTCAGCACTACGCGCTCTTCAAACACATGAGCGTCTTCGACAACGTGGCCTTCGGCCTCCGCGTCAAACGCCGGGGTGAACGGCTCCAAAAAGCCCAGATCCGCGCCAAGGTAGAGGAGATGCTCGGCCTCGTACAGATCGACTCGCTGGCTTCGCGCTTTCCTTCGCAGCTCTCGGGGGGTCAGCGGCAGCGGGTGGCGTTGGCGCGGGCGCTTATCACCGAACCCAAAGTGCTTCTTTTAGATGAGCCCTTCGGCGCGCTCGACGCCAAGGTCCGCAAAGAGCTGCGGCGCTGGCTGCGGCGGCTGCACCATGACATGAACGTCACCAGCGTGTTCGTCACCCACGACCAGGAGGAGGCGCTGGAGGTCGCCGACCGGGTGGTAGTCATGAACCAGGGCCGGATCGAACAGATCGGTACGCCCGAGGCCGTCTACGACACCCCGGCGAGCCCCTTTGTGTACGAGTTTCTGGGCAACGTCAACCGTTTGGAGGGCGAGGGCCGCGTCTCGTATGTGCGCCCGCACGACCTGCTCGTCAGCCGCGACGGGGCTGGGCAGGGGGCGATAGCTGCCGTTATCGAGCATGTGATGCCGATTGGGCCGACCGTGCGTCTGATGCTCTCGAGCGAGGCGGAGCCGCGCGTCCCTATCGAA
>JAABUN010005455.1_pt1 | contig 15779 bp, 20 predicted proteins | sample 5559311 | NCBI WGS metagenome assembly JAABUN01 (sample SAMN10711877, study PRJNA513370) | rock metagenome | isolation source: Antarctica rocks | place: Antarctica: Victoria Land, Siegfried Peak sud
GACGACCAGCGCGGTCGACTGGAACGCCCGCCTGGTCACCGGCGACGCTGTCACCGAGATCACCCGGCTCAAGACTGAGGATGGCGGTCCCATGGACGTCGGCGGCGCCACCCTCGCCGCGGCGGCCATGCGGGCCGGGCTGATCGACGAGTACGCGATCGTCACCCACCCGGTCCTGGTGGGCGGCGGCACGCCGTTCTTCACGGCCCTGGACAACTGGGTGAACCTGAACCTGGTGGAGACCCGGACGTTTCCCGACGGCGTGCTCCTGACCAGGTACGAGACCAGGCGCTGAATACCCGACCTCGGATCGGCGCGGGCTCGGGCCACCCAAGGATCTCATGGCCGTTAGGGGATCCCCATGTGCGCCGGCACCGCCTCCCGGGAGCACCGAGAGTCCTGAAGGAACTCGTCGCCCCGTAGCGTGGCTGCGTGCTCTCGTTGCCGACCGCGCGCCCAGCCTGGGGCGCCGTTCAACTGAGGGCCTTCGAGCCACGCGACGTCGCCATGGTCAGGAATCTGTCCACAGACTCGTACGTGCCGCTCACCGGCTCGCTGGTCCCGCACGCCACCGTCGAGCAGGGCCTGGACTGGATCAACTGGCAGCACGAGCGACTCATCACCGGCATCGGGTACTCCTTCTGCATCTCGGCCGTCGAGGACGACCGTGCTCTGGGCCAGGTGGGTCTGTGGCTCGGAGCGCTCGAACACGGCCGAGCCACAGCCGGGTACGGGGTCGCCCCCGAAGCGCGTGGTCACGGGGTCGCGGCCCAAGCCTTGCTCGCCCTGACCGCGTTCGCCTGGACGCTGCCGCCGCTGCATCGCGTCGAGCTCTACATCGAGGCCTGGAACGTGGCCTCTGTTCGCACCGCCGAGACGGCCGGCTACCAGGGTGAGGGAGTGCTTCGCCGTCACCAGGTCATCGGCGGGCGACGGGTCGACATGACGATCTACGCCGCCCTGCGCCCCGACTGAACCGGGCGCGCGCCCAGGTCGAGTCGCTCGCGACGGTGTCGGTCGTGGACCCAACCCGCAACCCCAGCCTGACCGAGATCCGCGCGGCGATGCTCGAGTGGAACTATCGCCATGTGGAGGATTGGCCCGTGTGGGCGACGGCGCGGGTGGAGGTCCGGCCGGCGGACCCGCGGTGGCAACGGCTCGGCGACGCGCTGCGTCACGACCTGGACCTGGTTCTCGCCCGGTGGCTGATCGCACCAGTGGAGCACGTCGGGTCCACGGCCGTACCGGGCCTGGCAGCCAAGCCGGTCCTCGACCTGCAGGCCGCCGTGGCCGACCTCGACTCCACGCCCGCGGTCACCGAGGCGCTAGCTGGCAGCGGATGGCACCTCGTGCCTCCAGAGCTCGACGCTCGGCCGTGGCGCCGGTTCTTGGTTCAGGTAGTCGACGATGCGCGGGTGGCGCACCTGCACCTGCTGACCGCGGACGGCGAACGGTGGACCGAGCAGCTGGCGTTTCGGGATGCGCTGCGCGTGGACTCCGGGTTGGTGCAGCGCTACGCCGAGCTCAAGCAGCAGCTGGCAGCCGCGCACGTCGACGACCGGGAGGCGTACACCGCGGCCAAGACCGACTTCGTCTGTTCCGTGCTGGGCCAAGCTTCGACGTAGTACCGCGCTGCCCCGCTCACCGATCCCTTGCTGACAGGACGCCGCGCTGGCCGCGACGTGGACGCGTCGACTGCCCCGATGGGGTTCGGGTGACCGGCACGGCGATGCGCCTGCCGGACGCAGCTTTCGGTTCGTGCACCGCCGGCGCAGCCGATCCATTCGTCCGATTGCGAGGCGCATAGCTCAGCTTGAGCAGTCGACCGCGACAGCGAGGGCGCCGCACACCTGGCGCATTCGTGCGTCGCTCAGCCGGCCGAGCCGGTCGAGTAGTACGGCGAGCGACACACTCTCGACGGAGTCGAGGTTGACCGCCGAGCGTCGTGGTACCGGGTCGTCGCCGGGCTCGAGCACCACTTCGCTGACGAGTCCTCGAATCGTCGTCGTGCATGGTGCGATCAGAACTCTGCGATGCCGCGGTATGACTGCGTCGCGGGAAAGTACGACGACCGGACGCCGGCCGATCTCGGGCATCTCGCACCACCAGACCTCGCCACGGGCGGGCAAGGCGCTCACGACGCGGCCGCCGCCCGCCTAAATGACGCCAGGTCGCCCCACTCGTCCGGCTCGTCGATCGGGTGCTCGTCGTAGGCGGCATAGCTCGCGTCTACATCGGCGGCACGGTGGCGGGCGAGTAGGGCTGCGAGGGCCTCGTCAACGAGGGCGGCGTTGGTCACTCCGGACCGAATACCTCGGGCATGTTCCAGCAGCGTCGCGTCCACCGTCGTGCTCAATCGTGTGCGAGTCATGCCATCAGCATGCCATGCGCCGTGGCGCAGCTTCGGCGCCGGACGCGTCCGCGCCGGACCGGCCTGACAAGGAGGTGGCGCCATGGCGGCGCTTCTCATTGGATACGCACGATGCTCCACCGAACAGCAAGACCTCACCGACAGCGCGAAGGCCTCGTCGGCCTCGGCGTTGACCCACTTCGGGTGCACGTCGCCCACGGACTGATCGGCACCAACCGGGACCGGCCCGGGCTGCGGGAGGCCCTCGCGGCCTGCCGTGAGGGTGACACCCTGGTGGTGACCAAACTCGACCGCCTGGCTCGGTCGCTGCCCGACGCCCGGGCCATCGCCGACGAGCTCACCGCACGGCAGGTCCGCCTCAACCTCGGCGGGTCGGTCTATGACCCCAACGACGCCGTCGGCCGGCTGCTGTTCAACGTCCTGGCCATGGTTGCGGAGTTCGAGTCAGACCTCATCCGGCTCCGCACCCGGGAGGGAATGAGGACCGCCAAGGCGAAGGGGCGTCTTCGCGGGAAGCAACCCCACTCAACCTCCGTCAAGAGGCGCATCTGAAAACTTGTTCGAGACCGGCGAGCACAGCACCGCCCAACTCGCCGACCTGTTCGGCGTCGGCCGCTCGACCGTCTACCGCGCCAACGAGCGACAACGGGCAAAAGCGTCGACCCCACCGGCCATGGCGGCATCACGCGGCTGAGGCGCTACCGCGGCCAGGACGCGACCGGCATGCGGTGTCCTGCACACCACCCGTGCGGACACCACCTGCCGCGCCCGTTCCCCGCGGCAGACGCCGCTAACTTCGCCGCAGACCGTTCGGCTACCGGAACGTCGAGCAGACCCGCCTGCCAGCCTCGAAGGCCCTTGCAGACGGTCGGCCATCGAAACGTCGACCGGGAACCACCACAGGCCCGCTGTCACCTGTTCGTGCAGCGGCCCCGGGCGGCACGGCGGCGCTGTTCGCATGGCGGTAGGTTCGCCGTCCGCACGCCGCGTACTGGACGGAGAGTGGGTGCGTGATGACACAGCCGAACCGACGGGCGCTGTTCATGAGTCTCAGCTGTTTCGCCGGGCTGGCGCTGCTCGCGTGCGGTACGTCGGTCGACGCTGCGCAACTCCTGCGTGACGGTTCCGACGAGTCGGAGATCTGGGACAACCGAACTCAGCCGGAGGTTCCGGAGGGCGAGCAGCGTCTGTCTGCGTCCTGGTTCGGGGACGATGAGACGGACGCCCTGGACATCAATGACGAAGTCCTGCTGAGGCTTGAGTCAAACGGCTTCGAGGTTTCCTGCGAGGAGCCCGGCCAGCAACCGGACACCGGCGCCCCCCTCGTGGAGTGCACCTTCACCGGCCCCGACGTCGCGGGCACGTACACCGTGCAAGGGGGCGGTCCTGCGCCCGAGGACTTTAATACAGACGGCATCGCGATCTTCCTGACGTCAAGCATCTTCGCCACCTGACCCAGCGCCGCGGCCGCGGCTCGTGACGATGGCCTTGACAGCCCATCTGCTACGGCGGCGCCGGAGGGGAGCCAGGCGCGTTGGGTGCTGGTGCGGAGGGAGCGGTAGCGGAGGAACGGCGTCGACGAGGGCGGGTCGTGGGGGATGGTGACGGCGGTGGGGTGAGGGGCCGGTAGCCGTCGGCGAGGCGCTGCACCGCGGCGGTGCTGACGCGGGGTTCGGCCTGGGTGACGACGGCCACGGAGTTGGCGGCCAGGTTTGCGGAGTGCTCGTCGCGCTCGGCGAGGTCCTCCAGGAGGAGGGCACCGTCTTCGGCGTGGTCGTCGCGGGTGGTGGCGGCGACGACGAGCCTGAGTTCCGCAGCTGATCCTCTGCGCAATGGCAAGCGCCCTGGCTGACGACGCCGCCGGGGGCTGTCCGCAGAGCCAGCAGGCGATCGCTGGGCGGGACGTCGTTGCACCTCAGTCCTGGCGCAAGAGTTGTCGAGCGGCTCGGTCGGCGATGTCGCTTCCGATGGCGAGGTCCAGGATCAAGAGGCCGTCGAGGGTCGCGAGCAGAGCGGCGGCCGTCTCTGCCCGTTGATCGACGGGAACGTCCACGCGTTCCTGGGCCCAGTCGAGCCAGCGGGCCGCGACCCTCTGGGCCGCGGCCGGGAACGGGGCGACCTGTGCTGCAGACTGACCCAGGATCTCCACGTACAGCCTGAGCCTCGGCTCGACGTGGGGGTCGCGTGCGACTGACCACAGCTGTCGCAGCAGCACGTCGGGATGGTGCCTGCCGGGTGGGACCGTGTCGGACAGTGCGGCGAGGAGCCCGTCTCCGATGAGGTCGAGCACCGTTTCCAGCAGGTGCTCACGGCTGCTGAAGTAGTAGAGGAGCATGCGGTCGCTGGTGCCGAGCGCTGCGGCCAGCGGGCGCAACGACAGCCCGCTGGCACCGTGTCGCAGGACGTGCTCGACCGCGCCGGCCAAGAGGGCCTGGCGCTGCTCGGGCCTGCCCCGTTCGGCCACCACTCGCCCTCCTCTCACATCCCCTGCACCTGTTGCCCAACCGCTGTAGCAGTCGCTACATTCGCGGGACGTAGCGACTGCTACACCTGAGGAGGGATGCGTGGACACTATCCCGGAAGCACGCGTTCGTCGGCTGGACGTGGCGACTGACCTCGGCCCGGTCCCCGTCCGTCTCGTGGGCCAGGGCCCGCCGGTGCTGTTCGTGCACGGGGCCTTCGTGGACAGCCGGATATTCGACGCCACGGCAGAGCTGCTGTCCGAGGGCGCGACCGTGGTCCTGCCCGACCTGCCGCAAGGCGCTCACCGGCGCGCGGTGCCCGACCGGAGTGTCCTGAACCCCGACGGCATCGCCGACGCGATCGCCGATGTGCTGGCTGACATCGGTCTGGGGCCGGCGGTGGTCGTCGGGAACGACAACGGCGGAGCGATGAGCCAGGTCCTGGCGGCCCGACACCCGCATCGGGTGGCCGGCCTGGTCCTCGCGGGGTGCGAGGTGCTCGAGCACTTCCCGCCCCGAGCGTTCGCACCGTTCGTGGTCGGGGCGAGGTGGCCGGTCACGCTGGGCGGCTTCGCCCGGTTGCTTCGCGTGCCTGGGCTGCTCGCCGACCCAGGAACGTTCAACATCTTCACCGTCCGCGGCTTCGGCCGCTCCTACGTCCAGGAGGTCACCGCCGGCCTCGTCGATGACCCGGAGATCCGCGACGACCTGGCGGCTCTGATCAGGTCGTTGCGGCCCGAGACGTTGTTGGCCGCGAGCAGCAGGCTCGGACCCCTGCAGGGTCGCGCAGCGGTTGTCTGGCCACGGCACGACATCTTCTTCCCTGCTCGCGACGGACGCCGCGCCGCGGCCCTGCTAGACACCGAGGTGGTGTGGGCGGACCGAGCCAGGACCTTTGTTCCGGTGGACCGACCCGACCTCGTCGCAGCAGCCGTGCAGCGAGTCCTGCTCACCACCAGCCCAGGATGAGCAACGTGCCGACTGCCGGTCCGGTCCGGCCGTCCAGATGCCGACGTATGGGCGCTTCGGTCAGCGCTGCGGCGGCTGTCAGGCGGCGTCGTCAGCCAAGGCGACCGGCTGTCCCACAGCGGACCGGTTGGCGGGCGTGAAGCAGTCGGTCATCGCCGCCGGTGCTGCACCGATGCTCGGGACCACCCTCGCGTGGCACCGCAGCCGGGGTCGTTCGTCGGTGGCCTCCTCTCCCAGGGAGCGCGGTGGTGTCCGGCGGTCACCGACTACCGACGGCCGTTGTCGACTGTGGGTGCTGCGCGGGCCTTGACTGCCCGTCGCGGTGCGGGTTCCTGACGCCGTGCCTGAGCAGTGCCCTCGCGCCGCCGGTACAGTGGGAACCCGCAGGTCAGAGGCGGTACAGCGGACGGTCTTGAAAACCGTTGGGCGGGTCACCACCCGTCTCGTGGGTTCGAATCCCACACCCTCCGCCGACTGGAGCAACAGGCCCTTGACCTGCGGGAACGCCCTGAGCTGCGGGGATGCGCCCGTCGGCGGACGTCGACGGTGTGGAGAGCCGTGGGACGTGTCAGGCTGTCAACGGCGGCCAGCAGCCGTCGTCGTTTCTGAGGGCCGCATGTGGGTGCGTGTGCCTGAGGAGTGCCTGAGAATCGGACCGTCTGAGGAGCCTCTCCGGGCGGGATGCGGCGTCCCGGGGCGGGCGCCGCGCTCGTCCACGAGAGGATTGGTCAACCACCCTTCGGACGCTCATGCCTTCGCGGGCGGCGTACAGCGCTGCGGTGAGGCCCGCCGGCCCGGACCCGACGACCACCAGGTCGTAGAGGTCGCTGCGGCTCGCGGCCTGCAACCCGAGCTCTGCTGCCAGCTCGGCGTTGTTCGGCTCGACCAGGACCGAGCCGTCGTCGAAGACGATGGTCGGGATGATGTCCTTGCCGTCGTTGTGCGACTGCACGCTGCACGACCGCCCGACCGGCAGGGTCGGCATCCACGTCGACTAAGTCGTAGTGCACCCGCTGCTCGCCGAAGAACTGCTTGGCGCGCTCGCAGTCGCTGCACCAGCCGGTGCCGTACATGGTGATGCTTGTGGGTTTGGCTCCCGCCGTCGACGTCGCTTCAGCAGGTCCGTGTGCGGTGGGCGCCACGCGTTACGCGGCGTCTGGGGGCAGGTTCCGATTCCTCGATCCCTGCGAGGATGTCGCCATGGACACCTGCCAGCATGTCGCCCCCTGTGGGGGACCCACCGACGAGGCCGGCGTGGCCTACCCGCCTCGGGGCCCCCGGTGAGCGCGAGGACCGAGACCCCGGACGCCGTCGACGCGGCCGTGGCGGACCTCCGGGGGGGCGAGGCGGCCTGGGGTGCCCTGGGGCTGGCCGGGCGACGCCGGCTGCTGGAAGAGCTCCGTCGGCTGACGGTCGAGCACGCCGACGAGTGGGTGCGCGCGGCCGGCGGCATCAAGGGCCTGCCGCGGACCTCTGCGCTGGTGGGCGAGGAGTGGCTCTCCGGCCCGTACCCGCTGGTGACCTCGGCCCGGGCACTCGCTGACAGCCTGGACGCGCTCGAGCGCGGCGGTAGCCCGGTCGACGGTTTCACCGTCAGGCCCGCCCCCGGTGGGCGGTCCGCGGTGCAGGTGCTCCCGCACGACGTGTTCGACCGGCTGCTGCTCAGCGGGTACAGCGCCGAGGTCTGGTCGAGGCCCGGCGTGGACGCCGACCAGGTCCGGGCACGAGCCGGGCTCGCCCAGCGCACGCCCGGCCTCACGGCCGGCGTCTGCGCGGTCCTCGGTGCCGGGAACATCCTGTCCATCGCGCCCCTGGACGTGCTCTACGCGCTGCACGCCCGCAACCAGGTCGTCGCCCTCAAGCTCAACCCGGTGACCGACCCGCTGCTCCCCGTGCTCGAACGCATCTTCGCCCCGTACATCACCGGCGGGTTCGTGCGCTTCCTCACCGGTGGCCCAGAGGTCGGCCGCGCGCTCCTGCACCACCAGGACGTCGCCGCGGTCCACATGACCGGCAGCGCCGCGACCCACGACGCCGTCGTCTTCGGCGAGCACGCCGGTTCCGTCGACCGGACGCCGGTCCTGCTCAAGCCCATCACGAGCGAGCTGGGCGGGGTGTCCCCGACCGTCGTCGTCCCCGGTCGCTGGTCACCGGGCGACCTGCGGTTCCAGGCTCAGCACGTCGCCACCCATCGGCTGCACAACGGTGGCTACAACTGCATCGCCGCCCAGGCGGTCGTGGTCAGCTCCGACTGGCCGCAGAAGGGGGAGTTCCTGCGCGAGCTCGAGCGCGCCATGGACGAGGCGCCCGGTCGGGACGCCTGGTACCCCGGCAGCGACGACCAGACGGCACGGGCCCGTGAGGCCTACCCCCTCGCGAGGCGGGTGGGTCCGGCGCGCGGTCGGACCCTGCTCCTCGACGTCCCGGCCGAGGCGGGGGAGCAGGCCCTGACCGAGGAGTTCTTCGCTCCCGTCCTCGCCGTCACCGAGCTCCCCGGCCTCGGCGCGGACTTCCTCCGTTCGGCGGTGACGTTCGTCAACGACTCCCTCACCGGCACCCTTGGGGCCAACCTCGTCATCGACCCCGTCACGGAGCGGGAGCTCGGCGCGTCCCTGGAGGAGTCGATCGCGGACCTGCGGTACGGGACTGTCGCGGTCAACGCCTGGACCGGCCTGGGATACCTCACGGCCCGGGCCAGCTGGGGCGCCTTCCCCGGGCACACCATCGCCGACGTGCAGAGCGGGATCGGGGTGGTCCACAACGCCCTGCTGCTGGAGGACCCGGAGCGCACGGTCGTCCGGGGACCGTTCCGCATCCTGCCCAGGTCGTTGCGGCACGGGGTGCTCGCGCCGAAGCCTCCGTGGTTCGTCGACAACCGCACGGCGAGGACCACCGCTCGGCGGCTGACGGCATTCGCCGGTTCCCCCGGCTGGCGGAAGCTGCCGGCGATCTTCGCCTCGGCGCTCCGCGGCTGAGGGTGCCGTGGCGCCGTCAGCGAACAGGGCGGCCCACCCCAGGAGTGGTACGGCGACCACTGCCGGCGGGGCCTGACGGCGCCGCGACTTCCTGGCCCGTCCGCGGCACGGTCGCGCTCAGGCCGTGCAGCGCCACGGCGACGTGGAGTCACTGACTCGCTGCTGCACCCTCGGGTGGTCGGTGTCGGCCCGGACGGGGCGGTCTGCACCGAGGAGGACGACCTCACGGCCCACCGCTCGGGCGCCCTGCGGATCACCCGCCTGGTGGAGGACTCGGTCGACGTCCAGGCCGACGGCCAGACTGGGACCCGTAAGGTCGCTTCGGTCGAGGCGGTCCAGGAGGGCACCGTCATGTCCGGGCGGTAGCCCAGGACGTCGGTGACAGGCAGCGGATCAGGACACGCGGTCTGGGTTGTCGGTCCGGGGAGGGCCTGCTACCTGGCGGGAGGGGCAAGGTACGGGGCGCCCACGATCCAGCCCCCCAGGTCCGCCGGGCTCTTGTGCGCGGGGCGCAACGTCGCGGTGTCGCCCAGATGCACGGCGCCGGGGCGGATCACCCAGCCGTTGAGCGCGAGCTGGCTGTCGAACTGCTGCCGGATCCGGCAGAAGACGCCGAGGTCCTGGGCGCCGGTGTCGGGGTCGATGGAGGTGACGATGCAGCGATGGCGCACCGAGTGCACCCCGATGACGGCGTCACCGATGATCGGCGCCTGGCCCGGCCAGGTGGCCCTGGCCTCGGCGGGCACCCCGGCCACCAGCAGGTTGGGGCGCAGCCGGCGAAGGTCGTGCCCGAACCGCTCCACCGCCCCGTCGGTGGCGACAAGCATGTTGGTGACGTCGAAGCGCTCAGGCCCGGCATAGGCCGTGAGCTCGGCGTCCGGGCCGGCCATCTCTCGGACGGCGCCAAGCGCCGAGGGGCTGTCCCACCGGTGCCCGGCGACGGTCGGGGAGCCGTCCGGGGCGGTCCCGCCCGGCAGGGTCAGCAGGCCATGACGGTGCGGCCGGTGAGCACGCCGCGCCCGTCGTTGATGTGGACGAGCCGGTCGCCGGCAATCCCGCCCGCGGTCAAGGTGGCCGCGGTGAGCGCCTCGCCGCCGAGCGACTTCACGGGGTAGCGCCACAGTCCGGCGACGTGCATCGATGCTCCTTCTCGTTCGGGTGTGGGTGCCTGCGCGGTCGGATCACCGCAGCGGCAGGTCCTGGCCCAGCTCGGACTCAGGCCGGGGTCCGAGGATGCGGCGGTCGGCCTCGGCGATCTCCACGTCGTTGATGCTGGCCTCCCTGCGGCTCACCAGGCCCTGGGCTTCGAACTCCCAGTTCTCGTTGCCGTGGCTTCGCCACCACCGGCCTGTGTCGTCGTGCCACTCGTACTGGAAGCGCACCGCGATCTGGGTGTCGGAGTACGCCCACAGGCTCTTGCGCAGCGCGTAGTCGTGCTCGCGTGACCACTTGTCGCTGAGGAACGCGACGATCTCCTCCCGGCCCGTCAGAAAGGTCGAGCGGTTACGCCACCGGGAGTCGACGGTGTAGGCGGCCGCGACACGCTGCGGGTCGCGCGTGTTCCAGGCGTTCTTGGCGGCCTGCACCTTGGTCAGCGCCCCGCCCTCGTCGAACGGCGGGAGCGGGGGCCAGCTGGTGTCCATCGAGATCAGCGGCGACGACGGGGAAGTCGATCTCCACGTCCGCGGCCTTGTTGAACTAGTTGGTGAGCACGTTAAGCGCCACGTGGCCGATGGTCTCGGCGATCTCCGGGGTGGTTCAGGGGCTCCACCCATGGGACCGGCGTGCCGGCCGCACGTCAGGCGGCCGACATGACCTCGCAGCCGTCGTTCACGCGCCTTGGGTGACTGGATAGATCTCGTCGGCGACCAGGCCGTGCGCCTCCTTGTGCACCCGTGCCGCCGTGTCCGCGTCGGGTGCTTCGACCAGGCAGAAGACCTTGCCGTGTGCCTCGTCGACCCAGTAGTGCTTGTAGTCGACGCCGTACTTCTCCTGGGTCTCGACGTCCTTCTGGTGTGCTCCTGCGACGTCGTCGGCGCTGACGCCTCCGTCTATGTGATGCACGTCCATGAACAATCCCATGGTGGTCTCCTCAGCTGCCGGCTCCGTCCGGCCCTTCCGAGCGGTGAACGGCGGCACCAACGTTCCTCGGGGAGAGGACGGGCGTCAATGGTCCGTCCGTGTGCCCCGGTTGCGGCCCGTGGGCGGGCAACAGTGCCCGCCGGCCGGCGACCCGGTGCCTTGGCTGTCACTCCGCCTTGAGGATCTCGATGAGGCGTGGGGGATGGCGGACGAGGATCTGACGGGGGGCGGCTGGGGAACAGCGGCACGGGGTAGGTGCGGCACCGAGGCGGCCAACGCCAGGACGCCGAGCAGGCTCCGGTACAGGACGGCCGCCCTGGCGCCGGAGGCGGTGACCACCCGAAGGTCCGGGCCCCCGAGGTCGCCCGCGACCAGCACCCAGACCGGGACCGCGGCCGCGAGGACGGTCCCGGCCAGCGCCCGCGTCAGCAGCCACCGTCGGTGCCGCAGCACGCCCGAGCGGCGCTGCCCCGCGTCCAGCAGCAGGGCCCCGATGACCGTGTCCGGCAGAGCCCCGAAGATCCGTGGCTCGGTGAGCGTCCCGAGGAACAGCAGGGGGGCCAGGGCCAGCACCAGGCTGAACCGCCCGCCGGTGCGGCGCCGGTGCTCCGCGAGCCCGAACGCGGCCCCGACCAGCATCCCCGGGAACAGAACCAGACCGAGCGTCCCCCACCACGTGGTCGACGAGTTGGTCGGTCCGGCCATCAGTGCCATCCAGCCGCGGAAGCCGGCTCATCAGGACCTGCCCGTTTGCGCAGGTCGCCAGCTGCTTGTGGTAGGCACGGACCTTCGCGTGGCCGAACGCCGCGCCCTGCTTCCGGTGACCGCGGACCGCCACGATGGTGGAGTCCAGGTCGATGGTCAGCGGCGTCGCGAGGTCGCCCGGATCAGCCCCGGGCGTCCAGGTCCGGGCGAGCACCTCCCGGCCGATGCTGGCGGACATCTGACTACTCGAACGCCCTCAGCCACGATGCCGTCTGGCGTTGGCCTCGGCGACGCGGGTGATTTGACCGTCCGAAGACGAGCGTCAGGACGCCGCGGCCGTCCTGACGCCTTCCATGTCCTAAGGCTCGGCACGAAAGTGATGGACAAGGTCCGCCACTGCGTCCAGCAAGACACCCTCGGACACCGCGGCCGCAAGGGTGACCCGCTCTACGGCATTGGCTCCGCCCTGCGGGCCGCGGTTGAGAAGCTCACCGACCGGCAGTGGGCACGACCCGAGCGGGCCATCGACGTCCGCGCTGAGCGCGACGCGGTCTGGGTCGCCTGGTCCGTCGCGCAGCGGCTGCGCCTGGCCCACCGACACCCCGAGCCGGCCAAGGGCAAGAAGATCGCGGAGCAGCTCATCGCGTCGCCGCCGACCTGCCCGATCCCCGAGGTCCCCGCCTCGGCCGAACGCTGAAGCAGTGGCGAGCGGCGTTCCTGACCTACGTCGGCACCAACCGCGCCCCCGCAACGGCGGGATAGAGGCATCGACGGCCTCATCGAGCTGCACCGCCGCATCGCCCGAGGCTTCCGCACCCGCGACGACAACCGAGTCTCCATGCTCCTCATCGGCGGCGGCCTGTCAGACACGGGACTGTGAGCCCACCGATGTACCAGGAGCCCCATGACCGCGGAAGGCGGCAGATGCGACCTAGACCCGCGGTCTGCTGCTGGCGCATCGCGACCGGTGGATCAGAGCAGCCCGGCTCGGATGGCGTACGACGCGGCGCCGGTGCGGGAGGTCTGGTCGAGCTTGTTGAGAATATTGGCGACGTGCCGGTGCACCGTGTGCTCGCTCAGGACGAGCGACGCCGCGATCTCCTGGTTACTCATCCCCTGTGACACCAACCGCAGCACTTCGCGCTCCCTGGTCGAGAGTGGACCAACTGCTGGCACTCCGGCGGCATCGGCGAGCCGCCGTGCACGCGCCAAATCGTCGCCTGCGGACAGTTCGGACAAGACCTCTGTCGCGAGCGCCAGATGACGCCGGGCCGCAGAGCCGTCACCCGTCGTGAGAAGCGCCTCCGCGAGGGAAAGCCGGGTGTGGGCCTCTTCGAAGCGCAGACCCGCGACGCTGAACCTTCGCACCGCCTCCGTCAGCAAGGGAACAGCAGCGTCTGGTATCGCCAGTACCGCGTCAGCGGCCGAGGCAGCGGCCATGAGCGCATGGGTGCGAGTCAACTCTGCCGTGTGGCGGAGCTCGGCCGCGAGCAGCCGGGCTGCCTCCTCCTCGCCAGCGGCCTGCGCGAGGACCACCGCGAGGTAGAGCACGTCCGCTCGCAGGAGGCGGCTGTCCTTCGGCAGCCGCTCCAGGAGGCCCCGGACGGCTGTCCAGGCGACCGCAGGGTCGCCGCGCGACAGGTGGATCCGCGCGCGCCCCGCGATCGCGGACGGGTGGAACTCAGCCTGCGCGAAGAGCGCCTCCGCCTCGCCGAACCGACCCTGGCGACGCCGTAGCTCTCCCAGCTGTACCACCGCCTCGAGCCGGGAGGTGCGGTGCGAAGCCGAGAGCCGTTCGAGCACCCCGGTGAGCTCCTGCTCAGCCTCGCGCCAGGACCCCCGCGCCACCTGGACCGCCGCGTACTGGATTCTGCAGACGTTGAAGAGGGGGGCGAGGTCACGTTCGGCGCAGATGGCCTCCACCCGGCGACACCAGTCCGCCGCCCCCGTCACATCCCTGTTCTGGCTGCAGGCCGCGATGAGCCAGCAGCAGACCTTCCCCATCCACATGGGGTCCGTCACGTCGCCCGACGTCGCGGCGGCCACCGACGCGTTGAGCCGCGTCAAGCCCCCTCCGACGTCTCCCGCGCTCGCCATAGCGAGACCCTGCAGAGCCAGACCGACGACCTCAAGGTCTCCGAGTCCGAGCCGTCGCGCGATGGCCGAGGCTCGTACGCCGGCCGCCAACGCCCGATCGGGGTCGTGGCTGACCTCCATGGCGAGCTCTGCCTCTCGCACGGCGTGCCAGCCGTGCTCGGCCGGTTCGTCGAGCTCCCCGAGGAGTGACCCGGCCCGCTCCCACCAGCCGAGCGCCACGGACTCGCCGTGGCCGAAGAGCAGGGAGTCCCACGCTAGGCCGGTGGCAGCGCGCGCCGCACCGAGCGAGTCGCCGAGCTCGCGATGACGCCGGTATGCCGTCTCGCGTGCCCTTACACAGGTCTTGCCTTCGTCGAGCCACCAGGCGGCCTGGGCCAGACCCTCGTAAGCGAGGGGATCCGCGGTCTCCTCGGCGACAGCCTGGAACGCGATTCGGGCGAGTTGCCACGAACCGGCGTCCATTGCTGACCGCGCCGACGCGAGGGACGTCATCGTCCGAGTATCGTTCCCGCCCCAGCAGACGGGCGGGCATCCGCCCGATCTAGCATGGCGCGCCGCCTACGGGTCAGACGCCCACGCCCGCCGCCAGTGCTTTCACATCCGCGGTGGTAAGCGGGTTGCCGGCGATCCCCCAACTGCCGCTGCGGACCTCCTCGACCACGCACCACGTGACGGCACGCATGTTCTCGCCCTCGATACCCACCAAGGCATCGGTGAGGCTCCGAACGATCTCCTGCTTCTGGTCGTCGCTGAAGACGTTCTCGATGACCTTGACCTGGATGAACGGCATGTCGATCTCCTTCTGTCAGGGCTCCACGCCTTGCAGAGCGTCCACGACAACTGTGGGCTGCACCGCAACTCCACGCTTCGGCCGGACAGGCCATCACTGCACGGCGGGCTACTGGCCCGATCAGGCCACGCCGGTCAAGACCTATGTGTGTCGAGCGAGGCCGCAGTGGCGCAGGGTCTGCTGGGATGCCGCTGCTCCCGTACCAGGGCGACGATCACTTCGAGCTGAACCGCCACGGTCGGAGAGGACGCTCGAGGTTGCCGCCTCGAGTAGTCGGGGGCAGAGACGGGCGGTGTGACCGCCGCTTCCGGCTCGACCTGGCGGGGTCGACGCGGTCCCAAAGTTGGCGCCCGCGCCGTTCGTCATCTGCGCCGGGCCAGCGGCGTCCTCGGGGTCCGGAGCTTGTGCCTGAGCAGTGCCCCAGGTCGGCCGATCATCGAGGGAATGTGTTGTCAGGCCCGGTACGACCAACGGTCTCGAGAACCGTTGAACGGTTGATCACACCGTTTCGTGGAGTCGAATCCCACGCCCTTCGCTGCGCTGAGAACGACTTTGCCCGCCGACCCGGGGAGGGCCAAGCACGCCCCCCTGTGTCCACAGGCCCGCGCTATGCGCAGAGGTCCTTGATCCCCGGGCGCGGGGCGGCCCCGCACCCTGCGGGACCTCGCCCGTGCAGACCCTGTCGCCGAGGCCCGGTAGTCGGTCGGCACTGTGCCGGTGTCCAGCCCCGGCCAGGTTGCGTAGGTGTTCGCCGCGTTTCTGGAACCGGGGATGGCTGTCTCGCGTCGGGAAGTCATGGGGAGCCGGTAGAGCATGGTGGCGGGCATGCTGTTCTTGCCGTGATGGCCGGCTGCGGGGTGGCCCGGTAGCGGCTGAGCGCTGGCTGACCTCCAGCGCCCGTAGCCCCGACGACGACCGGCGCCGGCTCGTGGTCATAACGTCCAAGCCGCTCCTGACGCCAGGTGTACCTGCTGCTTGACCTCGCAGAGGAGGCGCCGGACGGCGGAGGGGTGGTGAGGTTCAACCACAGGACCATCGCCCACCTGCTCGGGGCCTGCAGGCAGTCCGTCGCCCGGGTGGTGGGCCAGCTGAAGCGACGCGGGTTGGCGGGCCGCCGCTACGGTCCTGCCGGACGTCGACGGTTTGCTCGCCTTGATGGGCGACGAATCGCAGCCGTGCCCCTCGGCCAGGTCGGCGGGACGAGGGGGTCGGCGTCGAGGTGGCCGGGGGTCAGCGCGGCGTGGCCACCTCGGCATGCAGGCCGCGGACCTCCTCGGCGATGACGTCCGGGTGGTCCTCGGGCGTGAAGTGCTTGCCACCCTCGATCC
>JAABUN010005456.1_pt1 | contig 15775 bp, 16 predicted proteins | sample 5559311 | NCBI WGS metagenome assembly JAABUN01 (sample SAMN10711877, study PRJNA513370) | rock metagenome | isolation source: Antarctica rocks | place: Antarctica: Victoria Land, Siegfried Peak sud
ATCTTCCGCACCCTCGTGCGCGAGATCGACGTCGAGGCGTCGGTGGTGGCCATCGGCAACATCCACGGCCAGGGCGAGCTGCTGCTCGAGCACCTCGAGCACCTCGGTGCGCTGCGGTGAGCACGCTCACCCCCGAGGTCGCCGTCCTCGGCATCTCGCTCGGGCTGCTGTTCTCGCTGATCTGCTACCTCGTGACCAACCTGTCGCCGGGCGGGATGATCACGCCGGGCTGGCTGGCGCTGACGCTCGTCGAGGACCCGCGCCGGGTGCTGCTCATCGTCGCGGGTCATCCTCGCCACGTGGGGCGGCACGCTCGTCCTGCGGCGCTACATCATCCTCTACGGCAAGCGGCTGTTCGCGACCGTCGTCATGCTCGGCGTCTTCCTGCAGATGACGCTGTTCCTGCTCTTCCTCGACCTGTTCCCGCTGCTGTTCTCCCACGAGACGCTGGGCTTCATCGTCCCCGGTCTCGTGGCGTACCAGCTCGTCCGTCAGCCGGTGGTGGCGACGCTCACCGCCACCACCGTCGTGACCGCAGCTGCGTACGGCGTGATGCTCACCGGCGTGCTGCTGCGCTTCCTGCCCGTGGTCTGAGCCGGGCCCGGCGGGGACGGCTCAGGTGCGGGGGCGCTGCTCCGCGGCGCGCAGCGCGGCGGTGATGCTGCCGGCCAGCTCCACCATCCGGGCGGCCCCGGCCCCGGGGTCCGCCGTCGCCGTGGCGCGCTCCAGCTCGCCGGAGTCCCGGGCCAGGTCGTCGAAGCCCAGCGAGCCCAGCGCGCCGGTCAGCCGGTGCGCCTCCGCGCCCGCCAGGGCCCATGACCCGGCCGTGCCCTCACGGGCCGCATCGAGGTGACCCGTGAGCACCGCAGCCCGCTCCAGCAGTCCCTGCCGGTGCCGGCGCCACACGTCGTCGAGCAGCGCCTCGAGCTCGTCGTCGAAGGGGTCGGGCTCGGCCACGGGAGGTCGGCGGGGGAGCCCGGTCACCAGGCGAGGAGCCGGTTGAGGTCCCCCACCAGCTGCATCGCGTCGAACGGCTTGGCGATCACGCCGCGGACGCCCATTCCCTCGAGGCGGGCCCGCTCCGACGGCTGCACCTTGGCGGTGAGGAAGACGACCGGCACGTCGCGGGTCGACGCGTCGCCGAGCAGCTGCTCGAGCGTCGAGGGGCCGTCCATGCCCGGCATCATGACGTCGAGCAGGATCGCGTCGGGAGCCTCGGCCTGGGCGGAGGCCACGCCCTCGGCGCCCGACGACGCAGCGCTGACCTCGTAGCCGGCGACGTGGGTGAGCGTGATGGCGGTGATCTCACGGATCGTCGCGTCATCGTCGATGATGAGGACGCGTCGGGTCATGGGTCTTGTCTCGGCAGTTTCGGCCGTCCCTTGAATCCTCGGAGGGGGACCACCCGCCTGCGTACGGGCTCAGCGCGGCGGTGCCACCGGCAGGCTGAGCACGAAGGTGCTCCCCGTGCCGAGCTCGCTGGTCGCCGTGAGCGTGCCGCCGTGCTGCTCGGCCAGCCCCTGGGCGATCGCGAGGCCGAGCCCCGCGCCGTCGAACTCACGGGTGTCGCTGCCGTCTGCCTGCGCGAAGCGGTGGAAGATGCGCGGCAGCTGGTCCGGGGCGATGCCGCGCCCCTGGTCGGCGACCGACAGCAGCACCCGGTCGCCCTCCCGGCGGGCCGACAGGGTGACCGTGCTGCCGGCCGGTGAGAACTTCACGGCGTTGCCCACCAGGTTGACCAGCACCTGCACCGCGCGGTCGGCGTCGGCAAGCACCCGCTCCTCGTTCTCCATCGTGCTGAGCAGCACCCCTGCCGCGGCCGCACTGCCGCTCACCGCCTGCGCGGCCGCGCCGAGCAGCGCGGTGGCGTTCTGCCGGGTGATGCTCAGGGGGAGCTTGCCGGCCTGGAGCCGCCCGAGGTCGAGGATGTCGTCCACCAGCCGGCTCAGCCGCTCGCTGCTCGTCGTCGCGATCTCGATCATCCGGCGACCCTGCTCGCTCGCGGGATCCACCGCGCCGATCTTCAGCAGGCTCAGCGAGCCGCGGATCGAGGTCAGCGGCGTGCGCAGCTCGTGGCTGACCGTCGACACCAGCTCGTCCTTGAGCCGCTCCATGCGCAGCCGCTCGGTGAGGTCGTGCAGCGTGACGACGACCCCAGCGGCTCCTTCCCGCCCGGCCAGCATCCGCAGCGAGATCTCCACGGGCAGGGTGCTCCCGCCGCGGCGCCGGAGCTCGACCGGGCTGATCGTGCTCCCGGCGAGCGCCAGCGGGTCGCCGAGCGGGCACGGGTCGTGCGGGCACTCGTCCCCGTGCAGGACCGTGTGCCACGGGACGCCCGGCAGGTCGCTGCGCCGGCGCTGCAGCAGCTGGGACGCCGCCAGGTTGCCGAAGATCACGCGCCCGGTGCCGTCGAGGCCCAGCACCCCCTCGGCCAGGGCGTCGAAGACCACGTCGGTGCGCTCGCGCAGGGCGGCCAGCTCGACCGAGTCGTCGGTCTGCTCCTCGGAGACGTCGCGCACGAGCACGACGAGGTCGGCACCGCCGGCCGCGGTCCCCGACACGGTCACCTCGGCCGGGAAGCGGCTCCCGTCCCCGCGTACGCCGGCCTGCACCGAGCGCCGGGCGACCGCGTGCTCGGCGTCGGTGCTGCGGCGGCCCTGCCCGGCGAGGTCCCCCGGCCGCAGCGTCGGGAGCAGGTCGCGGAGCGCCGGGGCGCTCCCTGCGGTGAGGCCGAACAGGCGGGTCGCCGGGCCGTTGACCCAGGGAACGCGCCCGTCGGCGTGCACCAGGAGGACGGCTGCCGGCGCGTCGTCGAGCAGCTGGCGCAGGTCGGCCGCGGCCAGCAGCGGGACGTCGTCCTGCCCCGCGGCGGGGGGCTCGGCGTCCGGCACGAGCGAAGGATAGGTCCGGCTGCGACTTCTAGGGCGGCCTCCGGCCCCGCCGCGCTCAGCGGATCTTGACCCCGCCGCCGTCGACGACGGCCTTGGACAGCGGGCGCACCAGCGCCCGCAGCTGCTCGCAGCCCTCCTCGCCGAGGTGCTCCCACGGCGGCAGGGCCAGCACGTCGGTCTGGTCCTCGATCCGCTGCCGGACCTGCGCGCCGACCTCGGTGAACTGGTCCTGCTCGTCGAGCCAGCCCCGCTCGCGGAGCACGACGCAGGCCGCGTCCCACTGCTCGGAGGTGTAGACCCGCGTCTTGCGCAGCGGCTCACGGGTCCAGGCGTCGCCCTGCGCGACGTGCATGATCGCGGCCTGCAGGCCGGTGACCCCCTCGCAGACGAGCGCTGCGATGTGCCCGTCGCCGCGGAACTCGCGCAGCAGCGTCACGGCGTGGAACAGCTGCAGGTGCGGCGGGTCCGGCCACTCGAGGGCGGCGTTGCCGGCGTAGAGCGGTCGGCCGTACGGCGTGCAGCCCTCGGTCGCCGTGCGCGCCAGCTCGACGGCCCGCTCGACGTCGGGCGAGTCGAGCAGGTCACCGCAGAGGCGGCGCAGCGTCCGGTCGACGCCCCGGTAGCGCGCCGCGAGCAACTGCTCTGGGGACGCGATCTCCCACGCCCGGTCCATGCCGAAGACGACGGCGACCTCGGAGAAGTTGAAGAACGTGGCCTGCACCGTCGCGGCGTTGACAGCGCCCATCGCCGCGGCCCGCGCCGGGAAGTAGCCGGCCAGCGGGTTGGCCTTCACGTCGTAGCCGAGTGCGGCGTACTCCTCCTGGTTGTCCGGCGAGAAGTAGACCTGCGCGTGCACGGGCTCGAGCGCCCGCCAGGTCTTGCGGCTGACGATCGGTTCCACGGGGCTCCTCGGCAGGGTCAGAGGGCGGCCAGCAGCCGGTCGACCTCGGCGAACGTCGTGTAGCAGACCACACCGGCTCGGACCGCCCCGCCGGAGTCCTCCAGGCCGAGGGCGGTCATGAGCTCGAGCGCGTAGTAGTTGCCGGACCAGACGCAGATCCCGTCGTTGCCGAGGTCGGCGCTGACCTGCAGCGGCGTCCGACCGGCGACCGTGAAGGCCAGGGTGGGCGTGCGGCTGGCCGGGTCGCCGATCAGCGTGACGTCGTCGCGGGCGGCGAGGCCGTCAAGCAGCCGGGCGAAGACCGCGCGCTCGTGCGCGCCGATCACGACGGCCGCGCTGCGCAGGCGCTCGCGCCGCGAGGCGCCCTCGCCGTGGGAGGCGAGCCAGTCGACCGCGGCGCTCACCCCGGCGAGCTGCTCGAAGGCGGGCGTCCCGTGCTCGAACCGGTCCGGCACCGCGTCGCTGCTCGGCAGCAGCTTGTCGGGGCGCAGGGTCTCGAGCAGGGCGGGGTCGCCCACCGTGGCGCCGAGGTGCGGGCCGTACCACTTGTAGGCGGACGTGGCGTAGAGGTCGGCGCCGAGCGCACGCACGTCGGTCGGCAGGTGGGGCGTCGCGTGCACGCCGTCGACGTGGACGACCGCTCCGACAGCGTGGGCCCGATCCGCGATGGCGCGCACGTCGGGGCGGGTGCCGGTGGCGTTGCTGGCCGCGGTGACCGCCACGAGCCGGGTGCGCTCGGTGAGCAGGGCGTCGTACTGCGCCACCGGCAGCTCCGCCGTGACCGGGTCGACGTCGGCCCAGCGCACCGTCGCGCCCGCCCGTGCCGCCGCCTGCACCCAGGGGCGGACGTTCGCGTCGTGGTCGAGCCGGGAGAGCACCACCTCGTCACCGGGGCGCCAGGTGCGCGACAGCGCCCCCGCGAGGACGTAGGTGTTGGCGGTCATCGACTGGCCGAGCACGACACCGGCCGGGTCACCCCCGACGAGGTCCGCGACGGCCTCGCGGGCCGCGTCGACGAGCCGGTCGGCGCGGCGGCTGCTGGCGAACGGGCCGTGCCGGTTCGAGACGGCCGAGCGCATCGCGTCGACCACCGCGTCGGTCACGGCGGTCGGCACCTGGGTGCCGCCGGGGCCGTCGAAGTGGGCGAGCCCCTCGGCCAGCGCCGGGAAGTCGGCGCGCACCCGCTCGACGTCGTACGTGGTCTGCATGCGGTGAGCCTGCCCGAGCGGGTGCAAGGCGGAGGCGGTGGGGCAGGATCGGGACCATGACCGAGCAGAGCGACGCCCCGTCCCCGCAGCAGCCCGAGCAGCAGCAGGTCCTCATCACCGGCGCCGACGGCCAGCCGGTCGGCACCGTGATGATGGGGACGGACGGGTCGGTCGACCAGTCGCGCCAGCAGAGCCCGGCCGACCAGATCGCCCAGCCGGCCAAGGTCATGCGGATCGGGTCGATGGTCAAGCAGCTGCTCGAGGAGGTCCGCGCCGCGCCCCTCGACGACGCCGCGCGCACCCGGCTGCGGGAGATCCACCAGAGCTCGATCAAGGAGCTCGCCGAGGGGCTGGCGCCGGAGCTGAGCGAGGAGCTCGAGCGGCTGACGCTCCCGTTCGCCGAGGAGACGGTGCCCTCGGACGGCGAGCTGCGGATCGCCCAGGCGCAGCTGGTCGGCTGGCTGGAGGGCCTGTTCCACGGTATCCAGACGGCGCTGTTCGCGCAGCAGATGGCGGCCCGGGTCCAGCTCGAGCAGATGCGCGGTGGCCGGCCGGCGCTGCCGCCGGGTGCTGCCCCGGAGGGCGCCGCCGTCCCGGGCGGGGCGCACGGGACGGGCCAGTACCTCTAGGTCGTACGCCCGTCCGCGTCGGTCGTACGCGTGGCCGCGTCGCCCGTCCGCCCGGCCGCGTCGCCCGTCCGCCCGGCCGCGTCGCCCGTCCGCCCGGTGCGCGTCGCCCGTCCGCCCGGTGCGCGTCGGATCCACAGCACTGTGGCGCTGTGGATCCGACGCGGAGCGAGACGTGGGCCGCGGAGAGACGTGCCGCTCAGAACCAGCGCTCGAGCACCACCGCTACGCCGTCCTCGTCGTTGGTGAGCGTCACCTCGTCGACCAGCTCGAGGACCTCGGGGTGCGCGTTGGCCATGCCGACCGACCGCCCGGCCCACGACAGCATCGGCAGGTCGTTGGGCATGTCGCCGAAGGCGATGACGTCGGAGGCGTCGATGCCGAGGTCGTCGGCGAAGGCCGCGAGCCCGCTGGCCTTGCTGATGCCGGCCGCGCTGATCTCCAGCAGGCCGTCGGTGCTCGAGTGGGTCAGCTCGGCGGTGTCACCGAGGGCCTTTCGAGCGGCGGCGAGCAGCTCGTCGGAGCCCAGCGACTCGTGGCGCGCCAGCAGCTTGACGGCTCCCCCGGCGACCATCTGCTCGACCGCCTCGACCTCGATCTGACCGGTGTCGAAGCGGGTCACGTAGACCTCCTCCCGGGAGAACCCGCCGGGCCGGCCGTCGACGGGCGCCTTCTCGATGGCGAACGTGATGTCCGGCAGCTCCCGCCGCAGCGCCGCCACCACCTCCACTGCGGCGTCGGCGTCGAGCAGGTGGGCGCGCACCACCCGCTCGGTGTGCATGTCGTAGAGCAGCGCGCCGTTGGCGCAGACGGCGAGCCCGCGGTGGCCCGTCTCCTTCGCGATCGGCTCCATCCAGCGCGGCGGGCGGCCGGTGACCATGACGAACGGGGTGCCCACCGACTCCAGCCGCGCGATCAGGTCGACGGTGCGCGGCGCGATGGTGCCGTCGCTGCGGACGATGGTGCCGTCGAGGTCGGTGGCGACCAGGCGGGGCGCGGGTCCGGGCGCCGGGGTGAGGCTCACTGGGGCAGCAGCTCCTTGCGGCCGGCGAGGTAGGGACGCAGGACCTCCGGGACGTGGACCGAGCCGTCGGCCCGCTGGTGGACCTCGAGCAGCACCGCGATGGTGCGGCCGATGGCGCAGAGGGTGCCGTTGAGCGTCGCGACCGGGGCGAGGCCGGACTCCCCCCGGCTGCGGATGCCGAGCCGGCGCGCCTGGAAGTCGGTGCAGTTGCTCGTCGAGGTGAGCTCGAGCCAGCGCTGCTGCGAGGGGAGCCAGGCCTCGCAGTCGTATTTGCGCGCAGCGGACGCGCCGAGGTCGCCCGCCGCCACGTCGATCACGCGGAACGGCAGCTCGAGCGCGGTGAGGAACGTCTTCTCCGCCTCGAGCAGCCGCAGGTGCTCGGCCGCCGCCTCCGCCGGGTCGACCAGGCAGAACATCTCGACCTTGTCGAACTGGTGGACGCGGATGATGCCGCGGGTGTCCTTGCCGTGGCTGCCGGCCTCGCGGCGGAAGCAGGACGAGAAGCCCGCGTAGCGGTAGGGGAGGCCCGCGACCACCTCGCCGGAGTGGAACGCGGCAAGTGGTACCTCGGACGTGCCGACGAGGTAGAGGTCGTCGTCGGCGAGCTTGTAGACCTCCGCGGCGTGGGCGCCCAGGAAGCCGGTGCCCTCCATCGCCTCGGGGCGGACGAGCGCCGGCGCGATCACCGGGGTGAAGCCACCCGAGGCGGCCGAGCCCATCGCCAGGTTGACCAGCGCCAGCTCGAGCAGCGCGCCCCACCCGGTGAGGAAGGCGAACCGGCTGCCGCTGACCTTGGCGCCGCGCTCGGTGTCGATCGCTCCGAGGGCCGTGCCGATGTCCAGGTGGTCCTTCACCTCGAAGTCGTACGTCGGGACCTCACCGACCTGCTCGAGGACCAGGAAGTCCTGCTCCCCGCCCGCGGGGACGCCGTCGAGCACGACGTTGGCGATCGCGAGGTGGGCGACGCGCAGGGCGGCGTCGGCCTCGGTCTGCGCGGACTCGGCGGCCTTGACCTCCACCGCGAGCGCCTTGGCCCGCTCGAGCACCAGTGGCCGCTCGTCCTTGGCCGCCGTCTTGACGGCCTGGGAGGCGGCCTTCTGGTCGGCCCGCAGGTTGTCGGCGCGGGTCACGGCGGCGCGGCGGGCCTCGTCGGCGGCGAGCAGCGCGTCGACGAGCGCCGGGTCGTCGCCGCGGGCCCGCTGGGAGGCGCGCACCCGCTCCGGGTCGTCGCGCAGCAGGCGGAGGTCGATCACTGGCCGATCACCCGGTCGAGCCTACCGGCGACCCGTCACACGGCTGAGCCCGGCGGCGCCGTCGATCCACGCCGGGTTCGTCGCGCCGTGACCCCCTGAGCGCGGCACGAGTACGGCGTGGATCACCGGCCGGGTGCTGCGACCCGGCAGTACGGGGGCTACGCGCGCTCGCGGAGCTCGGTCAGCCACGAGGCCGCGGCCTCGTAGTCCTCATCGCTCGAGCCGGGCGGCACGTCGCTCGGGACCTCGTCGGCACGCGGGTAGCTGCCGAGCACCCGCACGTCGGCGCAGCGGCGGTGCAGGGCGGCGAGCGCCTCACCGACCCTCGCGTCCTCGACGTGGCCCTCGCAGTCGATGGAGAAGAAGTAGCGGCCGAGCTGGTCGCCCTCCGGCCGGGACTCGATCCGGGTGAGGTTGACGCCGCGCACGGCGAACTCGGTGAGCACCTCGAGCAGCGCCCCGGGGTGGTCCTGCCGGATGAACGCGAACAGGCTGGTGCGGTCGGCGCCGGTCGGGGCGGGCGCCTCACCCGGCCGGGCGACCAGCACGAAGCGGGTGACCGCGCCGTCCCGGTCCTGCACGTCCTCGGCGAGCACCGTCAAGGGGTAGTGCTCCACGGCGATCGGGGCGGAGATGGCCGCGTCGTAGCGACCTCGCGCGACGGCGCGCGCGGCGTCGGCGGTGGAGGCCGTCAGCACCACCTCGACCTCGGGCAGCGTCTCGGCGAGGAACCTGCGGCACTGCGCCTCGGCGTGGGGGTGGGTCGCGACGGTGAGCACGTCCTCGAGGGCGACCCCCTCCCGGACCAGCAGCGCGAAGGCGACCGGCAGCAGCACCTCACCCACCACCTGCAGGAGCTCGCCGGTGGCCAGCTCGTCGAGCGTCGTCGCGACCGACCCCTCGACGGAGCTCTCGAGCGGCACCATCGCGCCGTCGACCTCGCCGCCGCGCACCGCCTCCAGCGCGGCGGCGACCGTGGCGTAGGGGGTGAGCTCGGCGTCGACCGCGAAGGCCAGCGTGCGCAGCGCCGCCTCCGTGAAGGTGCCCGCCGGCCCCAGGTAGCCAAAGCGGGGCGCGTCGTCGTCGTCCGGGGCGTCGTCGCTGATCAGCCGGCTGGGCATCAGGCCGTCCTCGGCCGGGAGGTGTGCGCCGGGCCGGCGGCCCGGCCGGACGCCTCGTCGAGCGCCTCCTGCTCCTCGGGCGAGAGCGCCTGCTCGCTCGTACCGCCCTGCACCGCCTTGACGTAGGTGCGCGTCTCGGAGCGGGCGTTGATCGAGGTGAGCACCAGGCCGTTGCCGTCGTCGTCCAGCATCGCGACCGAGAACGACAGCAGGCCGCCCATGTCACCGAACGCGTCGTAGCGGACGACCGCGACGTGCTGGACCGCGGCGGCGAGCCCTCGCGCCACCCCCGCGAGCTCGTCCCGCAGCAGCCCCACCTGGTGCCGCAGCACGCCGATGGCGTCGTTCTGCCGGCCGACCGCGGCGACGAAGGAGACCTCCTCGTCCCCGGCGACGAGCGCGTCGTAGGTCCGGATCAGCCGTCCGACCCGGACAGCCAGCGCCACGACGATCACGAGCGCGAAGACCGAGAAGCCGACGGCGACCACGACGGCGGTGGAGGAGTCGGCGGCCACGGCCGAACCCTAGACCTTCCCGGCCGTACGCTCCGGCCGTGGACCGGTCCGAGGCGCAGGAGCTGCTCGAGGCGGTGGCCGACGGCTCGACCGATCCGCAGGAGGCGCTCGACCGCTTCGCGACCGCCCCGTACGACGAGCTGGCGCACTCCCTCGTCGACGTCCACCGCGCGCTGCGGACGGGCGACCCGGAGGTCGTGTACGGGGCCGGCAAGACCACCGCACAGGTCCTCGAGGCGGTGGAGGTGCTGCGCGCGTCCGGCGACCGGGCGGTGCTCGTGACCCGCGCGACGGCGGAGGCGGTCGCGGCCCTGGTCCGGGCTCACGACGAGATCGTGGTGGACGGGTCGACCGTCGCGGTGGGGCGGCTGCCCGTCCCGAGCGGTCGGGTCGCGCTGCTCGCGGCCGGCACCTCCGACGGCCCGGTCGCCGCCGAGGTCGCGCTCACGGCGAGGGCCTTCGGGACCTCCGTCGACCGGGTGGACGACGTCGGGGTGGCCGGGCTGCACCGGCTGCTGGCTGCCCGGCCGGCGCTCGACGCCGCCGACTGCGTGGTCGTGGTGGCGGGCATGGACGGCGCACTGCCGTCGGTCGTGGGCGGACTGGTCGGGACACCGATGGTCGCGGTCCCGACCAGCGTCGGCTACGGCGCGAGCTTCGGCGGCGTCGCAGCGCTGCTGTCGATGCTCAACTCCTGCGCCCCCGGGGTCACCGTCGTGAACATCGACAACGGCTTCGGCGCAGGGGTGTTCGCCGCCCGCGTCGCAAGACGGGGGCGCCCGTGATCGGCTGGGTGGACTGCTCGGCGGGCGTCTCCGGCGACATGCTGCTCGGCGCCCTCGTCGACGGCGGGGTCGCCCTGTCCGTGCTGCAGACCGCCGTCGACGGACTCGGCGTCGAGCCGGTGCGGCTCGTCGCCCGCCCGGTCACCCGAGCCGGGCTGGGCGCGACCAAGGTCGACGTCGAGGTGGCCGACACTGCGGCCTCCCGCACCTGGTCCGACGTCCGCGACCTGCTCGCCGGGGCGTCGCTCGACGGGCCGGTGCGCGCCACGGCGCTGGACGTCTTCGGCCGGCTCGCCGAGGCCGAGGGGGCGGTCCACCGGGTCGCTCCCGACGACGTGCACTTCCACGAGGTCGGCGGGCTCGACGCGCTCGCCGACGTGGTCGGCGGCGCCGCCGGCCTGCACGCGCTCGGCCTCACCACGCTGACCGCGTCGACGGTCACGCTCGGCTCCGGGACGACGCGGGGGCGGCACGGCCCGATCCCGGTCCCCGTGCCGGCGGTGCTGGCGCTCCTGCGCGGCGCGCCGGTGCAGGCAGGCCCCGTACCGCTCGAGATGACGACGCCGACCGGCGCGGCGCTGCTGACGACGGTCGCGACGGCGTACGGCCCGATGCCCCCGATGACGCTGTCCCGCACCGGGGTCGGCGCCGGCGGGCGGGACCCGGCGGAGGCGGCGAACGTGCTGCGGCTGGTCCTCGGCGAGCCGCTCGACGCCGGGACGGGGACCGCGCTGCTGCTCGAGACCAACGTCGACGACCTCGACCCGCGGCTGTGGCCGGGCGTGCTCGTCTCGCTGCTCGCTGCCGGCGCGAGCGACGCGTGGCTGACGCCGATCCTCATGAAGAAGGGACGGCCGGCGCACACGCTCTCGGTGCTGTGCCCGCCGGCGCACGTCCGCGTCGTCCGGGAGGTCGTCTTCCGCGAGACGAGCACCCTCGGGCTGCGGGAGACGCAGGTCGGCAAGAGCGCCCTCGACCGTGCCGAGCGCACCGTCGAGGTGGACGGCCAGCCGGTGCGGGTGAAGCTCGGGCTGCTCGACGGTGACGTCGTCAACGCGATGCCCGAGTGGGACGACGTCGCGACGGCGGCCCGAGCGCTCGGCCGGCCGGCGAAGACGGTGCTGCAGGACGCGCACGCCCAGGCGCGCGCCCTGCTCCCCGAGCCGGCCGACCGGCCGCTGCCGGGCTAGCTGCCGCTGCGGTCCTTCATCGTGTAGCGCAGCCGCGCCATGCCGTTCTGCGGGGCCGGCTCCATCCCGGTCGTCTCGAACAGCTCGGCGACCCGGCTGCCGACCAGCTCGGCCGACCAGCGGTTGCCACCGTTGTCGATCGCGGCCTCGCTGACGTACGGCCGGTAGAGCTCGACGGTGTCGCCCTGCACGCCGAAGACCTTGCCGCTGATGTGGCTGCTGGCGTCGCTGCACAGGTAGGTCACGAACGGCGCGACGTTGTCCGGGTGCCAGAAGTCGAAGTCCGGCGTGTCGCCGGAGCCCGTGATCTCGCCGTACGCGCCCTCGGTCATGCGGGTGCGGGCGGCCGGGCAGATCGCGTTGACGGTGATGCCGTGCTTCCAGCTCTCCTGCGCCACGATCTGCGCGAAGGACGCGATGCCCGCCTTGGCGGCGCCGTAGTTGCTCTGGCCGAAGTTGCCGAGGATGCCGCTGGTCGAGGCGGTGCAGACCACCCGGCCGGGCTGGCCGGCGTCGCGCCAGTGGTTGATGGCGGCGTGGGTCGGGGCGTAGTGACCGCGCAGGTGCACCTTGATGACGGCGTCCCACTCCTCGGGGGTCATCTTGGCGAGGGTGCGGTCGCGCAGGATCCCGGCGTTGTTGACCAGCGCGTCGAGCCGGCCGAGCTGCTCGACGGCCGTACGCACGATCGACTGCGCGTTGTCGATCTCGGAGCAGTCCCCGAGGTGGAGCACCGCCTCGCCACCGGCGGCGACGATCTCGTCCACCACGGCCTGACCCGCGGCCTCGTCGACCTCGCCGACGACGACGCCGGCGCCTTCCCGCGCCAGCTCGATCGCCTCACCGCGGCCGAGGCCACGTCCAGCGCCGGTGACGATCGCGACCTTGCCATCCATGAGTCCCATGGGGCGAGAACCTATCCCGGCCGTTACCGTCGATCGACAGGGGGGAAGGCCTGCAGCGCCGACGACGACGTCGGCTGATCCCAGGAAGAGGCTCGACCCATGACCCCGCTCACAGCTCCCGCCACGCTGGCCGACTCCTTCCACGCCTCCCTCGCCGCCGGCGGCACCGGCCTGGACCGGCTGGCCGACGTCCGCTCGGTCGACCGGCGCGACCGGTTCCGGACGCTGCTCGCGATCTACGACCTGCACACCGCTCCGCTGCAGGAGCTGGGGGACCGGGCGCGCCTGCAGGGCTCGCCGGTCGTCGCGTCGATCAAGGCGCGGCTCGAGGCCGACTGGCTGGTCGAGCTGGAGGCTGCCTGGGAGTCCGCCGGCCAGCTCGCGCAGTCCACGACGCCCGAGGAGGTCGTCAAGGCGATGCGGGTCATCGCCGCGAAGGACCGGCTGCCCGAGGCCTACCAGTGGCTCGCCAAGCGGGCCAGCTGGGAGCAGCTCGTCGACTTCCTCGCCCTCGAGGGCGGCCCTGACGGCGGCTTCGACGACCTCGTCGCGGTCTGCCAGGTCGGCCTGACCGGCACCGCCAAGCTCGAGCTCGCCAAGAACTACTGGGACGAGATGGGCCAGGGCGAGCTCGCCGGCGTCCACACCACGATGTACGAGGGGCTCGTCGACGCCATCGACATGCCGCACATCCCCCGCGAGGAGCTGCCGGTGGAGGCGCTCGAACGGGCGTCGCTCGGCGGGATGCTTGCCACCAACCGCTGGCTCCAGCCGGAGATGATCGGCGCGCTGGGGCTGCTCGAGCTGCAGGCCGGGCCGCGCTGCCGGCTCGTGCTGCAGGCGTTCGACCGGCTCGGCGCACCCGCCGGCGCGTCCCCCTTCTACGCCGAGCACGCCGAGGTCGACCCGGTCCACGGCAAGGACTGGATGGACAAGGCGATCGAGCCGCTCGCCCGCGAGACCCCGGAGTGGGGGCCGCGCATGGTGCGCGGCGCGTGGTGGCGCTCGACGCTCAACCTGCGCTTCTTCGAGGCGGTGCGCCGGGACCTCGTGGCGGAGTCGACCGCGGCCTGAGGGGGGGAGCGGCCGGCGAGGGGACCCGACTTCCTGGTTCGCCTGCGCAGGCCGTGGGGTCGGCCCCAGAATCCTCCTGCTGCTGCCCCCTGCCCGAGGACGCCTCCGTGACTGCTCGACCCGCCGTGCGCCGCGCCGCCACGGCCTCCATGAGCCTGCTCGCCCTCAGCGCCGGGTTCGTCGTGACCGGCCCTGCTGCCTCCGCCGGCACCACCTCGTGCGGGACCTCCGGCAGCCACGACGTCGTGGATCCCAGCATCGACCGGTACGTAGATCTCCCGGCGGCCGACATCCGCGAGATGTGCGTGTCCCACGACGGCACCACGCTGCTGCTGACCGCCACGGTCGCCCCGGGCACCCCACCCATGACCGACCGGGCTGCACTCGGCAGCACGACCCTGCGCTGGGAGGTGGCGACGACCACGGCCGACGGGGCGAAGCGACCGTTCGTCGTCGTCGCACGTCCGGACGGCGCGACAGTCCAGACCGCGGACTCGTACGCGCAGGCGGGCGCCGCCCTGTGCAGCTCGACCGATCCGATGGCCGACCCCGCCGGCTTCCGTACCGCCTTCCCGGTCTCGTGCTTCCCCGGTGCCGTCACCTTCGAGGCCGCGCCCCTGCTCAGCTTCGACGCAGACGCCTCGGATCCGGCGTCGACGATCTACCTGCACGGGAACTCCTGGACGACGACCGGGCGCATCGACAACGGCCTGTCCACGGTCGACCGCCGCTACCTCGAGCTCGGTGGCGACGAGTCGCCGCTCGGGCGACCTGTCGCTGTCCTGGAGCGCGGCGTCGCGGGCACGACCGAGCGCCGACGCTACGAGCACGGGATCATCACCTACAGCCCGGACGTCGACGGCCTCGCCCGCGCCGTCTTCGGACCCCTGCACGCGAAGTACGCACTCCTGCGAGAAGAGGCCGGCCCGCTGGGTCGCCCCCTCCACGACAGCCCCGGCCTCCGCGGCAGCCAGCGCTTCGAGCGGGGTTCGCTGGTGTCGACCGAGAGCCACGGGGTGAGCGCGCTGTACGGCCCGATCGACCAGCTCTACTCCCGCGACTTCGGCGTGCAGTCGCACTACCTGGGCCTGCCCGTGACCGACGAGCGGACCACCTCGGACGGGGTCGGTCGCTACAACCACTTCGAGCAGGGGTCGATCTACTGGACTCCGGTCACCGGCGCCCGAGCCGTGGCCGGCGACATCCACGCTCTCTGGTCCCGGTTGGGCTGGGAGCGCAGCGCTCTGGGCTACCCGACCACCAGCCGCGTCGACCTGCACCCCTCCGACGTCTCGTACAACGACTTCCAGGCGGGCTCGATCTACTCCTCGCCCGCGACCGGGGCCCACGAGGTGCGCGGCGCGATCCACGGGACGTGGGACCGGCTGGGTCGCCAGAGGAGCGCACTGGGGCTGCCCACGACTGACGAGCTCGGCACTCCCGTCGCGCGAGGTCGCTTCAACCACTTCCAGCACGGCTCGGTCTACTGGACGCCCACCACCGGGGCGCGCGAGGTCCGCGGGGCCATCCGCAGCACGTGGGCCGCTCGCGGCTGGGAGCTGGGTGCGGTGGGCTACCCCGTCACCGACGAGCTCGGCACGCCGGACGGGCGTGGTCGCTTCAACCACTTCGAGCACGGCTCGGTCTACTGGACGCCGACCAGCGGCGCCCACGAGGTGCGCGGGGCCATCCGCGACCGCTGGGCCAGCGTGACCAGACGCCCCACGTACTCCCCGGGCTGGGAGCGCGGGCCACTCGGCTACCCGATCACCAGCGAGCTCGCCACCCCCGACGGCGTCGGCCGCTTCAACCACTTCGAGCGCGGATCGATCTACTGGCGTCCGGGGTCCTCCTCCGCCAAGGTGGTCTACGGGGGGATCCGGGACTACTGGGCGTCCACCGGTTGGGAAGCCGGTCCGCTGGGCTACCCCCTCGACGAGGAGGGCGACAACCCGGGCGGGCGGGCCCAGCGGTTCGAGAACGGCATCCTCTTCTGGGACGCAGCGACCGGGAAGGTGAGTCGTCGCTAGTCGGAGCGTGCGCCCCTCTCACCCCGCCGACGAGGGACCCCGTGACACGGACCCGCCTACGGGCAGCGCAGCACTCCGCGAACCGCGCAGGCGTTAGGTTTCGCCCATGCCGGACACGCCGCCCCACCAGGTCACCAGCGAGGTCGGCCGCCTCCGCACCGTGATGCTGCACCGGCCCGGAGCAGAGCTCTCCCGGCTCACGCCGCGCAACAACGCCGACCTGCTGTTCGACGGACTGCCGTGGGTGTCGCG
>JAABUN010005458.1_pt1 | contig 15769 bp, 16 predicted proteins | sample 5559311 | NCBI WGS metagenome assembly JAABUN01 (sample SAMN10711877, study PRJNA513370) | rock metagenome | isolation source: Antarctica rocks | place: Antarctica: Victoria Land, Siegfried Peak sud
GCTCACGGCCGAAGAAGGTGGGCAGCATCGGCGTGTCGACGGGACCGGGACAGATGATGTTGACCCGGATGCCGTCCGGGCCACCGACCAGCGCGAGGGCGCGGGTGAACGCTGTGAGCGCTCCCTTGGTGAGCGAGTAGAGAGGGCTGAACGGCGAGCCGACGAGCGCCGCCGTCGAGGCGGTGAAGGTCACCGAGCCCTTCCGGTCGGCCTTGCGTACGAGCTCCCAGCCCAACGTGGCGCCGTAGAACGCCGTGCGCACGTTGACGTCGACCGCGCGCTGGAAGTCGGCCTCGCTGACGTCGAGCCCGCCGGCTCCCGGCATACCGACCTGGTTGTGCAACACGTGCAGGCGCCCGTGGTCGCGGTCGATCCCGGCGAAGAAGCCGCGCAGCGCGTCGTTGTCCGTGGCGTCGAGCGGGTGCCCGGAGGCCTGCCCGCCCGCGGCGCGCGCTTCGGCCGCGACCACCTCGGCCGCGTCCCCGCTGAGGTCGGCGACGTGGACGTCGGCGCCCTCCTCGGCCAGCCTCAGGCTGATGGCCCGGCCCATCCCGGAGCCGCCCCCGATGACCGCGGCGACCCGGCCCTGGAGACGCGCCGTCACGAGGCGGCCTGGTCACGCTGCGAGGGCACCCGCTCGGTGATGGGCGAGAAGAAGCCCACGACGAACGGGTCCGGCAGCAGGGTGTCCGAGACCGAGACGACCGGGTCACGGCCGGCGGCCAGGGCTTCGGCGCGTTCCGCGCGCTGCCAGTGGAACTGCGCATAGGCCGTCTCGAGCTGGTCCGGTGGGATCTCGTAGATCGCGAGATAGCGGTACGGGCAGGGCGGCGCCGCATCGAGCCCCGCGAGGACGAAACGCTGTGCGGTGGCGAAGCCGTCGAGCCGGTCGATCGTCTCGACCATGTGGACGTCGCTGTACCAGCGGTTGAACTCCTCGTCCTGACCCGGCTTGGCGTTGCTCAGGACCACCATGAGGTGCGCGCTCATCCACCCACCCCCGCATCGACGGCGCTCGGCGCGGGAGCGCCCCGGCCGTTGCCCGGCATCTTGCGGGAGTCGTGGCTCACCGCGACGGCCACGGGGCGCACCTCGACGACGACCCGTCCCGGGCTGTCGAGCAGCCGCGCGAACGCGACGGGGTCGCCCGGCTGCATCCGCGCCGTGAACCGTTCGAGGAACCACGCCGTGGTCGGCGCGTCGTCATGCACCGTCGCGACGCCGCGGACGGCCAGCATCTGGCGCCCCGTCGAGCCCGTGCCGGCGTTGGACACGACCAGCGTGACGCGGGGGTCGCGGGCCAACGCCTTGGCGTGGGGCCGGGACCGGACGGCGGTGAGCCAGAAGGCGCCGTCCGCGCGCAGGAAGCTCATCACCACGCCGCTCGGCCAGCCGTGCTCTCCCTGGAAGACGAAGGTGCACTCGGTCTGGGCGTCAAGCAGCTCGTCCTGCGCGCTGAGGTCGAGGCGCAGCGACTGGAGGGCCTCGAGGTCGTCGATACCGACTCTGCCCATCTCATCCTCCTCGTCGTTGCGGTCCAAACCATGATATTCGTAGGCATGGTTAGCCCGTCAAGGCTGTAGGCTATCCATGATCACGATTCGGTGATCAGTCTGGTCCTCGGCTCGGTCCACACTCCCGGGAGGCGGCTCATGCCCAGCGCAGTCATCGTCGACGCGGTCCGCTCACCGATGGGGCGCGGTAAGCCGGGGGGTGCGCTCTCGGCGCTGCACCCCGCCGACCTCCTGGCCCAGGTGCTCACCGCCCTGGTCGACCGCACCGGCATCGACCCAGGGCTCGTCGAGGACGTGATGATCGGCTGCGTCGGCCAGGCCGGCGAGCAGTCGGCCACCCCGGGGCGCCAGGCCTGGCTCGCCGCGGGTTACCCGGTGCACGTCCCGTCGGTCACCATCGAGCGCAAGTGCGGGTCCGGCCAGCAGGCCATCGAGTTCGCCGCTCACGGGATCATTGCCGGCGCCTACGACATCGTCGTCGCGGGCGGCGTGGAGTCGATGAGCCGGGTGCCGATGGGCTCCGCGCGGATGGGCGCCGACCCGTTCGGGTCCGGCGTCAAGGAACGCTTCCCCGGCCTCGTCCCCCAGGGCGTCTCGGCCGAGCTGGTCGCCCACACGTGGCACCTCACGCGCGACCAGCTCGACGAGTACGCCGCCCGCTCCCACCTGCGCGCAGCGGCCACGGCCGCCTCAGGAGGGTTCGACGACGAGCTCGTGACCGTGACCGTCGACGGCACCAAGGTAGATCGTGACGAGTCGATCCGGCCCGACACCACGGCGGCCCGGCTGGCCGAGCTGCGCACGGTCTTCGGCACCGACGCGATGCGCGAACGCTTCCCCGACGTCGACTGGATGGTCACCGCGGGCAACTCGTCGCAGATCACCGACGGCGCGGCGGCCCTGCTGCTGATGAGCGAGGAGCGGGCCCACGCCCTGGGCCTGCGCCCCCGCGCCCGTCTCTACGCCTCGAGCGTCGTCGGCGACGACCCGATGCTCATGCTCACCGGCCCGATCCCCGCCACCCACAAGGTGCTGGCCCGGTCGGGGCTCTCGCTCGACGACCTCGACACCGTCGAGGTCAACGAGGCGTTCGCGTCCGTACCGCTCGCCTGGCGGGCCGAGTTCCCGGTCGCCGACGAGCGCCTCAACCCGCGCGGCGGCGCGGTCGCGCTCGGTCACCCGCTCGGCGCGTCGGGCGCCCGGATCATGACGACGATGCTGGCCCACCTCGAGCAGACCGGCGGGCGCTACGGCCTCCAGACCATGTGCGAGGCCGGCGGCATGGCCAACGCGACCATCGTCGAGCGGATCGGCTGACATGGACCTCACCCACAGCTCGGCCCTCGTCGCCGGCGGCGCCTCCGGGCTCGGTCTGGCCACCGTCGAGGCCCTGGTCGCGCGCGGTGTCGCGGTCACCATCGTCGACCTCCCCACGTCCGCCGGTGCCGAGGTGGCGGCGCGGCTCGGCGACCTCGTCACCTTCGGGGCCGCCGACGTGCGCGACGCGGCCGCGGTCGACGCGGCCCTCGACACCGCCGCGTCCCGCGCTCCCCTACGGGTCCTCGTGCACTGCGCCGGACGGGGCGGCACCGTGCGCCTCGTCAACCGCGACGGCACGCCCGGCGACTACGACCTCTACCGCGAGATCGTCGACATCAACCTCGTCGGAACGTTCAACGTGCTGCGCCTGGCGGCCGCCCGGATGGCCGCCAACGAGCCGGTCGACGGCGAGCGCGGGGTGTGTGTGCTCACCGCCTCGGTCGCCGCGTGGGAGGGCCAGATCGGCCAGATCCCGTATGCCTCGGCGAAGGCCGGCGTGGTCGGCATGACGCTCGTCGCCGCCCGCGACCTGTCGCGAGCACTGGTCCGGGTGTGCTCGATCGCCCCCGGCGTCTTCGACACCCCGATCCTCAGCCGGTTCACCGACGAGATCCGCGACGGCCTCGCCGCGCAGGTGCCGCACCCGTCGCGGCTAGGCCGACCGGACGAGTTCGCGTCCACCGCGATGCACATCGTCGACAACGCGATGCTGAACGGCGAGACGATCCGGCTCGACGGCGCGATCCGGATGGCGCCCCGGTGAGCGAGCCGGTGCCGGAGGTCGTGCGGGAGCCGGTCCGTACCGAGGTTGTCGACGGCGTCCTCGTCGTCACCATCGACCGTCCGGAGGCGCGCAACGCGGTTAACACCGCCACGGCCGAGGCGATCGGCGCGGCGATGGACCGCCTGGACGCCGACGACGCGCTCGTCGCCGGTGTCGTCACCGGGGCCGGCGGTACGTTCTGCGCGGGCATGGACCTCAAGGCGTTCCTCGCGGGCGAGCGGCCGTCGATCCCGGTCCGGGGCTTCGCCGGTCTCGTCGAGCAACCTCCACAGAAGCCGCTCGTCGCGGCCGTCGAGGGGTATGCGCTGGCGGGAGGCTTCGAGGTCGCCCTGGCCTGCGACCTCATCGTCGCCGCGGAGGACGCCCGGTTCGGGCTGCCCGAGGTCAAGCGCGGGCTCATCGCCGCGGAGTGGGCGCTCACCGGCGACCTCGTTCCGGCGACCCGGGCCTACGAGGTTGGCCTGGTCAACCGGCTCACCCCGCAGGGCGGCGCGCTCGACGTCGCCCTGGAGCTGGCCCGCGCGATCGCCGCCAACGGGCCGCTCGCCGTCCGCGCGACCAAGCGGATCATGGCCCTCGCGCCGGGATGGACCCCACAGGAGATGTTCGAGCGGCAGCGCGAGATCAGCGAGCCGGTGCGCTCCTCCCAGGACGCCCGCGAAGGGGCCACCGCGTTCAAGGAGAAGCGCGCCCCCCGCTGGCGGGGCGTCTGACCCCGTTCGTGCTCTGGACCGCGTCGACATCCGGCGCCATCCACCACGAACCAGCGCGCCCCGGCGCCCTCAGGCCGGGTCGGGGAAGTCCGGCCGCCGCTTCTCCATGAACGCCGCGGCGCCCTCGACCATGTCGTCGCTGCCCACCGACTGCACCAGCATCCCGAGCCCGGTGACGAACGAGTCGCGGGCTGCGTTCCACCAGATGTTCGAGCTGACCTTAGTGATCTCCAGGTAGCGCGGGCTGAGGGCGGCCAGCTCGTCACACCAGGCGGAGACCGTGCTCTCCAGGGCGTCGTCGTCGACCACCTCGTTGACCAGGCCCATCTCGAGGGCCTGCTGCGCGGAGTAGCGGCGGCAGAGCAGGGCCAGCTCCTTGGCCTTCTTCTCCCCGATCTGCACCCCCATCACGTTGGTCGCCCCGGTGACCGGCGCGCTGCCGACCCGGGGGCCCGTCTGCCCGAACGTCGCCGACCGCGCGGCCACGGCCAGGTCGCAGGCGACGACCAGCTCGTTGCCGCCACCGGCGGCCGCGCCGTTGACCGCCGCGATGACCGGCCGCGGGCAGAGCCGGATCGCGTCGAACAGCCGCAACGACGCCGCATACAGGCCTCGCATGCCGGGCAGGTCCGGCTGGGCGAGGTTGGTCAGCGCTCCCCCGGCGCAGAACGCACCCGGTGCCCCGGTGATGACGACCGCGTGGTGCGCCGGTGCGTCGACGAGCGCATCGACGACGGCCGCGGCCATGTCCGCGTCGTAGGCGTTGCGCCGATCCGGTCGGTTGAGGGTCACCCAGAGCGCCGGCCCCCGCACGTCGACCTCGACATCAGCCATGACTTCCTCCCTGGTCAGTCGCCGGCGACCGGACGACGCCCGGTCGCTCGTGCGCCGGTCTCATCCAACCGTGCTCCCGGCGTTCGCCGGGCGGGACCGCAGCACGGTCCGGTGGCGGTCCATCGACCGCCAGCCCAGCGCGTCGTCGGCGATGAGCAGGGCCTGGATGTTGGCCGACCCCTCGCCCGTCTGCCACAGCTTGGCGTAGTTGAGATAGAGACCGACCGGAAGGTCGTCGCTGAACGCCGCCCCGCCGAAGATCTCGGCCGTGGCCTGCGCCGCCCGGTTGCAGATCTCCCCCGCGTAGTACTTGGCGACCGAGCTCTCGCGGGTCGCGTGCCCGTCGGCGTCGTACCGGGCGGCCGCGGCCCGCACCAGGCCCCGCGCGGCCGCCACCTCGCAGGTCATGTCGGCGAGCTGCTTCTTGACCATCTGGAAGGTGCCGATCTTCTCGCCGAACGCCACCCGCTCGTCGGCGTAGGCCAGTGCGGCGTCGAGGCAGGCCTGGGCCAGGCCCACCGAGCGGGCGGCCACCGTGAGCCGGCCGTAGTCCATGGCGTTCATCGCGACGACGAACCCCTGGCCCTCCCCACCGAGCACCGCCTCCGCTGGCACGCGCACGTCGACGAGCGACACCTCGTTGGTCGGCATGAGGCGGCCCAGCCCCCGGCACGGCACCCTGGTGGCGGTGAACCCCGGGGTGTCGGTCGCGACGACGAATGCCGTGACCCCGCGGTGCCCGGCGCTGGGGTCAGTCTTGGCGTAGACCACGGCGACGTCGGCGACGTTGGCGTTGGTGATCCACATCTTCGAGCCGTTGAGCACCCAGTCGGATCCGTCGCGAACCGCGCGGGTACGCATCGCCCCGAGGAAGTCGGACCCACCGGCCGGCTCGGTCATCGCGTTGCACCCGAGCGCCCGGCCGGCGAGCAGGTGCGGCACCCAGCGCGCGACGATCTCCGGCCTCCCCCAGTTGGCGATGGTGAGAGGTACCGTGGCCGCTTGGAGGTTCATCGCCGCTGACAAGGGTGGGTAGACCCACGCCAGCTGCTCCGACACCGCCGCCAATGCCGTGAACCCCACGTCTGTCCCACCCAGGGCCTCCTCGAAGCAGCACCCGAAGAACCCCAGGTCACCCATCTCGGCGTACAGGTCCCGAGGGAACTCGCCCCCTCGCTCCCGCTCGGCGACGGAAGGACGCACCCGCCCGACGCCCCAGTCGCGCACCAGGCGCGCCAGGGCCTCGACCGTCTCGTCGCCGTAGCCCAGGTCGCCCGTCATCGCGGACCTCCCCGACGTCCGACGCTCGGTCTCCTCGGGCCAATCCTGACAATCATGTTAATATTTGGCATAAATTTCCTTCAACGAAGGATGACGCCCCATGTCGATCAACGGCACCTCCACGCGACCGCCCAAGGCGGCGCTCCTCGTGGCCCAGCGCATCGTGCAGGACGCGCTGCGCGACGGGCGTCGTCCCGGCGACCTGCTCGCGCCCGAGCGGACCATGTTGGAGAAGTACCAGACCGGGCGTGGCACGCTGCGAGAGGCGTTGCGGCTGCTCGAGTTCCAAGGGGTCATCACCCTCAAGCCCGGCCCGCGCGGGGGACCCGTGCTGCAGGACCCCGACGCCTCGCACCTGGCCAGCAGCCTGGTCCTGCTCATGCAGCTCAAGGCCGCGCCGTTCCGCAACATCGTCGAGGTGCGCACCGCCCTGGAGCCGATGATCAGCAGCCTCGCGGCGACCCGGATGGACGACAAGGGCCTCGTCGACCTCGAGTCGACGATCACCCAGATGCGTGACGAGATCGACGACCAGCATTCGTTCCTCGACGCCAACAAGCGGTTCCACGACATCATCGCCTGGTCGTCCGGCAACAGCCTGTTCGGCTACATCATCGACTCGCTGTCCGGGATCATGGACGGCAACGCCATCGGCATCGACTACCCCAGCCACCGGCGGCAGGCGATCCTCAAGGCGCACGTCGAGATCCTCGACGCGCTGCGCGACCACGACCCGGTCGCCTCCGAGGAGCGGATGCGCGAGCACATCAGCGCCTACGAGCGCTACGCCCAGCGCAAGTTCCCGCAGGTGCTCAAGGAGACCATCCCCTGGGAGCAGCGCTTCTTCGCCTGACCGAGGGCGACCGCCGCTCATCGACGGGTCACGGCTGGCCGGCCAGGGCCGCCTCGCCGAGGAAGGCGCGCAGCACCGACGCGTTGTCACGGGCGCTCGTGGCCGGTCCGGTGTAGACGACCTCGCCGCGCGCGATGGCCACCACGTCGTCGGCCACGTCGAGCCCGGCCTCGGCGTTCTGCTCGACCATGAGGATGCCAATGCCCGAGTCGGCCATCGCCCGCACCTTGGTGAGGATGGAGTCCACCACCGCCGGGGCCAGCCCCATCGACGGCTCGTCGAGGAGCATCATCTTCGGCTCCGACATCAGCGCCCGGCCGAAGGCGAGCATCTGCTGCTCGCCGCCGCTCAGCAGGCCGGCCGCCGAATGGCTCCGGTCCGAGAGGATCGGGAACATCTCGTAGACCTTGGCCAGGGTCTCCGCGTAGCTCGCACGGGGCGCGGTGTAGGCGCCCATCCGCAGGTTCTCGTGGATCATCAGGGGGCTGAACACCCGGCGTCCCTCAGGCACGAGGGCGACGCCCTGTCGCACGATGGCGTGCGCTGGCCGGCCGGTGATGTCGTGGTCGTCGAGCCGGATGGTGCCCGTCGTGGGCTTCTCGAGGCCGGCGATCGCCTTGAGCGTCGTGCTCTTCCCGGCGCCGTTGGCGCCCAGGACGAGCGTCACCTTGCCCGGCTTGACGACGAGGCTCACGCCCCGCACGGCCTCGACCTTGCCGTAGCTGACGTGGATGTCCCTGATCTCAAGCATGCTCGCGCCACTTCTTCCCGAGGTAGGCCTCCTGCACCTGCGGGTCGCGCACGACGTGGGTCGGCGTGCCCTCGGCGATGAGCTGACCGAAGTTCATTGCGAAGACGTAGTCGCAGGTGTCGATCATCATCTGCACGTCGTGCTCGACGAGCAGCTGGCACAGGCCTTCCGAGCGCAGGCTCTTGAGGAGCTCGGAGATCTCCGAGCGCTCCGTCTGGTTCATGCCCGCGGTCGGCTCGTCGAGCAGCAGCAGCCTCGGTTCCATCGCCATCGCCCGGGCGATCTCGACGCGACGCTGCGTGCCGTAAGAGAGCTCGGACGGGTAGAAGTCCTCGAAACCCTGCAGGTTGGTGCGTGAGATCGCGTCGGCGACGGACGGCGAGACCTGACGTCCGAACATCCGGCCGAGGAACCCCGGCCCCCCGGAGCCAGAGCCGGAACGGACGTCGGCACCGAGCTGGATGTTGTCGCGGACGGTGAGGTCCGGGAGCAGACGAACCGTCTGGAAGGTGCGCGCGACCCCCTTGCGCGCGACCTCGGCCGGCGGCACGTGGTGGTACTCCTCGCCGTCGAAGAGCATCTCGCCACGGGTGAGGGCCGTCAGCCGGGTGAGGGCGCCGAGCAGTGTGCTCTTGCCCGACCCGTTGGGGCCGATGATGCCGTAGATCATGCCGGGGCGAAGGGCGATGGACAGCCCGTCGACGGCCTTGACCCCGCCGAAGTGCACCGCGACGTCTCTCGCCTCGAGGACCGGCCGGACGTCGTCTGCGACCGGGACGGCCGACGTCGCGGCGGCGGTCATGAGGCCGCCTCCGCGCTCGACGACTCCCTGAGCTCGTCGAGCACCGCGCTCGACTCCGGCGCGTCGTCCCCGGCGACGGCGGCCGGACCGCCCTTGGTCCCCTGGCTGCGCCGCCGGCGCTGCAGCGAGCGCTGCGCGTCGACGATGAGGCCGTGGATCCCGCGCGGCAGGAAGACCGCCGCGAGCGCGACGACGACGCCGTAGATGAGGGCCTGCCACTCGCCCACCGCGTCGAGCAGCTCGGGTAGCCACGTGAAGATGACCGCGCCGATCACGGCGCCCTTCCACGACCGGGCCCCCCCGACGATGATCATCGTCAGCGCGAGGACGATGAGCCCGAAGCCGATGTCCTGGGGGCTGACGGTGCTGCGGACGAGCATGTTCATCGCGCCGGCCGCACCGCCGAGGGCCCCGCTCACGACGAAGCCCACCAGCCGGTAGCGCCGCACACTGATCCCGACCGAGGCCGCCAGCTCCGGGTCGTCGCGCACGGCGTCGACCCGGCGCTTCGTCCGGCCCCGCTCTGAGAGCGCCACGAGGGCCAGGACCACCAGGGTGACGATGATCATCTGCGTCGTGTCGAAGTCGCTGAGCACGCCGAACAGTCCCGTGGGGCCACCGGTCAGGTCACCGCCGTTGACCGCGACCACGGAGATGATGAGGTCGAAGGCCACCGTCGCCATGGCGAGGTAGAGGCCCGAGAGGCGGGCGATGACCAGCCCCAGCAGGAAACCGATGACGGCGGTGAGCACCGCGGCAGCCAGCACGGCGACGAGGCCCGGCGGCGAGTAGGCGACGGTGATGATGCCCGCGGCGTACGCGCCGATGCCGTAGGACCCGGCACCGGCGAACGAGAAGACTCCCATCCGCAGCGGCACCTGCACGCTCAGCGCCAGCATCAGGCCGATGAAGGTGGCCTGGACCAGGACGACGTTGGCGGCGAAGAAGTCGGTCATGTGCGTCGCACCTCCTTGCGGCCGAACAGGCCGGAGGGCCGCACGAGCAGCACCAGGAAGATCAGACCGAACGACACCGCGTCGACCCACAGGCCGTTGGTCTGGGTGAGCACCACGGTCTCCGCCGCGGCGAGGAGGAACGACCCGGCGTACACGCCGGCGGTGCTGCCGACCCCGCCGAGGATGATGCAGGCGAAGGCCTTGACCAGCAGGGTGTCGCCGCTCTCCGGCGTGAGCGCGCCGAGGCTGTAGGTGAGCAGGATGCCGGCCAGACCGGCCATCGCGCCCGACACGGCCATGGCGCCGAGGGCCAGCCGGCGCCGGTCCACGCCCATGATCGAGGCCACCTCGGCGTCGACGCCGATGGCCCGCAGGGCCAGGCCCTGGCGGGAGCGTCGCAGCCACCAGGAGGTGCCCACCCCGAGGACGGCCGCGAGCACGATGGTGAGCAGCTGGATGTTGGTGACCCAGTAGTCGCCGAAGGTCAGCTTGGTCACCGCGAACGACGAGGCCTCGAACCCGAACGGGGTGCTGCTGGTGTAGTGCTGGGCGATCGACAGCGGGATGATCGCGACCCCGATGCCGCCGATGAGGATCTGCATCTCGGCCGACCGTTTGTCTCGGGCGCGCTTGAGGATCTGCTCGAAGGCGAGCACCTGCACCAGTAGCGAGAACACAGCGCCGACGAGCATGCCCACGAGCAGCATGACCACGAAGGGCAGGGCGGCGCGCTGCAGCAGCAGGTAGGCCGTGAACGACGAGAACATGAAGATCGAGCCGTGGGCGAAGTTCAGGATGTCGATGGTGCCCCAGGTCAGGCTCATGCCGAGGGCGAAGAGCACGTATATCGACCCGAGGCTCAGGGCCCCGATCAGCTCTTGCATCGCGCGCCCTCCCTTCGTATGTGGTCTGGTCCAGGCGGCTTCGACAGGGCCGGAGGCGGTGACGCCGCCTCCGGCCACGCTGCCGTGTGGGTCCTGAGGGGACCGGAGGCTACGACGTGCTGCCGGCCTCGTAGAGCAGGTCCTCGCCGGTGCCGTTCCACCGGATCATGACACCGGGGACCTGCAGGTCGCGGTCCTTCCACGTCAGTCCTGTACCGAGTGCGCCGTCGAACTTCTCCTTGGCCACGACGGTCATCGCGTCCTTGATCTTGGCGCGGTCGGCGCTGCCGGCCTCCTTGATCGACTTGGCGAGGAAGTAGGCGGCGTCGTAGGCCTCGGCCGCGTAGTTGAGCGGCGTCTCACCGGCGTTGGCGGCCTCGTAGGCCTTGACGAACTTCTGGCTCGACGCGGCCGACATCTGGTAGTTGAAGTCGACCGGCCAGACCATGCCCGCGCCGTCGTTGGCCGCCGGCTTGAGGTTGCCCGCGCTGGCCCCCGAGTTGCCGAGGACGTCACCGGTGTAGCCCGCCTGACGCAGCTGCTTCATCGCCGTCGGGTTGGAGGCCCCGACGAGGAGGATGGAGACGACGTCAGGCTTGCCCGCCAGGATCTGGGAGATCGGGGCACTGAAGTCCTGGGTGGTGCCCTGCACGCCGATGCTCCCGGTGACGCTCATCCCGAGCTCCTGGGCGATGGCCGGGAGGGTCTTGCTGCCGATGTCCGACAGCGTGGGCGTGGCCTGGGTGTAGATGATGCCGACCGACTTGTAGCCCTTGCCCTGGATGAACTTCTTGACGATCGGGTAGTACTCACGCATGAGCGGTGTGGCGCGGTAGGTGTAGTCGCCGACGACGACGCCGTCGCTGCCCGCCTGCGTGTAGATGATCGGGATGCCCGACTTCTGCGCGAGCGGCGACTCCGCGACAGCCTCGTTGCTCGAGACCGACCCGAAGATCGCGGCTACCGACTTGTCCGCGATGGCCGTCGTCGCCACCTGGGCGGCCGTCGCGGCGGTGCTCTTCGTGTCGACCTTCTGCAGCGTCAGCGTCGTGTTGCCGAGGAACTTGCTGTCGTTGATCTCCTTCACCGCGAGGTCGTAGCCCTTGTTCGCGGCGTTGCCGGCGAAGGCCACGGTGCCCGTGGTGGGGTTCGTGGACACCACGGTGATGGTGGCGGGCAGGCTGCCCGCCCCGCCGCCGATGGACCCACCGCCGGTCGCGGCCCCCCCGGAAGTGCCACCTGAGCTGCAGGCGGCGAGGGTGATCAACGCTCCCCCGGCAACTACGGACCGAAGGACGGTGCGGCGCCGGTTTCGGAACACGTCGTCGTGCATCCGAGCCTCCTTGAGAGTATGATTATCATGCACATGATTAGCATGTGTTGCCTTACCTTAAAGGGTGTGGCGGTGGCTGTCCAGCACTTCCCGCAAGGCGGTGGCCGAGTCGTTACGGACCCTCAGCGAGGTCCGGTCGGGGTCCCTGAAGGAAGCGGTCGAAGGCGTCGTCCCGCTCCCGACGGAACCGGCGCGAGACGTCCGCAAACGGTGCGAACAGGTCGAACCCGTGCACCGCACCCGGGTAGACGTGCAGTTCGGTGGGCACACCCGACGCCGCCAGCGAGGCCGCATACGCGATGTCCTCGTCGCGGAATAGGTCGAGGTCCCCGGTCGCGACCCAGGTGGGCGGGAGCCCCGCGAGGACCGTGGCGCGAGCCGGCGCGGCGTACGCCGGTACGTCGTCCGAGGCGAGCGCGCCGAGGTAGGCCGACCAGCCGAGCCGGTTGCTCTCGTGGTTCCACACCCGCCGGTCGGTGATCTCGCGGCTCGACGCGGTCAGCTCTCGGTCGTCGAGCATGGGGTAGACCAGCAGCTGCCCTCGCGGCCGGACATCGCCCGCGTCACGGAGCGCGAGGACCACGCCGGCGGCGAGCCCTCCACCGGAGCTCGCTCCTCCGACGACCAGCCGGCCGGGGTCGACCCCCAGAACCTGTGACCCGGGATCGGCCAGCCACCGGTATGCCGCGACACAGTCGTGCAGGGCGGCGGGGTAAGGGAACTCGGGTGACCGCCGCCACTCGACCGCGACCGCGACGCATCGGGTGCGCTCGACGAGGTCCTGCAGCATCGGGTCGTCCTGGGCCGCGGCGCCCATCACGTGGCCGCCGCCGTGGACCCAGAGCAGCACCGGCACGGGTCCGACCGTCCCCTCGCGCGGGGTGTGCACGCGCAGCCGCATTTCCGGCTCGCCGTCGCGCCCCGGGACCCCCATGTCCCGCGTCTCGACGCCGGGCGGCGGCGTGCGGCCCGCGACGGCCAGGAGCGCCAGCGCCTCCCGCTCCCGCCGCGCGGTCGGGAGATCCGAGAGGTCGAGCCGCGGGATGGTGTCGAGCACCGCGCGGACCTGCGGGTCGACCCTCGCCGCGAAGGCGTCCGGGTCCGCTGGGGCGGGGCTCATCCGGCGCCCGTCGTCGGGTCGCCCCGACGCCGCCCGGGCGTAAAGGTGGTCGGGATCCGTTGGTACCCCGCGTTGACGCCCTGGTGGGGGTAGGGCTCGAGCCCGTCGAGGTCGACGACGTAGTCCGGCATTCGGGTGACCACCTGCCCGATCAGCTCGCGGGCGATCGCCCGGCCGAGGTGGGCGCCGGCGCAGCGGTGGATGCCCAGCCCGAACGCGGTGTGCCGGTTGGGCCACCGCTCGAGGTCGACGTCGTCCGGACGCTCGAACTGGGCGGGGTCGCGGTTCGCCGAGCCCCACGCCAGGAGGACGCGGTCGCCCACCTTCATCGGGCAGCCGTGGAAGTCGACGTCCTGCGTCACGGTGCGGGCCAGTGCCTGGGTCGGCGAGAAGACCCTGAGGAACTCCTCCACCGCTCGGTCCAGCAGGTCCGGATGGTCGGCGAGCCGGGCCCGCTGGTCGGGCTGACGGTAGAGGTGCACGAGAGTCTGGCTCACCAGGGACGCGGTCGTTCCCACCCCGCCGGAGATGAGCAGCTCGACGATGGAGTACACCGCGTCGTCGGAGATGGGCTCCCCGTCCACCTCTTGGGCGAGCAACGTGGTGATGACGTCGGTCCGCGGCGACCGGCGGCGGTCCGCGATGGCCTCGGAGATGGTGCGTTCCATCCAGGGGATGTCGACGGACACGGCGTGCGCGTGCTCGGGACTGCCGACCCGGTGAGCCAGGACGGAGTGCAGGGCCCTCGAGTAGCGCGGCCAGTCGGCGACATCGAGCCCGAGCCAGTCGACCGTGACCGCGGCCGGCACGCCGATGACGTCGGCGAGGTCGCACCTGCCGTCCTCGACCACCGCGTCGACGAACCAGGTGGTCCAGTGCTCGATCATCGGCTGCAGGCGCTCCACGGCCGCGGGGGAGGTGAGGGGGTTGATGAGCTTGCGGTAGCGCCGGTGCTCGGGCAGGTCGAGCTCGACGGGGATGTGCAGGCGTACCGGCGCCTTGGGGATGACGTTGTTGAGGCCCGACCCCCCGTGCTCGCTGCGGCCGGACGAGAAGACCGCGTCGTCGCGGGCCGCGTCGAAGACTCCGGAGTAGTCGGACACGACCCAGAACCCGCCGTGCTCCGGAGTCCACGCGACCGGAGACCGTTCCCGCAGGCCGCGGTAGGCGCCCACGGGGTCGGCCGAGTGCTCGGCGGAGTTGTGGTCGAAGTGCACCACGGGACAGCCGTGTCGTTCGGTCGTCATCGACGCATCCCTCGACTCACCCATCGCGGTCATAACTCTGCATATGATACGAAGTGATTGACCCAGACGGGAAGACCGTCGGCGTGGTGAGGACCGGCGAGGAGGCCGCATGGAGATCGGCGTCATCCTCGGTGACGTGCGGTCCAGCGTCTCGCCCCGCGACCACCTCGACCAGCTGCTGCGTCAGGTGGACGCCGCACAGCGCAACGGGCTGACCTACATCACCATCGGGCACCACTACCTCTATGGCGACCTGCGCTGGCTGCAGCCGGTGCCGGTCCTCGCCCGCCTCGCCGCCGAGCTGGACGACCGCGTCACCCTGGCGACGACCATCATCCAGGCCCCGCTCTACCATCCGGTCGCGCTGGCCGAGGAGCTCGCCACGCTCGACATCCTGTGCCGCGGGCGGCTCGTCGTCGGCGTGGGCGCGGGCTACCGGGCCGACGAGTTCACCGCCTTCGGAGTGGACTTCGCGCAGCGCTTCGCGATGATGGACGAGTCGGTCGCCCTCGTGAAGCGCCTGTGGACCGAGGACGTCGTCACCCACCACGGCCGGTTCTGGACGCTCGATGACGCGCACCCGCACATCCAGCCGTGGCAGCAACCGCACCCCCCGCTCTGGGTCGGGGCGATGGGCGAGATCGGGGTCCGCCGCTCCGCGCGCCTCGGCGACGGGTGGCCCGTGACCCCCGAGACGACGGTGCCCGACATGGTGCGCCTGCTCTCGGTCTACGAGGACGAGCGCACGCGGCTCGGTCGGCCACAGGTCCGCCATCCCCTGCGCCGGGAGATCGTCCCCGGACCGACGGTGGACGCGGCCTTCGACCGCTTCGAGTACATGGCCAAGGAGCGGCTGGTCGCCTACGCGCAGCGGCAGCTCGCGACCCGGGACGCCGGCCAGCTCACCGCCTCGTTCCGGGAGGTCGCCGCCCGCGAGACCTTCATCGGTACGCCGGAGGACTGCGTCGCGCAGATCCGCGCGCTGGCCGCCGTGGTGCCCATCGACCCCATCCTCGTCCGCGCCCAGTGGCCCCATCTGACCGGGGACGAGGTCGTGGCCTACCTCGACGACCTCGGCCGCGAGATCGTGCCCGCCGTCCGCGAGATCGAGTCGGTGGAGCGGGTCGTCCGTCACTGACCGCCCGGCCGGCGGGTCAGCCGACGACGCCGGCGGCCCGCAGCGCCGCGATCTGCTCACGGGCGTACCCCAGCTCGGCGAGCACCTGCCCACCGTGCTCCCCCGGACGCGGTGGCGGGCCGGGGAGCGGGGTGCGGCTACGGCTGAACCGCGGGCTCACGGACGGCTGGACCCCGCGGCCCGCCTCCAGCGGCACGTACGCCTCCCGGGCCGCGGCCTGCTCGTGCGACACGGCCTCG
>JAABUN010005459.1_pt1 | contig 15761 bp, 14 predicted proteins | sample 5559311 | NCBI WGS metagenome assembly JAABUN01 (sample SAMN10711877, study PRJNA513370) | rock metagenome | isolation source: Antarctica rocks | place: Antarctica: Victoria Land, Siegfried Peak sud
CCGCACCGGCCCGCCGTACCGGGGGCTCTACGCCGACGGCTTCCACCCCAACGACAAGGGCTACCTGCCGTGGGCCGACGGCGTCCACGAGGCGGTCCGCCGAGCCCTGCAGCGCTAGTCCCCGTCCCCCACCGGAAGGGCACCTTCTGGCGGCGCCCTGAGCCGGGGGGCCATCGACGCCGCGCGGCCACCGGCGACGACGAGCTGCTCGGGCGGGATGTCCTGGAGGACGACGCCGCTCCCGACCTCAGGGCTACGACCCGCCCGCCGGCTGGCTGGAGTCGGCACACCGGCCCTGCTCCTCGACGGTCAACACCTCCACGACCTCCTCCACCTCGGCGTCGGACGGCCGTCGCGGCGGGACGGCCGGCAGCACCTGGATGTCAGCGCTGTCGACCGAGCCCTCGATCTCCCTCTCGATCCTCATGGCGACGACTCGGTCCTCGTCGTCCAGCGACACGGTCACGGTCGCTGTCGCGCCCCTCTGCTGCTCCTCCGTGGCCACGAACGTCAGCTGGACCAGGCCTGCCACGGAGGACCGCGTCACCGGTCCGGCCTTCTCGACCAGGTCGACGAAGAAGTCCCGCACCGGGTCACCCCGACCTCCCTCCTCCGCCGCCTCCCGGGCGGCGAGGTCCCCGGTGCTCCGGCACTCGCGCCAGCCGCGTGAGGGCCACGGATCGCCGGGCACCGAGTCGTCGAACGTCTCCGTCAGCAGGACGCCGTCGCCGGCGTGCACACGGTGCTGCCGCACCCAGTCGGGCTCGCAGCCGGTCGCCTGCTGGGCGACCTCCCGGCTGTCCGGGTAGGAGGCCGTCTCCTCGTACGTGTCACTCGCCTCGGACCAGCTGACCGTGGTGCAGTTCGACAGTTGCAGCACCCCGTCCGGACCCGGGATGCGCGAGACGGTGCGGAGGGTCTGGACCGGACTTTCGCCCAGCTCGTCCATGGCGTGGAGGATCAGGGCCTTGTCGTCGCCGGCACGCGCCACGGCCCCGTCCGCTGCGCCACCACCGCCACCGCCACCGCCACCGGAGCAGGCGACGACGGAGCCGACGGCGAGCGCGAGCGTGGTCCGCCGGACCGTGGTCGACCTCGACATGACAGCGTCCTCCGCGTCTCGTGACACGGGGTCCCGCGGCGGCGCGAGGCTACCGACCGACGGGCGGGACTGTCATGCGACTGCGCGAAGAGCGCAGCACGACCGTCGGCTGCCGTGGGGACGGTGAACGTCATGAACTCCCGCCAGGTCCTCAGCGTGGTCGCCGGCCTGGGCGTGTTCCTGGTCGGTGCGTACCTGGTCCAGCGGACGCTGTTCGTCGGAGACGTCACCTCCCGGCCCGGGGAGCTGCTCCTCGGCCTCGGCCTCGCCGCGCTCGGCGTGGGGGGCGCGCTGCTGGGCGTCTACCTGGCGCGCGAGCGACGGCACCGCCCGCCGAGGCGCGAGCCCCGCCTGCGGGACGCCCGCCCTCTCACCAGGCGCGCCGCCGCTCACGGCTCCGACGCCCCGGCGGTGACCAGGCCGCTCTCGTAGCCGAAGACGACGATCTGGGCGCGGTCGCGCAGCCCGAGCTTGGTCAGCACGCTCGACACGTGGGATTTCACGGTCGCGGGCCCGATGAACAGCTCGCCCGCGATCTCGGCGTTGCTCGACCCCCTGGCGACGGCCACCACGACGTCGCGCTCGCGCTGGGTGAGCTGCGTGAGCCGACCGGACAAGCCCGGGTCGACACTGCGCTGCGCGGCGAACTGGCCGATCAGGCGGCGGGTGATCGACGGTGCCAGCAGCGCGCCGCCATCGGCCACGGTGCGGACGGCGACGACGAGCTGCTCGGGCGGGATGTCCTTGAGGACGAAGCCGCTCGCGCCGGTTCGCAGGGCCCGGTAGACGTACTCGTCCGGCTCGAACGTCGTGAGGATGAGGACGCGCACGGCCCCGGCGTGCTCGTCGACGATGCGGGCCGTGGCCTGCAGCCCGTCCATCTCCGGCATGCGGATGTCCATGAGCACGACGTCCGGCCGGTGCTCGCGCGCCAGGTCGACCGCCTCGACTCCGTTGCCGCCCTCCGCCACGACCTCGATGTCCGCCTGGTGGCCGAGCACCATGGCGAAGCCACCGCGCACGAGCGCCTGGTCGTCCACGACCGCCACCCGGATGGTCACCCCGTCACCCCCGAGATGGGCAGCTGTGCGTGGACGCGGAACCCGCCGCCCGGGACCGGCCCGACGTCGAGGGTGCCGCCGAGCAGGTGAGCCCGCTCCCGCATGCCGATGATGCCGTGCCACGAGCCCGGCAGCACCGTGGTCCCGAGGCCGTCGTCGGTCACGTCGACCACCAGGCAGGTCCGGTCCGCGGTCAGGCGGACCTGCGTGCGGGCGCCGGGTCCGGCGTGCTTCACCACGTTGGTGAGGGACTCCTGGACGATGCGGTACGCCGACAGCTCGACCCGTGTCGGCAGCACCGGAGGCAGGCCCTGCGTCGAGAGCGTCACGTCGAGCCCGGCTTGGCGCGTCTGCTCCACCAGCTCCGGGAGGTCGGCCATGCCCGGCTGCGGTCCGAGGTCGTCCCGGACGCCGTCGGGCCGCAGGACACCGAGCAGGTGCCTGAGCTCGTCGAGCGCCTGGCGGCCCGCCGCCTCGACGGCACCCATGGCCCGCAGGGCCGCGTCGGGGTCGCTGGCGGCCACCGTCTTGGCCGCGCCGGCCTGCACGGTCATCAGGCTGACGTGGTGCGCGACGACGTCGTGCAGCTCGCGCGCGATGCGCGTCCGCTCCTCGCTCACGATCCGGCGCGCCTCCGCCTCCGCGTCCCGCAGCTGCTGCTCGGCGCGCTCGAGCCGCAGCCGCAGCCGGCGACCGGCGTACCAGGTGACGAGCATGACGACGGCGCCGACGGCGACGTCACCCCACGCCGTCGGACCGGTCACGCCATCCAGGACCAGCACGACGAGCGCCGCATCGAGACCCAGATGCCCGTAGCGGTCGGTTCTTCCGTAGCGCGCTGCGGTGTAGACCCCGATGATCGCGTGGCCGCCGAGGTCGGCGAAGCCGCGGCCCAGGGTGAGGGTCCAGGCGGCGAGCACCACCCCGAGGACGACGAGCGGCGCCTGACGTCGCCAGGCCAGGGCACCGCTCGCCACGGCGAACAGGAGCAGGACCGAGATCGGGACGTCGGCGGCACTGCGCAGCAGCACGGAGTCTCCGGGGCCCTCCTGCAGCGACACGACCGCGACGAGCAGGACGAGCGCCAGCACGGCGTCCGTGGTGCGAGGCCATCGGGAGAACGGTCCGCGCACCCGGCCGGGGGCGACGGTCGGCGTCGCGGGTGAGGCCACTGCCGACCTCCTCGGACGCCTGCGCCCCGACGTGGGCCGCTCCAGGTCCGAACCGTAGGCCCGCTCGGCGCTGCCGTCCCCCACCTGCAGGTCGAGGCGGCTCTCCCCCTGCAGGGGGAGAGCCGCGGGCGTCCGGGCCGCCGCCGTCCGCCGCGCGGACGAGCCGGCATCCCGTCCTGCGCCGGGCGACGGGACCACTGCCACACCGGAGAGTCGGATCGCCACCAGGACGGGCGATCCCGCACCGTCGAGCCGCGGCCCGATCCCGCAGGAGCAACGACATGAACCACTTCATCCGTCACCTCGGCGACGTCAGCGCACGCCGGCCGTGGGCCACCATCGGCGTCTGGGCGGTGGTCGCCACCCTCGTCGTGGCCCTCGCCGCAACGCTCGGCGGGGCCTTCGCCGACGACATCAGCGCACCGGGCAGCGAGAGCGCCGAGGCGATCGAGCTGCTGGAGGAGCGCTTCCCCGCCGCGGCCGGTGGCAGCGCGGTCGCCGTCTTCGCCGCCGAGGAGGGTGCGCGGCTCGAGGACTCACGGACCGCCGTGTCGTCCGCGCTGTCGCAGGTCGCGGGCATCGAGCACGTCGCCGGCGTGACGGACCCCTTCACGACGGGCCGCGTCTCCCCGGACGGCCGGGTCGGCGTCGCGGAGATCACGTTCGACGTGCCGTCGACCGAGCTCGGCCACGAGCCGGTGAAGGCGCTCACCCTGGCGCTCGAGCCCGCGCGGTCGGTCGGGCTGGCCGCCGAGCTCGGCGGTGAGGCAGCCTTCTTCAACGCCGAGGCCGAGTCCTCGCTCGCGGAGGCCGTCGGACTCCTGGCCGCTCTCGTCATCCTGCTCGTGGCGTTCGGGACGGTCGTCGCCGCCCTCGTGCCGATCGGCCTGGCGCTGGTCGCCGTCGGCACCGGGATCGCCGGCATCACGCTGCTGGCCGGTGCCACGGACGTCTCCACCGCCGCGCCGGGGATCGGCGCGCTGGTCGGTCTCGGGGTCGGCATCGACTACGCGCTGTTCGTCGTCGCCCGCTACCGGGACAACCGCACCGCCGGTCGGACGAACGCCGCCGCGCTCTCGGACGCCATGGCCTCGTCCGGCACCGCGGTGCTGTTCGCGGGCGGAACGGTCGTCCTCGCGATGGCCGCCCTCGTGCTGACCGGGGTCGGCTTCCTGGCCTCCATCGGCATCGCGACCGCGGTCATCGTGCTGTTCGCCGTCGGCACCGCGCTCAGCCTGCTGCCGGCGGTCCTGTCGCTGCTCGGCGACCGCATCGACTCCGGGCGGCTCGTCAGCCGGCATCGCGCGGCGCGCCCCGCCGAGGCCACCGCGTGGTGGCGCCTGGCTCACCGGATCGCCGGCCGGCCCTGGCCGTACCTCGTCGTCTCGTCGGTCCTGCTGCTCGCGCTGGCGGCGCCGGCGCTGTCGATCTCGACCGGGTTCCCCGACGCCGGCTCCAACCCCACCAGCACGTCCGAGCGACGGGCGTACGACCTGCTGGCCGACGGGTTCGGGCCGGGCGCCAACTCCCCGCTGCTCGTCGTGGCCGATCTGCGCGCGGCAGAGCTCGACGTCGCGGGCATCGCCACCGACCTCGCCGCGGACCCGGGCGTCTCGGCGGTCGGCGAGCCGCGGGTCGCCGAGAACGGCGACACCGCCATCCTCCCCGTGCTCCCGACGACCGAGCCGGCCGACGCGGCCACCCGGCGCACCGTCGAGCGGATCCGGGCCCTCACCCCGGACGGGGTGTCCGTGACCGGCCCGACGGCGCTGACGCTCGACCTCGACGAGCAGCTCGCCGACAGCCTGCCGCTGTTCGTCGGGGCGATCCTCAGCGTGTCGTTCCTGCTGCTGATGGTGGTGTTCCGCTCCGTCGCGGTCCCGCTGAAGGCAGCGGTCATGAACCTGCTCTCGATCGGCGGCGCGTACGGCGTCGTGGTCGCGGTGTTCCAGTGGGGCTGGCTCGGCGGGCTCTTCGGCCTCGACGAGACCGTCCTCATCGCCTCGCCGTTCCCGACGCTGTTCTTCGCGGTGCTGTTCGGGCTGTCGATGGACTACGAGGTCTTCCTGGTCTCCCGGATCCGGGAGGCGTACGACGCGACCGGCGACAACACCGAGGCCGTGGCGCGCGGGATGGCCGCCACCGGACGGGTCATCACGTCGGGCGCGCTCATCATGATCGTGGTCTTCCTCAGCTTCGTGGCGAACCCCTCGCCGTTCGAGAAGATGATCGGCCTCGGGCTCGCGACAGCCATCTTCCTGGACGCCACCCTCGTGCGCATGGTGCTCGTGCCCGCGACGATGTCGCTCATGGGCCGGGCCAACTGGTGGTTGCCCGGCTGGCTCGACCGAATGCTCCCCCACGTGAGCCTCGACGCCGACCGCGGGCTCCCCGCTCCTGAGCCGGTGCCGGTCCTCGCCGGGGGCCTGACGGGACAGCCCTGCTCGACATGGGCCAGCAGGAGGACGGTCCGTCGTGCTGAGGGTCAGTCCAAGGAAGCCACTCGTACATGGTCTTCGTGGAGCGTGTAGGAGATCACGCTCGGCACGGGTACGCCGAGCGCACCGGCTGTGCGAGTCAGCACCTGCTCCTCACTGAGGAGTCGCCCGTCGAGAGGGTCGAAGATGAGCGTGTGCATCGTGGGGAGCCCGCTACCGGCGCTCTCGATCCCGACAGCGATCCCGGGCCGTCCCTCGCGATCGACGGTCTCGCCGAGGAGCTCGAGTCCTGGCAGGCTCCCCACGATGTCCAGGATGCTTGCCCGGACACCCGGCTCGGGAAGCTGTTCCCTGTAGAGGTCCGCGACGGCGACGAGGGTCTCGTAAGGCCCGTTCTCGACCGGGTGGCCGACTGCCAGCGCGGACTGCAGCCCTGGGCAGATCAGACGGAAGCGACTCCGGGTACATCAGCGCCAGCTCGCCGGCACCGACGCGCTCGTCTCGGGTCCGCAGCGACGGAGCGTCGGTCGCCCACTCGCGCTCAGCCTGCGGTGAGGGGAAGCTGGGCGTTCCCGGCGCGACCCGGATGCGACCGGAACCGTCGCTGCGACTCCACGTCTCCCGCACCTCGGGCAGGACCACGCTCGTGACCAGCTCCCCGTCGATGCGCGTGTTGAGGTACCACCCGGACGTCTTGGTGTAGGTGATGTCTCCTCGGGCCGCGTCTGGTGTGGGCAGAGCCCTCACGCTCGTAGCCAGGTCCTGCAGAGAGGCAGCCGCCGTCGTGGGGACGGCGGTGTAGGCCAGGGGGCGAGGCGTTGCCGGTGCGGCTGACGCCGGCGAGGCGCCTGTCGGGCCCAGCTGCGTCATGGTGACCGCGGTGAGCGCCGCGAGGAGTCCGACCGTCACCAGCCATGCTGATCGCCGTCTCGTCGCGCTTGACCTCTGCTGCTGGGCCGGCACTCGGTCCGCGAGCACCATGCGCAGCGTGGCGTCACGCCGCGCCTGGAGCTGCGGGTCCTGGTCCTGTGTTGGCGGGTGACCTGACAGCACGTCGCGGACAGCGGCAACGTCGCGGTTCATCGGGCCTCATCGGGGAGAAGGGACGATCTGGGAGCGGATACGGGGACGGGCGGAACGACGCCGGCTGCAGCCTCGGCGGGGTCGGTGGCAGCCAGCGCGTTCTCGAGACGCCGGCGTGCGCGATGCAGGCGTACTGCCGCGGTTGCCGGACGGACACCGATGACGAGAGCAGCGCTCTTCAGATCCAGCCCCTCCCAAGCGATCGGGGCGAGCAACTCCTGATCGTCCGGGCTCAGGCGCCGCCAGCACCGAAGGACGTGGTCTCGCTCCACCACGATGTCGGCCTCGGACGTGCGTGGGGCTGACGAGCTGCGTTGCCGCTCCCCTTCGAGGAACTGGTCTCGCCGAGCGCTGCCTCGACGCTCGTTCGCGCAGGTCCGACGGGCGGTGGCGAGCAACCACCCCAGCGGTCGCTCAGGTAGGTCGTCGCGGCGTCGCCACGCCACCAGGAAGGTGGCCGCAGCGATGTCGTGGGCGACGTCCGGGGCCACGTGGCGCCGGCTGTAGTTCAGGACGGCGCTGTAGTGCTGGTGGTAGAGGGCGGTGAAGGCCGCTTCATCCATGAGGAGGCACCACAGGGCCTGGTACTGGCGTCATGCACATGTAGGTGTCCGGTGCTCGCCCTGCATTACGGCTCCGACGGCGACGTGTTGCACGTCAAGCGGTCACGAGGACAGGCCTTCGAGGATCTCGTCACCGCAGAAGACCTCCAGGCCCTCGTCAACCACCGTCCGGCGCCGTAGGCCGTCGGCTCGGATCCTCGGCGTGCGACGCGATCCAGGCGTCGATCTCGGCCCACCGCTCGTACAACCAGTCCGCCTGCTGCTCCCGGTCGCGCGGCACGTCAGCGGCGGGGACGAACCACCACCGCATCCGGACCTGGGAGTCCATCGGAAGCCCGTCCCACAGGTCGGCCGCGGTGGACAGGTGCTCCAGACCGGTGTGCGCGACCAGCACCACGTCGGCTCCCGGCGCGGCGGCGAGGGCGGCGGCGACGCCACCCGGTCGCGGCGGTAGCACGTGCTGCATCGCGCTGGCCCGCGCCGCGTGGTCGACCATGCCCTTGCCGCGCAGCCGCTCGATCGCCCGCAGCCGTCGCTGCGGGCTGAAGTTGCCGCCCTCCGGGAAGATGAGCAGCGCGTCCTCCTCGCCCATGCCGGCGGCGAGCCCGGCCACCTGCTCGGCGAGGTCGCTGCGACCGGCGGTGAGGAAGGCGCTCGGCAGCCGGTTGAGGTAGACGTCGATCAGCGGGTCCAGCTGCAGCAGGTCCGTGAGGACGATGCGCGGCCGTCGGTCGTGGTCGCGGCGCATGAGGGTGCGCACGAGCAGCAGCGAGTCGCCGGGGCCGGCGTGTCGGGACAACACGACCATCGCGTTGGTCGAGCCGGGGACGCCGTCGTCGAGCGGCGACCACGACACCTCGTCGTCGATCACGCGAAGGTGGAACAGCACCTCGGCCGCGGTGACGGCGACGGCGAGCAGCCGGTGGAGCACGGCGTAGTGGCACCGCTGGAAGCCCGGCGAGCGCAGCTTCCACCCGACGCCGCTCGCGAGCCACAGCACCAGCGCAACCGCGAGGCCGACGCACTCGATCACCAGGTAGACGAGCAGGAAGCCGAGCAGCCGCAGCACGCGCCAGCGCCCGGGCAGCACGACCGACGCCGCCACCGCGACGAAGACGAGCACCGGCAGCAGCGTCACGGTGAAGGCGAGGCCGAGCACGAGCAGCAGCGACGCCGGCCGGCGCACCCAGACGGGCGGCACCCTCACGACAGGCCGGCCAGGTAGTCGACGGTGGCGGCGTGGGCGCGCTCCACGCGCGTGCCCACCCGGCGCGCGTCCCGGTATCGCAGCTGGGCCATCCCCTGCGGCGTCTCGTCCCCGGTCGGCAGCACGTGCGCCACGACGTCGTCGGGGAGGGCGGCCATGTCGGCGGCGAACCGGTGGCGCCGAGCGATCTCGAACGCCACCAGCGCCACGTCCCACGGCTTGGTCGGGACGGTCAGCGGACGCTCGATCCGGCCGACCTGCAGCACGTAGACCGTGCGGGCACCGAGCTCCACCGCCCGGCTGACCGGGATGGAGTTGACCAGGCCGCCGTCCAGGAAGTGCTCGTCGCCGATCCGGACCGGAGCGAGCAGACCGGGCACCGCGGCCGAGGCCATCACCGCATCGGACAGCGATCCGGCCGTGAACCAGTGCTCCGCCGCCCGCTCGATCGACGCCGCCACGCACTGGAACGGGACCTCGAGGTCCTCGATGCGCTCGACCGGCAGGTGGTCGGCCAGCAGCTGGCGCAACGGGCCGCGGCGGTGCACGTGCGTACGGCTGCGCACGGCCGTGCCCACCCGCTCGGCCAGCGACCCGCTGAACACCCCGCCCTCGGCCGACAGCCGGCGCCAGAGGTCCGCCAGCCGGACGGTCGCCTCGACGGTCGGGTCGGCGGCGAGGAAGGCGCCGTTGAGCGCACCCACGGACGTGCCGACGACGAGGTCCGGCCGGATCCCGGCCTCGAGCAGCGCCCGGAGCATGCCGACCTCGCCGGCGCCGAGGACACCCCCGCCGCCGAGGACGAACGCGACCGGCGTGGAAGGGCTCATGGGGACCACGTTGCCACCAGCGGCGCGACGAGTGGCGCAGCGGGCTTCAGCCGGACGGCCGAGCGGTCGATGGCAGGCACGTGCCGGTGTGTCCGGCACGCCCCGACCGCAGCAGAGGGAGGCCCGCGTGTCACCGACGCCCGCCCGACGCGCGTGCGCGCTCGGGTCAGCCGCGTTGGTCGCGCTGACGCTGCTGGTCGTGCCGGCCGGGACGGCAGGGGCGGCGCCAGGCGGCTCGGCGTCCCTCGCCACGCAGGTCACGGAGCTCAACGCCGACATTGACCGGGTCGGCGACGAGCTGGCAGAGATGGCGGTCGCCTACGAGGCCGCCACCGAGGAGCTGGCCCGGCTGACGCAGCTGCAGTTCTCGCAGGGCGCCGACTCCCAGGAGCTCCAGGCGGCCGCGGACGAGTCCCGCGACGCGCTGGGCGAGATGGCGCGGTCGGCGTACAAGGGCGGCGTCTCGCCGGTCGTCTCGGCGCTCATGTCCGGTGAGCCGCGGATGCTGTCCGACCTCGCGTACGTCCGCCGCTCGGTCAACCGGCTCAGCGTCACCCGCAGCGAGCTGGCGCGCGACCTCGACGAGCAGAGCGCCGGGGCCGACCGGGCCCGGGAGGAGACGCAGGCGCTGCGGCTCCAGGCGCTCGAGCAGCGGCAGTCGCTCGAGCGGCTGCTCGTCGAGCTCACGGCCAAGACCGACCTGCTCACCGCCGAGCTGACCGCGACCGCGGCCCGACTCGCAGAGGCCCGCGCAGCCGATCAGCGTGCCGCCGATCAGCGCGCCGCCGATCAGCGCGCCGCCGATCAGCGCGCCGCCGAGGGCCGGGAGCGCGACGCGGCCAACCGTCGCACGGCAGCCGCCGCCGCGGCGGCGGTCACGCGCGTGAGCCCCCCCGGCAGCCCGGGCATCCCCGGCAGACCAGGCGGTGGCGGTGGTGCCGGCGGCCCGGGCGGCGGCGGTGGGGGTGCCGGCGGCCCGGGCGGCGGCGGTGGGGGCGCCGGCGCCCCGGGCGGCGGTGGTGGTCCCGGCTGCCAACCGGCGAGCCCCATCGGGGAGGCCAACGGCTTCCTGTCCGACGCCGCGCTGTGCCCGCTCGACTTCGCGCCGGGTCACCGGCTGCGCACCGACGCCGCCATGGCGATGAACGCCCTGAACGCTGCCCGGGTCGCCGCCACGGGCGGCAAGCTGTGCGTCACCGACTCCTACCGCTCGTACGCCGAGCAGGTCGACGTCTTCCGGCGCAAGCCGACGCTCGCCGCGACGCCGGGCCGCAGCCAGCACGGCTGGGGCCTCGCGGTCGACCTGTGCGGCGGCGTCCAGAACTTCGGCTCCGAGGCCCACCGGTGGATGCAGCTCAACGCACCGCAGTACGGCTGGGTGCACCCGCCGTGGGCGCGGCAGGGCGGCAGCAAGCCCGAGGCGTGGCACTGGGAGTACAAGGGCTGAGAGCCCGCCTGGCAGGGTGATCGGCATGCGCCCGGAGCTGTCCCTGACCGCCTGCCTGAACGGCTCGCGGCGCGCCGGCGAGCACCCGGCCCTGCCGCTCACCCCCGACGAGGTCGCCCGCTCGGCGAGCGCAGCCGTCGCGGCCGGGGCGACCGACGTCCACGTGCACCCGCGGGACGCCTCGGGACGGGAGAGCCTGGCGGCCGAGGACGTCGGGTCCTGCGTGGCGGCTGTCCGCGCCGCCGTGCCGGGCGTGCGGGTCGGCGTCACGACGCTCGCGCCGGCCGGGACCGACCGCGAGGCGCTCGTCCGGTCGTGGCGCGTCCTGCCCGACGCCGCCTCCGTCAACTGGCACGAGCCCGGCGCGGCGCCCCTCGCCCGGTGCCTGCTCGAGCGGGGGGTCGACGTGGAGGCCGGGCTGTGGCAGCCGGTCGCGGCCCGTGCCTTCATGGCCAGCGGGCTGTCGGGGGCCTGCGCGCGGGTCCTCGTCGAGCCGATGGAGGCGGAGCTGAGCGACGCCCTGGCGAACGCCGAGCAGGTGCTGGCGCTGGTCCGGCCGGTCGGACGGCCGCTCCAGCTGCACGGCGACGGGGGTACGGCCTGAGGCGCGCCGCCGAGCTCGGGCTGCAGCTGCGGATCGGGCTCGAGGACGTCCTCTGCGGTCCGGACGGGGGCGTCGTCGCGGACAACGCAGCGCTCATCGAGGCCGCGCTGAAGCTGGTCGGCCGCTAGGGAGCCCCCCTGGGAGGGGCCGCCCTCCGCAGACGTGGCGATCACGCCGCCGGGCCCCCCAGGCCTGATCGCCACATCCCCGGTCGGGCCCGAGCAGGAGCTCCCCTGGGCGGGCACCCCGCCGCAGAAGTGGCGATCTCGCCGCCAGGCACCGCAGGCCTGATCGCCACATCCCAGGCCGGGCCCGAGCAGGAGCTCCCCTGGGCGGACCCGGCGAGGCTCCGCCTCGTACGCCTCGTACGCCTCGATCAGCTGGCGCGGCGGCGCCGCCCTCAGCGCGGGGCGACCAGCAGACTCTGCGCGCCGACGCCGACCGGGCCGTCGAGGTCGCTCAGCACGCTGGTGGCGAGCCCCGCGCCACCGGGCGAGATCGTCGTCTGGGCGTCGAGGCAGACCCACTCGCCGACCGCCTCGCGGTGCAGGTGCACGGTGAGCTCGGGGTTGATGAAGTGCCAGGCGGTCAGGTCCAGCTCGCCGCTGATGCCGTTGCCGCTGTCGGCCACGACGAGCACGCGCTGCAGGGGGCTGGGCTCCTCACCGGGGACGAGCGGGTGCAGCAGCCGGGTCCACGCCGTCGACGGCCCCCGCTCCCCGAACGCTCCGGCTGCGAAGCGCCACTCGACGGCGGACAGGTAGCCGTCGACCCAGCCCCCGGCCGACAGCGGGGACCTCGTCTCGGGCAGCGGCGGCGGCGCCGCGTGGCGGGTCGTGATCTCCTGCGTCGTCCGCAGCACCCGCCACGCGGCGGCCCGCGCCACGTCGCGGCCGCCGGCCGACAGCACCGCCTCCACCAGCTCGACGCTCCGGCCGGGACGCAGCACCCGCGAACGCAGCTGGAGCTCGTCGACCGGGATCGCACCGAGGATCTCGACCGTCATGCGGGCGACGAGCATGTCCTCGCGCGCCTCGCACTGCTCGACGGCGCGCCCGAGCAGCGCGCTCGGCGGTCCGCCGTGCTGGAAGCGCGCGTCCCAGGGACCCGTCGTATGGACAGTCGAGCGCCAGCGGTCATCCCCCAGCGGCACGAAGAAGGCGTCGTCGTTCTGCGCAGCATCCATGGACGCACGGTACGACGCGACCTGCGCCGCTCCTGCGCTGCGAGTGGCAGGGTGTCGGCATGCGCGCCATCACCCTGCCGTCGTACGGCGGCCCCGAGGTCCTCACGCCCGCCGACGTCGACGACGCCACGGCCGGTCCCGGCGAGGTGCTCGTCGAGGTCGTCGCGACGGCGGTCAACCGGGCGGACGTCCTCCAGCGGCGCGGGTTCTACGAGCCGCCGCCCGGAGCCTCGCCCTACCCGGGACTCGAGTGCTCCGGCCGGATCGCCGCCCTCGGCGACGGCGTCGAGGGCTGGTCGGTCGGCGACGAGGTCTGCGCCCTGCTGTCCGGCGGCGGCTACGCCTCGCTGGTCGCCGTGCCCGCGGGCCAGCTGCTGCCGGTCCCCGACGGCGTCTCCCTCGTCGAGGCGGCTGCCCTGCCCGAGGTGGTCTGCACGGTGTGGTCCAACGTCTTCCAGCTCGCCGCGTTGCAGCCGGGTGAGCTGCTGCTCGTGCACGGCGGGACGTCCGGCATCGGCACGATGGCGATCCAGCTCGCGGTCCGTCACGGCGCGCGGGTCCTCTGCACGGTGGGCTCGCCGGAGAAGGCGGCGCGAGCGGAGCAGCTCGGCGCCGAGCGCGCGATCCGCTACCGCGACGAGGACTTCGTCGAGGTGGTGCGGGAGCTGACCGGCGGGCAGGGCGTCGACGTGGTCCTCGACAACATGGGCGCCTCCTACCTGCCGCGCAACGTCGCCGCCCTCGCGGTCGGGGGCCGCCTCGTCGTCATCGGTATGCAGGGCGGCGTGAAGGGCGAGCTCGACCTCGGGGCGCTGCTGGGCAAGCGGGCGTCGGTGCACGCCACGTCGCTGCGGGCCCGGCCGGCCTCGGAGAAGGCGGCCATCGTCGCGGCGGTCCGCGAGCAGGTGTGGCCGGCGCTCGCGGCCGGCGAGGTGCGTCCGGTCGTCGACCGGGTGCTCCCGCTCGACGAGGCCGCCGAGGCCCACCGGGTCCTCGAGGGCAGCACGCACGTCGGCAAGATCCTGCTCGCGGTCTGAGGGGGGTCGTGCTGCGTGACCGCACCGTCGCCTGGGTGCCCTCCCTCGTGCTGGCCCTGGCGACCGTGACGAGCGGTTGCGGGGCGGAGCCGGCGGCTCCGTCGCTCGAGGGACTCGAGGTCGGGGAGGCGGTGTCCGCCTTCGTCGGGATGCAGCAGGACCGGTACGAGCTGCCGCCGGCTGCGACGGCCGCCGCGCTCGCGGGCGCGGTCCTCGACCTCCAGCAGGGCCGCCCGGAGCAGGCCCGCCGGACCGCCGAGGAGCACGGCTACGCGGTCGTCACGCTGGCCGGTGACTCCCTGGCGCTCGCGCCGGACCGGCTGCCGGACGAGCGGGGATGGGGCCTCTACGTGGTGCGCCCGGACGGGCTGGACCTGGCCGTCGAGGTACCGCACCCGCGGGCCGACCTCGACACCGAGCACGTCGGGGCGGAGCTCACCTCCGCGCTCGGTGCCCGCTACCTGCTCGTCGCAGGCGCCGACCGCGGTGCCGCCGACGGTGCCGCCGACGGTGCCGCTGACGTCGCCCACCGCGACGACGCCGTCTTCACCGCGGTGCACCGGGTGCTGGCCGAGCAGCAGGTGCCCGCACTGCAGCTGCACGGCTTCGCCGCCACCAGCCTGCCCGGCGCCGACCTGGTGATCTCCCCCGGCGCCGCCCCGCTGTCGCCGCTGGCCGAGCAGGTGGCGGCCAGCGGGACCGCCGCCGGCCTCGACGTCTGCCGGGCGTGGGACGGCTCCTGCGGGCGCCTCGAGGGGCGGACCAACGTGCAGGGCCGGGCGTCGGCGGCCACCGGTGCGGCGTTCGTCCACGTGGAGGCGGTACGCGACCTGCGGCGCGACGCCGAGCGGGGGGTCCTGGTACGGCTCCTGGCGGATGCCGTCCAGGACGCCCCGGGCTGACCGCTCGGGAGACGGGAGGTGCAGCGGGCTCAGAGGCGCCGGACGCTGCGCAGGCTGGTGGCGTAGAGGCCCGAGCCGTCGAGGCGGGAGGCACCGCGCAGGTCTCCCATGGTCGGGCCGTCCGCGCTCTTGCGGCTCGACACGAAGCGATGCCCGCCGGCCGAGTCGCGGCCGAGGTAGATGCCGACGTGGTCGGTGTCGGTGCCGTCGTCGGTCGAGGCGTCGAACAGGACCAGGTCGCCGGGGAGCAGGCTGCCGAGGGCGGTGACCTGGCGACCGGTGTCGGCGACCACGACGGTCCCGGGCGCGGCGGTGGCCATCTGCACCGCGCGGCGCGGGAGCCGCACGCCGTCCGGGGTGAGGACCATCGGCAGCCCACCGCGGGCGCCGAAGACCATCCGGACGAAGCCGGAGCAGTCGAGCGCACCGGCCTGGCCGGCCTCCGGGGGGTCGACCACTCCGTCGTAGGTGGCGGGGGTGCCGGCGTAGTCGTTCCAGTCCGCCCCCTCCTGCCGCGAGTCGTCGACCACCGGGCCGTACGACGCGTCGCCGCTCAGCAGCCCCCCGGCCACGTCCGTCGTCGTCGGCGCGCCGGTGACGTACTGCAGGGCGGTCTGCAGCACGTCGGGCGAGCTGTCGGCCAGCTGGACCCTCAGCCAGACCTCGTCGACCGTGCCGCCGAAGGGGGCCGGGAGCAGGCGCACCCACGACGTGCTCCGCACCGTGACCTTCGTGCCCTTCTCGCGCAGCGTGCGCTCCGGTCCCACGACCACCACCGAGCGCGAGCCGTCGGTGAAGGTGGCGACGAGCCGGCCGGCGCTGTCAGGAGGATCGGTGGCGGTGTCCCGCGTCGGCGCCCCGACGTCGGCCGTCAAGCCGGGCTCCTCGGCGCCCGCCGGCAAGCGCCTGGCCAGCACGGTCCGCCTGCCCTGGCTGGTCGGGCTCGCGGCCCTGCTCGCGCTGGCGGTGGTCACCGGCCTGCTGGCCGGCCGGGACACCAGTGAGGCCGGCGTGCAGCGCGCCGCCCTCGACGCGCAGGAGGCCCTCGCCACCGGCGTCGCGCAGCAGGTGCGGCGCAGCCTCAACGAGGGCGTGGACGACCTGCGGCAGGCGGCGCAGGCACTCGAGG
>JAABUN010005460.1_pt1 | contig 15755 bp, 9 predicted proteins | sample 5559311 | NCBI WGS metagenome assembly JAABUN01 (sample SAMN10711877, study PRJNA513370) | rock metagenome | isolation source: Antarctica rocks | place: Antarctica: Victoria Land, Siegfried Peak sud
CAAGTGACCGAGACCTCGCTCGACGTGCTCATGTCCGCAGCCTCACACAGATAGCGGACGAAAAGCGTCCGCCATGTGGCGGATCCCTTCTTGATGAGCCACCCCGGCGAGCCAGCCCAGACCCCACAACCCCGCGTCATACCGCCGCCTGCCGGCGCACGTAACCGAGTACAGGGCGCACGCGACGGTTCCGGCCAGGCTGCACGGCATCGAAGGGCCGCCTTGATCCTCGAACGACGCTACGGTCGAGAGCGCAGACTGGCCCCCGGCGCCCTGTGGTGTCGGACGGACACAAGGAGAGGAGCGCCCAACTAATGATCCTCCCGAAGGTTCGGGACCCTCGCTTCGTGACGATCCGTCGCGGTGGGACCCTCACTGATTCGGATCACCATCTGCTCGCTCTCTGGGCCGCATCGTGCGCGGGGCACGTCCTTCACCTGTTCGAGTCGGCTCAGCCCGAGGACCCACGACCACATGAAGCGATCGAGCACGCCCGCGCCTGGGCCCGTGGCGAGGTCAAGATGATGCAGGCTCGCGCGGCCGGCGGCCACGCAATGGGCGCGGCCAGACCCCTGCATGGGGCAGAACGGAATGCCGCCTACGCCGCTGGCCAAGCCGGGGCCGTCGCACACGTCGCCGCGCATGAGCTCGGGGCGGCCGAGGCCGCCGGTCGACTCGAATGCCAATGGCAGCGTGACCAGCTCCCGGAGGCCATTCGCGAACTCGTCGTTGACGACCAGAGGCTGCGGAACGACATCTGCTGGTCAGTGTTTGACTGCTGAGCGGGCATGGGGGTGCCCCCTACTGAACGTCTGGATCTGCCGCCGATCGGTGGTGCCGACGAGCGATCACCGCGGTATGCCAACTGTGAAAAGGCCGAGGGACCGACGGAGATGGTCTGCCGTTGACTTGAGGAATCGATGGCGCTGGGCGATCTTCACGAGCGCCTCGCTCCCGCTGGCCCTCGCAGCCCTTTCCGCGCTGCTGATCGGGTCGGCATGGCTAGGCCTAACGGTCGGGCTCGCCTTCACGGTGTCATGACGATGACCAACCTCCGCAGGGTAGGACGCCGAAACCTGAGCGTCACCGCCATCGGGCTTCAGGTCCAGCGTGACAGATGCGCCCTCGTGACTCGGTGGCAGGACGTCACCGGAGTGAACCGCCGTAAGCACCAGCTGCTCCTGCCGGTCGAGGAGTTGCGCCTGTCCGACAGCGAACTCCTCGAGCCGAGTAGCACCGGCAAACCCATGCGACTGCCCGCCTCGCTGCCCGGAGACCGGGCGACCCGACGCATCCACATCAGGCCTCTACGACAAGAACTGGCGCACGGGACCGATCGGCGACCAACTTCGCAACCAGGCATCACCTCCGTTTAGATCGTGAGGATGCCGGCAGGGCTCCGAACGTCCGGAGCTGCCGCTCTCATCCCACGACCTTTGCTGCGACAATCCCGATGGCTGTCAAGGAGCCGTCTTGGGAACCGCACGCTGGCTCGCAGGTGGGTATGCCGTTGTGGCTGACAGGAGGTCCCGGTGGGGAGGATGCTGCCATGCAGCACGGCTACACCAACCTGACGACGCGGGACGGCGGCCTGGTGCGAAAGACGTACCAAGGCCCAGATGCCCTTCACCGCGCGAAGAGCGAGCGTCTGGCCTTGCGACTCCTCGCGGGAAGGATTCCCGTGCCGGTGGTGGTCGACGGCGGCGACACCACCTCGCTGACCATGCAGTTCGTCGAGGGTGAGCATGGCCAGGAGCTCATCGATGCGGGGAAGGCTGAGCACGTCCTCCGCGCCTGCGGTGGCGTGCTGGCGCGACTGCATGCGATCGATGTCTCGACCGTCTATCCGGGGACGCACGCGAAGGGCCTCGTCATCCGCCACGGTGACTTCGGCCCGAACAACGTCCTGCTCTCGTCCGAGACCTTGGAGATCACGGCGGTGCTGGACTGGGAGTTCAGCGGCCCGGGACAGGCCATCGAGGATCTCGCCTGGTGCGAGTGGATCGTCCGCATGCACCATCCGGACGTCGTCGCCGCCGTCGGCGTCTTGTACGACGCGTACGGCTGGGAACCCACGTGGTCCCAGCGGCACGAGACGATGATCGCTCGATGTCTCTGGCTGCAGGACTTCTCGCGGAGATGGGACCCCGCCGGAGCGGGCGTCCGAGAATGGCGCGACCGGGTCGCCGTCACTGCCGGCTGGACGAACGATCAGTGACGACTCGAGCATCGGCGGCGGGTGAGGAGAAGCACGCTCATCCGGGTGCTGGTCGGTGGAGGCGGCCGTCGCGAGGTGGTTGGAGTCCCTCGCGCGAACCGCACACCTGGCCGGCCTGAGCGCTCCGTGCCGCTACGAGCCTCCTGGTCGTGACGTGGCAGATCCCGGACCCCGGGATGAACCCAACGGCGTCTGCGGGCGACCGTCGTCCGTCGGTGCGAGACCGCCCTGGCAGGTGGGGCAGTAGAACATCGTCCGCTCCCGCGGCGGCTCCCCGATCATGGCCACGCGCACTGTGTTGCCGCACCGCAGGCACGGCCGTCCGGACCTGCCGTGGACGTAGTGCGTGGACCCGCGCCGGCCGCTGCCGGTCGTCGACTGGACAACGCTGCGCCGGCCGACATCCAGCAGGCGGTGGACCCGGTCGACGAGCGCGGCCACCGCGCCGGGGCTGAGCTCGGCGGCCGCCACCCATGGTGGGAGGCCTTCGAGGAAGAGTGCCTCCGCGGCATACAGAGTGCCGACCCCGGCGAGGTTGCGCTGGTCGAGGAGGGCAGCCCCGATGGTCACCTCGCTGGCGGCGAGCCGGCGGGTTGCTTCGGCGGCGTCCCAGTCCGGGCCGAGCACATCCGGGCCCAGGTGACCGACGAGGGTGTGCTCGTCAGCGGTCGGGACGACGTGCAGGTCGCCCAGCCTCAGGCCGAGGGCGGTCCACGTCGACGTGCCGACGACGGCTCGTAGCTGCGGGTTGCGCAGCGACCTGGGCGTCAGGTCCTTCGTAGCCGCGATGCGCCACTGGCCCTCCATCCGCAGGTGGGAGTGGATCGTCACTCCGCCATCGAGACGGTGAAGGATGTTCTTTCCCCGCGCGATGACCTCCGTGGTCACCTGGCCACACAGGTCGACGGTCGACAGCTCGGGCCACCGCAGATCGGCCATGGCCAGCGCCTGCCCGGCGAGCGTCTGGTCGAGCCGGTGTGCCGTCCGCCAGACGGTGTCACCCTCGGGCACGTCGGCCCCCTAACGGCTTCTTCATAGCTGGAGACCTTCTCAGCGCCGAAGTCGCAGCCCGCGGGGGGTTGCGTGAAAACCCGCTCTAGCCAGGGCTTCCTCGAGCGGGTGCCCGGATCCGAGCACCTTGGCCCCGTCGGTCTTCTCGACGGTCAGCCGCCCGAGGGCGCCCTCGCGGACCGCCAGCGCAAGGGCGTCGGCGCCACTCTGTAGATCCTCAGCCGAGTCGGTCCATGTGAGGAGGGTGCGCCCGCCCCGCTCGACATAGAGGACGAGCTCGCCGTCCACGAGGACGACGAGGGCGCCCGCCTTGCGAGCCGGCTGATGGCCACGACTCAGGGCCGTCGCCGCACCCATGGCGCTGGACTGCGCTCCCATGGCGCTGGACTGCGCTCCCATGGCACCGGGCTGTGCTCCCTTGGCACTGGACTGCGCTCCCATGGCACCGGGCTGTGCTCCCTTGGCACTGGACTGCGCTCCCATGGCACCGGGCTGTGCGCCGGTGGCTCGCGACATCGGGTGCGCTCGCTCGGCCACTGCTGGCGGCTCGGGCTCCCCGTGGTCCGTGCCGGCGCGTTCTGGCCACGGCAGGGCGGCGCCGAAGGGACTCGCGGGGTCGCAGGCGGCCAGCACGACGGCCCGAGGACGCTCTGCGGTCGTTGTCGACGCCCCGAGTGGCCGGCTCTGTGCGCGCAGCCGGTCGACCGCGCCGGAGGACGCGAACTGGGCGGCGCCGAGCCCTTCGACGAAGTAGCCCCGTCGGACTCGTCCCGACTCCTCAGCGGCGGCGAGGACGCGGTAGACCGCCGCGAACCCACCCGGCACCGACTCCGCGACGACGCTCCCGCGAGTCACGACGCCGTACCGGTCGAGCATGACCTCCGCGTTGGCATAGGCGACGAGAGTGGCGTCGGGCTCGGTCGCCGGCAGCAGGGCCCAGCGACCGGCCGCAGCCGGTGGACCGGACCGCACGGGTGATGCAGGTCGGGTGCCGCCCGCCCCGGCGGCGAGCCCGCCCAGCGTGCTGGGCCGACCGGCATACCGTCCTCGGCGTGGGCCGACCGATCGCCGCTTGTGCGCAGTCCGACCGCCGCCGAGCAGCGCCCGCAGCGGTGCGAGCGTGTCGTTCGTGAGGCGCCCCGCCCAGGTGAGGTCCCAGAGAGCCGCGAGGAGCGTCTCGTCGTCGAGGCTGCCGACGCTGTCGGAGAGCGTGCGGAAGAAGAAGGCTCCGCCACCGGCCAGGGCGCCCAGCACCGCGTGGTGCAGGTCGGCGAGCTCGAGCGACTCGTCGGGCGGCGGCATGGTCAGCGGCGCCACGTCGGCCAGGTGGAGGGAGACCCACCCGTCGTCCCCCGGAAGGGAGCCGTGGCCCCGCCACAGCACGTCGCCGCTCGACATCAGCTCGTCGAGCATTGCCGGCGAGTACCCCGCTACGCGGGCCGGCAGGACGAGCGTCTCCAGAGAGCTGGCCGGAAGCACGGCACCGCCGAGCTGTTCGACGGCCCGGACCAGCCCCTCCTGACCGCGCAGCGCCCCTCCGACGCCCTGCCAGGCCGGCAGGAACCGGGCGAGGTCGGCCCCGGTGACCGGTTCCACCTCGGCGCGCAGGGCTGCGAGCGAACGCCGGCGCAAGGTGCGCAGCACGCCGGCATCGCAGTAGTCGAGACCTCCGGAGCCGGCCCCTGACGGGTCGGGTCGGATCTCGCCCTCGACGACCCGACCGGCCGAGACGAGTCGGCGCAGGGCGTCCTTGACGACAGCTTGCCCGAGGCCAAGCCACGTCGCGACGTCAGAGCCCGCGAACGGGCCGTGGGTGCGCGCGTATCGGGCGACGAGGTCACCGAGCGGGTCCGCCACGGGCTGGAGAAAGGCGTCGGGCACGCCGACCGGCAGCGACGAACCCAGCGCGTCCCGCAGCCGCGAGGCATCCTCCATCACCGCCCAGCGCTCCTCACCGGCGACGCGGAGCCGGATCACCTGCCGGGAGCCTTCGAGCTCGACGAGCCACCCCCCGACGGCGCGCGGGCCGGCGTCGTCGACGGTGCGGGCGACGATGCCGTCGAGGGGCAGCGCGCCGAGGGTGCGCAGCAGGTCAACGACGTCCTCGGGGTCACGGCAGCGGCGGTCCGGGTCGAGTCGCTGGAGTTCCCCCTCCGTACGGGCGATGGCGTCCGGGTCGAGCAGGTCACGCAGGCTGAGCCCGTCACCGCGGCCGAGCAGCTCGGCGAGCAGGGTGGGGTCGAGCGACAACGCTGCGGCCCGGCGCTCGGCGAGGGGTGAGTCACCCTCGTAGATGAACTGGGCGACGTAGCCGAAGGTCAGCGAGCGCGCGAACGGTGACGGCTGGGCCGTCTCGACGTGGACGGTAGTCACTTCACGGGAGCGGATGCGGCGCATCAGCTCCGTCAGCCCCGGCACGTCGAAGACGTCCAGGACGCACTCGCGGACTGCCTCGAGGATGATCGGGAACGAGGGGTACTGGCTCGCCACCTGGAGCAGCTGGGCCGAACGCTGACGCTGCTGCCACAGCGCCTGGCGCTGGTCGGGCCGACGCCGCGGGAGAAGCAAAGCCCGGGCTGCGCACTCACGGAAGCGCGAGGCGAAGAGTGCGGAGCCGCCGATCTGCTCGGTGACGAGGTCGTGCACCTCGTCGGGATCGAGGAGGATAAGCGACAAGAGCTCGCCCGTCCCCGAGTCACGGGGCGAGCCCAGATCGTCGCCGAGGCCACGGCGGGGCCTGGCGGCAGCTGCCCCCTCGAGCTCCTCGGTGATGCCGTCGAACTCGAGGTCGGGTAGCCGGAAGACAATGCCGTCATCGCCGTGCATCGCCTGGACGTCCACCCCGAACCGCTCGCGCATTCGGGCCGCTACACACAGCGCCCACGGGGCGTGCACCGGTGCTCCGAAGGGGGACAGGACGGCGACCCGCCAGTCGCCGAGCTCGTCGCGGAAGCGCTCGATGACGATGGTCCGGTCGCTCGGCAGGTGCCGGGTCGCCTGTTTCTGCTCGTCGAGGTAGGCGAGGAGGTTGTCGGTGGCCCACGCGTCCAGCCCCGCCTGGCCCACGCGCTCGCGCGCTCTTGCCGGGGACAGGGCACCCACCTCGCGGACGAACGCACCCACGGCCTGCCCCAGCTCGGACGGTCTCCCGAGGGTGTCTCCCTTCCAGAACGGCAGCTTTCCGGGCAGCCCTGGCGCGGGACTGACGAGGACGCGGTCATGGGTGATGTCCTCGATCCGCCAGGTCGAGGTGCCGAGGGTGAAGAGGTCACCCACCCGCGACTCGTAGACCATCTCCTCGTCGAGCTCGCCGACCCGCCGGCCGGCGCCCTCGGAGCCGGCGAGGAACACGGCATACAGGCCGCGGTCCGGGATGGTGCCACCGGAGGTGACGGCGAGCCGCTGCGCCCCGCGCCGACCGGCGAGGGTGCCGGTGACCCGGTCCCAGACGATCCGCGGCCGCAGCTCGGCGAACTCGTCGCTGGGATAGCGCCCCGCCAGCATGTCGAGGACCGACTCGAGCACTGCGCGCGAGAGGCCACCGTAGGGGGCGGCCCGTCGGACGAGCGCCTCCAGGTCGTCGACCGCCCAGTCGTCGAGGGCACACATCGCGACGACCTGTTGGGCGAGGACATCGAGCGGGTTGGCCGGGATCCGCAGCGCCTCGATGGCTCCGGCGCGCATCCGCTCTACGACGACCGCGGTCTGGACCAGGTCGCCGCGGAACTTCGGGAACAGCACCCCTCGCGAGACCGCCCCCACCTGGTGCCCGGCCCGGCCGACCCGCTGGAGCCCGCTGCCGACGCTGGGCGGCGACTCGACCTGGACGACGAGGTCGACGGCTCCCATGTCGATGCCGAGCTCGAGGCTGCTCGTCGCGACGACGGCCGGCAGGAGCCCCGCCTTGAGCGCGTTCTCGATCTCGGCGCGCTGCTCCCTGCTCACCGAGCCGTGATGGGCTCGGGCGAGCACCGGGGGAGCGCCAGACGAGGCGCCGGACTGCGCCATCACCTTCGCGGGCGACGGGGTATGCCGGGCAGCCGCACCTCCCGCCGTGGCGTCCTGCGGCTCACCACCATCTCCGGCAGCCAGGAAAGCAGCGGTGCCCCGGTCCTGCCAGATCTCGTTGAGCCGCGCCGTGAGCCGCTCGGCCAGGCGTCTGGAGTTGGCGAAGACCAGGGTCGAGCGGTGGCCCGACACGAGGTCGACGATGCGTTCTTCGACGTGGGGCCAGATGGAGGCCCGCTGCTGCTCACCGGCGGCCGGACCGCTGAGGTCCTCGGTGACCTCACCGAGGGCGGTCATGTCCGCGAGGGGGACGACGACCTCGAGGTCCCACTCCTTGGTCGAGGGGGGCTGGACGACCTCGACCGGGCGGCCCCCGGCGAGGAAGCGGGCCACCTCCTCCACGGGGCGGACCGTCGCCGAGAGCCCGACCCGTTGCGCGGGGCGTGGCAGAAGGGTGTCGAGCCGCTCGAGCGTCAGGGCCAGGTGGGCGCCACGTTTGGTGCCGGCGACGGCGTGGACCTCGTCGAGGATGACCGTCTCCACACCGAGCAGCGCCTCTCGGGCACTCGACGTCAGCATGAGGAAGAGAGACTCCGGGGTCGTGATGAGAATGTCTGACGGCGCCCGGGCGAAGGTCCGTCGCTCGGCCGCCGGTGTGTCTCCGGAACGGACGGCGACGGTCAGGTCGGGGACGGTCAGCCCGAGCCGCGTCGCCGCGTGGCCGATGCCGACCAGTGGCGAGCGCAGGTTGCGCTCGACGTCCACCGCGAGCGCCTTGAGGGGGGAGACGTAGAGGACCCGGCAACGCTTCAACCGATCCTCCGGCGGGGGTGCGTTGGCCAGCCGGTCGAGCGCCCAAAGGAAGGCGGACAGGGTCTTGCCGGAGCCGGTGGGCGCGACGACCAACGCGTGGTGGCCGGAGCTGATCGCCGACCAAGCGCCCTCCTGGGCCGGCGTGGGCGCCGAGAAGGACCCGCGGAACCACTCAGCGGTCGCGGGGGAGAAGCGGTCGAGCACGTCCTCGGTCATCAGGAGGTCCAGCCTGCCATCTCGCACCGACGGCGACATCGATGACCTCGTCGAGGCATAGAGAGGTATCCCCCTACCGAGGCACGAGGGCAAGCGGACGGCATACCCGGGCATGGCGCCAGCCCACCAGACAGCCGTCCGGCGGGTTACCGGCCGGGGCGGCTAGCGGTGTTCCTCAGTTCCCGACGAGGCGGAGCGAGAACGTCCCTTCGCCGTCGGCGTTCTGGGAGGCGGACATGCCGACCGCCCGGAGAGCCTTGGTGAACTCCTGGTAGTCCGCCGGGACCGAACGCACGTAGGTCGGCTCGAGCCGGTCGAGGTTGACGAAGATGGCCGTAGTGGCCGTGTCGCCGTCCCGGACGGCCTTCCGGAAGGCGTCCGTCTGTCCCAGCTTGCCGTCTCGCTGGAGAGCGGCGAGGTAGTCGTCGGTCGTCGCGAGGAAGACCTTGTCCCCGTCGATCTTGCGCTTGACGAAGTTGTCGACGCCGGCCTTCTCGACGAGGCTCTGGACCACCTCGTCGGCGCGCGCGCCGTTGGTGGTCACGATCTTGGCGCCCAGACGGGGCGGGTCCTGTGCCTTGCTGACGTTCGAGAGATCCTGGTCGGGTAGCGAGAGGGTCAGGCTCTTGCCGAGGAGCACCTGCAGGTCGTCGGGCAGCTTGACGCCCAACTGCTTCTCGATGCCTGAGATCGAGTCGGCCCCCAGGCTGGAGCCGATGGACTTCTCGAGCTGTGGCCATCCCTTGGCGACAGCGTCGCCGAGACCATTGGACTGGAGGGCGACCATGGTGTCCTCCGGGAGGCTGGCCGCCCCTCCGGTCGGCGGAGCGGTGTCCGGTTTCGTGGTCGCTCCCCGCGTGATGCCGGCCAGCTCGACGAAGTCGGCATCGAAGCGCAGCGCCATCGAGACCCTGCCGAGGCCCCCGAGCTGGTTGGGGTCGACGACCGGGCCGCCCACCTTGGCGGCCAGGTCGCCGAGCGCCTTGCCGTCGAACCACATCGACGCGATGCCCTGGTCACCCATGGCCTTCATGTCGGCGGTGAAGCCCGTGTTGGTGGCCAGCGAGCCTTTGTCGAGGTCGGCGAGCGCCGAGCTGCCCTTCGGGGTGATCAGCGCGAAGCCGTCCCTCGCCGTGACGTCGACGCCATCCGCGCCGCTCGTCGTGGCGATCTTGGCGATGCCCTCCTTGGCCTTGCCCTCGTCGGTGACCTGGAGCGCGAAGACGAGGTCGGGCTTCTTGGCCGTGACACCCGGCATCAGGGCGACTGCGGCGCGGTCGCCGAGCCACGGCTTGACGTCCGTGTCATAGGCCAGCTTCTTGAGCTTCGGGTCCGAGCCGGCGATCCACGACCACAGCGTCTGCTTGACGTCCACGTCGGCGCCCTGGGTCTTGACCTTCGGCAGCTTGCCGAGGAAACGGGTGGCCGCGATCTTCTGACCAGCGGAGGGGTCGAGGTCCACCCGGACATAGCCGATGGCCGTGCTCGGGACGACCTCGGCCGGTTGCGCTCCCGTGCTGGCCAGCACCGTATAGGCGAAGGTGCCGCCGGCGCCGACCAGGACGACGACAGCAAGCAGGCCGCCGAGGAGCAGGGCACGCTTGGGGGCCGCCCGCGTCGCCGTGGGACCGAACTGGACCTCGTTGTCGCCTGGACTCACCGGACCGCCCGGACCCGGTGCAGCGGAGGGAGCGGGTCCTCCCGCCGCGCCCGGCTGGCTGACGCCGGGGTCGTTCGAGCCGAAGCCTCCGGGCGGGTTCTGCTGAGCCATGGTGTTCCCCCTGTGACATCGCGAGTCTGCTACTCATACTCTAGTCAGCCGACGCTCCGTCACCGGTCCCTTCCGGGGGATCCGTTGCCTGCCGCTGTGACAGACTTCTGCCGTGCGGTTGAGCCAGTTCTGGTCCCTGATGGACGACGAGTTCGGCACTGCGTATGCCGCGTCGCTGGCTCGCGACCACTCGCTCGGTTCCCTGGAAAGCCGGACCGCGATCGAGGCGATCGAGGCCGGGGTGCCGCCTCGGGAGGTGTGGCTCGCCCTGTGCGACGACATGGACGTCCCCCCGCAGCGCCGCTTCGGCAAGGTCTTGCGGGCGCCGAGAAAGTGGTGATCGCTTGTCGGGCGTGGTGGTCAGCCTCGGATGAGATGACGGCTGACGCGGACCTACCTCGTCAAGGCCAGGCGGGTGCTCGTCAACGGTGACTTCGGGGGCGGCTCGGTTGTCGGGGGGACTCGTGGCTGCTCGTCGCGATGCGGGCGATGCGGGCGATGCGGGCGTCCGACTGAGGACGCGGCTGGTCCGCGAAGAGAGTGCGGCGTGTCGTGGGGGTGTCGCACCAACTTCGAACGTCTGTTCGGTAGTGTTTTCCACACGGAGCAGGCCCGAAGTCCCACCATCCACAGGCTTGCTGACGGCCCTGTCGGGGTGTCGGTGCCCGCTCCTAACGTCTGACTCACAGCACGTCCGATCGGCAGCACGGCCGACGTGGAGCGGGTCGCAGGTGGACGGCAGACATCGACACAGGAAGCATGGTGGGTGACATGGCGGCAGGCGCGCCGGATCGCGGCAAGGCGATCGAGACCGTTCTCGGCCAGATCGAGAAGCAGCACGGCAAGGGCGCCGTCATGCGCCTAGGTGACAACGTCCGCCCGCCGATCGAGGTGATCCCGACGGGGTCCATCGCCCTCGACGTCGCGCTCGGCATCGGTGGCCTTCCCCGCGGCCGGGTCGTCGAGATATACGGCCCCGAGTCGAGCGGCAAGTGTCTGACCGCAGACACCTATGTCTGGACCGAGCATGGTCTGGAGACCCTTGTGGAGGTGTTCGAGCGGGCCGGGACGAAGGCGAGCTGCACCTCTCGCGTGACGGACGTGCGCGAGCTGGGGATGCGTGTGGTCAACGAGCGCGGTGAGCTCGAGACCGTTGCTGCGCTGACCCACAACAACAGGAAGCCGACCGTCCGGCTCAGCCTGAGATCCGGCCGAACGGTGACCGCCACCCACAACCACCCGCTTCGCATCGTCAGCGAGCGGGGACACATCGTGTGGCGGACGGCCGGCGAGATCCAGGCTGGGGACACCGTTGTCTCGGCTCTCTTCGGCGCGGCGGAAGCTGCGTCGGGCGCGGATCTGAGCGAGGACGAGGCCGTCTTCCTCGGTTACCTCGTCGCCGAGGGAACGCTGGGCGAGGCGGACCGGCATGCGATCCGGTTCACGAACTGGGACGCCGAGGTGGCGACCGAGTGGTCAGCCTTGGCGGAGAGCCTGTTCGGTTGCGAGGTGCGGCACTACGACGACAAGGAGCATGTTGCCTTCAGTGTCCAGCTCCGACGGAGCCTCGCGGACGACTACGGGCTCGACTACGTCAATGCGCCGCTCAAGACGATCCCGCATCGGGTCCGGACCGCGGGAGCGAAGGCGCAACGTGCCTTCCTGTCGGCGCTGTTCGAAGGAGACGGCTGGATCGATCCCTCGTCCACGGTCGGCCTGGGGACCGCGTCCCTCGAGCTGGGTAAGCAGGTTCAGCTCATGCTCTATGGCCTGGGCATCCCGGCCACTCTCCAGACAACCGTCAACAAGGTCTACGAGCGCGACTACTACTCGGTCATCGTCAACCCGTCGGTCGTCCATCGGTTCCTCGACGTTGTCGGTTTTCGTTCCCAGCGCCGACGGGCACAGGTCGCTGCGCACTTCCGCCAGTCGGCGGGTGACCCCCAGTTCGAGAACATTCCTCACCTCCGCGGGCTCCTGACGGACCTGCGTGACTCCGTCGGCGGGGATCGGGCGTTCGACCGGATAGCGGGAGATCTCTTCCGCACCGATCTGGCGCTGGCATGCTCGCGCGAGCGGCTGGGCCGGCTCGTTACCTGGGTCGAGGGACGCAGCGCGGCATTGTCGCCCGGGGCGAAGGGGATCGTCGAGCACCTCCGGTCCCTCGCGGACGCGGCGTACACCTATGAGGAGGTTGTCTCCGTCGAGGACGGTGGTCTGCAGCCGACCTTCGACCTGATGGTTCCGGATACCCACAGCTTCATCGCCAACGGCGTCTTGTCGCACAACACGACGGTGGCCCTCCACGCGGTGGCCAGCGCCCAGCGGGCCGGCGGCATCGCGGCGTTCATCGACGCGGAGCACGCGCTCGACCCCGACTACGCCAAGGCGCTCGGCGTCGACACGGACGGGCTCTTGGTGTCGCAGCCGGACACGGGTGAGCAGGCACTCGAGATCGCCGACATGCTCATTCGCTCCGGCGCGATCGACATCATCGTCATCGACTCGGTGGCCGCACTCGTGCCGCGCGCCGAGATCGAGGGCGAGATGGGGGACAGCCACGTCGGCCTCCAGGCCCGCCTCATGTCGCAGGCCCTGCGCAAGATCACCGGCGCGCTGAACAACACCGGCACGACGATGATCTTCATCAACCAGCTCCGCGAAAAGATCGGAGTCATGTTCGGCTGCTTCTCCTACAACACGCGGGTCACCCTGGCCGACGGGTCCACGGAGAAGATCGGCAGGATCGTCAACCAGAAGCTCGCCGTCGAAGTGCGCACCTACGACCCAGACTCCGACTCGATCGTCAACCGACCGGTGACCAACTGGTTCGACAACGGTCCCGCCGCCCAGTTCCTCCAGTTCACGGTGGAGAAGTCGGGCGGCAACGGCCGTTCGCAGTTCGCGGCGACCGCCAACCACCTCGTCCGGACGCCGGGGGGATGGCGTGAAGCGGGCGAGCTCATCCCCGGCGACCGGGTCCTGTCCAACGAGTCGGCGCGGTTGAGTGGCCAGCAATGGCAGGTCGTCCTGGGTGGCCTCATGGGGGACGCCCACCTCGCCCCCAACCTCCGCGGTCGTCACGGGGTCCGCCTCCGGATGGGGCACGGCGCCAAACACGTCGACTACCTCGACTGGAAGGCCTCGCTGTTCGGCAACCTTGGCCAGAGCCGTTCGACGAATGCCAAGGGTGCCGCCTTTGTGGACCTCAGCCCCTTGCCCGAGCTCGGTGAGCTTCGCGAGGTTGTCTACTGGGGCGACGGCAAGAAGCACCTCACGGACGACTACATCAAGTCGCTCACCCCGCTGGCTCTCGCGGTGTGGTTCATGGACGACGGTTCGTTCTCCGAGCGTTCCAAGGGCTTGCAGAACCGCACCGCCGGTCGGAGCGGCAGGGTGGAGTTCTGCGTGGAGGCGATGAGCGAGGCGAGTCGGGTTCGGGTCGCCGGCCACCTGCGCGATACCTACGGCATCGAGTCACGGCTGGCCCTACGTGGTGCAGCTCAGAAGTCCTACCTCACCTTGACGAGCGAGGGTAGCCGGGTCTTCCAGGAGCTCGTCGCCCCGTTTGTCCACCCATCCATGGAACACAAGCTGCTTTCGCGGGTTCGGGGACAGTTCACCGTGGTGCCTGAGTTCGTCGAGCCTCGTGAGGTCCTCGTCCCGGCAAAGGTGCTGGACGTCCACGTCAAGCCGCGGGCCCGGTCAATGCATCGTTTCGACATCGAGGTCGACGGCACGCACAGCTACTTCGTCGACGGCGTCATGGTGCACAACAGTCCGGAGACGACATCGGGTGGGAAGGCGTTGAAGTTCTATGCGTCGGTGCGCCTCGACGTGCGTCGCATCGAGACGCTCAAGGACGGTTCCGACGCGGTCGGCAACCGCACCCGGGTCAAGGTCGTCAAGAACAAGGTCTCGCCGCCGTTCAAGCAGGCCGAGTTCGACATCATCTACGGACTGGGGATCTCGCGGGAGGGTGGTCTCATCGACATGGGTGTCGAGCAGGGCTTCGTCCGCAAGGCGGGGGCCTGGTACACCTACGAAGGGGACCAGCTCGGTCAGGGCAAGGAGAACGCTCGGACGTTCCTTCGAGACAACCCCGATCTCGCGGATGAGATCGAGAAGAAGATCAAGGAGAAGATGGGCATCGGCCCGAAGGTCGACAAGCCGGCGGTCGCTGACGTCCCGGTCGACTTCTGAACGTGAGGCAGAGCCAGCAGGAACGGCTTGCCGCTGCTGCCAGCGCCCTCGCGGCAGCGGAAAGGCGCGCTGACCTCGGCCACGAGCACCCGCAGCGCCACGGGCGTCGAAAGCGTCAACTGGCTGGCGGGAACGGTGCGCCGCTCCCGCCAGACCCGGCACAGGAGAACGCCGAACCCCTACCCGAGGACATTGCCCGGGCGATCGTGCTGCGGCAGCTGTCGATGGGGCCGCGCAGCCGCAAGCAGCTGGAGGACAAGCTCCGACAGCGCGGCTGCCCCGACGAGGTCGTCGGGAAGGTTCTCGAGCGCATGACGGAGGTCGGGCTCATCGACGACCAGTCCTTTGCGGAGGTGCTCGTCCGCTCCAAGCAGACCGGCCGGGGACTGGCGAAGCGCGCGCTGGCACAAGAGCTGCGGACCAAGGGGGTCGACGACGAGATCATCAAGCAGGCCCTCGGGTCCATCGACCCCGAGTCGGAGCGGGCTCGCGCCGGGGACCTCGTGTCGAGAAAGCTGCGCACGATGGGTGGGCTGGACCCCACCGTCCAGGCACGTCGTCTGTCGGGAATGCTGGCCCGAAAGGGTTATCCACCGTCGCTCGTCTACGCCGTCGTCCGTGACGCGGTCAACGGCGCAGCCGAGCACCAGCGCGACTGAGGACAGCCAGACGCGGTCAGCGCCTGTCCGGGCGCCGGCGGCAGCGAGAAGGGAGGCTTGACGCGGCAGGCGAGGACACGGCATACCCTTGACTGGCGATGAAGACCTATGACGTGCGCACTCACGGGTGCCAGATGAATGTCCACGACAGTGAGCGCCTCGCCGGGCTGTTGGAGACCGCGGGCTACGTGGACGTCAACATCTTGGCCGACCGTCCCGAGGTGGCCGACGTTGTCGTCTTCAACACCTGCGCCGTGCGCGAGAACGCGGACAACAAGCTCTACGGCAACCTCGGCATGCTCCGGCCGGTCAAGGCGAAGAACCCCGACATGCAGATCGCCGTCGGCGGCTGCCTGGCCCAGAAGGACCAGGGGCTGATCGTCGCGAAGGCGCCGTGGGTCGACGTCGTCTTCGGCACCCACAACATCGGCTCCCTCCCGGCCCTGCTCGACCGGGCCCGGCACAACCAGCGCGCAGCCGTCGAGATCAAGGAGAGCCTCGAGACCTTCCCCTCGACGCTGCCCACCCGGAGAGACTCCGCGTATGCCGGCTGGGTGTCGATTTCGGTCGGCTGCAACAACACCTGCACCTTCTGCATCGTCCCGAGCCTGCGCGGGAAGGAGATGGACCGCCGACCAGGTGAGGTGCTTGCCGAGATCGAGGCCCTCGTCGCGCAGGGCGTCATCGAGGTCACCCTGCTGGGTCAGAACGTCAACACCTACGGCGTCGAGTTCGGCGACCGGCTCGCGTTCGGCAAGCTTCTGCGCGCGTGCGGCGACATCGAGGGCCTGGAGCGGGTCCGCTTCACCAGCCCGCACCCGGCGGCCTTCACGGACGACGTCATCGCCGCGATGGC
>JAABUN010005462.1_pt1 | contig 15749 bp, 16 predicted proteins | sample 5559311 | NCBI WGS metagenome assembly JAABUN01 (sample SAMN10711877, study PRJNA513370) | rock metagenome | isolation source: Antarctica rocks | place: Antarctica: Victoria Land, Siegfried Peak sud
GGCCGCCTCCCGCAGCAGCATCGTGACCGCTTCCGTCAACTCCATCGCGCCCCCCGACACTCGCCCGTCCTTCCGTTGGCGCGAGCCTACCATGTGCGGGATACCTATTTCCACGACAATCCCTAAGACCCGGCATCATGTGGCGAGGTCTGGGGTGTCGCCTCAACGGCGCGGCACCGGCGCGAGGTCGCGCGGGGCGGGGTTGCCCTCGCAGGCGATCCCGTCCTTGTCCGCGTCGAGCCCGTTCGGATCGCCGGGGTCGGCGCGCAGCACCGCCTGCGCCTGCGCCTGCGCGGCGAAGTCCGGGCAGTTGTAGCGGTTGCCCTGCCCGATGTAGCGTGTCGGGTCGAAACCGCCCGCCGGGGCCGTCGGCCTGGCCGGGGCCGTCGTGGCGGTCGGGGGCGGCGCGGCTGTGCGCGGCGTCGGCGTCGAAGGCACGGCGATGGGCCCGGCGACCGTGGCGGTCGGCAGCGGGTCGTGCGCCGACCGGCACGCGCCCCAGAGGCCGAGCCGCCGCTGCTGCGCGGCCTGCTGCAGGCTGCGGAAGGTCTCCTGGTGGCGGACATCGGGCGGGTGGCTGGACGCGGCGGCGAAACCCCACCTGACCAGCTCCTCGTTGACGTGGCGCGTCGCCCCGTCGTCGCCGACGACCCAGACGTAGCGGAGCAGGCGGTCGTACCGGTCCCGCTCGCTGACATCCTTCTCCAGCTCGACCACCCGCCCGTCGACCAGCGCGGCGTTCTTCGCGGCAGCCGCCTCGCCGAAGCACTCGACCGTCGTCCGGGGATCCACGGTCTCGGGGGTGTCGATGCCGATGTAGCGCACGGTGTCGGTGCGACCGTCGGCGAACCGCACCGCGATCGTGTCGCCGTCGATCACCCGCAGCACCGTGGCCACCTCGCGGGCGGGCGGGGCCGCCGCGGTCGGCGGGGCACTCGTGGCGGTCGCGGTCGGATTCGTTGCCATGGCCGGCCGTGAAGGTGTCGCCGGGGCCGGGGCGAGCATCGCCGTCGCGACCGCGACATCGGTCGCCACCCGTGGCGGGGTCGGCGTCGCCGGGGATCCCGATGCCGAGCCGCAGGCGGCCAACAGGCACAGCACGGCGCAGAGGCGGCTCACGGCCGTCGCACGGACCCGGATACGGCGCAGCATCGCTCCCCTCGCTGGCTGTGGAGCCGGTCGACGGTTGCGTTATTGTATCGGGGGTATGGTGACCGAGCCATCGCCGTCCGTCAATCCGAGCGGCGCGCAACAGGCAGCATATTCCCGGCGCGGGCGTTCGGGGATGGGCGGCCATGACCCGCGCCGCGCGTCGGGGACGCGCGGGAGGAGTGCCCGCCGACGCGGCATACCCGCGCCGCGTCGGCGGACCGAGGTCATCCCGGGCGCTCGGCCCGGCAACGTCGCTTCGCGAGCACGCGAGCGGCACGGGGCAGCGCCGCGCCGCGCCGGTTCGGGCGGCGTATGGTAGCCTCGCGCCAGCGACTACCCCACATGGTGTGTCGGACGGAGGCGTCCGGGGATGACGAGGAGGGGATCATGCAAGGCCTGGCCGCGAGCGTGCTCGACACCATCGGCGGCACCCCGCTGGTGGCCCTGGACCGCCTCGCCGCGGGGCTGCCGGGGCGGGTGGCCCTCAAGCTCGAGCTGGTCAACCCCGGCGCCTCGATCAAGGACCGCGCGGCGCGCCGCTGCATCGAGGAGGCCGAGGCGGACGGGCGCCTCCGCCCGGGCGGGGTCGTGGTCGAGCTGACGAGCGGCAACATGGGGGCGGGGCTCGCGATCGTCTGCGCCGTGCTGGGCTACCGCTTCGTCGCGGTGATGAGCGTCGGCAACAGCCGCGAGCGCGTGCAGATGCTCCGCGCGCTCGGCGCGGCGGTCGAGCTCGTCCCGCAGGCCCCGGGCGGCGTCCCGGGACAGGTTTCGGGCGCCGATCTCGCGCTCGTCGAGGCGCGCACGGTCGCGCTGGCGCGCGACCTCGGGGCCTTCCGCCCCGACCAATTCACCAACCCCGCCAACGCGCGCGCGCACGAGCTGACCACCGGCCCGGAGATCTGGGCGCAGAGCGGCGGCGCGGTGACCCACTTCTGCGCGATCGTCGGCACGGGCGGCACCTTCACCGGCGTGGCCCGCGCCCTCAAGGGGCACGACCCCGCGATCCGCTGCCTCGCGGTCGAGCCGGCGGGGGCGCAGCCGCTCGCCGGGCGGCCGATCGCCGACCCGCGCCACAAGCTCCAGGGGGCGGGCTACGCCGCCGTGCCGCCGCGCTGGGACGCCGCGCTCTGCGACGGCACGCTGGCGATCGGCGACGACGAGGCGACCGCGACCGCGCGGCTGCTCGCGACGCGCGAGGGGATCTTCGCCGGGTTCAGCACCGGGGCGAACGTCGCGGCGGCGCTCCGGCTGGCGCGCGCCGCCGCGCCGGGCAGCCTCGTCGCCACGATCGCCTGCGACAGCGGGCTCAAGTACCTGAGCACCGATCTCGTCCCCGAGTGAGCCATGCGCCCCGGCACGGACCGCGCGAATCGCGGCCGCGCAGAGAGCGCTAGCCGGGGGGCGCGGCCACCGCCACGGTCACCGCACGGCGGACTGGCCCGCGCGCGAGCAGTGGCGCGCGGGGCACCGCCGGAGCGCGGACAGCAGGCGAGAGAGGTTACGTCAGATCTCAGACAAGACGGCTGGCGAGCGGGCCAGCGTCCTGGTAAGGTGCTGGCGTTGGTGGCTGGTGGCGTGAAGGAGGAGCCGGTGCCCTGTCCCCACTGTGCCGCGACCGCGACCGTCGAACAGCCGCGCCGCACCGCGCTCGGCTATCGCACGTTCCGTTGCCCGGCCTGCCGTCGGGTCTGCAACGAGCGGACGGGCACGCCCTTCAACCACCTGCAGTATCCGACCGACCTCGTCCTGCTCGTCGTGCTCTGGCGGCTGCGCTACAAATTGAGCCTGCGGGACCTCGCGGAGATGTTCCTCGCGCGCGGCTTCGTCTTCAGCCACGAGGCCGTGCGCGACTGGGAGGCCCGCTTCGCCCCGCTCCTGACCGCGCGGCTGCGCGCAAAAAGGCGCGGGCAAACCGGCGTCCGGTGGCACGCGGACGGGACGTATATCCGGGTGAACGGGCGCTGGTGCTACCTCTACCGGGCGATCGACCGCGACGGGAACCTGGTCGAGGCGCTGCTGAGTGAGCAGCGCGATATGGACGCGGCCCAACGGTTCTTCGCCCGGGCGCTCGACGCCGCGGGCCACGCCCCGGAGCAAGTGACGACGGATGGGCACGACGCCTACCCGCGGGCCATCCGCGAGACGCTGGGCGAAGGGGCATTTCACCGCACCAGCCGCTACAAAAACAATCGTATCGAGCAGGATCATCGGGCCATCAAGCAACGCTACTACCCCATGCGCGGGTTCGGTGCCTTCGCCTCGGCGGCCCGCTTCTGCGTCGGCTTCGAGGAGCAGCGCCAGTACTTCCGTGCCCAGGCCCGGTCGGGCGAGCGCGTCTCGTTGATGGAACGCCGTCGCCGGTTCCAGGATGGCTGGGCTGCCGTCATGGCCGAGCTGGCCGCCGCCTGACCGCCGGCCCTGGCAGTTTCAGGCCGTCCTCGACACCGGTCGGCAGTGCCCGTCGTCCCATTTCTGACGCATCCCCCACGCTTCCTCGCCCTGGCCCCCGACGCGCCAGCGCGGGTTGCGCTGGTCGCGATGCAGGCCTATCTCGCGGCCGACGGCGCGCTCGATGACGTCGCGGCGGCGGCGGCGACGCTGCGCGACCTCTCCCAGTTCGTGCGCCACGCGGTCCCGTGGTCGAACTCGCCCTGAGGAAGCCAGCACCTGCCAGAGTCACGAGCAATATGTGTACAGGAAGTCGGGTCTCCCGATCTTTTGGTGATTTGGGTGGAATGGCCCTGGAAAGTGGGCGAAGGCAGCGGAACATCACCACCATCGGCCCGTTGAGGCACTTTTCAGACAGTTTTCGGTAATGTCGCCCCTATCGGGGACTCTGGATCACCAGAAGATCGGGAGAGCCGCAGCCGGTGGCATTGCACGTCACCGCTCTGACGCTCGTGACCGCCCTGCGCCTGCTCGATCTGTGCCGACTGGCGGTGCGTTTGGCGCACCGGCGCTGCCCGCCGCCGCTGCCCAAAGGCCCGGGCGGCAAGCCGCGCCGCTATAGTGAGGAGTCCCTGCTGTTGGTCGCCCTGCTGCGGACGCTCTGGCGTCTCTCCTACCAGGACATGCACGACTGGCTGCGGGCGTGGCCGGCGCTGGCGCGGGCCTGCGGGCTACCGGAGGGGCCGGACGGGTGGCCGCAGGTGCCGAGTCCGAGCCAGCAATGCACGCGCGCCGCCGCCGCTGGTGCCCCGCCCTTCGAGATGCTCTTCGTCGTGGCGGTGCGCGCCCGGCTGATCGGCGCGCGCGACCTGATCATCGACAGCGCCCCGCTCCTGGCCTGGCGACGGCGCGACCCCGATGCGGCCAGCAGCCATGCCCCCGCCCATCACCCGACCGCGTTCCTGCGCGGCTTCCGCGCCCACACCCTGCTGTGCCGCGGCTCCGGCCTGCCGCTCTTTTTCGTCGTCGCGCCCGCCAACGCCCACGACGCTCCCTTCGCCGAGGTGCTGCTGACCTGGGCCGTGTGCCTGTATGGCCTCCGCCCGCGCGTCGTCCGCCTGGACGCGGCCTACTGGGGGCTGACGCTGATCCTACTGGGTCCACACCACCCTGGGTGCCGTCGCTGTGGTCCCCTGGAACTCCAGGCGGCAGAAGGATCGCGACCACCTGCCGCCCACCCGGACCAGGGCCGCACTCGGCAAGCGCGGCAGTATCGAGCGCTTCTTCGGGCGCGTCATCCGCTTCTTCGGCCTGTGTAGATTGTCGTTGTCAAGATGCTGCTGGCGAACCCCAATTGAGCGGCACGATGAGAGGTGCGGCGGTAAGCTGGTGGCCCGCCGCGAGCAGTGGACTGCGCGAGCGGGTCGCGAGGGGAGGTCGCCGATGTCGCTACGCGCACCACTTGTCTATTGTCTACCGGACGATACCGCCCGGGTGGCGCGCGCCGCCTTCCCGAAGGGGAATACGTATCTGCGCGTATACGATGCGCTCGGCCCGATCTACACGAATCCGCAGTTCGCCGCGCTGTTCCCCAAGGATGGCCAGCCGACGATCGCCCCGGCACAACTCGCCCTGGTGACGATCTGCCAATTCGCCGAGGGTTGGTCGGACCGCCAGGCCGCCGACGCGGTGCGCGGGCGCAGCGACTGGAAGGATGCGCTGTGCCTGCCGCTGGACGACGCGGGCTTCGACGCGTTCGTCCTGAGCGAGTTCCGCGCCCGCCTCATCGCGCAGGGCACCGAGGCGCTGCTGTTCGAGACGCTGCTGGCGGCGCTCAAGGCGGCGGGGCTGGTCAAGCCCCGGAGCCGACAGCGCACGGATTCGACGCATGTGCTGGCGGCCATCCAGGTACTCAACCGGCTCGAGCTGGTCGGGGAGACCATGCGCCACGCGCTGAACACCCCGGCCACCGTGGCCTCGGAGTGGGTGCGCTCCTGGGTCCCGGCGGACTGGTTCGCGCGCTACGCGCGCCGCTTCGAGGAGTATCGCTTGCCGGACGCACTGGCCGCGCGAACGGCCCTCGCGGAGCAGATCGGGGCCGACGGGCGGCGCTTGTTGACGGAGATCGCGGCGAGCGCGGAGTCTGCGTGGTTGCCGCGCGTGCCGGCGGTGGAGACGCTGCGGCGGGTCTGGGTGCGGCAGTTCCACGCCGTGGAGCCCGTCCGCTGGCGCGCGGCGAGCGATTTGCCGCCGTCGGCGGTGGTCATCAGCTCGCCCGACGACCCCGACGCGCGCTATTGCAAGAAGCGCGAGACGATCTGGACGGGCTACAACGTCCATTTCACGGAGACCTGCGACGAGGACCTGCCGAACGTCGTGCCCGATGTGGATACGACTACGGCGACGACGGTCGACCGCGCGGTGACGGCGGCGGTCCAGGCACGCCTGGCCGCCCGTGGCCTCACGCCGCGCGAGCACCTCGCGGACACGAGCTACGTGACGGCCGACCACCTGGTCACCAGCCGAACGGGACACGGCTGTATGCTGCTCGGCCCGATCCATGAGGATTATAGCTGGCAGGCCAGGGCGGGCGCGGGCTTCGGTGCCGCCCAGTTCGCGATCGACTGGGAACAGGAGCGCGCGATCTGCCCGCAGGGGCGAGCCAGCAGGATCGGGAAGCCGACGCGCGACAGCGCCGGCCACGCGATCATCAATATCCGCTTCGACGACGCCGACTGTCGCGACTGCCCGGCCCGCCAGCGGTGCGTGTCCTCCGAGCGCGAGCGCGCCCTCGCCATCCGCCCGCAGCCGTTGTATGAGGCGCTCCACGACGCGCGGCGACGCCAGCACACGCCGGAGTTCCGCCAGCGGTACCGGGTCCGGGCGGGGATCGAGGGGACGTTCTCCCAGGGGGTCGGCCTCGGCGATCTGCGCCGGACACGCTACCGCGGCCTCGCCAAGACCCGACTCCTGCACCTGCTCATCGCCACCGCACTCAACGTCCTGCGCGTGGCGGCGTGGCTCGCGGAACGCCCCCGCGCCCAGACCCGCACTTCTGCGTTCGCCGCCCTCGCGCCGCTCGGCGGCTAACCGGGTGCTCCCAGCGTGGGTTCGCCAGCAGCATCCGCCAAGGCGGAAAGTTTCTTCAAGACGCTGAAGCGCGAGGAGGGGTACTGTCACGTTAAGTTTTTACTGAACGAAATCTCCCCACACCGGACCGGTTCTGGCCATCGCTCGTGCGTGTGGAGACCGGATCCGGCCACGCATACGCCGATCGTTCCCCACTTTCGAACCACCGTCACCACCTAAACTTGTGATTTAACTGCGTGCCTTATCTCGGCAGGGTGCTGATGGCGTTACACCCAGTGGTGGTGGCACACTTGTGTGCATAGATACGCATCTCACCGCCTTGCATGATTTCCGCGACGACTTCTACGCCTGTCGGTACCGGCGCGCCGACGCGCTGTTCGCGCTGGCCGATGCTGTGCTCACCGCCGGGGCGGTGCCGTCGCCCGTGCACCTGAGCGGCGCGCCGGTGCATCGGCGCGTCTGGGGCAGCCTCGACGCCGCGCTCGTACACGGGCGGCTCGACGAGACGGGGCTGCGGGCGTTGCTCGCGGGCCTGCCGCTCGCCGGGGGGCGGCCGGTGTACGCCGTGGATTGCCGCGTGTGGTCCCGCCGCGACGCGGCGGCCAGCCCGGAACGTGGCTGCTATTACCATCCGTCCCGCCACTCGGCAGGGCAGCCCATCGTCGCCGGGTGGTCGTATCAGTGGCTCGCCCAGGTCGGGTTCGCCCGCGAGCGTTGGACCGCGCCGCTGGATGTGCGCCGCGTCCACCCGAACGAGAACGCCAACGCGGTCGCGGTCGCGCAGGTCGCGCGGCTGGTGCGCCGCTTGTCGGCCGCCGCCCCCGTGCCGTTGTTCGTCTGCGACGCGGGCTACGACGCGGTCGCGCTCCAGCGCGGCCTGGGGTCTTGCCGCGCGGCGCTGCTCGTCCGACTCCGTTCCGGGCGCTGCTTCTCCGGCGATCCGCCCGTGCTGCCGCCGCGCTCGCAGGGCGGGCGACCGTTCCGCCACGGGCACAAGCGCGTGTGCGCCGACCCCGCGACCTGGCCGACACCGACGGATGAGCGCGTCGTGGAGGACGGGCAATACGGTATGGTACGGCTCCGCGCGCGGGCGGGGTTGCACCCGAAGTTGCAGGACCGCACCGGGCACGGCACCACGGGGCCGTCGCCCATCGTGCCAATGACCCTGGTCCTGGTCGAGGTCAGTCGCTTGCCGGGGCGTCCCTCTCTCCCGCAGGTCCTCTGGCTCTGGCGGCACGCCCCCGACGGCTACACCCCCGACCTCGACCTGCTCCGGCGCGCGTCTGTCCGGCGCTTCGACCTGGAGCATACCTTCCGTTTCCTCAAGCAGACGCTCGGCTGGCACACCCTCCGCGTGCGGCACCCCGAGCAGGCCGACCGCCGGACCTGGCTGGTGCTGGCCGCCTACACGCAGTTGCGCCTCGCTCGCGCGCTCGTCGCCGACCGCCGCCTGCCCTGGGAGCGTCCTCATCCGCCGGGTCGGCGCACCCCGAACCGCGTGCGCCGCGCGGTTCCGGCACTGCTGCTGGCGCTCGGCTCGCCCGCCCGCGCGCCACAACCCTGCGGCCGCTCGCCCAGGCGGCCCAAGGGCCGTCGCTCCGGCCCCGCGCCCCGCCAGCCGGCCATCAAGAAGGCCGCCTAACGCCTGCGCTCACCGCGCAACGCCGTCACCGCGCCGGTTCTCGCAACCCGCGCGGCCATTCGCGTGGTTAAATCACAAGCTAAAAGGCTTAACTTGACAGTGCCTTCGCCAGCACTCACGGAACGGAGGCAACTCTGCTACGCCGTCGCCGCCAGCGGGCGCACATGGAGCAGCTCGCGCCCCGCCAGCGGCCGGATCGCGGCGGCGGTGAGCGTCAGCACGGCGAGCGTCGCCCCGGCGGCGGTGACGAACTCGACCTCGTAGGACTGCCCGTCCGCGTAGCCGTGGACCACCGTCCCCACATCACCCCGCTCCAGCCCCCGCTCCAGCAGATCGCCCGTCAGCGCGACGAGATCGAGTTCGCGCACCATGTCATCCTCCCTGCTCGCCCGCGCCGCCCGGCGCGGGATAGGCCGTGACGAAACGAGGATAGCCGACCGTGGGCTCCACGATCCAGACCGTCCGCAGCCGGAGCGTGTCACCATGCGGCGCGACGACCGCGCCATCGAGCACGTACTTGACCCCGTGGGCCGAGGCGACCTCCTCGACCACCGCCGCCGCCCGCGCGATGGCGAGCAGCCCCGCCGCCAGTTCCGCCGCATTGCGGTTGTCGAACCCGGCGGCGCGGAAGTAGCGCGCCTTCGCCCGCCCGACCGGGTGGGTCGCGGAGAGCAGATAGTCGGCCAGTTTCGCAGGTGGCACGACCGCCCGCTCGCCGCCCGGCAACGTCGCCATCACCCGCCCCGCTCGCCCGGCCAGAGACTCGACTGCCGCAGCGCCCGCTCGTCCATCGCTTCCACCGCCCCGGCGCGGAAGATCCCCGCCGTCGCGCCCTCCTTCGCCACCTTCCGGCCCTTGCCCCTTGCCCCGCGCTGTCGGCCCGCGCCGCCCCGGTCGCCTCGCGCGGCCCCGAGATTAAGGGTGGCGAAGTCCTGCATTGCCCACCCGCATCGACTGACGGAGTGCATCGATCAGTTGTCGCGCGCGGGCCTCCGGTGTCGCCGTACTCCCTGTCCCCAAAGTCGATCTATGCGGCAGAGTCAATCGTGATCGGCGGGCCGTACAGCGATGCGGCGCTTGTGAAAACGGACTGCAGAATGGTACTCGACTTCGGCCTATCTTGGGTATTGTCACGTAAAGTTCAGGAGGCTCGGCGTGCGATACGGGGGCATGATTGAACATGCTGCCGCCCCGAGCTACAAACGCCACCGCTTCCCGCCCGCGATCAGCGGCCACGCCGTCTAGCGCTACTTCCGGGTCGCCCGCAGCTATCGCGACGTGGCGGAGCCGCCGACCGGGTACTGTCAGGGTACCTGGTTGGCCTGGCGGGCGGGCGGGTGTGCGCTACTCGGGGCATGAATGAACACGCCTCCGCTCCCGACTACCAGCCGCAGCGGTTCCCGCCGGCGATCAGCGCGCACGCGGTCTGGTCGTACTGCCGCTTCGCGCTGCGCTATCGCGACGTGGAGGAAGTGCTGGCCCAGCGCGGCGTGCAGGTGACCGGCGAGACGGTGCGGCGGTGGTGCCGGAAGTGCGGCCAGACCGACGCGAACGGGCGGCGCCGCCGTCGGGCCCGCCCTGGCGATACGGGGCACCTGGACGAGGTCTTCGTGTCGATCGAGGGGGTGCAGCACTCCCGCTGGCGGGCCGTCGACCAAGACGGCAATGTGCTCGATATCCTCATGCAGCCCCGGCGCGACACGCGCGCGGCGGGGCGATTCCCGCGGCGGTTGCCCAAGCACCGGAGGCGGCGTAGGAGGCGGCATCCAGGGCGAACGGGAGGAGCGGGGAGGCGGCGTAGAGCGCCCCGCCGAGCGGCGGGCCGAGGATGCCGCCGAGCGCGTACTGCAGCTGCTGCTGCGCCACCGCCGCCGACAGCTGCGCCTTGGGGACGACGCGCGGCAGCGCCGCGGTCTCGGCCAGGCCGTAGAGGACCGCGAAGGTCCCCTCGATGAGGGAGACCGCGACGATCTGCGGCAGCCCGATCACGCCGAGCAGCTGGGCGACCGCCACGCTGGCGAGCGCGAGCGCGCTGCCCGTGCCGCAGAGGACCATCGTCAGCTTGCGATCCCACCGGTCGACGAGCGCCCCGGCGGGCAGGGTGAAAAGGAGGTACGGCGCGGTGCGGGCCGCCGCCACGAAGCCGGCGACGGCGGGGGAGCCGGTCAGGGCGAGCACCAGCAGGGGGAACGCGATCTGCGTCACCTGCGTGCCGACGACCGAGATGGTCTGCCCGCACCACAGGAGCACGTAGTCGCGATTGCGCCACAGGGGCACGGGGGACGCCGGGTGGATGGCCGCATCTGTCTGCACGACACCTCCGTTGAAAACGATCGCTTGCGGGCCAGAGTCTAGCAGAAGTCGCGCGTCTTCTTCTCTGTCAGCGTCTCCTTGACCGCGAGGGCCAGCACCTCAACTGACGACACGCTGAGTTCCGCGAGAACACTCGCGACCCAGCCCCGGTCGCGACCGGCGACCGCCCAACGGCGAACGCCTTCGGGGGCGTGCAGCAGCCGCTCGACGTCGGCAAGTTGCTCCACGACGAGCCGCCCGGTCAACCCGGTCGCGCCGAAGACGACGAGGTCGAAATCGCGCCCATCGGCTTGCGCGCCGGAGAGCGTTCGTCCGTCTGTCAGCCGTTCCCCGCGCCTGTCACGAGGACGATCTTGCCGACGTGCGACCCGGCCTCCATTCGCTCGTGCGCCTGGGCCGCGCCGGCCAGCGGGAAGGTCGAGTCGATGCGCGGACGCAGCTTGCCCTGGTCGATCCAAGGCCAGACGACCTCTTCGACCCGCCGGGCCAGCACGCCCTTCTCCTCCGCGCTCCGGGCGCGCAGCGTGGAACCGGTGATGATCGCCCGTTTGGCCATCAACGCCATGACGGGCACGGTAATCTCCAGCCCCGCCAATCCGGCGATATAGACGATACGGCCGCGCTGGTTGAGCGCGTCGAGGTTGCGCGGGAAATAGTCGCCGCCGACCATGTCGAGCACGACGTCGACACCGCCGTTGGCCTTGGCGACCTCGGCGAAATTCTCGATCTCCGTGTCGACGGCGATGTCCGCACCCAGGCTGAGGGCGGTCTTCGCCTTCTCGGCCCCGCGCGCGGTCGCGATGACTCTCCCCCCGGCCGCCTTCGCCATCTGGATGGCGGTCGTTCCGATCCCCGATGTGGCGCCGTGGACCAGCAAGGTTTCGCCGGGCCGCAGGTACCCGTCCTCGAACACGTTGGCGAACACCGTGAACACGGTCTCGGGGAGGGCAGCGGCGGAAACGGCATCGAGACCGTGCGGCACCGGCAGCACGTGTCGCGCGTCCGCCACCGCATAGTCGGCGTAGCCTCCGCCCCCCAGCAATGCACAGACCTTGTCGCCCACGTTCCAGCGTCCCCCGGCGACGACGATCTCGCCGGCCACCTCCAACCCGAGGGTGCTGGGTGCGCCCGGCGGCGGCGGATAGAAGCCCATGCGCTGGAAGACGTCGGGCCGGTTCACACCGGCCGCATCCACGCGGATGAGCACCTCGCCGTCGCGCGGCGCGGGCACCGGCAGTTCTGTGACGACCAGGGCGGACGCCGGCCCACGATCGCCCTGGATCGAGATTGCCGACATGCGTCGCGGCAGCTCAAGCATCATCATTCCTCGTGCTGGTAGAGCTCATTGTAGATGACGGCCCCGACCCCGACCGCCTCGGTGCTCGCCCCTGCTCGACGACCACATTGCCCCGGCGGGCGGCGAGCGGCCGACCGTCGGACCCGGCGACCGCGCTGACGCCGACCAAGTCTGTCCGCGGCGGCACCACGCCGCGCGCGCACCAGGACGCAGAGTTGGCGGAAGTGCAACCCCTGTCGCGCATCCACAACTGCACGACCCATGCCACAGCTCGCGGGCCTTGGGATCGTCCCGCTCCAGGCGGAGCGACCAGTCGCGCGCCTCCCGGTGGATGGCCGGATCGTCCTTGGTGCGCCGGTTGTACCCGGCGGAGAGTCGCTTCAGGGCTGCGAGCGCCTCCCCAGCGTTGCCGACCGACCGGCCGACCCTCGCGATGGATCGCCGTGAGGAGGATCCCAGCGTGGGCTTGCGTCACGCTGGTGGCCACCAAGAGACTGGGCACGCCTCCTCACGACCTCCTGTATATATATTGCTCGTGGCCCTGGCAGGCTCGTATGATAGCGCGACCGCTCAGACGGCCGCGCGCCGCGTCGGAGCGGTCAGGCGATGGCGGCGCGAGGATACGGCAGGGGGTAGGCCCGCACCAAGCGAGCGCATTGAGCCGACCCATGAGCGGCACCAACTGGAGTTCCGCGTCCGGGCAGATGGACGGCGGAGCGACGAGCTCACCCGGCCGGTGGTCCTCTTCGGCCATTCGCCCGCAGAGCGTGCCGTCCAGACCGGCGCAGCCGAGCGCACCTTGTACCGCCAGGTCGCCCGTTTCGCGCAACTCGGCATGGCCAGTTTCGTCCCACCGCCGAAGGCGGAGAAGCATCGGACCCTCCCGCCCCGCATGCGCCAGGCGATCCTCGACCTCAAGCGCGAGCACCCGCCGCTGAACGTCAACGAGAGCCGCACCATCTGTTGGGCGCGCTTCGCCCACCGCCCGAGCAGCGCCACCGTCAGGCGCGTGCTGGCGGAGGCTCCGCCACCACCGCGCGCGCATCGCCGCTTCGCGCCCTTCCATGCCCTCGCCGATCCGACCGAGCGGCGCTTGGCGATCGTCAGGTTGCACATCGAGGGGCGGAACGAGCAGTCGAGCGCGCGGTTGTGCTGGCCGTTTACTCCATCCGGGGCCGGATACTGGCACTTTTGCGCCCGGACTGCTAGAAGATCACTTCGGGTGGAGTAAACGGCCAACACAGGGGCGGCGCGCAGGTGTGTGACGGCAAAGAGGGCGGGCGTGACGGGCCGCCAACACGCCCGTTTACATGCCGTCCGTATCCGGGGGGGCGGGCACGCCGCGCCCCCTGCGCCGGCCTGCTGGCCGCGCCGGTCGCCGCCCGAGGCGCGGAAGGATGCGCCATACCAGTCGCCGGCACGCGCAGGGACGGGCCAACCGCACGACACCCTCGAGCGCCGCTTCCTCCACGCCGCCCGAGCGCGCGCCGTGCGGGAGCGCCAGCAGCGGGGCAACTGCACGTCAGCGCGGCGCGACGAGCGCGGGCGTCTGCCCGACGTCCGTCACCCGGAGGCGCGCGGTCGCCGTGGTCGTCGCCGTGGCGGACGCGATGGTCGCGTCCAGGGCCACCAGATACCCCTGCGCGTCGTCGACCCAGGCGGTCGTCGCGGCGGTGCCGCCCTGCCCGGCCAGCGCCGGGTCGATGATCCCAAGGTCGGGCAGGACCACGTCGGCGGTGTAGCGGGTGGCCGACCGCCCGTCGATGCGCTCGTCCCCGACGGCGGTGTACGGCACGTCCGGCGGCACGAGCACGGCCAGCAGCGCGGGCGGCACGGCGAACAGGGCCAGCGCGGGCACGGCGAGCGGGTCGCCGTCGGCGGCCCGCACCACCCCGAGCAGTGGCACGCCGACGTGGAGGATGCCGCCGACCCGATAGGCCGCCAGGGTCGTCCCGCTCGCGGTCAGCGTCACCCGCCGATCGTCGCCGTGCTCGTCGAACACCGGGCGCAGATCCCCCGCGAGCCCGGCGATGGCGAACCCGCCGAGGACCCAGGACTGCCGGGAGTTCCCGAGCCGCTGCAACGTCGCCGCCGCTTGTGGCGGCGTCGCCCTGTCGGCGGTGCCGGTGCGCGTCGCCGCGGCCACCGGCACCCCGGCGGGCGCGCTCGGCGTGCGCCCGGCGAGGGCGGTGGCAGGGCGCGGGACGGCGGTCGGCGCGGCGGTGGCGAGCGGTTGCAGCGTGGCCGTCGCCCCCGCGCCGCAGGCCGCCAGGAGGGCCAGGCCGAGCGCCAGGCCCGTCATGGTCACGGACCGTCGCAGGTTGCCCATCTGCCCCCCTTCCGGGGCGCTCCAACACACCCCGTATCACGACCGCGGCGGTTGCCCGCGTGTCCTCGTCCGCTCCCAATGGCGCAGCGCGCACGCGCGGTTCGCGCCCGTCGCGTGCCCCGGCGACCCACGAAACCTGCGCGGCCCCGTCCGACCGCCGGGCCAGCGGCACCCCGGTCAGGTCGCCCCCGCGGTGCCGTGGACCTGGTGCAGCCGGGCGTCCAGCGGGAGCAGCTCCCCGAGCGCCACCCCGAAGGCCGCCCAGCGCACCACCTCGACCGCGACCAGGGCGCCGCCGTCGCGCGTGGCGAGCGGGAGGACGCCCCGACCGGCCAGCGTCGCGAGGGCCAGCGTGAGGAGCAGCGGCCCCCCGGCGAGGATCGCGCTGCGCGCGAGCCACGGCAACTGCTCGGTGCCCAGCCGCTCGTCGATGACCCCCAGGATGCTGGCGACGAGGAGGAAGACCGGCCCGCCGAGGAGCAGGCGCAGCCCCGTGCCGACCTCCTCCGTCCCGAGCGGCGGCGCGTCGACGAACGGGCGCGCGATGAACGCGGCGACGCCGACGAGCCCGTTGGTGGCGAGCAGCGCGAGGACGCCCGCGAGGAGCCCGTCGAGCCGCGCGGCGACCGCCGCCCCGCCGCGGCCCCGCGCCAGGGTCGGCAGCGCGCGCTTCAGATTGCGGATGAGGAAGACGGCGAGGGCCACCGCGACGAGCGCCCCCAGGGCACCCACCGGCGGGGCGACCCGCTCCAGGAGGGCCAGGGCGACCGGGCCGACGACGAAGCCGAGGAGGTTGAAGGCCAGGATGTAGAGGAACGCGCCGACGGCGACGGCGGGGAGGAATTGCCGCAGCGGCACGCCGCAGACGCCCGCCGCGATCGGCGTGACGATGCGGAGTCCGGGCACCAGCCGCCCGATCACGATCGCCCGCCCGCCCGAGCGTTGCAGCGCCCCCTCCGCCCGCGCCAGCGACGCCGGCCCCAGGTGCAGCAGCCAGCCGTAGCGCGCGACCGCCGCCCGCCCGAAGCGGCGACTGAACAGGAAGAGCCCGGTCGTGCCCACCAGGGTCACGGCCTCCTGCACGAGGAGGGCGGCCCAGAGCGGGAAGGTGCCCGCCCGCGCCTGGACGCCGGCCAGGAGCATCATCACGTCGCTGGGGATCGGGCTCGGGATCCCCAGCTCCTCGACGAACAGCAGCATCCCGATCGCCCACAGCGGGTGCGTCGCGATCAGCGCGCGCACGCTCTGACTCAGGGCCGCCCACAGCTCGCTCATCGCGCCTCCACCCGTCGTGCGCGCCCGGACCAGGCCCGCGAGCGCCCGCCGCGGCCGCCGCGCCGTCGCGGCGGAGTGTCGCAGAAGTCGGCGCGCAGGGCAAGCGCGGAGCCGTCGTTCGCGCGCCGACCTGTTGAGAACGGCGGCAGGCGGGGCGGCGCTTCCGCTGTACCGTGCTCCCACCCGTTCACCAGAGGCGAGGAGGTCGCGACCGTACCCACGCCGCAAGTGTCCAGGACGGGACGTGTCGCGGCAGGGGC
>JAABUN010005463.1_pt1 | contig 15748 bp, 15 predicted proteins | sample 5559311 | NCBI WGS metagenome assembly JAABUN01 (sample SAMN10711877, study PRJNA513370) | rock metagenome | isolation source: Antarctica rocks | place: Antarctica: Victoria Land, Siegfried Peak sud
ATTTTGAAGTGTTGGCAGACACGCCTTTATGACCGGTTCCCTCTCCGCTTGCGGGGAGGGTTAGGGAGGGGTCTAAACGCCTCCAAATTCCAATTCTAAAGTTCCGGCACCTCAATTTCAAACTCGTCGCTGCGCGCGGCGCGATGCGAATTACGGCTTTCGATCATCAAAATATGCTTGCCGATGGGCAAACGCACGCGCGAAAATTGCGGCGCATAGTTCTCCAGAACCGCGTCCACGAAGCGTTCGCCGTCCAAAGTGCGGATTTCGAAGAGCCAATAGGCGGTTGCGCCGTGCGCTTCGCCGAAGGAAAGCGTGGTAAAAACCTGGCGCTGCGGCTTGAAATGGGTGGCGACGACGCCGCGAATATCGACGGGCGACACCGGCGAGGCGTCGTTGATGGTGCGCGGGTCGGGAAAGCCGAATTGAAGCAGATTTTCGGCGCGCGCGTCGTCATTTTCGGCGTTTTGGGCGAGGTTTTGATAGAGTTCGCGCAGCGTATTCTGGGAATTTTGAAATGCGGTGCCAAGATTAGAGCCGCTTTCGAGGGCTTCCAGAAGCGCGCCGCGCGTTGATGCCAATTTTTCGGTAAAATTTGGCACGGCGTTTGAAGTTGTGGCGCCGCCGCATTGGTGGGAGCGCAAAATTCCCAAAACTTGCGAGAGTCGCACTATCACGGCGCCCGGTGTCGGGGGCGCAATCGAGGGTTCATCACTTAAAAACGGGTCGAATTTCATCGCTCACAAGTATGGCTCGCGGCCCCAATCTTTCAAAATAGGTTTCTTTTTATGGCCCAATCTCTGGGAATGTCCGGCGGGATGGAGCAGACGCTCAATCCCAAGATGATCGCGTTTTACGAACTGCTCCAACAGCCCGGAGTCGAACTTGAACAGGCAATCGAAAGCGAATTACAAGATAATCCCGCGCTTGAAGTGACCGCGGAGCGGCTTTGTCCGGCGTGTGGCGCCAATATGATGGCCGCGCAGTGCCGCGAGTGCGGCTACAAATTCACCAAAGAAGAGGAAGACGCCGCCGAAATCGCGCGTGAGAAGATTTTGGATTTGGCGATTGAGGCTTCGCCGATGGAAAAGCCGGTTTATACCGGCGAAGACGACGGTTTCGACGTGATGGCGCGTCTCACCGCGACCGAAACGCTCGCCGAACACCTCAAATGGCAGTGGGGCATGACCGCTTCACAAGAAAATCGCGCGCTGGGCGACCAACTCATCGGCTGCATCAACGACGACGGCTATCTCGACACCGATTTGGAGACGCTTTCCGAAGGTTTGGACGTGCCGTTGGAGAAATTGCAGCAGATTCTGAGCGAAATTCAAAGTCTCGAACCGGCGGGCGTCGGCGCGCGCACGTTGCGCGAATGTTTGCGCTTGCAACTCGTGACGCGCGACAAAGGCCCGGATGCCGAAGTCGCGCAACTCGCGCTCAAACTCATCGACGATTTCTGGCAAGCCTTAGCGCGGCATTCTTACGAGGACATCGCGCGCAAGCTGAAAACAACGGTCGAGCGCGTTCAGGACGGCGCCGATTTCATTCGCACCGAGCTTTCGCCGTATCCGGGCCGCCAGTTTCATCCCGCCTGGCACACCGGAAGCCCGCACGGTGAAGGGCGGGTGCGTCCCGATGTCGAAATCAAGAAAGTCGAGGGCGAAGAGGGCGTTTATTTGGTCGAAGTCAACGAATCGCGCAGTCTGGGACTGCGTGTCAACTCGGTTTATCGCCAACTCTGGGACGCGATGCGCCGCGATTCGGTGAATTATTCGAGCAAAGACCGCGAACACGTCCAGACTTATCTCACCCGCGCCAGGGAGTTCATCGACAACCTCAATCAGCGCCGCAAAACCCTCAAACTCATCATCGAAGCGGTCGCCACCGAGCAAGGTTCGTTTTTGGAACAGGGCACGCACGCGCTCAAACCGCTCACCAGACTCAGCGTGGCGCACAAATTGGGACTTCACGAAAGCACGGTCGGGCGCGCGGTTTCGGGCAAATACGCGATGTTGCCCAACGGCGAAGTCATCGGCTGCGAAATCTTTTTCGATGCCAGTTTGAGCATCAAAGAAGTCATCAAAGACCTGCTGGCCGAGGAAAATTCGCGCAAACCGTTTTCCGATGAGCAGATCAGCGCCGAACTTTCCAAACGAGGCATCGAAATAGCGAGACGCACGGTCACCAAATACCGTGAGGCGCTCAAAATTCCGCCCGCCGCCCAGCGGCGACGCTACGATTAGAGCGCATTCTATAAGCGTTTTCGGCAACTCACTCGCCGAAAACGCGATGCTCCCTAATTATGTTGTCCCCGGCTCCCCATATCGATGTTCACGCCCTGATGCGCGGCCTGGTTCACGAACTGCGCAACCCACTTTCCGCGATTTTGACCGCTTCCAGTCTGCTCAAAGGCGGTCAGGGTATCGACGACGAAAGCGCGATGCTTCTCGATGTCGTGGAAAAAGAATCGCGGCGCATGAACCGCATTTTGACCGAGTTTTCTTCGTTCGTGAAGCCGCCGGTGCCGCATCTCGAAGTTTTCGATGTGGCCCAAACCCTGCGCGATCTCGCGCGCGATCTCGCGCGCGATCTTCAAAAAGACGACGCGCCCGGCCACAAAATCGAAGTGCGCGACGATTTGCCCGCGCAGCTTGCGGTTTATGGCGATCCGCAGCAATGCCAGCAAGCGTTCCAGCATTTGTTCACCAACGCCGCCGAAACCATGCACAGCGGCGGCACATTGCATCTCCACGCTAACGGCGACACGCAAAACGCCCATATTTTCCTCGACGACAGCGGCGGTGGTTTGCCCGACGAGGTTTTAGAGCGGGTTTTGCAGCCGTTTTTCTCGACCAAACCGGCTTCGACGGGGCTGGGACTGTCGATTGCGAGCAGTTTGCTGCGCGCCTCAGGTGGCGAAATCTCGCTTCACAACCAGTTCGGCGAGGTTTCCGATGCGCGTAGCAACGGACACAAGCCTCTCGGCGCACGGGTGCGCGTTTCTCTGCCGCGCGGTGCCTGAATTCAGTTCGAAGTCTTCCCGCTTTTTATTTTGATCAATGTTCGTGTGAAAAAAGGGCAAATCCCTTGGCCCCGCTTCGTCTTTAATGCACAGTAAGGCAGCTAAAGGAGAAGAGGCTACACGACACCAAGTTGAAGTTTCGTCATGCTGAGCCTGCGAAGGATCTCAAGTCACTGCCTCGTTTTGCGAGCTGCAACGCGAGATCCTTCGCCCTTCAGGATGACGAAACTGACATTGTAGCCACTCCAACTTTAGCTGCTATAAGACCCCTTCAAACCTTGTAAAATAAGCAAATCCCCCAGCGAAAACTGTCGCCTGGCGGTTTCGCGCCGCTCGTTGATTCTCATTTCGTTTCCTAATGGCCCATATTCTTCTTGTTGACGACCAATCTTCGATTCGCCTCACGCTCACCGCGCTGCTCAAAGGCGCCGGGCACACGCTTGCTCAGGCCGGAACCGGCGCCGACGCGCTGGAAAAAATCACCAAAAACGACTTCGATCTCGTCATCACCGACCTCAATCTCGACCAGATTTCGGGCATGGAAGTTCTCAAGGCAACCAAAGTCCAAAACCCGCAAACCGAAGTGATCATGTTGACCGGATACGGCTCGATAGAAACCGCCGTTGAAGCGATGAAAGCGGGCGCCATCGACTATCTAACCAAGCCCATCGACGCCGAAGAACTCACTTTGGCCATCGGGCGCGCCCAGGAACGCCAGCAACTGAAATCCGAAGTCGCGCGTTTGCGAAGCGTCGTCGCCAAAGAGCAAAAGTTCGATCCGGGCAACATCATCTCCAATTCGCCCGAAATGACGCAGGTTTTGGAAATGGTGGCGCGGGTTTCGCCCACCGATGCGACGGTTTTGATTCAAGGCGAAAGCGGGACGGGCAAAGAACTCATCGCGCGCGCGATTCACCAGAATTCCAAGCGCAAAGACGGCCCCTTCATCCCCATCAACTGCGGCGCGCTGCCGGAAAATCTGCTCGAATCCGAGCTTTTCGGCCACGTCAAAGGCGCTTTTACCGGAGCGGCGCAAAACAAAAAAGGCTTGTTCGAGGAAGCCGACGGCGGCACCTTGTTTTTGGATGAAATCGGCGATACCTCGCCCGCCACGCAGGTGAAACTGCTGCGCGTCTTGCAGGACGGCGAAGTGCGCCGCGTCGGTGCCAATACCGGCGTCAAAACCGACGTGCGCGTCGTCGCCGCGACCAACAGAAGACTTCAAGAGCGCATCCGCGACAACGAATTCCGCGAAGATTTGTATTACCGTTTGCAGGTGATTTTGCTGCACCTGCCCGCGCTGCGCGAAAGGCAGGGCGAGATTTTGCCGCTCATCACGCATTATCTGGGGTTTCATTCGCAAAAAATGGGCAAACCGCCGCTGAGTCTGGCGCCCGCCGCGCAAAAAGCGCTGTTGGCGTATTCGTGGCCCGGCAACATCCGCGAACTCATCAACGCCGTCGAACGCGCGGTGATTTTGTGTCGTGGGACGGAAGTCGGCATGGAAGATTTCGCGCTCAATCTCGGCGGCACGATTTTGTCGGAGCGAGTTGAAATCAAGTAGAAGTTAGAGAATAGAACTTAGAGGTTAGGATTGAGTTTTTTAACCTCTAACTTCTATTCTCTAACTTCTACTTGATTTAAGCCCCGCAGCCCTCCGTCAAAACCGCATCGCCGCGCGAGGTGTAAAGCACCGACCACAATCCTTCGTAATAGCGCCCGCGCACCAGAAACTCCATTTTTCCGTCGCCATCGGCATCGAGAACCGCCGCTAATTGATAAAAGCCGGGCGCGTTGAACGGCTTGGCGCGCGGGTAAATTTCGCCTTGCAAAACCCGGTTTTGTGCTTTGCCGCGCACTACGCGTCGCAAAAGCAAAAGCGAATAATCGCCGGCGCGCGACGCGGGCGCGATGCTGTTTTTGTCGCCATAATCCGCTTTGCGCGTGGCGGTCAAAAGCACTTCCTGCGTGCCGTCGCCATCCAAATCGACGCGCCAGAGCTGCGTGATTTGCACGATGGGTTTGGCGATGCCGTTCTTTCTCAAAATCGCCGCGACAACCTTTTTATAGGTCGCCTGATCGGTGTTTTCAGCCCGCAACGCGCGCGGAAGCGGGTTATGAGCGCCGCCGAGCGCAAATTCGGCATTTTTCCGCAAAGAATCGGGCGAAATTTCGCTCCAAAGTGTGTCGGGACAAGGCGCGTCTTCGGTTTTGGGCGCCGTCGCCCTACCCTTTCCCAAACCGCGCACCGAGCTGTAAAGGCGGTAATTCGCGCCGTTTTTCAATGCGAGTGCGGTATTTTTTGCGCTGATCCATTTCCCGCCGCGACTGCCACCGAGCAAATAACCCGATCTCACGTCGAGAATCGGCACGACGGCACTTTGCCTACCTTTGGTTGGAGCGGAAAAAGCAAGCGCGGCCAGAGCCAAAATGAGCGAAAACGACAGGAGAAGTTTCAAGAGTTGACCTCGGATCGAGCTTTCCGACGGGGCAGATTGAGAGCCGCCATCGCAAAGCGACTTTCGCGCCGCATTGCGGAGCGCAACAGCGCCAAAGTCGCCGCGTTCGGTTCGGCTTCGCGTGCGAAATCGAGCGCGGTTTTGCCCTTTTGGGAACGAAAATTCGCCCGCGCGCCGTGAAGCAGCAAGGCTCGAATCGCGTCGGGGTCGGAAACGGTGGAGCCGTCATGAGTAAAAATATGCGCCGCGTTCATCAAGGCCGTTTCGCCATCCTGGTCGCGCGCGTTGACATCGGCGCCGGCGCGCACCAGCATCGAGAGCAGTTCGGGATAACCGCCAACCGCCATCATCAGCGCGGTTTGGCCTTCTCGTCCGCGCGCGTTGACTTTGGCGCTTTGTTCGAGCAAAAAACGCACGGTTTCGGGTTTGCCTTCGCCGAGTTCGCCGTCCGCCGCCGCGATGAGCGCGGTTTCGCCCGCCGGATCATCCGAGTTCCAACTGTGTTGCGCTTCGAGCGAGGCGCCCTGGTCGATGGCGCGCTTCAAAAGCGCGATTTCACCGCGCTCCGCCGCGTCAATCAGCGCATCGTTCAAAAGGCGTTGCTGCGGGGGCGTGCGCGGCAGCGGGGGCGTGCGCGGCAATGGAGGGCGCGACGCGACGCGTTTTTTGGCTCCCGCAGCTTTCAAAAGCCGCACCATGCGCTCATGGTGGCGAGATTTGGCCCAATCGAGGGCCGAATTACCATTGCGGTCGCTCGTCGCGGCATCCGCGCCGCGTGCGACGAGCATTTCTGCGATTTCGAGGTTGTTCCAACGCGCGGCGATGATGAGCGCGGTTTTGCCCGCGTTATCGCGCGCGCCCACCTCGGCGCCGCGCTGCAACAGCCAGCGCGTGCGCGCCACGAAAAGCGCGTGCGCTTCTTTGTTAGCGCGGTCGTCGCGGTAAATCGTGTGCATCAAAGCGGTTTGCCCGCTCGCATCGCGCGCGTTGATTTTGGCTTTGGCTTCAACCAACACGCGGAGTTTGGCGCCGTTAGTTCCTGCTTCATCGTCTTTGGATGCCAGCAAAAGCGCGGTTTCGCCGTTTCGATTGGCCAACTCGGTCTGGGCACCGCGTTTCAAAAGCAGGGCGACAACATCCGCATTTGCGGTTCGCATCAACGCCGTATTGCCATTTTTGTCGCGGGCGTCGATCTCGGCGCCGTGTTCGAGAAGCACATCAACAACCGCAGAAGAATAAGAGCCGTGCAAAAGCGCGGTTTTTCCATCTTTGTCGCGGGCGCCGACGTTTGCGCCGCGCGAGAGCAGCAATTTCACTTTTTCGACCTGACCGCGTGCCGCCGTCATCAAAGCGGTTTCGCCCTCTTCGTCCGCTTGATTGACCGGCGCGCCCTGGTCGAGCAAAAAGCGCGCGACAGAGATTTCGCCGTTGGCAATCGCTCTGGTGAGAGCGCTTTGGCCGTTTTTGTTGCGCGCATTGAGCATCGCACCGCGCGAAAGTAGCAGCCGAACCGTCGCCACATCTTTGTTCGAACCGGCGGCCCACATCAGCGCGGTTTCGCCATCTTTGGTGCGCGCGTTGGCGTCGGCGCCGCGATTGAGCAGAATCTCGGTGCAAAGCCGGTTTTGCAAAACCGCGCTCATCAAAGCGGTCTGTCCCAAGTCGTCTTTGGCGTTGACATCAGCGCCTTTGGCGATCAAAAACCGCAAAACCGGGCCAAAGCGCGCCGCGTCGTCGTCGCTTTCAAACGCGGCGACTTGGAGCGGCCTTTCGCCATTCTCATCGCGCGCCTTGACCTCGGCGCCGCGCGCGACGAGCTTTTGAATCGCGGGCAAATCGCCGCGCTTTACGGCCTCGAAAAGCGCGGTGCCGAGGCGTGTTGGCGCGGCCAGAGCGCTCGAAGTCGAAACTCCCAGCGATAGAAAATAGAGAGCGTGAAACCGCACGGAGAACTCCTCGAAAACAACGCTTCAACGCGCGGCCAAAACGCCCCACAGCGCCGCGTAAAGCAAGGCCAAAACCCCGACCCAGCCGCCGAAAATCGCCAAAATCCGCTCCGAAAATAGATCTTTGAGGCGCCTTAAAGTGCCCAAAACCGCGCCGAGTCCGGCGCCGCCCGCCATCCAGCCGCCCGGCGCAAAATTCTGCACCATCGATTGGAAAAGCGGGCGCAAAATCGCGTCTCCCGTTGTGAGGAGTTCGGCGCCGAAAATCATTGCGGCGACGGTTGCAACGGTGCCGAAAAATCCCATGGACAGCCACAGCGCGCACGAACGCCGCGTTATCGCTTCGAGCGTCGTCCAGAGGAACAAAACCACGCCAAAAGCAGCGCCGAAAAACACGCCGTTTTGCCAGCCCAAAGCCGGGTTTTGCCCCAGCCAGCCCAAACCCGAATCGTTGGCGCTCGAAAACGGCGCCGCTCGCAGCCAACCGCCCGCCATCATCCCCAGAAACCCGTAAATCAGCACCGTCAGAAACGGCGCCAGCCACGACGGGCCGCGCACTTGGGCCGAAAACGGCACGATGCGTTCGCCCGCCGAACTGTCGAGCGTGATTTCGCCCGAATATCGGCCCGGACGGTGGCGATTGGCGTCGAAGGTGACCGGAATCGTGGCTTTATTGCCGTCCCATTCACCATAAGTCGAAATCGCCGGATGCGAAGTGCGAATCAGGCCAAACAAATGACCGCGCCCGCGATTTTGCAGACGTAAATCGAGACTTTTCTGCGCGCCTTCGGGCAAGCTGCCAAAGTCGAGGCTGTGAACGTTGATCTCCAGTGACGGCAGTTCCGCACCCATCACCTGAGCGAGCGCTTCGGTTCCCTGACGATTTCTGCCGCGATAGCGCATCCGAAACTCGGCGGCTTGGGCGGCCAAATCCGCTTCGCCGAGCCTTTGTAACCAGCCTTCGATTTCGCCCGCCGCCAATTTGCGCCCGGCTTCGTCGGGATAAGCATCCATTAAAGGCAGCAATTGCGCGGCGTTCAAAGCGCGCTCGCCCGACCGGAATTGCAGCGGCAAAGCGGCGATTGGAGGCGTTTTTTCCGCCAAATTTCGCGTCGGTTGAGGCGCATTTTGCGGCGCTCCTAAATTTTCCAACCGCAGCAACAATTCCGCGCCGTTTTGCGGGCGCCGCGCGGCTTCGAGATGCGTGCAATCGACCAATAATTGATCCAAAGCGAGAGGGATTTCCGGCGCGAAATCGCGCGGCGTGTGGGTTCGCATCGCGCGCAAATCGCCGGGCAGCGTCGGGTCTTTGCCGGTCAAAAGATGGAAAAACGTCATCCCGAACGCGTGAATATCGCTGCGCGCATCGGGATTCTGGCGCTCCACAGGCGCTTCAGGCGCATAACCGATGGTGCCGCCGCCCGTCGTGTGACGCTGGGCACGCGTGCCATAGCGGTCGCCCGCTTCGGTTTCGGTCGCGCCGACGGTGGCGATGCCGAAATCGAGCAAAACCGCTTCGTCGGCATCGGCGCGCAGCCGGATGTTTTCCGGTTTGATGTCGCGGTGAACCAGACCGCGCGCGTGAATATAACTCAGCGCCGCAGCGATTTGCGTCGCGTAAACCAACGCGGTTTCGACGCCAATTTTGCCGCCATTTTGCTCGCCAAGCTGCAATAAATCGAGGCCAGAAACGTATTCCATCACCAGATAATGGCGCGAAGCGATGGGAATTAAGGGCGCGTTGTGGTCGGGGCAACGAGTTTCCGACGCGAAATCGAGGCCGCAAAGCGGGCACATCCGCCAGTCGCCCGCGTGCGGCTCATAATGCCCCGATACGATGTGGGGATGGCGCAGTTTCGACAAATGCGTCGCCTCGGCGCGAAATTGCAGCAGCGCCGCCTCGCGTTCGCCGCCCTCTTCGTCCAGAACGTGTAATTCTTTGACGGCGACGGGCACGTCGATTTCGAGGTCGCGGCAGCCGTAAACCGTGCCGAACGCGCCACTTCCCAAAAGCCGCCGCACTTCGTAGCGGTTTTGAATGCGGTCGTTTTGACGGTGTTTCAGTTGGGGCATAATCTTTCAGCGAATAGATTCGCTGTCTAACCGTTCCAAAGCCTCGCGCGCGCCCAGCGCGACGGAAATCGTGCCATCCGGCCCCAAACTCTCGCGCGGATTGATGCGAATCAAAGTCGCGCCACGTTTGTGGAGATGCTCGCTGAAATGTCGAACCGTCGAAATCGCGGCGCCAGCACCGATTTCAAGGATGGTCAAGCGAGGCAGATCGAGAGTTTCCAGCCAACTCATCAACGCTTTTTCCTGGTGCAGCGAACGCGTCAAAACCCATTCAGCATCCGAAAACATCAAGATATTGGGACGCGCCAACGCGCCGCAACGCGGACAATGCGGCAACTCGCCTTCGGCGCGGAATGAAGTTTCATCCACTGCGATGCGAGTCGTGTCGATTCTCCAAATCTCGTCGTTGCAAGGCCGCATGCATTGGGCGTGCAAAATCGAGCCGTGAACTTCGCAAACCTCATTCAAACCCGCTTTTTGGAACTGCCCATCGACATTTGAGGTATAAATCCGCGCTGGTTTCTCATCAGCCCAACGCTTCAAAATCGCAAACCCGGCGTGCGGTTCGGTGACGCGGTAAAGATTCAAACGGTGCCCGTAAAAGCCCCAGGCGAGGCGAGGATCTTTGACAAACCAACGCGGATTAGCGAGGTCGGCAAAGGAAAGTCCGAGTTTTTGGAAAGGCGGATAAGCGCGCCAAAAACCCGCGTCGCCGCGAAAATCGGGCAAACCGGAATCGACGCCCAGGCCCGCACCCGCGCCGAAAAGTAGGGATTCGGCGTTGGAAATGGCGCGCGCGGCGCTTGGAATGGCTTCCATATATTTAGGAACCAACGCCCGATTGCGGCCCCCAAACCGGCGTTTTATTCGAGCACACCTTTGAGAATCGTGAAGCCGCCTTGCCGTTTTTGCTTGCCCTGCCGCAAGTTGTAGGCGCCCGGATCGCCGACGCGAAGCGGAAGCCGCCCGCTCGCCGTCACCGGCACATTGCCGACTTTGCCACTGAGGGTAAAGCCGTTGGGCGCCGTCCAAACCCCGTCCAAAGTGGCGAAATCACCCGGCGGCAACACCATCGGCGCGGTCGTGTTGGAAGCGGCACCGGGCGCGGCAGGCGGCACGATAATCTCGGCGACGAGGTTTTTTTGTCCCTTGATGCGGGTAATGTTGAGTTTCGCGTTTTGGCCCGCCGCGAGCGGCACCACAGCCGAATAAACCACCGCGTTCGTCACAACGGTGTCGCGCGCGCAACCGGATGAAGCAACCGTCAGGGCGAGGCCAAGTTCGGCGTTCACGGCGAGGCAATTGCGCGGTGAAAAACGCGGAGAAAAGAGGTTTCGCATCATAAAAACCAAAAGGGGATTTCGGATTAGAGGAAAGTGACTCAACGCCTTCGCGCTAAAGAGCAGAAAATCGGCGTTTTGGATGGCGTTTGCGGCGGATTGAACTGTGGCAGCCATGAGAAAATCCAATCCCAAACGGTTACCGAGCCAACAACAAGAAGAACCAACATTACAGCCACGAATAAATAACACCCCACGTTTTCCAACATCAAACTGAGACGTCTTTTGGAGTTGAAGGCTCTTCTTGCCACTGCTTGCGCCGCTCCAAAGTGTTGAAAAACTGCTCATTGTGTTGATTCTGGAAGTGCGGGACTGGCGCAGAACTAACACTCTCCCGCGCGATTGCAGCCCGCATTACAAGCGCGGCTATCCGCAGAAAATAGGCGCGATTGGCAATGAGCCGAGTTGAAAGCGCATTGGTGGTTTGAAATTCACTCTCCAAGCGAAACCGGGCGTCTTCAACGCGCACCGCCGCTTCCAAACGCGCCGCCATCGCCTCGATTTCATCGTCGCGCAACTCGTTTATCATCAGCGTTCTCGCGTCGGAACATGAGTTTCATCGGCTTTGAGTTGCTGGCGAAACTTCTCGATCAGGGTTTGAGCCATTGCGGGCGAATCGCAAGCGCGCGTCGCTGCAATGAGCGACTCGAAATCGCAGTTTTCCCGCACCAAATCGGAAGGAATCGTATGCGGCTCATAGATTCCCTCTTCCAAATAAATTTCGTGCATCGGGTCGCTACTGTCATATTCGGGCGCCAGCGAACCGCCCGCCGCGAGGTAGCGATCCCACAACAGCGCCGAACGCGCCATGCGCTCCATCGGCGCGAGCCGATACCACGCCGCGCGTTCTTCACCAAATAACACTTCGAGTTCTTGCTGTGTCATGGCTTCAATCACACTGGCAAAAGCCGCAAAACCACTTTCCCAAACGCGATTTTGTCGCCCAAATTCACCGGCGTCGCCACGTTATCGGCGACGGGTTTGTTGTTGATGCGGGTTTTGTTGGAGCCGCCGAGATGCGTCACGCGCAAATTGCCATTTTCGAACTGCAAAGTCGCGTGTTTGCGATGAACGTAGCCCGCATCCTGGTCGCTGAGGTCGATGTCGGGGTAAATTTCCTCGTCCACGTCTTCGCGTCCGACGAGCATTTCGGCGTCGCCCAAAACGAACTGCGCGCCGACGCTTTGGCCTTGCTCGACGACGAGTTTCACGCTTCCCGGCGTTAAATTGCCCGCCGGAAGTGGTGTTTGCGGCGCGTCGAATGGCGTGGTTTCGTCTGCGGCAATCATGGCCAACGGCGGCGCAAGTCCCGCATCGGGAAGCGACGCGAAGGCATCATCGGCGCTCGAAACCGGCGCGTTTTGGCCCGGTTTGAGGTCGGCGCCGCACGCTTCGCAGGCGAGATTATCGGCGGGATTCAAATGAGCGCAACCGGGGCACGCAACCAGGTTTTCATCGCTCGCGGCGGCGACTTTCGCGGGCAATTCTTCGCCGCACATCTCGCAAAATTGGGTGCCGTCGATGTTTTCGTGTTGGCAGGCCGGACAAATAAGCATAATTTTCCTTTTTGGTGATTCACCGCAAAGGCGCAAAGACGCAAAGAAATTCAAGGGAAAAATCTTTGCGTCTTTGCGTCTTTGCGGTTCATTTTCATCCTAATCTTTTGGTTTTTTTGGTTTCTTCCGACGAAACCGCGAGATCGAGCGCCGTAATCTGCCCGCCCGAATCGAGCGTTTCTTCCATGTTTTCGAGGATTTTGGTCGCGTTGACTTTGCCCAAACGCTGCGTCATCTTCTTTTTGCGCTCCAAAACCTGCGTCATTTTGCGCTTGTCGCCCGATTTGACCGCCGCTTCCAAGTCAACTTGCAATTTGAAATCGTTGGCCTCTTCGATGAGCCGAATCACTTCGCCACTGCGCTGGGCCAGTTCGGTTTCGTTGTCGGAATAGCCGGTCAAAACGTTGGCTTCGACGCGCGCGTTGGGATTTGCGCTCGTCCACGCCGCGATTTGACAGAGCAAATCGCGGTTTTTGGGACTCGGCGGCGCGCTGGTGACGACATCGAGCAAATAACTCTGCGGCTGGTCGCTCTGAATCGCGCCGACGGCGATTTTAAAGCCGCCATTGAGAACCGAAGGCGGATCGAAAATCTTTTTGTCGGGCACCACGCGCCACAAGCGCCGCGCTTTGCCGTTTAAACGCGTGACTTCGAGCGTGACTTCGGAAATCACCGTCGAGGAAATTCGCTCGAACTCTTCCTGAAAAACGCCGCCGAGTTCTTCGGGCGTGGTCGCCATGAGGAATTTCCCGCTGCCTTTGTCGGCCAAATCACGCAAAAAGGCGGCGTCGTAATCTTCGGGCGCGCCGAGGCCAATCGTCGAGACCGAAACGCCGTTTTTTTCGAATTCATCGCGCGCGCGGTCGAGGAATTTTTCCAAACTGCGGTCGATAAAGCCCTGCGAATCGGTCGGCTGACCGTCGGAAAGCACCAAAACATAAGTCGTCACATTTGGCCCGCGATGCGGCGCGACTTCGCCAAAAACCGTGTTGAGTCCCGTCAAAAGCTCGGTCGCGCCTTCGACGCGAATATCCGAGACGGCGCGAAGTCCCCGTTCGCGCGCGCCTTCGACGAACTGCGTGGAAGGCAAAATCGCGCGCGAACCGCTGGAAAAGATGCACACCGTGGCGCGGTCTTCGGGTTTGAGGCGCTCTAAAATCAGCGCGCAAGCGCGTTTGGCGTTTTCGAGTTTGGCGCCGTCCATCGAGCCGGAATTATCCAGCAAAATGCCCAAATTCAGCGGCAAAGCGCGCCCCGATGCGCCGGAGATGCCGTTGGAAACGCCCGCGCCGCGTCCGGGCGAGATTTCGAGCAAAATGGTCTGCAAAAAGTCGCCGCGCGTGGGGCGAAACTCTTTGTCGAGGGCGGTGCGAAGTGATAAATCGGACATAATTTGGGTTCAACGAATAAATTCGACGCGGCACATTCCCGCGCTTTGCAACGGCTCGATTTCAGTTTTGTCGGCGGTGACGAATTCGCAACCTAAACGCCGCGAAAGCGCGATTCCAAAGGCATCGCCGAGCGCCAGTTTGGGCTTTTCGCGCGGTTTTTCCATGCGCGGCGCTTGAGCGCGGCGTTCGGCGATCAGAAACGCGATGTCGCGCCAGAAATCGGCGTCCATATCGTTGCGTTCGATAACTTTGGCATCAGATAACACTTGCAACCCTCTTCGGGCGCGCTCAAGGTTAAGCGGAACTGGCCCGAAATCATAGAGAACTTCGCAAAGGTTGACCGCGTGCGCGTAAGTGGTGACGCTGCGATCCCTAACGAGGCGCCACACTGTCTCGCCTCCAGGCTCGGATTTCAAAAGCGCCAGCATCGCGCTGGAATCAAAAACGACAACGCGCCCGCTCAAGCGGACTCCCCTTTGGGATGTTGAGCGTCCCGCTTTTGACTTTCCATCCATTTGTCATATTCGGCCTCACCTTCAGCATGGCGATCAGCCAGAAAATCGTCTACGGTGCGTCCATCGCCCGCAAACATCCCAAAGGCTCGATCAGCGGCTTCTAAACGCCGCGCTTCGGCTTCGTCGTCTTCGTGTTGAGACCTCGCCGCCTTTTCGCGCGCCATATCTAATATCCACTCCGACAAGCCGCGCCCCGCCTGCGCCGCCGCGCGCGTCAGTTCCAATTCCACTTCCGGCGAAATTTCCAAAGTTAAAGTCATGGTTCTCCCTAACTACAAATCAAAGCCGCGACAGTGATATTATCGAAGCCGCCCGCGCCGTTTGCCGCGTTCACCAAAGCCGCGCACAAACCCGAAACCTCGTGGTTTCCCGCGATAACCGCTTCGATTTGCGCGTCGCGCAGCGTATCGACTACGCCATCCGATACCAAAACCAACCGATCTCCCGCGCTCAAAATCCGCAAAAACACGTCTTTTTTCAGCCCGCGCATCATGCCGATGTGCGAAGTAATCACCGAGCCGTCGGGATGGCCCCACGCTTCCTCTTCCGAAATCGAGCCGCTATCGAGCAAATCCTGCACGTAGGAATGGTCTTTGGTGAGCCGCTGCAAACCCGATTTCTCGTTCCAGCGATAAGCGCGAGAGTCGCCGACATTGCCGATGAAAACGCGCGGCCCGATTCGCAAAGCGCACACCAGAGTCGCGCCCGGCTTGGCGCGCATCGACGCATACGGCGGGTTTTCCGTCAATCGCACCACGGCGTCATTGACTTCGCCCAAAATCTCGTTCATCGCCGCCAAAACCAGCGAATTATCAGAAAAGTCGAGGTTTTGACGCGCGGCAATCGCGGTTTCGAGCGCCGAAAGCGTCACATCCGACGCAACTTCGCCGCCTTCGTGCCCGCCCATGCCATCGGCGACCGCCAAAACTTCGAGTTCGAAATTGCGCGCGTGTCCGGCGCGGCTGCTTTTCCACATCAAACCGCAATCTTCATTCAGTTCGCGCTCCATGCCGACATCGGAGAGCAAGGCCGCCTCGGTTTTGGCAAAGGGCGCGAAATTTTCCAGCGCGGCGATAACTTCCGACGCATTCGCAAATTCGCTGTTACTCAATGCGCGGGCGAAAGTTTTGACTTCTTCGGAAAAAGGCAACGCGCCGAACTCGTCGTCGAGACGTAAAGTCGCGCGCGCGGCGAGATTGGTTTTGGCGAAACGGCTCGACAGCGCGGAAAGCTGGTGGAGGGCGGGGCTGACGCCCTCTTCCAATCTTGTGTTTTCTGCCTCAGTTGCGGAATCAGAAAGATTGGAAGAGGGCGCGCTGACGCCCTCTTCCAATCTTGTGTTTTCTGCCTCAGTTGCGGAATCAGAAAGATTGGAAGAGGGCGCGGGGCTGACGCCCTCTTCCAATCTTGTGTTTTCTGCCTCAGTTGCGGAATCAGAAAGAT
>JAABUN010005465.1_pt1 | contig 15747 bp, 14 predicted proteins | sample 5559311 | NCBI WGS metagenome assembly JAABUN01 (sample SAMN10711877, study PRJNA513370) | rock metagenome | isolation source: Antarctica rocks | place: Antarctica: Victoria Land, Siegfried Peak sud
TGGCACCGCTGGACGACCGGGACGAGTTGGGCCGAGGCCAAACGGGACATCATCCGCGGGGCCGTTCGCCGCTACCTCCGCCACCCACGAATCACGCTACCGCAGCCGGCAACTGCGTAACTCCTACTTTGGTGACTTTGAAGTCGCACCCCGTACACGTAGTGGTCGTAGGCGCACCAGTCGCGACCGTGCAACTGCCGCTACTCTGACACGGAGGGGTTGTCATCGCGTCGCCGGCGTTACATGTGTTGTCGCAAAGTGCCGTCAGTACCGGCGTGATTGACGCCACGGCTTCCGTCGGTGCCGCCGCCAGCCCCACCATCAACAGCGCCGCCCCCAGGGCCGCGTGCAAACCCGCCAACCGATCGTAAAACGTCATCGCCACCCCCCTTCCGTAAAGGTGAAAGTCTAACCGCCCCAGTTCCGCCCGCTAACTCGCGAGCCGCTCCGCTCGGACGCCCGGTTCCACCCGGCCAGCGATTCTCCCGCCGACGCGCGGTTGGGTCGGGGCGTCCGTGTACCACTCGAAGGTGTGTAAAAACGCACCCGGTTCGCCGGTGAACCGGACCCCCACCCGCACTTCCGTGCGGCCGTCCGGCGGCAACGTCACCGGCAGGTCGGCCGTGGCAACGCAGGCACAACTCGTCGTCCCGCCGATCAGCCGCACCGGGTCGCCCGTAAGATTCTCCACCATCACAGCCACGACCCGCATCTCGCCCTGCGGGACGCTCCCCGCGTCGGCGTCCCCGGCCGAGAGGACGACCGCCTCGCCACGCAGCCGGGCGAACGCCTTCGCCGTTTCGCTCGATGTCAGCAGGGCGACCAGCAGACCGGCCACGAGCGCGGCCGACATGGGGACTGCCCCGTTACGCGAGGCCGTCCGGGTCGGGTCGGCGGCGGGGCGCGTGACCAGGAGGGCCGCGGCGCAGGCCACGTCCAAGGCGAGGGTCAGCCACGGACTCACCGACACCCGCCCGAAGCAGCCGCAACTCGCCTGGCCGATCAGCCCGAGGTACGGACTGACCACCCCGAGCGCGGCGAACAGGCCGCCGCCGGCGAGGGCCGCCCCGCGTGGGACGAACCCCGAGACGAGCCAGACGCCGACGAGGGCTTCGAGTTCCAGCCCGACGAGTTGGACCCGGGCCGAGAGCATCGGTAGCGTGCCCCCGACGCCGCCGGATTGGCCGCCGACTTTGAGGGCCACGGCCGCGAGCAGCACCAGGCCACAAGCCCGGGCAACGACACGACTGGCAAGGTAACGGTTAAAAGGCATGAGGTAGCTCGGGCTGCCGCCGGCCGGCCAGATTTGGCCTTTACACCACGACATTACGCACACACACCCCGTCGCAAGCCCGATCTCAGGAACAGTTGAAGCCGGCGGTCGGAATCTCCGGGGTGTTCCGGCCGCCGACCCGCCGGCGGCCGCGAGCGGGGTTTGCACCGGCGAGTTCCCACACTAAGATTGCCCGTTCGGTTGACCCGCGTCCGAGCAAGAGGCTCCCACCCCCGTGCGACTGACCGAAACGCCCCCCACCCTGTCGGCCGTCGCCGGCGACGACACCCCGCCGCCGCGGCCGGCCGAAGCCCACGCCCCGGTCTATGCCCCCCCCGAGGCGGCCGACCCGCCGCTGACGGTCATCGAGGGGCGGAACTGGTGGTCGGCGGCCGACGCCCGGGAGGTCTGGCGGTTCCGCGAGCTGTTCTACTTCCTGACGCTCCGCGACATCAAACTCCGGTACAAGCAGACCATCTTCGGCGTCGGCTGGTCGGTGTTCCAGCCGCTCGCCACCGTCGTCGTGTTCGCGGTCTTTTTCGGGTCGATGGGCAAGATCGCCGACGGGTTCGCCGGCGACTACACCCTGTTCGTGTTGTGCGGCGTCCTGCCGTGGACGTACTTCGCCAACGCCACCACCAACGCCGCCAACAGCCTCGTCGGTAACGAGCGGCTGGTGACCAAAACGTACTTCCCGCGGGTTCTGCTGCCGGCGTCGAACGTCGGGGCGGCCACGTTCGACTTCGCCATCGGCCTGATCGTCCTGGCCGTCTGGCTCGTCGTCGCCGGCCCGCCCCCGACCTGGCGGCTCCTGCTCGCCCCGGTACTGGTGGCCCTGCTCGCGTTCACCGCGTTCGGGTTCGGAACGCTCCTGAGCGCCCTGATCGCCACCCAGCGCGACTTCCGCTACCTGCTGACGTTCGGGATGCAGCTCTGGATGTTCGCCACCCCGTGCATCTATTTGCCGGCCCAGACGTACGGCCCGCGGGCGCAAACCTACCTGCAACTGAACCCCCTCTACGGCCTGATCCTGAACGGCCGCAACTGCCTGTTGGGCGAGCCGATCGCGTGGCCGGCCCTGTTCGTGTCGGCGGCGTTCGCGGCGGCGATTGTGGGGTTCGGGCTGATGTACTTCCGCCGGGTCGAGAACACGATGGCCGACACGCTGTAGCCGGCCGGGCGCTCGCCGGCTAAGTTTTGCCTGGTGACGTGGCAAGACGACCGGCGTGAGGCGGCAGGCATGGCGCGGTGGCTGCTCGACTGTTACCCCCTGTGCGGCCACCCGTGGAAGCTCGGCCTGGCCACCGACGCCGACGAAGTCGATCAGGCCCTCCGCCTGCGGCACGACGTGTTCCTCCGCGAACTCGGGTATCGGCCCGGGGCCGGGGCGGACGGCCGGGATGTCGATGCGTTCGACGAGTGGTGCGACCACCTGGTCCTGGTGGACACCAGCCGCCGCGAGACCATTGGCACCTACCGGGCCATCCGCGGGGCCGAGGCCGTCCGCCGGGGCGGGTTCTACGCGGCGGCCGAGTTCGACATGCGGCCGCTCGACCCGATCGCCCCGCGCATCCTGCAGGGGAGCCGGGCGTGCGTGGCCGCCGGCCACCGCAACGGGCCGGCCATCCAGTACCTGAACTACGGCATGGACCGGCTGCTCCGCGAGGCCGACTGCGACTACTTTTTGGGGGCCGAGAGCTTCACCCCGGCCGACGCCCACGCCCTGAACGTGATCCACTCGTACATCCGCGAATACGGCATGGACGACACCTGGCGGGTGGACCCGATGCCGGGGTGCCGGGTCGAAAGCCTCCGGGAAGTACCGGTCACCCCGGCCGACGAGCGGGTGTTGCCACCGGTCGTCCGGCTCGACTTGCGGCTGGGGTTCCGGTCGTGCAGCGTTCCGGCCTGGGACCCAGAGTTCCACTGCTACGACGTGCTGATGCTCGGCCGCCGCGACCGGTTCACCCCACTGTACCGAGCGATGGTCGACCGGGTCGAGCGTGGTGCGGTCGCGGGCGTGGGGTAGGCCGCGGGCAGGCGTTGGGAAACCCGGAGCGTCGGCAACGGGGTGGGTCTGGACAGGGATTCAACCCGTCGCCGACGCTCCGGGTTCCCCAACGCTAAAACGCAGCCGCAACGGCCGGCGAGTGACCTACACATCTCGAAAAGCAAACATGCGGCCGGTGTCTGTTGCCGCGCCTGGTTAGGCACGACACGCTCACGGGAGCTTGACGAGCAAGTCGCCCGGGTACGCCCGGGCGACCTCTCGCCAATACTGACGCTCCTCGGTCTCGCCGTCCCACATCACCCGATAGTCGCCCAGCGGCTCATAGCCGTCGGGCACCGGCAGCACGACCACCTCGCCACCGGCCGGGAGCCGGCACCGCTCGCACACTCTCAGCCAGCGGACGGCGGCGTCCAAGGCGAGCTTGAGGTCGAGCGCCGACGGGTCGTCGGCCCGCAACCGCTCGACCGCCTCGGCCCGCCACGCGGTCAGCCGCTCCACGACGGATTCGAGCGACGGCCGGTCCATCTGCGGCCCTCTCGGCTCGGGACTTCGACGCTAACGCCCACTTCGCGCCATCCTACCCGACGAAAACTCCGCCCGCACCGGGGAGGGCATCGAACGCCTGGAGCGTATCGGTGCGACCGGCGACGAGCGCTCGGCCGGAGTAGGTCGTCACGCGACCGGCCAACGCCGACCCGACCACCAGGCTTGGCCGTCGCCGTCGAGATTCTTAACCGCCCCGGTCCCCCGGCTGATTCCCTTTCCCCCCTACCCCAGCACGTCCGCCACCACCCGCCCGTGGACATCGGTCAGCCGGTAGTCGCGCCCCTGGAACCGGTGCGTCAGCTTGGTGTGGTCGAGGCCGAGTTGGTGCAGGATCGTCGCCTGCAGGTCGTGGACGTGGACCGGGTTCTCGGCGACGGTGAACCCCAGTTCGTCCGTCGAGCCGTAGCTGAACCCGCGCTTGATGCCGGCCCCGGCGAGCCAGACGCTGTACCCGTCCGGGTAGTGGTCGCGGCCGAGTACGCTGCCGGCGGCCGTGCGGCCCTCGCGGAACGGTGTCCGGCCGAACTCGCCGCTGCACACCACCAAAGTGTCATCGAGCATCCCCAGCCGCTTCAAGTCACCGAGGAGGGCGGCGACGGGCTTGTCCATCGTCGCGCACTTCCGGGTCAGGCCGTCGCGGATGTCCTCATTCGGGTTGGTGCCGTGGAAGTCCCAGCCCCAGTCGAACAACTGTACGAACCGCACCCCCTGCTGGGCCAGCCGGCGGGCGAGCAGGCAGTTGTTGGCGAAGCTCGGTTGCCCCGGCTTGGCCCCGTACATCTCGAGCGTTTGCTTCGACTCGCGCGAAATGTCCATCACCTCGGGGACGGCCGTCTGCATCCGGAACGCCAGTTCGTACTGGGCGATGCGGGTCGTCGTTTCCGGGTGATTCAACTCGTCGGCCTGCATCCGGTTCAAGTCGCCCAGGGCGTCGATCGTGTCGCGGCGGGTGGCCCGGTCCATGCCCGGTGGGTCGGACACGTACAGGACCGGGTCGCCCTTGCTACGGCACTGCACCCCTTGATAGACGCTCGGCAGGAACCCGCTCCCCCAGCAGTTGGCCCCGCCGCTCGGCTGGACGCCCGAGGAAATCAGGACCACGAACCCCGGCAGGTTCTGGTTCTCGGTTCCCAGGCCATACGTCACCCAGGTGCCCATGCCGGGGCGGCCCTGGCGGTTGTTGCCGGTGAACAGGAGCAGCTCGGCCGGAGCGTGGTTGAACTCGTCGGTCCGCATCGACTTGATGACGGTGATGTCGTCGGCCACCCCGTGCAGGTGCGGGATGGCGTCCGACATCCAGATGCCGCCCTTGCCGTACTGCTTGAACGTGCGTGGGGTGCCGAGCAGCTTGGGCGTGCCGGCCGTGAACGCGAACCGCTTGCCCTTGGTGAGCGACGCCGGGCAGTCCTGGCCGGTCCGCTTGACGAGTTCGGGCTTGTAATCGAACAAGTCGAGGTGCGGCGGCGACCCCGACAGGTGCAAATAGATCACCCGCTTGGCCTTGGCCGGCGCGGGCGGCACTTTGGGCGACAGCGGGTCGGCGGCCGGGGCCGACAGCGCCGACAGAGCCGCGGCCCCGAGGCCGAGCGACCCGGCGGCGAGGAAGTGGCGGCGGGTGTGGGCCTGCAGGTGCCGGGCAGCGGGGGTCATGGCGAGGGTCCGCGGGGGGAGGGCTGGGAGTAGTTTACACGCTCCCCGCCGGGCCGGCTGGTACACTGGCCGTCAGGAGGGCCGAGCCGATGGACCCGTCGTGGCGTTCGCTCATCACCGTCGAGCCGGGCAAGCGGGGGGGCCGCCCCTGCGTGCGTGGCATGCGCATCACCGTCTACGACGTGCTGTCGTACCTGGCGGCCGGCATGACCACCGAGGAAGTCCTCGACGACTTCCCGTACCTGACGGCCGACGACGTGCGTGCCTGCTTGGCATTCGCCGCCGAGCGGGAGCGGCGGATGCTGGTGGCGGTAGGCGTGGCGTGAGGCTGCTGTTCGACCAGAACCTGTCACCCCGCCTGCCAACGCGGCTGGCCGACGTGTTTCCCGAATCGGAACACGTCGAGGGTGTCGGTTTGGGTGCTGCCGCCGACGAGCAGGTCTGGGAGTACGCTCGCGTCAACGGCTTGGCAGTCGTCACGAAGGACGAGGACTACAGCCACCTGAGCGTGCTGCGGGGCGATCCCCCGAAAGTCCTCTGGCTACTCACCGGCAACTGTACCACCTCACGAGTCGAGGCGTTACTGCGGGAGTATCTGGATGGCATCCTCGCGTTCGAGTCGGACCCCACTGCTGGAGTGTTAGCCCTCGGCTGACTCGCCGCCTGCCCGAGGGACGGGAGTACCCGTCGGCTGTTGCGTGCGTCACACCGCTTCGGTAAACTGTCGGGATGCACACCGTTCACGACATCGAGCGAGCGGTCCAAGGCCTGGGCGAGTCGGATTTGGCGGCCTTCCGGGCCTGGTTCGCCGAGTACGACGCCGACACCTGGGACCGGCAACTGGACGCCGACGCCGCGGCCGGCCGGCTGGATGCACTGGCCGCGGAAGCACTGGCCGACCTGCGGGCCGGCCGCTGCCCCGACCTGTGAACCATCGGGCCACGCTGCAGTTTTGGGCGTCCGGTCGGTGAATGCCTTCGTCAGGCGGAGGGCGTGATGCAGCGGAAACTGGTCGCTGCCGCACTCATGCTGGTCGTGGGCGGCCTCCTGTGGGTGTACACCTCAGCGACGTACATCATTTGGGACGGCGGCTTCGACCTGACGGTGCGGGTGTCGAGAACCCCGGAGCCGCCCCGGTCAGTCAGTTGCGAGGTATTCAGCCAGCGTCAGGACGCTGAGTTCGCGCTCGAACACCTGCTACCGCCGGAGTCGCGGATGTGGTCGGCCATCGCGGACCCATTCGCCGGCGAACCGCTCACCGTCTACGTCCCGGTCGGTGGCCGGGAGTCGATGAGCAGGCGGCAACTGCGGCGGTTCCAGTTCAGATACCTGGTCGTCATTGCCACACTGCCGGACGGGCGGCGGGTTGGCAAGATGGTGGACATCCCGGACGGACTAGCGGTCACCGAGGTGACCGTGGAGATACCGTGAGTTCGACTCACCCGTCCACCTTCTCACCGCCGCATCAGCGCCTCGTCCAGGTTCAGCAGCACGTTCGCCGCCACGGTCCAGGCCGCCAACTCGGCCGCCGGCACCGCCTTCAGCCCATCCGGCACCGGGCCGAGTGGGACTGTTGCCAGCTTCGCCGCCTGGTCCGGGGCTGCGGCGTACCGGGCGCGGGTTGCCTCGATGAGCTTCGTGAATCGGGCCAGCTCGGCCGGCGTCGGCGGCCGGGATAGCACCCGCCGGACGCCCACATCGAGCTTGGCGGCCATGTCGCCGGGGGTGGCGGCCATGACGCGGCCGAGGGCCTGGGCCGCCTCGACGTAGACCGGGTCGTTCAGGGTCACCAGCGCTTGCAGCGGTGTGTTGGTCCTGCCACGCCGCACCGTGCAGGCGTCCCGGGCCGGGGCGTCGAACGTGGCCAGAGACGGGTACGGGTTCGACCGCCGCCACTCGGTGTAGACGCCCCGCCGGTACTGGTCGCCATTCTTACTCGTTTGCCAATCGACACTACTCCCGAATGCCGCACTCAGCCCCGATGTCGGCTGGGCCGGCCGGACCGAAGGGCCGCCGACTTTCGGGGTCAACAGCCCGGCTGCGAACAGCGCCTGGTCGCGCACTGTCTCTGCCGGCAGCCGGAACCGGGCACCGCGGGAGAGCAGGCGGTTGTCCGGGTCTTTGGCGAGCGCGTCGGCCGTCACCCGGCCGGACTGCCGGTAGGCGGCACTCGTCGCCAGCAGTTTCAAGAGCCGTTTCACGTCCCACGGCTTCGCCCCGGCCGCCGACGGGGTCGCGAACTCGACGGCCAACCAGTCGAGCAACTCCGGGTGGCTCGGCAACTCGCCCTGCGACCCGAACTCCTCGCTGGTGCGGACCAGGCCGGTGCCGAACAATGCTTCCCAGAAGCGGTTGACGGCGACCCGGGCGGTCAGCGGATTGTCGGGCGACACGAGCCACTTCGCCAGCGCTAGCCGGTCCGGCGGGCCGGCGGGCAGCGGCGGGAACACGGCCGGCGTTCCCTCGGTGACGACCGGACCGAGGTCAAGGTAGCTGCCGCGGTACTGCAGCTTCGTCACCCGCCGCTTGTCCGCCGGCAACTCGGCCATCACCGGCACCGTCGCCGGCTGGAGATTGCTCAGTTCGCGCTTCAACGCCCCCGCGTCGGCCGCCGGTGCGGTTTTGAGCTTGGCTTCGAGGACGACCCGCCGCCACCGCTTGACGAAGTCGTTTTCGACCGGAATCGTCGGCGCTTCGTCTTTGCGGTCGGCGTCGGCGGTGTTGTTGAACAGAGCGTACAGCTTGAAATATTCGGTCTGCGTCAGCGGGTCGTACTTGTGGGTGTGGCACTGGGCGCAGGCGATGGACGTGCCCATCCACACCGACATGGTGGTGTTTACCCGGTCGACGACGGCGACGCTGCGGAACTCCTCGTCGCTGGTCCCGCCCTCGTTGTTGGTCAGGGTGTTGCGGTGGAAGGCCGTTGCCACCCGCTGCCGGTCGGTTGCCGCGGGCCGCAGGTCGCCGGCGATCTGGTCGACCGTGAACTCGTCGAACGGCTGGTTGCTGTTGAACGCTGCAATGACCCAGTCGCGGTACGGCCAGATGGTCCGCGGCGGGTCGTCGGCGTACCCGGCGCTGTCGGCGTACCGGGCCAGGTCGAGCCAGAGCCTGGCCCAGTGTTCGCCGAACGCCGGCTTCGCTAACAGGGCATCGACGTATCTCTCGTAAGCGTCTGGTGATGCGTCGTCGGCGAACGCCTCCACCTCCGCCACCGTCGGCGGCAGCCCGGTCAGGTCGAGCGCGAGCCGGCGGGCGAGGGTCCGGCGGTCGGCCTCCGGCTGGGGAGCCAACCCGGCCCGGTCGAGGCCCGCGGCGATGAAGTGATCGACTGGGGTCCGGGGCCAGCCCGGAGTTTTGACCGGCGGCGGCGGCGGTCGGGTCGGCTTGGTGTACGCCCAGTGGCCGGCGTAGTTCGCCCCGCCGGCGACCCACGCTTCGAGCAATTCCACCTCGCGGGGCGTCAACTTTTTGCCGGTCTTCGGCGGTGGCATGACCTCGTCCGGGTCGGCCGCCTTCACCCGCCTCACCAACTCGCTCGCGGCCGGCTTACCGGGGGTGATCGCCCCGCCGTCGAGCGCCCCGGCCAGGGTGTCGAGCCGCAACTTCGCCTTGCGGGCCTTCTCGTCCGGCCCGTGGCAGGCGTTGCAGTGGTTCGACAGGATCGGGCGGATGTCCCGGTTGAAGTCCACCGACGGACCGGCCGCGTGTGCGACTGGGCAAGGTATAACGATGAAGCCGGCCCCAAGGACCGCCAGTACAACCCGAACGTTTGGGAAACGCATCGCGGACCTGCGGTGGATTCAACAACATGGAGGGACGGCGTATTGTCGCCCCGACCGACCCCGTCGGCAAACGGTTCCGGTCCGGGAATATTTATCGGGAATCGACTCCGACCCGACTCCACCCGTGCAAGACGTTCTATGATCTGCCGTACCGCCCGGGCCTCACGTTGAAGGATTCGGTACCCCCTAGCCGTAGGCACTGTATGTGGACCCGCCCGCCGTCGGCCCCCGTCGAAGGGGGCCGGCCATGATCGCCCCGTTCGACCCGGCCGGCGTCGCCCCCCTCGCCGGGGTCCGGCCGCACGTGCTGACCGTCGCCCTGGAAGACTACTTCCAGGTCGGGGCGTTCAACAAGTTCGTCCAGAAGAACCAGTGGTATCGGTTCGAGACGCGTCTCGAACAGAACACCCTACAAACCCTCGCCCTGCTGGCGCGGTACGACGCCACCGCCACGTTCTTCGTCCTCGGCTGGGTGGCCAAGCGGTTCCCCGAACTCGTCCGGCTCGTCGCCGACGCCGGCCACGAGGTGGCGACCAAGGGGTACTACCACCGCGGGGTCCGGGAACTCGCCCCGGAGGAGTTCCGGGCCGACTGCGAGCGGGCCAAGAGCGTCGTCGAGGACGCGGCCGGGCAGAAGGTCGTCGGCTACCGCCTGGCCGACGGCTGGCTCGGCCCGCAGGATTTGTGGGCGCTCGACACCCTGGCCGAATGCGGGTTCGGCTACGATTCGAGCCTGGCCCCGATGGGTAACGTCTTCGCCGGCCAGCCGTTCCGTCGCCACCCGCACGAACACGACTACCGCGGCAAGCGGCTGTGGGAAGTCCCGGTATCGACGGCGAAGATGTTCGGCTGCACCGTCCCGGTCGCGGGGGGGAACTACCTGCGGCAACTGCCGGCCTGGGTGACCCGGCGGGCGGTGGAGCGGTGGGAGCGGACCGAACCCGGCCCGCTGGTCGCGTACTTCCACGTCTGGGAACTCGACCCCGAACAACCCCGGCTGGCCATCGGGTCGCGGTTCACCCAGGCCCGGCACTACCGGAACCTGCACCGGATGCCCGGCCGGCTGGCCGAACTCCTGGCCCGCCGCCGGTTTACGAGCGTGGCCGACTACCTCGGCCTCTCGACCCGGCCCGACCCGGCCCGGCCCTCCGCCCGGCTCTGGCACTCCGACTCCGACTTGTCCGCCCGACCGACCGGCCTGACCCCGCTCCCCGCCCAGACGATGGCCCCCGGCGGCCGCGCGACCCCGGTGACGGTCGTCGTGCCGTGCTTCAACGAAGAAGAATCGGTCCCGTACCTGGCCAACACCCTGGCCCGCGTCCGGGAGAGCCTCGCCGACCGCTACGAGGTCCGGTTCTTACTCGTGGACGACGGCAGCACGGACCAGACCTGGGCCGCCCTCCAGGCCCGCTACCGGGACGCCCCCGGCTACACCCTGCACCGCCACCCGGCGAACGAGGGCGTGGCGGCGGCGATCATGACCGGCATCCGCCGGGCCGACACCGAGGTCGTCGCAAGTATCGACTGCGACTGCACCTACGACCCGGTCGAACTGCGGAACATGCTCCCGCTCCTGGTGCCCGGCGTCGATCTGGTGACCGCGTCCCCGTACCACGCCAACGGCCACGTCCGCAACGTGCCGGCCTGGCGGTTGGGATTGTCGAAGGGGGCCGCCTGGCTCTACCGCCGCATTTTGCGCCATAAGCTTGCGACGTACACGAGCTGCTTCCGCGTCTACCGCCGCAGCAGCGTGGCCGGGCTGACCCTGACCCACGGCCGGTTCCTGGGCGTGGCCGAACTCGTCGGCCGGCTGGACCTGACCGGCGGGACCATCGTCGAACACCCGGCGACCCTCGAAGTGCGGATGCTCGGCCGGTCTAAAATGAAGACGGTCCGGACGGTCGTCGGTCACCTACGGCTCATGGCCAAGCTGGCCCGGGTCCGGATGACCGGGGCGTGGGCGCGGGGGCACCGGGACGCCGTGATCCGTAGCGTCGTTCAATCCCACGTCGACGACCGGCCGGTCCTCGTCCGCCGGTCGCTCGCCCCGTTCGCATCCGACGATGTCCGCCGCGTCGTAGTCAACGCCCCTGCCCCTGAGCCGCGCAGGCCGGAGGTTTCTTGAACATCGCCCACGCCCCCGCCCCGCTGACCCTGCCGTCCGACCAGGACGCCAGCGGCCGGACCCTCGGCGACGAGGAGATCGCGCTGCTGACCGAGGCCGTTCGGTCCGGCACGCTAACGGTCACCAAGGGCAACCTCGGCCGCCGGCTCGAAACGGCTTTCGCCGCCCTCGTCGGCATAACTCACGCCACCGCTTGCAGTTCGGGCAGCGCCGCCGTCCACGCGGCGGTGGCCGCCATCGACCCGGAACCGGGGGCCGAAGTCATTACGACCTCGGTCACCGACATGGGTGCCCTGACGCCGATCCTCTACCAGGGTGCCATTCCGGTGTTCGCGGATGTCGACCCGCGGACCGGGAACGTGACGGCCGAGACCATCGCCGACCGGATCACGCCCCGGACCAAGGCCGTCATCGTCACCCACCTGTTCGGCAACTCGTGCGACATGACGGCGATCATGGCCGTCGCCGACGCCCACAAACTGCCGGTGATCGAGGACTGCGCCCAGGCGTATCTGGCCACCCACCGCGGCCGGCCGGTCGGCACGTTCGGCGCGCTCGGCTGCTTTAGTTTGCAGCAGGGCAAGCACATTACCACCGGCGAGGGCGGCCTGGTGGTGACCAACGACGTGGCCCTGGCCAAGCGCGCGTATCAGTTCGTCAACAAGGCGTGGGGGTACGGCGACCCCGACCCGGACCACACGTTTTTAGCCCTGAACTACCGCTATTCCGAACTCCAGGCCGCGTGCGCCGTCGGCCAACTGCCGAAGCTCCCCGGCGTCGTCGCCGCCCGCACCGCACTGGCCGCCCGTATGGACCGCCTGTTGGCCGATGTGCCCGGCGTCAAGGTGCCCCACCGCACCCCGGACAGCATACATAGTTATTGGAAGTACCCCCTGCGGATCGACCCGGCGGTCATCCCCGGTGGCCCGGCGGCCCTGGCGGCGGAGCTGAAAGTGGCGAACGTGGCCAGCGCCCCACGGTACATCCAGAAGCCGGCGTTCCGCTGCCGTATCTTCAGTGAGCAGAAGACGTTCGGCAACAGCCGCTGGCCGTTCACCCTGGCCCACCCGGCCGCCGTCGATTACGCCGCCGAGCGCTTCCCGGGCACGTTCGACTACCTCGACCGGGTGCTGGTGCTACCCTGGAACGAGCGGTACACCGAAGAACACCTGAACCACTTGGCCAGCGCGATCTATCACGCGGCCAAGCGATTGACACAGAAAGGGGGGGGGGTATGACCCCGGTCCAGTTCGCCCTGGTCGGCGCGGGTGGCATCGCCCAGGCCTACGCCCAGGCCTTCGCGCAACGCCCGGCCGCCACAACACTTGTGGCCGTAGTCGACCCCCGCACTGACGCCGCAGCCGCCCTCTCCGCCGGGGCCGGATGCCCGGCGTTCGCATCGGTCACGGGATTGCTAGCCGACGGCCCGCCCATCGACGCGGCCGTCGTCTGCACCCCCCCGAACACGCATGAGGCGGTCGTTACGCAACTGCTCCGGGCCGGCGTGGCGGTCTTGTGCGAGAAGCCGTTCACCCGGACCCCGGCGAGCGCCCGGCGGATGGTCGGCGAGGCCCGCCGGGCCGGCGTCCACCTCACGATGGCGTCGAAGTTCCGTTACGCCGCCGATGTTGTGGCGGCCAAAGCACTTGTGACCGCCGGCACGGTCGGCGAAGTGATCCTGTTCGAGAACGCCTTCACCGGCCGCGTCGACATGAGCCGGCGGTGGAACTCCGACCCGGCCGTCTCCGGCGGCGGCGTCCTCATCGACAACGGCACGCATTCGGTCGACCTGACCCGGTACTTCCTCGGCCCCCTGTCCGAAGTCCATGCCGTGGAAGGGAAACGGGTGCAGGGGCTGCCGGTCGAGGACACCGCCCGCCTGTTCGTCCGGTCGGCCGCCGGCGTCATGGGCAGCGTCGACTTGAGCTGGAGCATTGACAAGCAACTCGACTGGTACGTCACGATCCACGGCTCGGCCGGGACCGTTAGGGTCGGCTGGAAGGAGTCGCGCTACAAGCGGGCCGGCGACGCCGACTGGACGGTGTTCGGCCGCGGCTACGACAAGGTCGCCTCGTTCGCGGCCCAACTGGCCAACTTCGCCGGGGCCATCCGCGGCACCGAAGAACTCGTCATAACTGCCGACGACGCCGTGGCTTCGGTCGACGTGATCGACGCCGCGTACCAATCCCTTGCTAATGCCCCGTGGCAGGGGGTCGGTCCGGTGGCCGGCCTCGATCTGACCCGCACCCCCGCCCCGAACTTCGCCCGTCCGGCAGGGGTGATTCGTGCCTGACACCAACCCCGACTTCTTCCTAGACAACTTCCAGCACCCGGTTCTGCCCCCCGATTTGGCGTACACTATCCACCTGACAGCGGTTCTCGAAGCGGGGGTTACGGTCGGCCGCGGCTCCGCCATTTGGGACCACGTCCACATCCGCCGGGACACCGTCATCGGCGACGAATGTGTCGTCGGGGAAAAGACTTACGTCGCCTACGGGGTCAAGATCGGTCACCGCTGCAAGGTCAACAGCTTCGTCTACATTTGCACGGCGGTGACCCTCGAAGACGGCGTCATGGTGAGTGCCGGGACGGTGTTCACCAACGACCGCTTTCCTCGGGCCACGACGCCGGATTTGCTCCGCCTGCGGCCGTCCGAGCCGGACGAACAGACTCTACCGACCCTGGTCCGCGAGGGGGCAACCATCGGGGCCAACTGTACCATCGGCAACGGCCTAACGGTCGGCCGGTTTGCCATGATCGGCATGGGGGCGGTCGTCACCCAGTCCGTGCCCGACTTCGCTCTCGTCGTCGGAAACCCTGCCCGGCAAGTCGGTTGCGTCTGCCGCTGCGGGCAGGTGACCGCGCGGTTCCGTGCTTCCGGCCCGGTGCCGGACCAGCGGTTGAAGTGTCCCACATGCGACAGACGGTACGCGCTTTCCGCCGGCCGGGTGACCGAACTGGGCACGGTCGATCAGACGCCGCCGGTGCGGGAGGCGGCCCGTGGCTGACGTGCGGCACTGGGGAATCGTCGGCGGCGGCGTGTTAGGCATGGCCCTGGCCAAGAACCTGGCCGCCGCCGGCCACCGGGTCACCATTCTGGAAGCCGCCCCACAGTTAGGCGGCCTGGCGGCGGCCTGGCAACTCGGCCCCGTGATCTGGGACAAGCACTACCACGTCATCCTCTTGTCGGACGCCCGCGTCCACGCACTGCTCGCCGAACTCGGCCTGGCCGAAGAGTTTACGGGGTACGAGACCCGGACCGGCTTTTACACCGACGGCCGACTGTATTCGATGTCGAACTCGCTGGAGTTCCTCCGCTTCCCCCCCCTGGGGTTGGTTAGCAAGCTCCGCTTGGCTGCCACAATCCTGCACGCCAGCCGGATTACCGACTGGCGTGACCTCGAACGCATTCCGGTCGTCGACTGGCTCACCAAATGGAGCGGCCGGCGGACGGTCGAGAAGATTTGGCTGCCGCTGTTGCGGGCGAAACTCGGTGACAGCTATCAGGTTGCGTCGGCCGCATTCATTTGGGCGACCATCGCCCGCATGTACGCCGCCCGCCGGTCGGGCCTCAAAAAGGAGATGTTCGGCCACGTCCGCGGCGGGTACGCCCGGATATTGGGCCGCTTCGCCGAAGTCCTGGCCGAGTCCGGGGTTGAGACGCGGACCGGTGCCCACGTGGCCCGCATCGCCGCGGCGGACGGCGGCGTCGATGTCGAGTTGACCAGCGGCGAGACACTAACATTCGACGAGGTTGTCGTCACGGCGGCCGCCCCCGTCATCCCCAAGCTGGTGCCGGACTTACCTCGTGAGACCCGCGACCGCCTGACCGGGCTTACGTATCAGGGCATCGTCTGCGCGTCGGTCCTGCTGACGAAACCCCTGGCCGGGTACTACGTTACGAACATCACCGACGGCTGGGTGCCGTTCACTGCCGTCACCGAAATGACGGCCCTGGTGCCCCCCTCGGAGTTCGGCGGCCGGCACCTGGTCTACCTGCCGAAGTACGTCGCCCCGGACGACCCGTTGTTCGACGAGCCTAACGATTCGATCCGCGCCCGGTTCCTGGCCGCCCTCCAACGGATGTACCCGCACTTCGACCCGGCCGACGTGCTGGCGTTCGAGGTGTCGCGCGTTAGGCATGTGTTCGCCGTGACGACTCTGAATTACTCCGAGACCGTTCCGCCGGTCGCCTCGGGGGTACCGGGGGTTCACATCGTGACGGCCGCCCAGATCGTCAACGGTACTCTGAACGTCAACGAGACCCTGGGGTTGGCCGATGCAGCGACGGCGGGTCTGTTGGCTGCGGCTGGCAATCGACCGGCAGCGGCTGGCAGCCGGACGGCTGTGGCTGGCA
>JAABUN010005466.1_pt1 | contig 15743 bp, 13 predicted proteins | sample 5559311 | NCBI WGS metagenome assembly JAABUN01 (sample SAMN10711877, study PRJNA513370) | rock metagenome | isolation source: Antarctica rocks | place: Antarctica: Victoria Land, Siegfried Peak sud
GCAGCACCGCGGGTCATCAAACGCAAGATGCCCAAATGGCACGTCAAACGCTCACACCACTCCACCTGGCCACAACCACAACATCCACCGGACTACCTCATCCGCAGCGCTAACTGAACGGTATTGGCCCTAGAGGCCGCCAGGTCAGGCCAGCACCACGTCCAGTGCGTCGACCAGGACGTCGAGGCCGGCCGCCAGCTGGTCGTCGGTGATGACCATGGGAGGCAGCAGCCGGATCACGTTGCCGTACGTGCCGCAGGTGAGCGTGAGCACCCCGGCCGCGTGGCAGCGTCGTGAGATCGCGGTCGCGGCAACGGGATCCGGCGTGGTGCCGTCGGGGCCGACCAGCTCCACGGCCAGCATCGCGCCCCGACCGCGGATCTCGCCGATGCCCGCGTGCCGCGCGGCGACCTCGTCCAGGACGTGCCGTACGGTGGCCTCGATCTGCCGCGCCCGGCCGGCCAGGTCCTCCTCCGCGTAGACCGAGAAGGCCGCGAGGGCTGCAGCGCACGCGAGGGGGTTGCCGCCGTAGGTGCCACCGAGGCCACCGGGGTGGACCGCGTCCATCAGCTCGGCTCGCCCGGTCACGCCGGCCAGCGGCATACCGGCTGCGATGCCCTTGGCCGTGGTCACCAGGTCCGGCGCCACACCCTCGTGGTCGCACGCGAACATGTTCCCCGTGCGGGCGAATCCGGTCTGGATCTCGTCCGCGACCAGCAGCGCGCCGTTCGCCGTGCACCAGGCGGCCAGGGCAGGCAGGAAGCCCGCAGCGGGGACGACGAAGCCACCCTCTCCCTGGATCGGCTCGATCACGACAGCCGCGACCTGGTCTGCGCCCACCTGCTTCTCGATCATGTCGGTGGCCCGCGCGGCGGCCTGCTTCCCGGTCAGCCCGTCGGGGTCGCGGAACGGGTAGGACATGGGCGCGCGGTAGATCTCACCGGCGAACGGCCCGAATCCCTTCTTGTAAGGCATCACCTTGGAGGTCATCGCCATCGTCAGGTTGGTCCGGCCGTGGTAGCCGTGGTCGAAGACGACCACCGCGTCGCGTCCGGTGGCGGCACGCGCGATCTTCACCGCGTTCTCCACCGCCTCCGCGCCTGAGCTCAGCAGCAGGGACCGCTTGTCATGGTCCCCAGGGGTCATCCGGTTCAGTGCCTCGCACACCGCGAGGTACTGCTCGTACGGGGACACCATGAAGCAGGTGTGCGAGAAGGCGTCTGCCTGCGCGCGCAGGGCAGCGGTGACCCGTGGATGGGCATGGCCCACACCGGTGACGGCGATGCCCGAGCCGAGGTCGATCAGGGTGTTGCCGTCGACGTCCACCAGCAGCGCGCCGCTGGCGCGTTCGATCCACACCCCGAGCATGGTGCTGATCCCGGCGGCCACGGCGCCTCGCTGACGGGCTGTCAGAGCGAGCGAGGCGGGGCCTGGCAGGTCCGTCCCAAGGCGTTGGCTTGCCCCCAGCGTGCTGATCACGTCAGTCATGGACTGAGACTAGGGCGGAATGAACGCTGCCGACAGCAGCTGACCACGAAATCAGTGGCGGGCGGTGGTGGCGCCGGGTGTCGCCAGCGGTATTGAATGGTGCCGGAGCCCGCCGGCGTGGCCGGCTCGCGAGCAGAGGATGGCCACCATGGCGTTGACCGGTTCCGAGGCGGCGGTGGTGCAGCGGACCCAGACCGGCCTGTTCATCGGCGGGGCGTGGCGCGAGGCATCCGACGGGGCGCGCCTGGAGGTGGAGGATCCCTCAACGGGTGAGGTGATCGCCTCGGTGGCGGACGCGAGCGTGCAGGACGGGACGGCTGCGCTGAACGCTGCGGTGGGGGCGTCCGCTTCCTGGGCCGCGGTCCCGCCGCGCGAGCGGGGCGAGATCCTGCGCGCGGCCTTTGAGCTGATCACAGAGCGCATCGACGATCTTGCGCTGCTGATGACGCTGGAGATGGGTAAGCCGGTCGCAGAGTCCAGGGGCGAGATCGCCTACGCCGCAGAGTTCTTCCGCTGGTTCTCCGAGGAGGCCGTGCGCATCGCGGGACGGTGGTCGGTGTCGCCGGACGGGGCGAGCAGGCTGCTGACGATGCGCCAGCCGGTGGGCCCGTGCCTGTTCATCACACCGTGGAACTTCCCGCTGGCGATGGGTACCCGCAAGATCGGCCCGGCGATCGCGGCGGGGTGCACGATGGTCGTCAAGCCGGCCTCGAACACCCCGCTGTCGATGCTGGCGCTGGCGGGGCTGCTTGACGAGGTCGGACTGCCGACGGGCGTCCTGAACGTGATCACCACCTCGCGCACCGGCGAGGTCGTCGAGCCGCTCATCCGGGACCCACGGCTGCGCAAGCTCTCGTTCACCGGTTCCACGCAGGTGGGCCGACGTCTGGTCGAGCAGTCTGCCGAACAGCTGCTGCGGGTGTCGATGGAGCTGGGCGGCAACGCCCCGTTCCTGGTGTTCGCCGACGCCGACCTCGACAAGGCGGTCGAGGGAGCCATGCTGGCCAAGATGCGCAACGGCGGCGAGGCGTGCACCGCAGCGAACCGCTTCCTGGTCCACGCCGACGTCGTGACGGAGTTCTCGGCGCGGCTGGCCGAGCGGATGGGGAGCCTGCGGGTGGGCAGAGGCAGCAAGGACGGCACGCAGGTGGGCCCGTTGGTCGACGCTGCCACCCGGGACAAGGTCGCCGAGCTGGTGCAGGACGCCAAGGACCGCGGCGCCGTGGTGCTGTGCGGGGGAGAACGGGTGGGGGAGCAGGGCTACTTCTATGCGCCGACGGTGCTGACCCAGGTGCACCAGGACTCCAGGGTGCTGCGCGAGGAGGTGTTCGGGCCGGTGGCTCCCATCGTTCCGTTCGACGACGACGACGAGGCGGTCGAGATGGCCAACGACACCGAGTTCGGGCTGGTGGCCTATGTGTTCACCCGCGACCTCGACAGGGCGCTGGCGGTGGCTGAACGGCTCCAGACGGGCATGGTCGGCCTCAACGCGGGCATCGTCTCGAACCCCGCGGCCCCCTTCGGCGGGGTCAAGCACTCCGGCTTCGGCCGCGAGGGCGGCGCTGAGGGGATCGATGAGTACCTGGAGACCAAGTACGTCGGGATCGCCACCTGAGAGACTTCTGCACGGATCTGTCCTGCCGCGCCCCGTCGGTCGGCGAGAATGAGCCGGTGAGAGACATCGTGCTGCTGGGCTCGACCGGGTCGATCGGGACCCAGGCCGTCGACGTCGTGCGAGCCGCGCCGGAGCGGTTCCGGGTGACGGGGATCGCCGCCGGGGGCGGTGACATCGACCTGCTCGCCCGGCAGGCGGTGGAGCTGGGGGTCTGCACCGTGGCGGTGGCTCGCGCGGACGCGGCTGACGGGCTGCGCGCCGCGATGGCCATCGTTCCGGGTGCCCGTGGCGAGCTCCCAGAGGTCTTGACGGGGGCCGAGGGGGTGGCGCAGCTGGCCACCCAGCCGTGCGACGTGGTGCTCAACGCCATCACCGGTTCCGCCGGGTTGCGCCCCACGCTCGCGGCGCTCGGGGCCGGCAGCGTCCTGGCCCTGGCGAACAAGGAGTCCCTGATCGTCGGCGGGCCCCTTGTCCAGGAAGCGGCACGCCGGGCCGGAGGCACAGGCCCAGGAGCCACCGACCGCGTGGTGCCGGTCGACTCCGAGCACTCCGCGCTGGCTCAGTGCCTGCGGGCCGGAACCCTCGCCGAGGTGCGCCGGTTGGTGGTGACCGCGTCCGGCGGGCCGTTCCGCGGGCGCAGCCGGGCCGAGCTGGAAGGGGTCACCCCCGCCCAGGCGCTGGCACACCCCACCTGGGCGATGGGGCCCATGGTCACGACCAACTCGGCGACGATGGTCAACAAGGCGCTCGAGGTGATCGAGGCGCACCTGCTGTTCGGGCTGCCGTTCGAGCAGATCGAGGTCGTGGTGCACCCGCAGTCGGTCGTGCACTCGATGGTGGAGTTCGTCGACGGTTCGACCATCGCGCAGTGCTCACCGCCGGACATGCGGCTGCCGATCGCGCTGGGCCTGGGTTGGCCGGACAGGGTGCCAGGTGCGGCCCAGGCCTGCGACTGGCGCACCGCCAGCACGTGGGAGTTCCTGCCGCTGGACGAGGACGTGTTCCCCGCGGTGCGGCTGGCTCGTTCCGTCGGCACCACCGGGGGCACCTTCCCGGCCGTGTACAACGCGGCCAACGAGGAGTGCGTGCACGCGTTCCTGGCCCACCACGTGCCGTTCCTGTCGATCGTGGACACTGTGGGCAGGGTGGTCGACGACTGGGCCGACGCCCAGCCGGGCGGGGGGGCCGACGAGTTCACGCTCGAGGCGGTCCTGGCCGCCGAGACCTGGGCGCGCGCCCGGGCGCACGAGGTGCTGGAAGGGGTGCAGACATGAGCGACTGGATGGAGTCCACGATCGCGATCGTGGTGATGGTCCTGGTGCTGACCGCCTCCATCGCCCTGCACGAGATCGGGCACCTCGTGCCGGCCAAGCGGTTCGGCGTCAAGGTCACCCAGTACATGATCGGGTTCGGCCCGACGGTGTGGTCCCGGCGCCGGGGCGAGACCGAGTACGGGTTCAAGTGGATCCCCGCCGGCGGCTACATCCGCATGATCGGCATGTTCCCGCCCGGCAAGGGCGAGGACGAGCACCACCTGCGCGAGTCCTCCACCGGCGCCTTCCAGTCGCTGGCCGAGGACGCGAGCCACGCAGCCCTGCGCGAGATCAAGCCTGGCGACGAGGGCCGCGTCTTCTACAAGCTGTCCGTGCCCAAGAAGGTCGTGGTCATGCTGGGCGGGCCGACGATGAACCTGGTCATCGCTGTCGTGCTCCTGACCATCCTGCTGGTCGGCTTCGGGGACCCGCGTGAGCGCGCCCTCACCACCACCGTCGCCACCGTGAGCGAGTGCGTGGTAGCAGCCGGCTCGGGACGTACCAGCTGCTCGCCGGACGACCCCATCGCACCCGCGAACGAGGCCGGCGTCCGCCCTGGAGATCGGGTGGTGTCCTTCGCGGGCGAGCAGGTCACGGACTGGGAGCAGATGCGGGGCCTGATCCGCGAGCGTGCCGACGAGGCCACGCCGATGGTCGTCGAGCGCGACGGCGCACCGCTCGACCTGGAGCTCACGCCGATGCTGACCCAGGTGGTGCGGATCGAGGGCGGTGAGGTCGTCCTGGACGAGGCCGGTCAGCCGCAGCTCGTCGAGGCCGGGTTCGTCGGCGTCTCCCCGGTGCAGGAGCTGCAGCCGCAGCCGGTCTCAGCAGTGCCGGGCTTCATCGGAGACCAGGTGGTGGCTGTTGCGAACGTGGTCGCCCGGCTGCCGGTGAGGATGGTCGACGTGGCCCAGGCGGCGTTCGGCGAGGAGGAGCGTGACCCCGCCGGCCCGATCGGGATCGTGGGGGTCGGCCGCCTCGCGGGCGAGTACTCCGCGTTCGACGACGTGACGGTGCGGGACAAGGTCGCGTTCATGCTGGGCCTGATGGGCTCGCTGAACGTCGCGCTGTTCGTGTTCAACCTGATCCCGCTGCTGCCGCTGGACGGCGGGCACGTGGCCGGTGCGCTCTGGGAGGGTCTGCGCCGTCAGCTGGCACGGCTGCGCGGGCGCGCCGACCCCGGTCCGGTCGACGTGGCCAAGGCGCTGCCGCTGGTCTACGTGGTCTCTATCGCCCTGATCGCGATGTCGGTGCTGCTGCTCTACGCCGACATCGTGCGGCCCATCACCTTGCGAGGCTGACTCGCAGGCAGGTGGGGGATACTGATCTCATGTCGACCCCGATCTCGCTCGGAATGCCCGCTGCCCCCGCGCCCGTGCTGGCCGCGCGCAAGCCGACGCGCAAGATCATGGTGGGCAAGGTGGAGGTCGGCGGCGGTGCGCCGGTGAGCGTGCAGTCGATGTGCACGACCCCGACCACGGACATCAACGCCACGCTGCAGCAGATCGCCGAGCTCACCGCCACGGGCTGCGACATCGTGCGGGTGGCCTGCCCGAGCCAGGACGACGCCGACGCGCTGCCTGCGATCGCGCGCAAGTCGCAGATCCCGGTCATCGCCGACATCCACTTCCAGCCGAAGTACGTCTTCGCGGCGATCGATGCCGGCTGCGCGGCGGTGCGCGTGAACCCGGGCAACATCCGCAAGTTCGACGACCAGGTCGGGGCCATCGCCAAGGCCGCCAAGGCCGCGGGCGTCTCGGTGCGCATCGGCGTCAACGCCGGCTCGCTCGACCCGCGGCTGATGGAGAAGTACGGCAAGGCCACGGCGGAGGCTCTCGTAGAGTCCGCCGTCTGGGAGGCGAGCCTGTTCGAGGAGCACGACTTCCACGACTTCAAGATCTCGGTCAAGCACAACGACCCGGTGGTGATGGTCCGCGCCTACCAGCTGCTTTCCGAACGAGGGAACTGGCCGCTGCACCTGGGCGTCACCGAGGCCGGGCCCGCCTTCCAGGGCACGATCAAGTCGGCCACCGCGTTCGGTGCGCTGCTCTCGCAGGGGATCGGTGACACCATCCGGGTGTCCCTGTCGGCGCCGCCGGTGGAGGAGGTCAAGGTCGGCAACCAGATCCTGCAGTCGCTGAACCTGCGACCGCGCAAGCTGGAGATCGTGTCCTGCCCGTCCTGCGGCCGCGCGCAGGTCGACGTCTACACCCTCGCCGACCAGGTCGCGGCAGGTCTGGAGGGGCTGGAGGTACCGCTGCGCGTGGCCGTGATGGGGTGCGTGGTGAACGGGCCGGGCGAGGCCCGGGAAGCCGATCTCGGCGTCGCCTCCGGCAACGGCAAGGGCCAGATCTTCGTCCGTGGCGAGGTCATCAAGACGGTCCCGGAGTCCAAGATCGTCGAGACCCTCATCGAGGAGGCGCTCCGCATCGCGGAGTCCATGGAGGCCGCCGAGGGCGAGCCAGTCCGATCCCCTACCGTGACGGTCGGCTGAACCGGTCCCTCGTCCGACGGGCCGGGCGCGCGTCGAGGGGAGCTCCGTTGCTGCGACGTCACCAGCTGCGCGTGCTCGGAGCCGACGACGAGGCCGAGGTGCTGGCGCTGTGCGACCGCGACCCCGTGGCCAACGTCTTCGTGGCGTCGCGGGTGGAGCAGGTGGGCTCCGACCCGGTCCGGCTCGGCGGGCAGCTGTGGGGCTGGTACGAGCGCGGCGTCCTGGTGTCCGCGTGCTGGAACGGGGCCAACATGATCCCCGTGCAGCCGGTGCCGGACGCGGTGCGGGCGTTCGCCGACCGCGCGGTGAGCAGCGGGCGGCGGTGCTCCTCGATCGTGGGGCCCTCGGAGGCGGTCACGACGCTCTGGTCGCTGCTGGAGCCACACTGGGGCCGGGCCCGTGAGGTGCGGGCGCAGCAGCCACTCATGCTCATCGACCGTGACAGCCCCATCCCGGCGGACCCGCGGGTGCGGGTGGGCCGGCGGGAGGACTTCGACCTGCTGCTGCCGGCGTGCGTGGCGATGTTCACCGAGGAGGTCGGCTACTCGCCCCTGGATCCCGACGGTGGTGGTGCGTACCGGCACCGCGTGGCCCAGCTCGTGGACACCGGCTGCTCGTTCGTGCGCCTCGAGCGGCCCGAAGGTGCCAGCACCCGGGTCGTGTTCAAGGCCGAGCTGGGGGCGGTGAGCAGCCGGGTGGCGCAGGTGCAGGGCGTGTACGTGGATCCGCGGCACCGCGGTCAGGGCATCTGCGCCCCTGGCATGGCAGCCGTGGTCAACGCCACCCGTGCGCAGGGCACGCCGGCGGTCAGCCTGTACGTGAACAGCTTCAACGCCCGGGCCCTGTCCGCCTACCGGCACGCGGGCTTCCGCCGGGTGGGCACGTTCGCCACCGTCCTGTTCTGACCTGCGCCGCACCGATCCTGGGCCCTGCTGGTCGGACTCTGCGCGGGAGCGGGCACAGCACGCGGAGGACAGCCCCTTCTCGGTGTCTGCGCTGTCCACAGCCGGCTGATTTCCGCGCCCTGTGTCCACAGCCGACGCACCACCCTGTCGGCCCGCGGGATTCCTGCCCAGCCTGGTGCGATGGAGCTCGATCCGGTCGTCGCGGTGCTGCTCAGGTGCGGCAGCGCCACCTGGGCACGTCTGCGCGCGGAGCTGCCTCGTCGCGGCATCGAGCGCGCCGTCAGGGCAGGTCTGGTGACGCGGGTGGCCAGGGGAACCTTCGTCCTCCCGGACGCCACGGAGCTTGCGGCCGCCCTCGCCATGGGAGGCGTCGTGTCGCACGAGTCGGCGGCGGTGCTCTGGTCCCTGCAGACGTTGGCCGAGCCCTCGACGATGCACGTGACCGTGCCTGCTGCCGGCCACGCGGCGCGGCGTCGGGGGGTGCGCGTGCACTGGGCCGACCTGCGGCCCGACGAGGTGGAGGGCCGGGTGACTAGTCCGCTGCGCACAGCCCTGGACTGCGCCCGCACGCTGCCCTTCGCCGACGCCCTGGCGGTGGCCGATTCCGCGCTGCGCCGCGGGGTGGTCACCCGCGGACAGCTCGTCGCGGGCGCCGACGCCACCCGTGGGTGGGGCGTCGTGCAGGCCAGACGGGTCGCTGCCGCGGCCGACGGCCGGGCGGCCAACCCCTTCGAGTCCTGCCTGCGTGCGGTGGTCCTGGAAGCCGGTGGTTGCGGCTTCGTGCCCCAGCTGCCGGTCCTGGTCGATGGCCGGCAGGCGTACCTCGACCTGGCTGACCCGCACCGCAGGATCGCCCTGGAGGCCGACAGCTTCGCGTTCCACGGAGCGCGGTCGGCGCTGGACCGGGACTGCCGTCGCTATGACGAGCTGGTGCGGGACGGGTGGCTGGTGCTGAGGTTCTCCTGGGAGCAGGTGATGCACGACCGGGCCTGGGTGGGGCAGGTGGTACGCGACACCGCAGCCCTGCGGCGTCCCAGCCAGCGGGCACAGCGCGCGGACGACAGCGCGTACCGGGCGCCGCGCGAGCATCCGGCGGGGAGTTCTCCGTGCGCTGTGCTCGGCGCGGGGGGCGAAACCCGTGCAGGTGGCGCTCCGGCCCGCGGATAGGCTCGGCCCATGATCCTGCGGATGTCCACGCTCTTCCTGCGCACGCTGCGCGACGACCCCGCGGATGCGGAGGTGCCCAGCCACCGGCTGCTGGTGCGTGCCGGCTACATCCGCCGCAGCGCGCCCGGGGTGTACGCGTGGCTGCCGCTCGGCTACAGGGTCTACCGCAACATCGAGCGCATCGTGCGGGAGGAGATGGACGCGGCCGGCTTCCAGGAGGTCCACTTCCCGGCGCTGCTGCCGCGTGAGCCGTACGAGGCAACCAACCGCTGGACCGAGTACGGCGACAACGTCTTCCGGCTCAAGGACCGCAAAGGCGCCGACTACCTCCTCGGGCCCACGCACGAGGAGATGTTCACGCTGCTGGTCAAGGACCTGTACTCCTCGTACAAGGACCTGCCGCTGTCGATCTACCAGATCCAGACCAAGTACCGCGACGAGGCCCGCCCCCGGGCCGGTCTGCTGCGCGGCCGCGAGTTCGTCATGAAGGACTCCTACTCCTTCGACGTCGATGACGCCGGTCTGCAGAAGTCCTACGACACCCACCGGGACGCGTACGTCAAGACGTTCGACCGGCTGGGCCTGCCCTACGTCATCGTCGCAGCCATGTCCGGGGCCATGGGGGGCTCCGCCAGCGAGGAGTTCCTGACGCCCGCCCCCAACGGTGAGGACACCTTCGTTCGCTGCACCACGTGCGACTTCGCCGCCAACGTGGAGGCGGTGAGAGTGCCCACCCCGCCGCCGGTCTCGTTCCAGGACGCGCCCGCTGCACAGGTCCTGGACACCCCCGGCACCCCGACGATCGACACTCTGGTGGCGCACCTGAACGAGCACCTCGGCCGGGGGGACCGGCCCTGGCGTGCGGGAGACACCCTGAAGAACGTGCTCGTCGTGCTCCGGCACCCGGACGGGACCCGCGAGCCGCTCGCGATCGCGGTCCCGGGCGACCGCGACGTCGACGACAAGCGCCTGGGGGCCCAGGTGGAGCCGGCAGAGGTGGAGCCTTTCACCGAGGCCGACTTCGCGGCCCACCCGAGCCTGGCGAAGGGGTACATGGGTCCTGGCGCCCTGGGCAGCGCGAGCGGAAGCGGCATCCGCTACCTGCTCGACCCGCGCGTGGTGGCGGGCACCCGGTGGGTGACCGGTGCCGACGAGCCGGGCCACCACGTGGTCGGGCTGGTGGCGGGCCGCGACTTCGCCGCCGCCGGCGAGGAGAACTCGGACGGCACCATCGAGGCGGCCCAGGTGCGAGACGGCGACGAGTGCCCCCGGTGCGGCAGCACGCTGGAGAGCGCCCGAGGCATCGAGATGGGGCACGTCTTCCAGCTGGGCCGCAAGTACGCGGAGGCTCTGGGGCTGAAGGTCCTCGACAAGAACGGCAAGCTGGTCACCGTCACCATGGGCTCCTACGGCATCGGGGTCTCGCGGGCGGTGGCGGCGATCGCCGAGAACTCCCATGACGAGCTGGGGCTGGTGTGGCCGCGCGAGGTGGCGCCGGCGGACGTGCACCTGGTGGCCACCGGCAAGGACGACGACGTCTGGGCCGCAGCGCGACAGCTTGCCCTCGACCTGGACCAGGCAGGTGTGCGGGTGCTGTTCGACGACCGCTTCAAGGTCAGCCCGGGGGTCAAGTTCAAAGACGCCGAGCTGATCGGCGTGCCCATGATCATCACCGTGGGCAAGCGCCTGGTGGAGGGAGTCATCGAGGTCAAGGACCGCGTCAGCGGCGAGCGCGAGGACGTCGGCGCGAGCGCGGTGGTGGCACGCGTGCTGGAGATCTGCGGGCCGCACGCCCGTGCAGGGGGTTGAGCCGGCTGGGCGACGGCCGGCGCCGGCTGGGTCCGGTCCAGGCGGTGATCTTCGACTGGGGCGGCACCATCACCCCCTGGCGACCCGTCGACCTGTCCGCCCAGTGGCTGGCGTTCGCGCGGGCGCACCCCGGCCACGCGCAGGAGGCAGAGGTGCTGGCGCGACGGATCCTGGAGATCGAGGGCACCGCCTGGAAGCGCGGCAGGGACAGCGGCGCCAGCGCCCGGTTGGACGAGATCCTGCACGAGGCAGGGGTTCTCGTCGAGCACGAGGGACATACGGCCGCCCTGGTCGCCTACCAGGACTTCTGGCACCCGCACACCCTCACCGATCCTGACATCGAGCCGCTGTGGACCGGGCTGCGCGAGCGAGGGATCAAGGTGGGGGTGCTGTCGAACACGATCTGGACCCGGGAGTACCACCGCGACGTCTTCGCCCGGGACGGCGTGCTGCACCTGGTCGACGGCGACGTGTACTCCAGCGAGATCGCCCACACCAAGCCCCACCCCGAGGCGTTCGCCGCCGCGCTGGCGGCGGTCGGTGTGCAGGACCCGGGAGCGGCCATCTACGTGGGCGACCGGCCGTACGAGGACGTCCACGGCGCGCAGCAGGCCGGCATGCGGGCTGTGCTCGTGCCGCACTCGGACCTGCCGGTGGACCAGCAGGTGCAGGGGCACAGCCGCAGCGACGTGCACCCGGACGCCGTCATCGACAGGTTGGCGGACCTGCTGGCCGTGGTGGACGGCTGGCGCTGATGGCGGGTCTGCGCTGATGGAGGGTCTGCGCTGATGGAGGGTCTGTCGGACCTGTTCGGCGGGCTGCCCTGGTGGGGCGTGCTGCTGCTGCTGCTGGCTGCCGTTGCGGCCGGGTTCATCGACGCGGTGGTCGGCGGCGGCGGGCTGATACAGCTTCCGGCCCTGCTGCTGGTGCCGGGGATCAGCCCGGTGCAGGCGCTCGGCACCAACAAGATGGGCAGCGTCTTCGGCACAGTGGCGAGCTCGATCACCTACTACCGCCGGGTGCGGCCCGACCTGCGCACGGCACTGCCCATGGCTGCCCTGGCCCTGTGCGGCGCAGCAGGCGGCGCGCTGTGCGCCAGCCTGCTACCGGCGGCGGTCTTCCGGCCGCTGATCGTGGTCGCACTCATCGCGGTAGCCGCGTACACGCTGACGCGCCCCACCCTCGGGGCGCAGACACGGCTGCGTTTCTCGGGCCGCAAGCACCACGTGGCAGCCGGCGTCGCGGGGGTGGCCATCGGGTTCTACGACGGCATCCTCGGCCCTGGCACCGGTTCCTTCCTGGTGTTCGCGCTGGTAGGGCTGATGGGCTACGCGTTCCTGGAGGCCAGCGCAAAGGCCAAGATCGTCAACCTCGCCACCAACGTGGGTGCGCTGCTCGTCTTCATCCCGAACGGGTCGGTGCTGTGGGGGCTGGGGCTGGCGATGGGTGGCGCCAACCTGCTCGGGGGCTACCTGGGAGCGCGGACCGCGATCTCCAAGGGCAGCCGCTTCGTCCGGGTGTTCTTCCTGGTCGTGGTCGGGGCCCTGGTGCTGCGCCTGGGCTGGCAGGTCGTGACCGGCGCCTGAGCCGGACGACCGAGCTCACACCAGTTCGGGGATGCCCGGAAAGGCTGGCGGCTCTCCCCATCTGACGGCGGCGACCGTGGCCTGGACCAGCACGTGGGCTCCGAGGGTCCGCCATCCCCCGGCAGCGCTGGACACCAGCGCACCGGCTGCGGCGGCGACGTCGAGCTCCAGCCGCAGCGCCAGGGCCCGCGCGCCCGCTGCGTCCTGCGGCGCCTGAACCGCGTACGCGGGTCCGGCAGGCGGCACGTCCGCACCGGCGTCGAGCGCTAGCCCGGCCAGCGTCTCAGATCGCTGCCGGTGTGCTGAACGTGCCTGCCGACCGCTCTCGCGTGGCCCGTCCTGCAGGTGAACGGTCAGCACCCCGTAGGCGTACGCCGCCGCCCTGTCAGCCTCGATCAGAGCCATCAGGTCGCCGGTGGCACCCGAGGGGCTCAGCGCGCCGCCGGCGGAGAGCTCGAGCGCGGCAGCGCGTCCGCCGGTCAGCACACCGTGCGCCGCGCAGCTGGCCGCCAGTGACGCCAGGAGCCGGGCCAGCGGTCCAGGCAGCCCGGTCCTCCCCGTGGTGACCGCGCCGGCCAGCAGCTCCGCAGAGGCGACCGCCTCGGCCTGGGAAAGGACCTGCAGGGTGCTCGGCTGCGGCTGCGTGCGGCTCGAGCTCGGCCAGCCCCAGGGAGTGGCTGAGGCCGCGGGGACAGGCCCCGGCAACGGACCCAGCTGCATGAGCTGGCGGGCGTGCTGCTCTGCCGCCCGCTGCCCTACGCCCGCGGGGTCGCTGGTCAGGGCCAGGGCCAGCTTCCGCAACCCGTCGATCGTGCCCACGGCTGCGAACCTGGCCACGTCCTGCGGCTCCAGCCGTGGCGGGGACGGGGTCGGCAGGTCGTCGCGCCTGACCGCGTCCCAGTCGACGCCGCAACCCGCCAGGGCCGCCACCCCGCCGAGCGTCGCCAGCAGCAGCGACCGTCGGGCCGGAGCCAGAGCCATAGCCAGAGCCGGACCCGGCGCCGGCCGGCCGCAGGAGGAGTCGGATGGCACGGGCGCGATCCTGCCACGGGTAAGGTTGGCCCCTCACAACATCACAGCAGGGGAGGTCCACGATGGCGCAGAAGCCGTCGCACGCGGATGCCGCGACGTCCCTGCTCGAACCGGTGGTAGCCGCGGCGGGGCTCGTCCTCGAGAGCGTGGTCGTCACCCCCGCCGGCAAGCGGCGCGTGGTCCGGGTGGTGGTCGACCTCCCCGCTGAGCGGACGGACAGCTTGGATCTCGATGCGGTGGCGGAGATCTCGCGAGCCGTCTCGCAGGCTCTGGACGACTCCGAGCCCGCGGGTCCGCTGGGTGGCGCACCGTACGTGCTCGAGGTCACCACGCCGGGGGTGGACCGTCCCTTGACCGAGCACCGGCACTGGTCCCGCGCTCGTGGTCGGCTCGTGCGGACCACGATCGGCGCGGAGCCCACGACCGGGCGGGTGCTTGGCGTGGACGCCTCGGGCGTGCTGCTGCAGGACGGCGAGGTCGAACGCGCGGTGTCCTGGTCGGACCTCGGCAGCGGCCACGTGCAGGTCGAGTTCAAGCGCCCCCCCGGTGCCGGCGGCGCACCACCCGACGAGACCGACCCCGACGAGACCGACACCGACGAGACCGACCCCGACGAGACCGACCCCGACGAGACCGACGAGGAGGACTGACATGGACATCGACATGGCCGCGCTGAGGCTGTTGGAGCGCGAGAGGGAGGTGCCTCTGGAGGTGCTCGCCCAGGCGATCGAGGCCGCTCTCCTGATGGCGTACCAGCGCAGCGAGGGAGCCACCGAGCGGGCGCGCATCGAGCTCGACCGCAAGAGCGGCCACGTCGTCGTGTGGGCGGCCGAGACCGACGAGAACGGCGCCGTGCTGCGTGAGTTCGACGACACACCTACCGGTTTCGGCCGGATCGCGGCCACGACGGCTCGGCAGGTCATCATCCAGCGGTTGCGCGACGTCGAGGACGAGCAGGTCCTGGGCGACTTCCGCGACCGCGAGGGCGACATCGTCTCCGGTGTCATCCAGCAGGGGCCCGACCGCCGGATGATCCACGTCCACCTCGGAACGGTCGAGGCCGTGCTGCCTCCCCAGGAGCAGGTCCCCGGTGAGAAGTACACGCACGGCTCGCGGATCCGAGCCCTGGTGGTGGGGGTCCGCAAGGGCCTCAAGGGCCCGTCCATCACCGTCAGCCGCACCCACCCCAACCTCGTCCGCAAGCTCGTCGAGCTCGAGGTCCCAGAGGTCGCCGACGGAACCGTCGAGATCATGGCTCTCTCGCGTGAGGCCGGGCATCGCACCAAGATGGCTGTGCGCTCTACGGTGCCCGGGGTGAATGCGAAGGGCGCCTGCATCGGCCCGATGGGGCAGCGCGTCCGGGCTGTCATGACCGAGCTGCACGGCGAGAAGATCGACATCGTCGACTACTCCGAGGACCCCGCCGCGTTCGTGGGCCACGCGCTGTCACCGGCCCGCGTCAGCAGCGTCGAGGTGGTGGATCTGCAGGCACGCTCCGCGCGCGTGGTGGTGCCGGACTACCAGCTGTCCCTGGCCATCGGCAAGGAGGGCCAGAACGCTCGGCTGGCGGCCAAGCTGACGGGTTGGCGGATCGACATCCGGTCGGACGACCCGAACGGGCCGGCGTCAGCGCCGGACGGTGGCGCGGACGACGGCAGTGCCGAGCAGGGCTAGACTGTCGACGACCGGACAGGACAACCGGCGGTTCGCGCACGCCCGCGGCGACGACGAAAGCCCTGCGGGGATGACGCCACAGCCGCAGCGCACCTGCGTGGGATGCCGTCGGAAGGCTGATCGGTCACGGTTGCTGCGTGTGGTGGCGGCCGGTCACGGACAGGAGCGCCCCGGTGGGGTGGTCGTGGTCGTGCCCGACCCCCGGACCCGGCTTCCCGGACGAGGTGCGTGGTTGCACCTCGACCCGGAGTGCCTGGACCAGGCCGTGCGCCGCCGGGCGGTGGCCCGGGCCCTGCGCGTGCAGGCCCCGGTCGACCTGTCGGCGGTGGCGAGCCACCTCGAGCAGCACTCGACAGCACGGCCGCAAGACGCAGCACGGCCGCAAGACACAGCACAGCCGAAGGAGCACGACCCCACCGTCGAGATCGGAAGCAGATTCTGATGGATACCCGATGAGCACCCAACAATGAACGCCCCCCAGCAGTAACGGCGGTCCGCGCCTGTCGCAGAGTCGATAGCCCGGACCAGGGACAGGAGAGACGTGGCAAAGGTCCGGGTCTACGAGCTCGCGAAAGAGTTCGGAGTCGAGAGCAAGGCCGTCATGGCCAAGCTCCAGGAGATGGGTGAGTTCGTGCGGTCGGCGTCGTCGACCATCGAACC
>JAABUN010005467.1_pt1 | contig 15741 bp, 11 predicted proteins | sample 5559311 | NCBI WGS metagenome assembly JAABUN01 (sample SAMN10711877, study PRJNA513370) | rock metagenome | isolation source: Antarctica rocks | place: Antarctica: Victoria Land, Siegfried Peak sud
GAGCTCATGGGTCACCCTAACTGTGCGTGTGCTAGCAACCCGGGTTGACAGGTACTGGGGTGTCAACTGAGGTTGCCCAGGTGGGCTCTACGGGATGAGGCCTCGGCGGACCGGCTCGTACGGTAGGCCAGTGGCACCTCAGATCCACGACCTGGGCTACGCGCGGTCGCCGCGCTCCGACGCCTGAGCGAGTCGCTGGAGTTCGACCAGGCGGAAGCCGCCTTAGCCGGCGCAATGACCGGCCACGCCGCTGGACGCTTCCTGCTGTTCACGCTGGGCCAACTCAAATCGATGGGCGTAGCCATCGCGCACCTCGCGGCCGACTCACGCGACTCGGGATAAGCCGTGGACGAATTCCGGCGCCCGGTGTAACGTGGCCCCTCGCTCCCACAGGCCCACCGATCACATCGGAGTTGCCCGCGTGCCCAAAACCCAGTCCGACGTCATCTCCCACGAGCGTGCCCATCTCCACGGGGCCCGCGCGGCCCTGCAAGCGATGCGGGCCCACACCGCCAGTTTGAAGGCGTTCGGCGGGGACCACGTCTCCACCGAGCACCTCAAGCAGATGCTGTACCGCCGGATGAAGTCCCTGGAGGACGACCCCACCGTGCCGCTGTTCTTCGGTCGGCTCGACTACGACCACGAGCTGGGCGCTGAGCAGAACGAGACGCTGTACATCGGGCGCCGCCACGTCACCGGTGAGGCGGGCGGGGAACCGCTGGTGATCGACTGGCGGGCGGCGATGTCGCTGCCCTTCTATCAGGCTCGACCGGGGCAGCCGATGGCCGTACGCCGCCGCCGCCGTTTCGGCTTCCAGGCCGGCGAGCTGACCGCGTACGAAGATGAGGAGCTGGCCCGCCCGGAGCGCGCGCCGGGAGCGGGGGCGCTGGAATCGCAGATTCTGGAGTCCGAGATCGAACGGCCTCGCACCGGACCCATGCGCGACATCGTGGCCACCATCCAGCCCGAGCAAGACACCATCGTGCGGGCCGACCTGGCCCAGTCGCTATGCATCCAGGGCGCGCCGGGAACCGGCAAGACCGCCGTGGGTCTGCACCGGGCGGCGTACCTGCTGTACGCCTTCCGCGACCAGCTGGCCCGCTCTGGCGTGCTGGTCGTGGGCCCCAACGACAGCTTCTTGTCCTACATCGGCGACGTACTGCCGGCGCTCGGGGAGATCGACGCCTCGCAGGCCACCGTGGCGTCGTTGGTCTGCGACGCCACCCGGGTGTTGATCCGCGGTGTCGATCCGGTCCCGGCCGCGTTGATCAAGGGCGACGCGCGGATGGCACTGGTGTTGCACCGAGCGGTGTGGAGTCACCTGGGCACGGCGACGGGCCCTTTGGTCGTGCCGCGTGGTGCCCACCAGTGGCGGGTCGGGGCTTACCTCGGCGATGAGATGGTGGCCGAGCTGCGGACTCGAGGGGTCCGGTACGAGGCGGCTCGCTCGATGCTGCCGCAACGCCTGGCGCACCAGGTCCTGCTCCGGATGGAAGCCGGCGGTGACTCCCCCGACGACCGGATCCAAAACTCCGTGGCCCGCAGCAGGCCGGTGCGGGCGTACGCCGATGCGCTGTGGCCTGCGCTCGATCCGGCTAAGTTGATCTTGCGATTGTTGACTGACGCCGATTTCCTGTCCTCCAGCGCGGCCGGGATCCTGGCCGATGACGAGCAGAAGTTGATCATGATGCCCAAGCCGGCGCGGTCGGTGGGCGCCGCGAAATGGTCACTGGCGGACGCGGTCTTGATCGACGAAGCGGCCGACGTGTTGAACCGCACTCCCAGCCTGGGACACGTGATCTTGGACGAGGCCCAGGATCTGTCACCGATGCAGCTGCGAGCGGTGGGACGGCGGGCCAGCACCGGATCGGTGACGGTGCTCGGCGACCTCGCTCAGGCCACCACGCCGTGGGCCACCCAGAGCTGGCACGAGTCACTCACTCACCTCGGCCATCCCGATGCCCCGGTCGAGGAGCTGGTCGCCGGCTTCCGGGTGCCGGGAGCGGTGATCGACTTCGCGGCCCGGTTGTTGCCGCGGATCGCGCCCGCGCTCACCCCGCCGCACTCGGTCCGGCGGCATCGAGGCGAGCTCGACCTCCGGCGTCGGACCCAGACCGCAGTGGCGCTGGCGGAGGCGACCGCCGCTGCTCTGGAGAACGAGGGCACGATCGGCGTGATCGTGGCCGACGGGTCGGTGTCCGCCGTACGCGCCGAGCTCGACCGGCACCAGATCCGCTACGAGGTGCTCGGCGAGGATGCCCAGACCTTCGCCGCGCCGGTCGACGTACCCGGCTCGCGGGAGGGTTCGGCGGTCGCTACGCTGCCGCGAACGCTGGTGGTGCCAGCGACCCTGGCCAAGGGGCTCGAATTCGACCACGTGGTGCTGCTCGAACCGGCCGCCATCGTCGCCAGCGAACCGGACGAGGTGACCGGCTTACGGCGGCTCTACGTGTGCTTGACCCGCGCGGTCACCTCGCTGGTCATCGTCCACACCGACGAACTGCCGGAGCTGCTGGCCGCTTAGACCGCGCGAGCCGTGACGGTACATGGCTTTCTGGTGCTGTACACGGCAGGCACGCCATGTACAGCGCCGGATCCCCAGGTGCACATGGGAATCCGACAACGGTGCGGGGGCAGGAAGGGGTTACTTCTTTTCGCGCCAGACGCGTTCGAAGGGCAGGCGCCAGGCGTGGGGGGCGATCAGCTGGTGGATGGCGTTGGGTCCCCAGGTGCCCGGGGCGTACGGCTTCGCCGGCGGCGGGTTCTCCAGCAACGGCGCAGAACGTTCCCAAAGGCTCTCGATGCCGTCGGCAGTGGTGAACAGGGTGTGGTCACCGCGCATCGCGTCGAGGATGAGCCGCTCGTAGGCTTCCAGCACGTCGTCCACCCGGTCGGTCTCCTGGGTGGAGAACTGCATGCTGACCTTGTCGAGCTTCATCCCCGGCCCGGGGCGCTTGCCGTAGAACGACAAGGACACCTTGGACTCATCGGCCAGGTCAAACGTCAGGTGGTCAGGACCTTGGGACTCCACGCCCGACCCGGGCGGGAACATGCTCTTAGGGGCCTCCTTGAAGGCGATCGAGATGATGCGCTGGCCCTCGGCCATCCGCTTGCCGGTACGCAGGTAAAAGGGCACCCCGGCCCAGCGCCAGTTGTCGATGCCGCACTTCAAGGCGATGAAGGTCTCGGTGTCGGAGTCCCGCGCGACGCCGTCTTCGGTACGGTATCCGGTGTACTGACCGCGAACCACCTGGGAGGTGCTGATGGGCAACATCGAGCGGAAGACCTTGTTCTTCTCCTCGCTGATCGACCGGGGTTCCAGCGCCGTGGGCGGTTCCATGGCCACGAAGGCCAGCACCTGGAAGAGGTGCGTCACCACCATGTCTTTGTAGGCCCCGGTGGATTCATAGAAGCCCGCCCGACGGTCCAGCCCCAGGGTCTCGGGGATGTCGATCTGAACGTGATCGATGAAGTTGCGATTCCAGATCGGCTCGAACAGCCCGTTGGCGAAGCGGAAGGCCAGAATGTTCTGCGCCGCTTCCTTGCCGAGGAAGTGGTCGATCCGGAAAAGGTCCCGCTCATGGAATGTCTCGTGCACGAAGTCGTTGAGCGCGACCGCGCTGGCCAGGTCGGTGCCGAACGGCTTCTCCATCACCACCCGGGCCCGGTCGACCAAGTCGGCTTCCTTGAGCATGGTGATGACCGCGGTAGCGGCGGACGGTGGGACGCTCAGATAGTGCAGCCGGCGTACGTCCCCGCCCAGCCGTTCCTCGGCTGCCTTCACCGCCGACACCAAGCCCTCCGATCCCGCCGACTGCGGCACGTAGGTCAGCCGCTGGGCGAAGCGGGTCCACTGCTCGTCGGTGAGCTGATGATGGCTGAACTCTGCGAGCGCCGCCTTGGCGAAGATCCGGAACGACTCCTCGTCGAAGTCCTCCAGTGAAGTGCCCACGATTTCGATGTCGGGCGTCAGCGCCGACAGGACCAAGTGGGCCATGCCGGGCAGCAGCTTCCGACGCGCCAGGTCGCCAGTGGCACCGAAGAGCACGATGACGTGCGGCGGGAGCGGAACCACCCCCAGCCGCGAGGGCCGGGCGCCAGGCGCCGGATAGGCAATGGTCTGAGCGCTCGAGTCAGGCACGAGACCGATGATCCCACGCCGTGTGGGCGCATCAGTACCACCCCGTCCACGATGCGATCCCTTCGAGGGTCAGACCAACGTCAGAGTCCCCGAGCGGGCGGCCGCGCACGACTCCAGCCGTACCACGGCACCGAGGGGAAGGGGCAGGTTACGGCCCCCATGGCCCACCGCCACCCCGGTGATCATCGGTATGCCGAGACCGGTCAGCCGATCGAGCACCACCCGATCGACGAGGTCGGCGTCATCGGGATCGCTGAAGCTCCCGATGATGAAACCGACCACCGCCGCGAACCAATCCCCGCGCTGCAGCTGGGTCAACATGCGGTCCACGCGGTAGCCTCGCTCGTCGATGTCCTCGATCACCATGATGCTCGGCTGGGTCGGTGGCCGCTCCACCCCCACATCGGCCGCCATCAGGCTGAGATTGCCGCCCATCAGCACGCCGTCGGCGCGACCGTCGACCGCCGCCGTACCGCGACACAACAGGTGTCCGGGTCTGGGCGGCTCCATCATCAGCTTCCGCAGCTGCCCTACCGTATCCGGATCGCTCAGCTGGTCCAGCGACCCGGCGACCGGGCCATGGATGGTCACCTGACCCACTTCGCGGCCGATCCGCGCGTGCAGCGCGGTGATGTCGGAGAACCCCAGGAAGTGCTTTGGCCCGGCGGCGCGCAGGGCAGCGAAGTCGATCTGGTCCACCATCCGCTGGGCGCCGTACCCACCGCGCGCCGCCCACACCGCCGAAGTGTCGGGATCAGTCCAGGCGCGGGTGAAGTCCTCGGCCCGGGTGTGATCGGTCGCTGACAGATATCGCAGTTGATCATGGGTGTCGAGGGCATGACGGCCGAACCGTACGGTCAGTCCCCAACCGGACAAGATGGCTGTTCCGCGCTGGACTCGCTCGACATCGACCGGCCCGCTCGGCGCCGTCACCGTGATCCGGTCGCCACGCCGCAACGGTCGCGGCCAGGTCCGGCCGACGACCTCAGTCACCAGGCTCGGGCGGCTCGACCACCGGCGTACCCGGGCGCAGGATCGACTTACTGACGCGGCTGCTGCCGCGCGGTGCATCCAGCTCTGGTCTGACGAGATTCACGCACCGACCTCGTCGACGAAGCACCACCGCCAGCTTTCGCCCGGCTCGGCTGAGGTGATCACCGGGTGGCCAGTGCCCATCGCATGCTGAGTGGCGTGTCGTCCCGGCGAGGAATCACAGCAGCCGACGCGATCACAGGTCAGGCAGCGGCGCAGGTGCACCCACCGGCCGCCGGCGGCCACGCAGTCGGCACAGACCGGCTCGAATCCATCCGGGGCGGGGGTGACGGGGGCAGTATCCAGATGTTCACAACTGGTCATGTGGACCTTCCGGTCTTACCTCGGATGCAGCACAGCGACGTCGGAGCGTCGTACTCGACGCCGCGGCCGGAGGTGCCGATGGCACCTTCCATCAGCCTTGCCGCCACTCGGCAGTGGTGATGTGGGACCCGGCGTGCGGCCCCATCTGCAGCATGCCGCCGTCGACCACCCACGAGGCACCAGTGACATAGCCTGCCTCCGGAGTGGCCAGGAATGCGATCACGGCCGCGACCTCGCGAGCGTCACCCGGCCGCCCGAGCGGGATCCCCGGCCGGTTCTCCTCGTGCGGATCGGTGTCCACCTGCCCGGTCATCGGAGTGGCGATCTCTCCCGGCGCCACGGCGTTGGCGGTGATGCCGTACTGACCGAGCTCCAGAGCAAAAGTCTTGATCAGCCCGCCGAGCCCGTGCTTGGCGGCGTCGTAAGCCCCGGACCCCACGCGCGGCTGGTGTTCGTGGACGCTGGTGACCGCGATCAACCGGCCCTGTTCCTTGGCGGTCACCATCCGGCGAGCCGCCCGCTGCAGGCAGACGAAGGCGCCGTCGAGATCGGCCGCCATCACCTGCCGCCACTCCTCCAGCGACGTGTCCAGCAGCAACGCGTCGCCCCCGGTGCCGGCGTTGTTGACGAAGACATGCAAGCCGCCCAGGTCCTCGGCCAAGGAGTCGATCACATCACCGCAGATATCGAGCTTCGTCTTGTCCAATTCCGCCACGAAGGCCTTGCGCCCATGGGACCGAACCTCTGCGGCGGTCTCCTCGGCCCCGGCCGAGTCGGAGTGCCAGGTGATGCCCACATCGAGCCCTTGCTGGGCAAGAGCCACCGCGGTGGCCCGTCCGATCCCCGAGTCGGAGGCGGTCACGATCGCGTACTGAGGCGTGAAGGTCATGGCGCCAGTATCACCCGATCGGGTGGGCGAGGTGACGGGGCGTCGACCGGACCACGGATTACGGCGACGGACCGAGGCGGGACATCTTGCGCCGGCGCAGACCCGCGTCGAGCAGGATTTGCACCAGCTCCCGCGAAGTCGCCGGCTGGGCCCCCGCGGCTCTCGCGGCGGCGTACCGGTCGGCGATGACGTCGTAGTGGTCCCGCTCGAAGGCCCGGGGCGGGATCCCCAGACCGGCAGCAAAGGCGTGCAGCTCGTCGTAGGACACGTCGCTGATCAGATGCGACCACAGTCGGCCGTGGCCGGGCCAGTCGGGGGGGTCGATATAGAGGGTCATGACCCTCGCTGCACCGCGTCGTCGATCAGGGTGCGCCAGGCGTACACCAGATCCGCGTCCAGGTAGGCCTTCCACGATCCCAGCGGCCGAGCGGTCGACCCGATGTGAAACGCCCGTACGCCGGCTCGCGCCAGCCAGGGCACGTGCTCGGGCAGCAGCCCGCCGCCGGCCATGATCAACTTACGCGCCGCTTCATCGGCCTGGGCCCGCGCCACCAGCTCATCAAGCCCTTCGCTCACCCCCCGCGCCGAACCGGCGGTGAGCACCTGATCCAAACCCGGAAGGGATCTCAGCGTCCGCCACGCCCGATCGGTGGACATACACGAGTCCACCGCCCGGTGAAACGTCCAGCCGAAGTCTGGCTCCCCCACGATCTCGGCCACCACGCCAGCGTCTACTTCGGTGTGCGCGTTGAGGAAGCCCAGCACCACACCGTCGGCGCCCACCGACCGGTAGCTGCTGATCAGTCCCTGAAGCCGTACCACCTCGCCGCCGTCGGTGCCGAACCCTTCGCGCAGCCGCAGCATCACCCGGATCGGCAAGGTGGTGGCCCGGCGGATCTGCCCGACCAGCGCGGGTGACGGCGACAGCCCGCCGAAGTCCATCGTCTGGACGATCTCGAGCCGGTCGGCCCCGCCCGCCTCGGCCCGCTCGGCATCCGCGGCGTGCAAGGCGATGACCTCGAGCAGACCGCTCATGGACGGGCTGCGTCCAGCTGCTCGATGGTGGCCAGCGAGGGCCGCGTGTCACGCCGGTCGCGGGCCACGTCCTCCACGGCGTGAAACGTCCGCGAGATGTTGCCGTGCGCTAGCTGATTCAGGTCATCACCGCTCCAGCCGCGATCCGCCAACGCGGTCAGCAGCGCGGGATAACAGGAGACGTCCTCCAAGCCGACGGGCAGCGACGTGACGCCGTCGTAATCACCGCCGAGCCCGATACAGTCGATTCCGGCCACCTCGCGCACGTGTTCGACGTGGGCGACGACATCGGCCAGGGTGGCGGGCGGTGCCGGGGTGGGATAGCTCTGGGTGAAGATCGCCGTCGCCTCCAGGTCCCGGAGATCGACGCCGGCCCGTTCGGCGGCCGCATTGAGCCCGAGCCCCCAGTCGCGTACCGCCGGGCTGACAAAACCGGGCACGAAGGTGATCATGGCAAGGCCACCGTTGCCCGCCAGTCGAGCCAGCACGTCGTCGGGGATGTTGCGCGGATGATCGCACACCGCTCGGGCGGAGGAGTGAGAGAAGATCACCGGCGCCTGGGTCGTATCCAATACATCGCGCATGGTCTCCGGCGCCACATGGGACAGGTCGACCATCATTCCGAGGCGATTCATCTCGAGCACGACCTCGCGGCCGAACGCGGTGAGCCCCCCGGCGGCGGGCGCATCAGTGGCGGAGTCGGCCCAGGCGGTGTTCTGGTTGTGAGTCAGCGTCAGATAGCGCACCCCGAGGCGATAGAGCGTTCGGAGCGTGCCGAGCGAGTTGTCGATGGAATGACCACCCTCGGCCCCCATCAGGCTGCCAATCCGAGACCCGTCGGCCAGCACCTGGTCCAGCCCGTCGGCACTAGTCACCAGCACCAGCTCGTCGGGATAACGCTCGATCATCGAGTACACGGCGTCGATCTGCTCGAGCGTCGCCGTCACCGCCCGCTCCCCGGTGAGTGAGCACGGCACGAAGACCGACCAGAACTGAGCGCCGACCCCACCCGTACGCAGTCGCGGGAGGTCGGTGTGCAGGCTCGGTTGAGCGTGGCTCACATCCACCGCGTCGAAGTCATAGCCGACATTGCGCAGCGCCCAGGGCAGATCGTTGTGCCCGTCCACCACGAGCCGAGAGCGATCCGTTGTCTGCGTCACGAACCCATCTTTGCGCACCGGTGAGCGGGAGGGATCTCCGCCGCACGCCGCACCGGCAGCGGAATAGACTGGGCCGGTGGACGTGGGGGTCGCCCGACCGCGCCAAACGCCATCCGGATCGCACCGACGCCCGGGGTGGCGATCTCGCGCCGCTCACGTAGCGTTGATCTCGACGAGCCTGCTGGTGGCGCTGGGGCTGGGAGCCTGCACCTACTCCCGCGAGGAGCCCGGGTTGTTCCGCACTACCGGCCCGAGCCCCGGACGGCCGCAGGTGAGCCGGCTGCCACCGCAAGAGACCAATCCCGCCTTGCCCGTGCTGGGCGAAGCCGTGTGGACCACCGGCGAAGGGCTCGGGGTTACCAATCGATTCGCGGTTCACGCCGTGCGCCGGATAGCAGGTGCCACCGTGCTGGACTGGTCGGTCACGCCCCTGTCGGCGCCGGGTCTGCAGGTGGGTGACAGCCTGCCCGCGTGGGTCGACCTCGGCCTGACCCGTGAGGCGGGTGGGGACCTCGATGCCTTCCTCATCGACGCCCGCGCGAGCAAGATGTATCGCCCCCTGGCCCACCGCAGCCGACGGGAGTTCAACCGCTGCCTGTGTTCACCGCTGTGGGTAGCGCAGCTGTCCCTGCACATCGGCGAGACCCGAATGCTGCAGGTGAGCTATCCCGAGCTACCGTCGGACCTGACCCACGTCGACGTCATGCTGACCAACGCTATTCCCTTCTGGCACGTTCCGGTGACCTCGACTGGGCGGGTGCCCAGCGCGATTCAGCCCACCGATCTGGCGCGCCCACCGACGGCACCGGCGCCGGCTTCCCCGGCCCGGGCGTTCAGCTTTCCACGGCCTCAGCAGGGACGATCCCAGAGCATTCAGGTCCAGGAGATCGTCAGCGCCGGACCGTTCACGTCGATGCAATGGACCCTCACCTCCCTGACCGACCAGCCCAGTTTCAGCCTCATTCCGTACGGGCTGCCGGTGTCAGGCGACTCGCCGTACGAGGGCGACGTCTTGAACCCGGGCTCTGCCAACGGCCCGCAGATCCAGGCCGGCCGGACCAGACTGCAAGCCCGCTGGATGACAGCGCGGCTGCAGAACGCGACCTATGTCGAATGTCTGTGCACCGACCTGGGCCTGTGGGCGTCGACCCTGCGCGAAGCCGGTGGCCACGTCAGCGTGGTGACCAACCTGGGCGCCCTGCCACCGAAAACGACCGCAGTGGACGTCATCCTGCCAAGCGTAGGCACCCTCAAGGGCGTCCCCGTCAAGCCGGGCGAGGACAGTGCCCGACGAGCCGGACCTGCGGTGGACGACGGTCACCCGGACCGCTGGACCTACGATCCCGCCACCCCCCCGCCGGGATGGTCGACCGTCGACTGGCCCACCCCCACCCCCGCCGCACGGCAGCTGCCCGACTACGCCGGCACGGTGGAGGATCTCATCACTCGACCCGGCCGCTGACGCCCCCTGACACTGGCCGGTCGCGGTGGCCGACGGGACCTGCCAAAGTCGTGTCTGGTCGAGAAAACGCAGCGCGCGACCGTAGGGCCTGCTGGTTCCACTGCGTTTCTCGACCGGACGCGACTTCGGTGGCGCGTACGGCTGGGTCTGCCTGCGTTTCCCGACCAAGCGCGAGTTCCGCCCGGTACAAGCCTGCCAAAGTTGCGTCCGGGCGACAAACGCAGCCCCGCGCGACCATAAGGCCCGCCAAAGTCGCGTCCGGCCGACAAACGCAGCCCCGCGCGACCATAAGGTCCGCCAAAGTCGCGTCCGGCCGACAAACGCAGCCCCGCGCGACCGTACGGCCCGCCAAAGTCGCGTCCGGCCGAGAAACGCAGCCCGCGCGACCGTACGGCCCGCCAAAGTCGCGTCCGGTCGACAAACGCACCCCCGCGCGACCGCAGAAGACGCCAAAAGAGGCGGCCCCGTACGGGGCCGCCTCTCTTGTGCTGTGCTGTTCTAGCTCAGAAATCCATCCCACCCATGCCGCCGGGATCGCCACCCGGAGAGGCGACTGCCTTCTCCGGCTTGTCGGCGATGACAGCTTCGGTGGTGAGGAACAAGGCGGCGATCGATGCGGCGTTCTGCAGCGCCGAACGCGTGACCTTGGTCGGATCCGGTACGCCAGCGGCGAGCAGATCCTCATACACTCCGGTTGCGGCGTTCAGGCCGTGACCATCGGGCAACGACTTGACCTTCTCCACCACGACGCCGCCTTCGTGGCCGGCGTTGATGGCGATCTGCCGCAACGGAGCCTCTACGGCCACGCGGACGATGTTGGCACCGACGGCCTCATCACCTTCGAGATCAAGATTCTCGAATGCCACCCGAGCGGCCTGGACCAGCGCTACGCCGCCACCGGCGACGATGCCCTCTTCGACGGCCGCCTTGGCGTTGCGGACCGCGTCTTCGATCCGGTGCTTGCGCTCCTTGAGCTCGACCTCGGTCGCCGCGCCCACCTTGATCACGGCCACACCGCCGGCCAGCTTGGCCAGCCGCTCCTGCAGCTTCTCGCGGTCGTAGTCGGAGTCAGAGTTGTCGATCTCGTTGCGGATCTGGTTGACCCGACCGGCAATCGCGTCGGAGTCACCGCCACCCTCGATGATCGTCGTCTCGTCTTTGGTCACCAAGATCTGGCGAGCCTGACCGAGCAGCTCCAAACCAACACCGTCGAGCTTGAGCCCGACCTCTTCGGATATGACCTGGCCACCGGTGAGGATGGCGATGTCGCCGAGCATGGCCTTGCGGCGGTCGCCGAAGCCGGGCGCCTTGACGGCGACCGACTTGAAGGTGCCGCGGATCTTATTGACGATCAGTGCGGCCAGAGCCTCACCATCGACATCCTCGGCAATGACCACGAGCGGCTTGCCGGACTGCATGACCTTCTCCAAGATCGGCAGCACGTCCTTGAGGCTCGACACCTTCGAGTTGACGATGAGCACGTACGGGTCCTCGAGGACCGTCTCCATGCGCTCGGTGTCGGTGACGAAGTAAGGCGAGATGTAGCCCTTGTCGAACCGCATGCCCTCGGTGAGCTCGAGCTCCAGGCCGAAGGTGTTCGACTCGTCGACGGTGATGACGCCTTCTTTGCCGACCTTGTCCATCGCTTCGGCGATGATTTCGCCGACCGATTCGTCACCGGCGGAAATCGAGGCAGTAGCAGCGATCTGCTCCTTGGTCTCGACGTCGACGGCGACGGCCGCCAACTGCTCGATGATGGCGACGACGGCCTTCTCGATCCCCTTCTTGAGGCTCATCGGGTTGGCACCGGCGGTCACGTTGCGCAAGCCCTCACGGACCAGCGCCTGAGCGAGCACCGTGGCGGTGGTGGTACCGTCACCGGCCACGTCGTCGGTCTTCTTGGCAACTTCCTTGACGAGCTCGGCGCCGATCTTCTCGTAGGGATCCTCGAGCTCGATCTCCTTGGCGATCGACACGCCATCGTTGGTGATGGTGGGGGCGCCCCACTTCTTTTCCAGCACGACGTTTCGGCCCTTGGGGCCCAGGGTCACCTTGACGGCATCGGCGAGCTGGTTCATGCCCCGCTCGAGACCGCGTCGTGCCTCAGTATTGAATTGAATGAGTTTTGACATTACTCCGCGAGTCCTCCCGCGCGCAGGCGGCTGCGCCGCCCACTAGTTGGCAATGGGTATCTGTGCTGCCTCCGGAAACGATGCCCGCGACGGACGATCTCGGAAGATCTCACCGCTTGAGGAGGTAGCACTCTCACCTAGAGAGTGCTAATCCAGTTTTAGCACTCTCCCCCGGAGAGTGCAAACATCTGGGCCCGTTGAGTGCCGCCTAGATGGCTGTGCGTCTCCCCCACTGAATCTGGGCCTCCGGTCCGGGAATGCCCCGGCGGACCCTTGGGTTGGCCTAGTCGTGACGCAGACCATCAGAAGAGCCGACGTGGGTTTGCGTTCCGAACGGGGGCCGGTGCTCTTGTCGGTGATGCTGAGCATGGGCCTCGTCGCTATCGACGCCACCATCTTGGCCACGGCCGTACCGTCCATCGTCAACGATCTCGGAGGCTTCCAGCAGTTCCCGTGGCTGTTCTCCATCTACCTGCTGACCCAGGCGGTGTCGGTGCCGATCTACGGGAAATTGTCCGATCAGGTCGGCCGCAAGCCCGTCATGCTGATCGGCATTGCGTTGTTCGTACTGGGCTCGATCCTGTGTGGATTCGCCTGGAGCATGCCGACGCTGATTGCCGCCCGTGCTATCCAGGGGCTGGGTGCGGGTGCGGTGCAACCCACCAGCATGACCATCGTCGGCGACCTCTACACGGTGGCCGAGCGAGCGAAGGTCCAGGGATACCTGGCCAGTGTCTGGGCGGTGTCAGCCGTGATCGGGCCGACCCTCGGCGGTGTGTTCTCCGACTTCTTGAGCTGGCGCTGGATCTTCTTTGTCAACGTGCCTCTCGGCGGCCTGGCGGCGTGGATGCTGATCCGCCGGCTGCACGAAGGCGTGGTCAAGAAGAAGCATCGAATCGACTACGGCGGCGCGATCCTGCTCGCGTTGGGTAGCTCTTTGGTGGTCCTCGGGCTGCTCGAAGGCGGCATCTTGTGGGCGTGGGCTTCCCTGCCGAGCGTCACCATCTTGGCGGGCGGCCTGGCTCTGCTAGTTGCGTTTTCGTTCGCCGAGCGCCGCGCCGCCGAGCCGATCCTGCCGGGGTGGATCTTCCACCGCCGCATTCTCAACGCCAGCAATGCCGTCAGCCTGGCCGTCGGGATCATGCTGATCGGCCTGACCTCCTACATCCCGCTGTTCGTCCAGGGTGTTCTCGGCACCGGTGCGCTGGTGGCCGGCTTCGCCTTGGCCGCCCTCACCATCGGCTGGCCAATAGCCGCGGCACTGTCGGGCCGGGTCTACCTGCGCTTCGGCTTCCGTAACACGGCACTGTTCGGCAGCGTCATCGTCGTTGCCGGGGCGGGCTTGCTGCTCACCCTCTCGGCGGGGACCAGCGTTTGGCAGGTCGCTCTGACGTGCTTCGTGATCGGCCTCGGCATGGGCTTCATCGCCAGCCCTAGCTTGGTCGCCGCCCAGTCGGCAGTCGAGTGGCACAACCGCGGCGTGGTCACCGGCACCATCATGTTCGCCCGATCCATGGGGAGCGCCCTCGGCATCGCCACCTTCGGCGCTATTGCGAACGCCTCGCTGTCCGACCGGGTGGGTGGCCACCTCTCCCAGACCGCGGCAAATATCGACCCTTCGCTCCTCGACGTCGCCATGCACCAGGTCTTCGTCGCTAGTGCCATCGTTGCGCTCGGGATGGTAGTCGCCGTCGCATGTTTGCCGGGCCGCAACGCCGCCCATTCGATCGACACGACCCGCTGAGCAGCCGCCGGTGGCCCCGTGCGGGCCTGGGGCCACCCATCAGCCTGCGGTTAGGTGCCACGGGCCCGACCCTTGGGTGCCCGAACCAGCGAGTCCGCCGGTAACGAGTGCGTTAGTGCCGCGTGTTCCCGGCAGAAACTCTCTATCTCAATGACGCTCGGCCGGGTTGCGCGCCCAGATAACCTGGGCCGGTGAAGCTCTCGGTCATAGCCCTCGCCCTGGTGGCGGTGCTGGGCGGGTGCGGTGCCGGTGCTGAGGCAGCCGAGGAGCCGAGCGTGAGGCCGAGCCCGCCAACCTCGTCCGCGCCAACGCCGTCCGCGCCAACGCCGTCCGTGCCACCATTGTGGCCGACCGCTGGGCCGGGCGTCGCGCGAGGACTTGATATCCAGTACCTCGGTCAAGACGGCACGGTCAAGACCCTCCGGGTTGAGGACTTCCCCCGCTGATCGGCGTACCGACCAGGATTTGATGGAGTTCGGCGAGGGCGACGACCACCTCGGCGTAGGTCGTCGACAGCGGAGCCAAGCCCAGCCGGATGCCATCGGGGGCTCGGAAGTCGGGTATCACCCCGCGTTTGTATAATTCATCGTTCACCTCGGCGAAGCCCGCCCGGCGGATGGTGAGGTGGCCACCACGCTGATCGTGCGCCAGCGGTGATGCGACCGTCACACCGAGCGGCAACAGCCACTCCTCGATCAGCTCCAGCGCAAAGTCGGTCAAGGCGAGAGACTTCCGGCGTATCGGCCCGATCCCCGCCTCGGCTAGCAGAGCGATGCCGACCCGGAGCGGCACCATCGCGGTGATGGGCGGCGTACCGGTCAAGAAGGCGCGCATCCCGGGGTGCGCCTGATAGCCCGGGCCCATCGCAAACGGCGTCGCGTGCCCCATCCAACCCTGAATGGGTTGCCGAGCCACGTCCTGCAGGTCGCGGCGCACGTAACCAAAGGCCGGCGCACCCGGGCCGCCATTGAGGTATTTGTAGCCACAGCCGACGGCGAAGTCGACGTCCCACTCATCCAGCTTGATGGGCACCGAGCCCACCGAGTGACTCAGGTCCCACAGGACCCGACCGCCGGCGGCGTGGACGGCGGCGGTCAGCGCTCCGACGTCGGCGACGAATCCGGAACGGTAGGCCACATGGCTAGCCAGCAGCAAAGCGGTCTGGTCACCGAGCACCTCCGACGCCTGGTCCACCGTGATCCCGGTTTGCGGATCGGTCGAGACCCACCGCAGCGTCAGGCCCAGCTCAGCCGCGATCCCCTCCACCAGATAGCGGTCGGTCGGGAAGTTGTCATCGTCGATGACGATCTCGGTCCGCTCCGGGACGGTGGTCAGGGCCGCCCGGGCCAGCTTGTAGATCAGGACCGACGTCGAGTCGGCGATGATGGTCTGTCCCGGCGCGGCGCCCAAGGCGGCGTGGCCCAGTTCGTCCCCGATGACAGTTGGCCAGTCCATCCACTCGTCCGTCCAGCCCTGGATGAGTCGAGTTCCCCAACGTTCGCGAATGAACCGCTCCATGGCGTCGACCGTCGCCAACACCGGCCGCCCCAGGGAGTTCCCGTCCAGGTATGCCTGCAGCGCGCCGTCGACCGCCGGCAAGAAGCGGCGTACGAAACCGGCGAGCGGATCGGCGGCGTCCAGTGCGGCCGCTCGGGTGGTCGCTGTCGCCAGCCGCTGCTCCCACGCAGACGTACGCACCTCCGAGATGGTCATGCGCAGAGCCTATAGAGCAGCTCCGCAAGAAGATGCCGCCGTGGGTGCACATGGCGTCCCTGCAGTTTGCCTGGCGTTCAGTCTGGCCGCCCCGTCGCCGACGCTATCT